>Ga0070679_100000093_pt1 | contig 68178 bp, 108 predicted proteins | sample KBSC63BmetaG_FD_65652 | JGI IMG/M metagenome (GOLD analysis project Ga0070679, IMG submission 65652) | Corn rhizosphere microbial communities from Kellogg Biological Station, Michigan, USA - KBS C6-3B metaG | ecosystem: Host-associated > Plants > Roots > Rhizosphere | place: USA: Michigan... | reverse complement strand
GCCAGGGACCGGCCATCACGCGGCCAGGGACAGCGCGGCCCGGATCCAGCGCAGCGGATTGCGGCGGGCCCGCAGCTCGACCGCGAGGATGGCAGCGGCCAGTTTCTTGTTGCCGGCGTCCTTCCATGGCCTGTAGTGCACGTAGCCGTCGCGATCGACCCAGTAGTTGGACTTGACGCGGTTGTGGGGCCCGCACAGCGCGGCACCGTTCCACAGCACCGTCAGGCCACCGGAGGCCCAGGGGCGGATGTGGTCCCACTGGAGTCCGCCGGAGACGACGAGGCCCAGGGCGTGCCAGCAGTACAGGCAGCAGTCCCGGTCGGCCGCGTAGGTAGCGCGGCGCAGGTAGGCCGGGACCGAGGGGCGGCCCAGGCCGCGCTCCTCACGGCGGTGCCGGTAGCTGATCCGCCAGCGCACTGGCACGAGCATCAGCGGCAGCGAGCGCGCCGATACCACCACGGCAGGCAGCACGATGGTGACCGCGAGGGCCAGGGCGAGCATTCCGGCCAGGCCCTCCCAGTGCAGCGGCTGGCCCAGGTAGGCCCAGCCGCCGGCTGATCCCGCCGGCAGCACCCAGGGCGCGACCAGCACGCCCTGGCGCCGCCGGCGCCGGGTGATGGCGGTCATCAGCTTGTCGCGCTGCTGATGAAGGCGCTGATCGAGGTGGCCGCCTCGTGGACCCAGCCTCCGATCTGACCACCGTGCTTGATGAAGTAGATGACGATCGCGATGCCGATGATCCAGCTGATCAGGGTGCGGAGCATGGGGGATGCCCTCTCTCGGGGATTAGGTGACGGATTCGTTGATGCGGTAGGCCAGGGCCTCGTCGATGGCCTCGAACAGCTCGGTCTCTCTCATCCAGGACTCGGGGTCCCGGCAGGAGATTGACTCGGCCTCCCGGTCCAGCTCGATCTCGGCCTGGCTGCCGTTGGTCATGGCAGCGGCCCGGGTGGCGGCCAGCAGAGCGGCCGAGTGCATGGCGGGCGCCCGGTCCAGGAACCAGGCGCGCAGGTTCTCCAGGTGACTGAGGCTCATCTGATCCAGCCGGACCGTGGCCAGGATGCCCTCGCTATCGCGGTATATCCAGATCTCGTCCTGGTCCAGCAGCTCGCTGAGGCTCATCTGCTCATTCGCGATCATCGTGTTGCCTCCGTGATCTCCTCGATCAGCCGGGCCAGGCGGGCGGCGCGGTCCTGGGATCCGGCCGTCTTCTCCGCGGCCAGCTCGGCGGCCCGGTGCTTCAGGGCCTCGATCACCAGGGGCAGCGTGATCGCCCCGGCGATCACGACCTGGGCGTCATGCTCGGCGCCGAGCTGCCGGGCCAGCTCCTCGACCCTCTCCTCCAGGGCCAGCAGGCGCTCCAGCGCGACCTCGGGGGCGAGGTGCTGCGGCTCGGTCACCAGGGGTCCTCTCGTCTCGTCTAGCGGTATCTAGGATACAGCCTTGCTTGCTAACAGGAAGCCCTCAGGGGGCCTCAGCGGGCGCGGGACCGGCCGCCGGCTCATTACCCGAGGGAGCCTCCGCCGGGGCGCCTTGAGCGCCCTCAGGAGCCCCGGGGGCCTCTGCCGGCTCCTCGTCCCCGGGAGTTGCACCACCCGGCTCCACATCGCTCCCCGCGGGCTCCACCAGGCCGGGTGCGGCCGGATTGGCGCACGGGTACTCCCAGCCGCGGTTCTCCCAGAACGACTCGCCGGGGATGCAGGGCCCGCTGCACCACGGGCAGCACCAGGATCCGTCCTCCAGCAGGGGCGCCTGGCGCTCCTCGCCGTCGGTCAGCCGGATGACCCGGAACTCGGTCACGACATCGGTCATGACACTCCCTTCATGTACTGCGGAGGATCCAGCGGCCAGGGGTAGTGCGGCCGGATCACCCACTGCGGGGTGACGCTGACCTGGGCCCCGCAGGCAGCGCAGCCGCCGCCGTACACCGCATAGGGCTTGCCGCGCTGGCCGGGCCGCCCGGCAGGGGCCTGCCCCGACCCGGGGCAGCGCTCCCCGGTCAGGGCCTCAGCTGGCTGGCTGGTCACCGGATGCCTGCTGTCTGCGCCCTGGCAAACTCGCGGGCGTTCTTCTTCTCGGCGGCGGCGATGACCTGGTCGATCTTCTCCTGGGTCGCGCCCGTCCCTGGCACGGCCGCCTCGCGCTCCAGCAGGACCTCAGCGGCCCGGCGGGCGGCGGCGGTGTAGTGCCCCTCGGCGTATCCGTTCGGGTACCAGTACTTGGCCTCGATCTCGTCCCGCAGGACCTTGACGGCAGCGGAGACCGTCGTGACCTTCCAGTTCATGTGATCGCGGAAGCACTGCCCCGGGGCCAGGTTCTTGGCGTCCTTGGCGGCCTGGTGAGCAGCCTTCTCGGCGGCCCGGGCGGCCTGGGCCTCGCGGTCACGGCGGCCGGGGCCGCGGAACGCCGGGTTAGCGGGCGCGTCCGGGAAGCAGACGGTGCAGGCCTTCTCCCCGAACTCGGTGATCATCTCGGCCTCGACGCAGCCGGACAGCTCGGGCAGCCAGGCGTACTCGGTGCTCGGGTAGCAGCTGGAGCAGGACTGGTTGCGGTGCACGTGGCCGTTGGCGTTGGTGACCAGGAAATAGCGGTTCCACAGGTAACGCCCGTAGATGGCGTCCAGCGCGTCGATCTCGCGGCAGATCCGGGTGCACTCGGTGACCGCGGCCAGGTACTCGTCCTTCCGGGCCTGGCTGACCCGCTCCATCGCCTCGCTCAGCGTCATGATCCACTCGGCGTGGCGATCGCGGGTGTCTCCGGCTGCCCCGTGCACGCGGTTCGCGGCGAGCATGACCTGGCGCTGGGCCGTGGCCTTCTCCATGATCAGCGCGAAGGTCTTCTCGTCATGCTGGCGGGGGTCTGGTTGGCTCATCCGGGTCTCCCTTAGCTGTCGCTCCCTTGCAAGACCTACATTACAGGGTTCCTTGCTAATGCACAACTCCCCTGACAGCAGTCAGCCCCGGCCGGAGCCGGGGCTGAGGTGCCGCGCTGGTCAGGAAGAGTAGGCCGGGATGGCGACCTTGCCCTGGCGGGTCAGGCGGTCCAGCTCGTGCTCGTCGCTGGCGTACTCGATGCCCTCGCGGAACTGCCGCTCCAGGGCGATGTGGTCGTGCCCGCCCAGGCAGGCGTAGGAGCCCTCCTCGTCGGTGAACCGGGCCGGCAGCCTGCACTCGCGGTCGGTCATGAAGCCGTCCTCACCGCGGACCGCGATGAGCCAGGTGCACGGCCAGACCTCGATGCCGGCCAGCTGGTCGCGGCGGGCGTCGTGGCAGGCCCTGACCTCGTCGAGAGCGGAGTGATCGTGCGGGGCCAGGCCGTCCAGCCTTGAGTCGCAGCGGATCCGGTGGGTCATCGGGCTCTCCTGTCGTTGTCGTCCCTTGCGAGACTTACAATACAGGGTTTCTTGCTAATGTGCAAGCCGGGGTCCGGTCGTGCTGGACCCCGGCCTGATGCTGCCTGCTACCGGAAGATGCCCGGGTGCACGACATGGATGTTCTTCTGGAACGAGCAGACCTGGCGGCCGATCGTGCGCCAGGTGCCGTGCCCGGTGGCGTGATGGAACAGGACCAAGTGGCAGTGCGCCTGGCGATAGCCGCTGTTCTTCAGCAGGGACAGGTGCTCCAGGTGCAGGATCAGCTGGTGGATGAGGAACTGGAAGGGTGTCACTGGGTTTCTCCTCGGGGGATAGTCGGACCGGCGGCGGGATTGCCCCCGGGTAGCTGGCATGTCACGCGCGTTTACCTGGATGCCTCCTCGATCGCCCTGCGGCGGCTGTTGGCGCGGTCGGGGCGCTGGCCCCGGCCGTGCGTGCCGGCCCGGCGACCATTGCGGTAGGCCTCCCAGACCGGACCGCGGCCGGGGGCCGTCACGGCCCCCGCGCGGCGCCTGCGGCTGGCGGCCATCTCAGGCCGCCGGGAAGGGATAGCTGCGGAAGCACGAGGCGCGGTAGGCGACCTCGCCCAGGTCCTCGGCGTAGACACCGGTCATCTCGCCGTGCAGGCGGGTCACTCCGGCGCGGACGTGAATCCGGCGCACCGTGTAGGTGTCGTCGGCAGCCAGGTCGATGGTGACCTTGTAGCCGCTGCCGACCGGGAGGGTGACGCCGCCGTCCTTGTGAGGCATGGCGCGCCCGCCCGAGATGGCCAGGACATTCATCCGCCCGACCTGGGCGAGAACGATGCGGGGGTCGCACTCGCGCCATGCGTCCTTGCTGGTGTCCAGGATCGGAGCTGCCATCGGGTGCCTCCCTGTGTCGTCGTCCCTTGCAAGACCAACATTACAGGGTTTCTTGCTAATGTGCAACCCGGCCGGTGATGGCCATCTCGGTCTCGGCCTCGATCAGGGTGCCCTCCGGCACCCTGATCACGACCCTGAGCGGATCCCTGCCGTGCGGCAGCAGCAGGGTCCAGGTATCGGCCTGCGCGGCCACCCGGACAGCCGCCAGGGCCTCGTCATCGCCCTCCAGCTCGGCCTGGATCCGGGTGCGGCCGGGCTCCCCGGTGAACTCCAGGTCCGTCAGCTGGCCGCCGCGGACGCGCAGCCTCAGGGGCGTGCCGTTGCTGCTCTCGATCACCCGGGTGCTCATGACGCCGGCCAGGGGTGCGCGTGCGGCGTGCCGCCGTCGGGGTGGTCGTGCACGAAGATCAGGCTCTGGTCAGGCTGGAAGTGCAGGTGATGATTCTCCGTGACCACGGGCTGACTCGGGTACCGGTCCAGGACAGCATTGCTGCCGCCGGCATACTCGGCCCGCGGCCCTTCCGGCGGGCACCGGTCGCACCCCGCTTCGTGCTCGTGCTCGTGCGGTTCCGCGCCGCCGTCGTGCAGGTGGCTGAAGCGCTTGCCGCAGGGCGCCTGGTGCGCATGCTGGAGGCCCCAGTCCGGAGCCCCGAAGAACTCCTCTGCTCCGGGCTCCTGGAGCGCCGGGTGCATCCGTATGGCCTCATCCAGGCCGCCGAGGTATGCCTCGGTGCCCGGCCGGATCATCGTCTTGCGGAGCCCCTCAGGGACGCTGGACTCCTCGGGCGGGATGTCCAGGGCGCGGTCCTCGCGGCCGGCCTGGTAGACGCGCCCCAGCACATCCAGGAAGTCCATCCGGACGGTGCCCTGGGTGTTGAGCGGCACGGCCAGGATGATCTCGGTGTGCTCCGTGCCGTCGGCTCTGTCGGTGATCTCCAGGAACTCCCACTGGTGCTCGCCGGCCTTGCGGCTCACCTGGAGATACCGCCGCGTCTGAGCGGGCTGGTGTGGCATGTCCCCTCCCGGGGCAGGACAGGGCGGGCGGCAGCCTCCGGGAAGCTGCCGCCCGCCAGGGTCAGGACCTGGCGGCCGAGGGGTCGCGGTAGGTGCTCAGGTCGCGGATGTCGAAGAACTGCTGGCCGGTCAGGGCGTCCAGGACCCAGGTCAGGCCAGCATGGCAGAACGGGCACGCATAGGAGTCATCGCTGACGTGCTTGCAGCCCTCGGTGTCGTACTCCCCGGTCTGGGCTGAGACCTGGCAGATGATGCCCTTGCAGGCCGGGCAGCTGATGCGCACCAGGGCCATCCGCAGGAGGTACCTCCGCTGCACGTCCAGGGGGTCCAGCAGGTCCGGGGACGTGTCCAGCAGGAAGCGCATCCGGTCAGTCAGGGTGATCTGGTAGACCTCCGCGATCATCTCGATAGTGATCTGCCTGTTGGTCTTGTCAGTAGCGGGCATGCCTGTGCTCCTCATCGGTCGATCGGGAACTTGCTCGCCGCATCCCGGAACGCGGCCTTGATGGCCCGCCGGGCGGCAGCCTGGCGCAGGGTTGTCCTGGGGCGGCTGAAGTCGATGCCAGTGGCCAGCAGGGATGCCCGGACGGCGCGGGCCTGGCGCTGGAGCCGCAGGGGCTGCTCGATGCGCAGGCCGCTCTGGACATGGATGACCGACCATCCATGCTGGCCCGGCTGGCGGGCGACCTCCAGGCCGCCCCTGATGTCGTCAGCCACTGCTTGCCTCCTCCATCCTCGCTGCCTCGATCAGCTCATCCAGGGCGAGCTGGGTGCCGCGCACGTAGGCCCGGCCGCCCGGCGTCAGCGTGCCGAATCTGTCCCAGGGCACGCCCAGCTGCTCGCGATGGTGCTCCAGGGCCTCCAGCGGCTCGGCGCCGAAGTCCTCCAGCGCCTGGAGCCGGCTGGCGTTCAGCCGCCGCTCGTACTCGCGCACCAGCTGCGGGCGGATGATGTGCAGTGCGCCCGTCACGAGGCCTGCCCGGCGGGGACCCACTGGCCGTCCTGCTCGCGGAGCATGGGCTCCAGCTCGCGGACGATGGTGTGGCCGAAGGGGAGCTGCATGATCCGGCCGCAGTCCACGGCGGCAGCGCGGGCGGTCTTGTCGCGGCCCTGCTCAGTGTCGGCGCTCAGGGCATCTGGCTGCTGGCGGCCGTGATTCAGGCAGCGAGTGCGCACCCAGCCGTTCACGTGGTAGGGGAGCAGCTCGATGACATGGCGCTCGACCCGGCCGGAGGGGTACTTCACGCGGACTGCCTGGCGGTGGTTGCTCCCGAACACGGCTCAGACCTCCCGGCCGGCGCGGATGGCGGCGCGGACGCCGTGGCGGACCCGGCGGTTCAGGGTCCGGCGGACCTGGCGGCGAACGCCGGCGCGGTGGGCGAAGTAGCCCTTGCTCTTGCTGTCCAGGTAGTCCTTCTCGTCTCCGGTAACCAGCTGGCGGTGGTCCATGTCCGTCCTCCTCGTCGTCGCTCCCTTGCAAGACCTATCTTAGCAAGGAAAGCTGTAATGAGCAACTACAGGATGTCAGCCGGCTCCAGGTGGCATCCGGGCAGGATCAGGTCCTTCGCTCCCGGCCGCTCGCTCGTCAGCATCCACCGGCAGGCAGCCGCCAGCTGGTAGCTGATCAGAGGCGGTACCGCGTCCCCGATGTGCCGGTACATGTTCGACACGGAGCCCGCGAGCTGGTAGTCCCGCGGGAAGCCGTTGAGCACGGCCATCTCGCGCACCGTGCACAGCCGGTCCTGCTCGGGGTGGGCGTAGCGGCCGTTGCCGACGTGGCTGCACTCGCGCTTGATGGTGGGCGCGGGCCGGTCCCACCACATGCGGCCGTAGATGTCGGGGTGGCTGCCCCAGCGCAGGAGCGCGGCCTGGCGCCGCATCCGGGGGGTCATCAGGTCAGCGGGCAGGCTGGCCCAGCTGCCGCCGTCATGCGGCACCGCGGCCAGGCGCTTAGTCACCTCCGGCGTCATAGCCGGGGCCACGTCCAGGGGATCACCCGCCAGGTCCCGCAGGCTGCTCAGGGCGCGCCGCACGGTCACCGCCCCGGCGTCAATCGTCAGCCCGTCCCAGAGCTGCTTCAGCCCGGCCGGCGGCGGTCCCTCCCCGTTATCCCGGACGGCGATCATGATGGTCCGCTCGCGGCGCTGCGGCAGGCCGTGCCGGCTCAGCATGATCGCGGCCGAGCGCGACCAGTAGCCCAGGCCGGCCAGGCGGGCGGTCAGGTCGTTCAGGTGGCCGGAGAAGTTTCCCCGGAACAGCTCGCGGGCGTTCTCCAGCATGATGATCTCGGGCTCCAGGATGCGGGCATAGTCCGCAACCCGGCCGACCAGCGTGTTGCGCCGGTCATCGCGCAGGTGATTGCCCGGGACCGTGCGGGTGAATCCGGTGCACGGTGGGCAGGCCGCCAGCACGGTCACCCTGCCGGGCAGGTGCATGGCCTCGACTACCTCGGCCGGGTCGGCGGTGCCTAGGTTGGCCTCGACCGGGCGCACGCCCATATTCAGCTCGTAGCTGACATTGCAGCCCAGTCCGCCCTCGCCCGAGCTGGGCTTGCCGATCTGGGCGTCTGCCGCGCCGACCACCCGGAAGTCCGGATGGGCATGGAAGCCGTAGCTCATGCCCCCGGCGCCGCTGAACAGGTCTACCACGTCCCACATGCCGCCTCGCTCTCTCACAGCAGGCCCAGCTTCCGGGCCCGGGCGATCACTGTCTCGTCACCCGGCCAGTAGGCGAACAGCCGGCGCACCCGCGACCCGCAGCGCTGGCAGGTGTCCAGCCAGCAGGCCCGGGGCATCAGCGAGCTGGCTCCGGCCGCGAAGACCTCGCGCGCCGTGGCGCCGCACAGGGCGCACTGGTGCGGCTCGCCGGCCAGGTACTCGTCGATGTCCGCCGCAGTGGCGTTCGCCGGCGCCCCCGGCAGGACCGGGGACAGCAGCAGCCGCAGCAGGCCGTCCAGCAGCTCCTGGTCATGGGCTCCCGGCAGGATGACGCGGCGGCTCATGCGCGCTCATCCAGCCGCACTGCACCGCCCGGGCCGTACAGCATCCAGCCTTCCCGGCCGGTGTCCTCGCGCTGGCACCAGAAGCGGATGCGCGGGGCGCCCTCCAGCGGGCCGCCGGGCTCGGTGCAGGCCTCGGGCCCCCTCAGGATGGCGACCCGGACCTGCTCGTGCACCATGAACCCGTCAGCATCACCCAGGTACGTGCCGTTGACCAGGATGTGCTGGCCGGGATTCAGGTCCGTTGCGGGCATAACGCGGCCCCGGTAGGGCTGGCTTAGCGCGGTGTCAGCAGGCATAGGGATACCTTAGCAAGAAAAGCTGTAACGCGCTACTAGCTTCGCACTGGCACGGCCTGGCTCACGTAGTCCAGGCACGTGCACCCGGGTACCTCGCACGGCCTGGCGCGCCCGGCATGCCTGTGCCAGACCTGGGCGTGGCCGCACGCCGGCTGGCTGGCGCACGCCGACGGGTGCTCCGGCACGCTCTCGCCCCGTGCCAGCCGGTCTAGCTGCGCTCCCTCTCCCTCGGACATGGGCGTGACGCCCAGGACCGGCCCGATGATGAGCCCCTCCTCAGGCGGCGCGCCAGCTGCCCTGGCGCGTGCCATCCGGCGTGCCGCCTGGCGCGCCAGCTTGTCGTGGCGCGGGTCCGTGCCAGCCCTGTCCCGGCAGGCGTGCCACCAGCCGTCCCCGGCCGGGCACCACACCGGCTCCCATCCCCCGGGCAGGTGGATGCCGAGCACCCGGCGGGTCACGGTCTCAGCCTCGTGCTGGTTCACGCCGGCCTCGTGAACATGTAGAGGATCTTGCTCCGCTCGATGCAGACGATCTGGTCGTCCTCCGTCATGAGCATCGTGTGCGTAGTCGGCGCGTACCCGTCCAGGGGGCCGCCGCGTTCCTCGGCTGTCCGCTTCAGCAGGTTCATGGCCCGCTCTGGGGCGTCCTCGTAGAGCGTCCTGCTGACGATCTCCTCCCCCGTGATCAGCTTCACGCCCACGGTGAACCTGATGAGGGGCGTGCTGTTCCTCCACTTAACGTCCACGACGGCGCCTCCGCTGCCTGGGCATGTTGAAGTGCAGGTGCAGGCACCAGGCGATGATCGCGCACGCCCCGTAGATTCCGCACAGGAGAGCGAGGGAGCCCGACTGGGCCAGCGGCAGGTGCCAGGGCCCGGCCAGCACCCAGCTGAGCATGGCCAGGATCGCGAACGCGGCCGAGGTCAGGCTGAGCCCGGTGGCCCGCATCCCGCGGGCCTGAGCGGTCCTGCGCGCGTCCCGCAGCCACGTGCCGGCCGATGATGCCAGCCGGGCCTCCAGGAAGCCCTGGCGGCGCTCACGCGCCCGCTCAGGATGCAGGCCGCGCTCGGGATCCCAGGGCGTCACCGGCTCGCCTTCGGGCGGAACGCGATGATCTTGCACCCGTCCAGGATGTCGGGGTAGGCGGTCCACGCCCACTCGCGCCGTACGCCGGCCACCGGGCAGCGGTAGGTGCTCCCGACCTCCAGGTCCTGCCAGACCTGGCTGCTGTCGTGCTTGCCGTTCCAGAAGCTGTCGGTGTCCTTCAGCGCCTGGTGCCGGGTGGTGAAGATCATGTACTGGTGACCGCTGCCGGTGGACTGGTCGTCCTTCGAGGCCACGGTGAAGGTCATCGTGCGGTGCGTGCCGTAGTTGATCCAGCCCGTGTACCCGATGACCAGCACCGCCACGATGCCGGTGATGATCGTTTTCATGTCCTGCGCTCCCTGCTGATCGGCTTAGCTGTCCAGGTGGCACGCGGCCAGGCAGACGCGCCTGCCGCGCGGGGTCAGCCGGTAGAACATGCGCCTGTCCCGGCCCCGGTTCTTCTCGGTGAGATTCAGCTCGGTCATGCGGGTGAGCACGTCCCAGGCCGAGCCGATCATGTCGGCTGCCCGGATGACCTCGAAGTCGCTCAGCGAGCGCGGCGCAGCCAGCAGCACCAGCATGATGCGCCGGGCCCGCCTGCGCTGCGCCAGCCGCTGCTCGTCGGCCGTCAGCTCGAATGTCATCCCGTCCGCCCGGGTCTCGGCACCAGCCGCCCGCCGGAGCGCAGCTCCCAGTGCTTCCAGAACTGGCCGGCAGCCCGGCCGTCCTGGCAGAACCGGAGGTAGCTCTCGTACATGCGCTGGTACTCGTCATCATCCAGCTCTACCTGGTGCGGCTTGAAGATGACCGACTGCTCAGGTCCGATATCCCCGGTGATCCAGTCGTTGGCGAACTGGTGCAGCCGCGCCGTGGCGCCCTTGTGCTTCCCGCTGATGACTCTCACGGCGCCTGGTCCTTCTCTGCCTGCGCGTCCATCCCGAGCCGGAAGATCTCGGCCAGCTTGCCGAGGATCATGGTCTCCCAGCGCTCCCGGGTGATCTCCTGGCCGCGAGCGAGTGCGGGCTGGCGGACCATGCTGAGCAGCTCAGCGGCCAGCTGGTCCAGGCGCGTGTCGCTGACTTCAGGCGCAGCCAGCCGGGCGCGCTCGGCCCGGGGTACGCAGTAGTCCCCTGCCTGGTCGCTCATGCGATCACCATCCGCACGGCCATCAGGATCCGGCCCAGGATGTTGCGGCCGTGCCAGGCCCCGTCCCGTGCCACCATGCCCCACTCGGTGTCACCCCAGGAATTGCCCTCGACCAGCTCGCGCGTGCCGGTGGCGCACAGCCGCCGGGCCAGGTCCTCATCGCGCCAGAACTTGCTCAGGACGATCTCCAGCATCAGCCGCCGCTTCACGTCCTCCCAGTCCTCACGCAGGGTCAGGAGCTGGCCGGCCCGCTTGGCCGTGCCCGGCCCTGGCAGTCCCTGGATGCTCATGCGGTCCCGCAGGTCGTTGCTCTTGGCAGCCTGGAATGCGTGCTCAGACGTGGCGTAGATCAGGTGATCCTCGGGCCCCTCGACTCCCTCCGGGCAGTGGTGGAAGTTGCTCAGGAAGCGCAGGTCGCCGCTGAAGCTGGTGATGGCCATGATCTCCGGCTGGCGGTAGCTCACCGGGTGCCGTGCCTCAGCCCGGGGCACGTCCGGGTACTTCCCCGGGGCCTGCCTGAAGGTCTCGTCGATGCTGCTCATTCCGGGTCCTTCCGCGGCGGGTGAGCCCCGCCCCACATGTCGTCCAGCTCCTGCCGCAGGATGACGTGGGTGATCCGCCCGCCGTCGATGGCCAGGGAATCCCCCGGGCTCAGCGCCGGCATGCCCCTCCGGCCGGCGGCCAGGATTCCCCGCACGGCCTCCAGTGCCTCCGGTGAGCTGATCATCATCTGCGTCTCATCAGTCGCCAGCACGACCGCCGGGAGCGCGAAGTCCTCCGGGTGCCGGCGCTGCGCTGCACGCCTGCGCCCCCGTCCGATGGCCACCTCGATCATCAGCAGCGGCCACCAGATCCGGCTGCGGTACCGCGGTGGCTGGCTGCTGAGGGTGATGAAGCCCTCCGGGGTGACCCGGGGCTCCGGCTCGTGCTCGCTCATGACCGCGCTCTCTCCCGCCCGGCTGAGCACTCATCGCAGCCCGGGTAGGCGGTCGTGGCCATCGCCCGGTAGTCGTGCCGGACGTGGTCCGCCTCGATAGCCCTGCGGTGAGCCGCATGGACCAGGCGATCCGGGACGGCCCCGGTGGCCTTCCAGGCCCCGTGCTCATCCGCAGTGAGCCCCATGAACTCCCACCGGTTCCTCGCGGGCTGCCCGCCGCGCTCCCGGGCGGCCGACCAGGATTCCTGCATGCGGTGCAGCTCATCGTCTACCTGGCGGCGGACCAGCTCCCGCTCCAGCGCGGCAATGGCGGCCTGCGCGGCGCTGATGGTGACCGACAGCTGCTGGTCGATGCGCTGCCGGGTCCCCTCCAGGGTGCGCAGCCACTGGTACCAGCCTGATACGGTGCTCGCCCCTGCTGCGCTCTCAGGCCCGTACCCCGCCAGCTCCAGGCAGGCCGGGCACTTGCCGTCAGTGCACCGCTCAGGGTCGTGGTCTACCTCAGCCAGGCGCGCGCCCTCCTCCGGCGGGGCGCACCGCTCGCCGTCCCAGATCACGGGCAGCCTGCCCCACCCCGGAACAGCCCTCGCCTCCGGGTACCAGGGCGCGGTGACCTGGACCACTGCGCCGTACAGGTGCACCCGGTCGCCGGGAACCAGGTCACGGATCATCTTCTGCCGGGCTCCCGGTGCTGCCGGGCCCTGCTCCTGATCTCCTGGACCGAGATTCTGTCCCATTTGCCCGTTTCCTTCCCTCATGTCAGCTCGCGACTGCCGTCTAACGCGCCTGACCCCCTGTCTCAGGGGCGGCCTTTCAAGATCATCCTCCGTTTAGGGCACCCTCTGCCTGACCTGCATCTGGTGTCGTCCTGCGCCGGCCGGGGGGACCGCTCGCGAGAGGGGTCACCCTCCGGTTATCTCCCTCGGGTCGTAGTACTCGGGCACGTCCAGCGGCACGGGCCCGGCGTAGGCCAGGCAGCTGCACGGGCCCGGGCCCGAGGCCGTGTAGTTGCAGGGTCCCGTGCCCCTCACGTGGTAGGACCGGTGATGGCCGCAGCCCTTGCAGTTCAGTCTCAGCGGCCTCGCCCTCAGGCCCCGCCTCCGAACGCGCGGCCGGGGCAGCCACTGGCCGGCCACGTATGACGCGACTGCGACCGCGGCCACCTCGGCTATCTCAGCTGCGCTCACCTGGTCACTCTCGTTCCTGGCCCTGTGGCCGGATCGATCGCGGCCGGGCCCCGCCGGCTGGCGTAGCGCTGCGCGGACCGCTTGCTGAGGAACGGGCCGGCCCGCACCCCGGCGCGTCCCTGCACCCAGATCCGGATGCCGGCCATGATCAGGAACGAGCCGCAGGCGATCATGATCATGATGATGGTCATCATGATGTGCCCTCCGGGTCCAGCCCGATCCGGATCCGGCCGGCGTCGGTGATGACGTAGCCGTACTTAGCGGCCTCCAGGGCCTTCTCCCGGATCAGCGTGCTCAGCCAGCACTGCACGGTCTCGCGGGTCACGTTCATGCCGTCCTGCTGTAGCTGATTCCGCAGGTCCCGGCCGCTGGCCCCGGTCTTCAGGGGCGCCATGATCTCCAGGATCTTCCGGCAGCCCTTCTCGGAGCTGGTCTCGCCGCGCCATCCCCAGGCCAGGTGACCACGCAGCCCGGCTGACCCCGCGGTGGCCCTGCCCTCGTGAGCCAGCCGGCTGGCGGACATGGTGATGGCGCTGATGCTCTGCCGCTCGCCGCGGGCCGTCAGGATCTGCTGCACCTGGTGCGCGGTCAGCAGCGCCGGGGCCGCGTGCTCCAGCAGGCCGGAGATGGTCTCGTCCAGCTTCTGGGCCGTGCCTGACGGCTCGTTCGCCGGCACCCAGGCTCCCAGGTGCCACCAGATCAGGTGGTGCTGCTCGCCCATCGTGAGCAGCATGGCGCACAGTGCCTCGTGCCTGACGATGTGACCGCGGGCCAGCAGGGCCAGCCGGATGGACTCGCTGTCGCTGTTCCCGCTCGCCACGACCGTCGCGATGGCCTGCTCGGTGCTCTCGTCCATGCGTCTCCTCGCGTCACGTCTAGGTTACGAGTTTTCTTGCTAACGAGCAAGCCGGTGCGTCATGACGCGCTCTCTTGCCCGTGCCTGTGCGTCCGGTTGAACAATAGCAAGAAATCCTGTAATGTGGAATCTGCAAGGGACGGACGACGAGGAGGCACCGTGGACCAGCCGATCACCTGGTACGACCGGATTCTGTGCAACATCTCCGGGGGCAAGGACTCCCAGACCATGCTGCGCCGGGTCGTGCGCCTGGCCGACGCGGCCGGGGTCGAGCGCTCCAGGCTCGTGTGCGTGTTCGCGGACCTGGGCGAGGCCGATGAGTGGCCCGGCACCGAGGAGATCGCGCGCTACCACGCTGAGCACTACGGCCTGCGGTTCATCAAGGTCCGCAAGGGCGAGAGCAAGGGCGAGCCCGTCGGCCTGCTGGAGCACATCGAGCGCCGCGGGATGTGGCCGGACGCCAAGAACCGCTACTGCACCTCGGACCTGAAGCGCGACCCGATCGCCACCGTGATGACCATGCTGTCCGCTGAGGTCCGCGCCCTGGGCATGACCCGCCCGGTCCGCATCCTGAACTGCATGGGCATGCGCGCCTCCGAGAGCCCGAAGCGGGCCCTGCTGAAGGTCTTCAGCCACGACAAGCGGGCCACCAACGGCCGCCGCCACGTGGACACCTGGCTGCCCATCCACGAGATGACCGAGCGCGAGGTGTGGGACGACATCTGCGTCAGCCGCATCCGCTACCACCACATCTACGACGAGGGGATGCCGCGCCTGTCCTGCATGTTCTGCGTTCTGGCTGGCGAGAAGGCCCTGGTGCGCGCCGCCCAGCTCAACCCCCGCGGCGCCCAGATCCGCGCCGAGCTGGAGGAGCGGATGGGCCACACCTTCCAGAACGGCCGCTCGATGCGGCAGATCATCGCGAAGGCGCAGGCTGCCACGGCCGCCGGCATCGCGGTGCAGGCGGCGAACTGGAATGGCTGAGACCGCCTGGCTGTACGACGACCCGTCCGTGGGCTACCACGCCGCCGGCTGCCCGTGCCCGCGGCACTGCGGCAACTGCCTCACCGACCTGGACCAGGTCCGCGGGGACCAGCGGCGCCTGGCGCTCCTCGGGAGGCTGCACGGCTCCGTGCTGCCGCTGAGGGCGCGCTACTGCTGCGACCACTGCAAGGGCCAGGCCAAGCGCTTCCGGGCCGGCAGCCGCCGCATGGACGCTGCCCTGGCCGCAGCCACGAGGGAGGCCCCCGGTGCCTGACACTGCACCCGGCCGCGTCACTGACGCCTCCGGCTGGCCCGGCCGCTGGGAGACGATCACCCGTGAGGAGTACCTGGCCGCGATCGCCGCGGAGGGCGGACTGGAGGCCCTGACCGTGGCCTCGTCCTGCACGCAGCCTGACCCGGAGCGCTACTACGTGCTGACCGCCTGGGCGCGCCGGGGCGATAACTGCCCGCTGGTGCAGTCCGAGCTGAAGGGCTGCGACACCTCGGGCCCGGCCGGCCACGCAGACTGCCCCGGCACGCACACCTTCTCGAAGTTCCGCTACGAGCTGTCCCTGGAGGATGACGATGCCTGAAGTGATCACTGTCGAGGTGCCCGGGTCGGAGGTGCGCCCGGGCGATGACTACGAGTTCCTGGGCAAGGTGCATCGCATCACCCGGGTTGAGCCCTACAGCCACCCCGTGGTGACGAGAGGCGAGACCTGGCTGAGTGCCTCGGCCGACACATCCGAGCGCGCCTATAAGGCCGCCTGGGGCATCACGGTGCACCCGGACAGGCTCATCCGGGTGACGCGCCTGGCGCCGGAGCTGAACCACGTCCAGGCAGTCACGCTGCGGGTGATCATGTCCTCCCCGCACGGACCGCTGAGCGAGCCCGCCCTGGCACTCGCTGACGAGCTGCTGCGGATGGGCCTGGCGGCCGGCTCCCGCGAGCACGGCTACGAGATCACCCGGGCCGGCCTTCAGGTCCTCGGGGCACGCTGATGGCCGCGAGGGCGCAGCGCACCCCGCTGGCATTCGGCGCGCAGGAGTGGGCCCTGCCGGATACCTCGCTGAAGCTGGCCTGGAGTGGTCCCGGCAGCGGCCTCTACCTGGCCGCAGGAGGCACGCACAGCCGCGTCCGGCACCCGTCTGCTAACCGTGCCTATGCCACCGTCCGCGAGGCAGACAGGGCCGTGCAGGCCTTCGTGTCCGCGGGAACGGAGGAGGAGTAAGCAATGACCAGGACCAGGTGGATGGACTCGCTGCTGCTGGCAGGCACCGAGGTGCCGGAGGCGCTGCGCGGGCCGGCGTACGTGGCGGACCTGAAGGCCGGCCCGGTGACCGCTGCCGGCCGTGGCGCGCTGCCGCTGGTGACCGACGACGGAGGGCGCGCGGCGGCTGGCTTCCGGGGCGATACCGGCGACTGCGTCACCCGGGCCGTGGCCATCGTGACCGGCCGCCCCTACCGCGAGGTCTATGACGAGCTGAACGCCTTCTGCCGCCAGCATGAGCATCTCCGCGGGCATCGTCCGTCCGCTGCCCGCACCGGGATCGAGAAGAGGACCACTCGCGCCTACCTGGCCGGGCTGGGCCTTGCCTGGACCCCCGTGATGGGCATCGGCACGGGCTGCCGGGTCCACCTCACCCCGGGCGAGCTGCCTGACGGCCGCCTGATCGTCTCGGTGACAAAGCACATCACCGCGGTGATTGACGGCACGGTGCACGACACCTACGACCCGTGCCGCGATGGCACCCGCTGCGTCTACGGCTACTGGAGGGCGCCATGATCCGCTCGCTGATCCTGGCCATCATCATCGGTGCTGCCCTGGGAGCGGCTATCGGATCAGCGGAGAGCCCGGCGCACCATGCCCCGCCCGCGCAGGTCAGCCCCGGGACAGCGCCATGACCCGGTACCTGACGCCCCAGGAGAACGCGCTGCTGTACCTGCTGGCCGCCAGCAGCGAGTCCCGGTCCCGCGAGGAGCTGAGCACCGAGCTGCGGCTGCGGGACTTCCGCATCACCGGCTCGCAGATGACCACCGCGGCGGCCCGCCTGGTCTCGGCCGGGCTGGCGGTGAAGGGCACCCGCCAGGGCAGCGCCGGGCGCTCGGTGGTCACCTACGCATGCACGCCCCGCGGCCGGGGCCTGGCCGGGCTGCCGGCCGGGACGGCGGCCGTCACCAGTTCCGCGCCCCGGCCTGCCCCGGACTACCTGACGCCGGTCCTGCCCGGCCAGGTCTGGGAGGGGAAGAAGGGCGGGAGCGTGCACGGCCGCCGCGTTCAGGTCGAGCGCGTGGAGGATGGCGGGCGGTACGGGGACACGGTGCGCTACCGGATCCTGGAGCCCGCGCACGGCAGAAGCAGGCGGCAGGACTACGGGCACTGCTCGCCGGGCACGCTGCGGACCGCCTACCGCCTGGTGAGCCGGGGCTCGCCGGACAGCCCCGGGGACCTGGTCGTGCACCTGATGGTGCTCCCGGAGGATGACCCGGAGGGCAGCGATACCTTCACGCGCTGCTGCGGCTTCAGCTGGCGCTCGGTCGCCCGCACCGGGCTGGTCACCCTGAGCCGGGAGCTGGTGACCTGCCCTGGCCGCCCGTGAGCCGTGCCCCTGCCGGTGCCAGGGCGCACACCGCTACGCGCCAGACAACGCCGCCACCCCCTAGAGCCTGCTGCCCCGGTCCCAGCTTCGCCGGGGCGGCAGCACCAACCGCAGCGACACAGGAAGGCACCACATGACCACCCAGATCTACCTGGCAGCCCGCTACAGCCGCCACGAAGAGATGCAGGGCGTCCGCGACGTCCTCCAGGCCCTCGGCTACACCATCACCTCACGGTGGATCGACCAGCACGGCGGCAACCTCCTGGAGTCCGTCGTCGGCGAGAAGCTGAATGCCGAGCCAGCCGAGTGCAGCCAGTACGCAGAGGCCGACCTGCACGACCTGGAGGCCGCGGACACGGTCATCTCATTCACGTCGCCCGGCGGGGGCGGCAAGGGCGGCCGCCATGTCGAGTTCGGGCTCGCCCTCGGCCTCGGCAAGCACCTTGTCATCGTCGGCCCGCGCGAGAACGTTTTTCACACCCTCCCGGCCATCGAGCACTACCCCGACTGGGCGCACCTCGTCATGGCCTGGTCCAGGCGCGCCGCAATGAAGGACTAGCCCGCACCAGCCTGCCCTGGCCCGCGTACAGCAATCCGCCGCGGGCCAGGGCAGCACCACACCCCACCCGTCTACGTCCGCAGAAAGGCTCCGCGGATGGCAAAAGAATGGCGGCTGTGCCTGCGCTGCGGACGGCACGATGAGTCAGCCGTCCTGATGCCGCCGTCCGCCCGTGGCGTGCCGCAGCCACTGCCGCCACCGCCCGGATGCTCCCGGAGATGACCCGGGACGGGCTGCCCTGGCGCGCCCGGCGGTCATGGCCTCGCCCAGGTCGCCCATCAGGTCAGCCTCCGGGCAGGCCAGCCCGCACATGTGACCGGCCCTGCCGTGCGGGGTCAGCTGCTCTCCGGCCCAGGCCGGGGGCAGGCCCGCGAACTGCCGCGCCTCCTGGTAGGCCTCCACCATCGCCGCGGTGGCGTCGTAGTCGGGGCACCCCGGGTCGCAGCCGTGCCCGGGCTTGCCGTGCGGCTGGCCCGGTATCGGGTCGCCGGGCCACGGAGCCGGGGTCATCAGCTCGGCCATCATCTTCGCGTCATACAGCGGGCAGCCCGGCCCGCAGGCGTGGTCCTCGTACTCGCTCACCCGGATGCCGCCGGCCCGCTGGTAGCGGCCCAGGCGGCGGCTGCCCGGGTGCGCGCTGCCCTGGCCGGCCCGCCGGAGCCAGTCCTCGTACTCAGCGCACCCGGGGCCGCAGTGATGCGCCAGGTCGCCATGGGGGTATCCGGCCATGCTGGCCTCCTGCCGGGGTAGGGCCTGCGTTCTCCCCGACCATCTTGCCCTGCCGGGGATTTACTCAGGATGCGACGGCAGTCAGCTGGTTGATTCTTAGCAAGAAACCCTGTAATGTGGGTCGTGCAAGGAACGCGACGAAGCGGAGGACCAGATGACCCAGCGCAACCCGCTCGACCGCTCGGTGGCGTTTACCGCCCTGCTGGAGCTGCACCCCGGCTTCGGCCAGCTGGAGACCAGAGCGGCCTCGGTCATGACCGGCCGGTTCCTGGAGGACTTCTACGCCTCGGGCTCGAAGGACATGGGGGCCTACGCGAGGACCTGGATGCCCTCGGCCGTCCCGACGCACGTGGTCGTGGACACCCGTGACGGCTACACCTTCGCCCGCGACCACCGGGGCGCCCTGTTCACGGCGGAGACCGCCCGCGAGATGGCGGACCTGCGGGATGCCGAGCTGCACCGCGACTTCCGCACCTACAAGGTCTTCGCCCTGACGGAGGTGCCGGCGTGAGCGCCTACAGCGAGGCACTGAGGTCCGGCCGCAAGACCGGGGCCAGCCGCTGCACTGACGCCGAGCTGATGGCCGGCCTGCTCGACAGCTGCGCTCAGGTCCTGCTCGGCGCGGTCAGCCCGCAGCTGATGTGGGAGGGCGCGATGCACGAGGGCCTGACCTCGAAGCAGGTCATGACCCTTATCCGCGACGACCCGCGGGCTGCCTCCGGGCTGATGTGGGCCGCGCCATGATCCGGGGAGGTCAGGAAATGGCTGAGGAAGGGACCGTCAGGGTCCGGGTGACCATCGAGCCCAGCTGGACCATCGACGGCTATGACGAGGTCATCGAGGTCCCTGCCTCCGAGCTGGAGGGCCTTTCCGGGAGCGCTCGCGCCCAGAAGATCATCGACCTGGCCGAGGACTTCGTGAACGATGTGTGCTCCTGGGGCGCGAATGAGGTCGGGGCGGAGGACGACGAGTGATCACCGAGGACACCCGGCACGCCCTGAGGCAGGCCGCCAGCGAGGCCCGGGCGCTCGCCCGGCGGGTGCAGGCCCTGGCGCTCCAGGACGGCATGACGAAGGCGGACGCGGCGAAGATCGGGACCATCGCCAGCCGCCTGCACGATGGCGCCAGCGGTTCCGTCTACCTGGCCGATCGTGAGACCTGAGCGATGGACCCGTTCACCAACTGCGCTCGCAAGGAGGCTTTCCCCTCCGAGGAGGCCGCGCAGGCCCGGATCCGCCAGTGGCGCCGGACATTCAAGGTTCAGGGCAATCCGCGGCCCTTCAGGTGCAAGCAGTGCGGGCAGATCCACATCGGCCGCCGGAACGGGCGCCGGGGGAGGCAGTAATGATCTTCATCCGCCAGCTGGCCCTGGCTGTCATCACCGGACTGGTGCTCGGCTCCGCCGTCGGAGTGTCGCTGCCCTGCGCTCACGACTGCACCGCTCCGTCCCGCTTCACCCCGTCCGTCGCGCACGTGATCGGGCACTGAGATGACGACCTGGATCCCGGACGACACCACGCCATATGGCCAGGGCACGGCCATCACCCCCGACCCGGCAGGCGATGTCCCGGCCCCGGAGTCAGCTCCTCAGTGGGCCCGTTCCAGGTGGGCCGACGGCTGGCCCGGCGGGCTCCCGTACCCGTCCAGGGTTACCCGGTCCGCCTCGCTGTATGACGCGATGGTCCCGCGGCTGCGCCTGGGCAACGGGCACGCCAGGTTCGCCCTTCGCGGAGCCGTCCAGCTTGCCGCGCTGTTCCGTGACGAGGCCTGGGTCACCGTCGCGGTGGATCACCTGATCCGGCCGGAGTGCCGCGAGGGCATCGCCCGCCAGCTCCGGCACCTGGTCCGCTCCGCTATCGATACCACTGAGGAGAAGACATGATCGTCGAGGTCCGCCAGCACATCACCGGCGAGGGTGACACCCTGATCGCCCGCATCGACCCGCATGAGGGCCCGCTGCCCCGGCCGGGTGACCGGCTGTTCCACCCGGCACACAGCCAGGCGGACGACGAGGTCACCGGCACCACCGCCGGCCTGGGCGTCATCCAGCCGGTCCAGTCGGTCACCTGGCTGCTGTACGGCCGCCCGCGCAATGGCGAGGAGCACTTCACCCGCCGATCGCAGGTTGTCGTCGAGGTCAGGCTGGAGAGCATCTGATGGCTCAGCACCCGACCATCTGGGCCCGCGGCTTCTCCGGGAGCATGCCGGGCCTGCACGACCAGTCCTGCCGGTGCCCCCGGCACTGCCGGAAGTGCCGCGACGACATGCCCGCGCTCCGGGCCATGCAGGCCCGGCTGATATCCGGCGGCTACATGGATGCCCGCGGCCGGCCCGGGATCGCCTCCGGCCCGGCGCTCTCCCTCGGACCGTCCGCCCGGTTCTGCTCGCGGGCCTGCCGCCGGGCCTGGTGGCAGCCCGCCCGCCTCACCCGGCGCCTGCGCCTGCGGGCCTTCCGCAAGACCTTCCGGAGATGATCATGCCTGACTACCCGTCTCAGTGTCCTTACCGTGCGACCCTGGCGGTGAACGAGGACGAGACCGCCGCGCGGGACCTGCCGCTGCCGTCCGTGCCCGCCATCGGCAGCCTGCTGATCGTGGACGGCACTGCCTGGGAGGTCACCAGCCCGGCCCAGTGGCTGGTGCCGGCTTACGGGTCGCACTCCTGGCGCGAGGGCAGCCCCGTGATGATCACCCTGCTGGTCCGCGAGCACCCGGGCATCTTCGGCACCCCGCCGGCCGCGGGCAGGTGATACTGGCGGAGTCGGTGCAGTCGGAGCTGGGCTCGATCTGGCTCATCCAGGCGGGCCAGCTCGTGGTCCTGGTGGTCATCCTGCTGGTGCTGCTGGCGGGGCGGAGGAGCAAGTGAGCGATACCCTGCGGTTTCAGGAGGCGGCCTAGTCCTCGGGCCGGATCGTCTCGATCCGCACGCCGGCCCGGACGATGCACTGGCTCCCCTCGGGAGCACCCGGGATGACCAGCTCGCCGCCCTGGAAGATCCCCTGCCCGTCGGCGCCGAACAGGGTCACCGGGACGCCTGACATCGACTCGACCGGTCCCCTGCGGGCGGTCTCGATCACGATCCGGCCGTCCCGCAGCCTGACTGAGGTCACCTCGAACCGCAGTCCCCCCGCGATCAGGTGGCCCAGGCTCACGGATCCACCAGATCGACACTCAGTCGCAGGTCCAGCTCGGCGCAGTGGGACGGGGGAACCGGCGGGATGCTGACCGACCCGCCGTGGCACAGCTGCATCCCGTCCGGGCCGGTGATGGTGATGGCCTCGTCCCGCACCTCCGGCGCCAGGCCGTGACGGACTGCCGTGATGACGATCTCGCCGTTCTCGATGCGCATGCTCGTGACCTGGTACGCCCGGCCGTCCACCTCGGCGGTGCCCATGCTGCCCAGGGCCTGCCGGACCCGGCCTGCCAGCTCGCTCACAGCGACATGGCCGGGTCGGGCACCTCCGGCGTGACTTCCTCGTCTCCGCCGTCATCCCAGTGACACCACGGGCACCAGGGCTGGAGCCGCTGATGCCTGGTGCTGGCGATCTGGAGCCAGGTGGCCCCGGCGATTCCGGAGCAGGCCATGATGATCGCCGGGGAAGCGGTCTGGCCGCCGGGCAGGAAGGCAGAGCCGATCAGCAGGCCCGCGACCGTGACAGACAGGCATGCTGCCCGGCGCGAGTGCATGATCTTCAGGACCGGGCGCCAGCGGCGGACGGCAGCCTGGGGGTCCAGGGGCGTGCTGGCCGCGCAGCGCCCGCACAGGCTCCTGGTGTGCTGAGCGGTGCCGGCCAGCCAGCTGCCGAGCAGGAGCGTGACCAGGATCGTGCCGGCTATGCCCGCCGGGCCGTCATAGATCCCCTTGTTGCTCGTGGCGATAGTTACCGGGATGAGCCCGGCGATGAGCCATGCCCCGTAGTGCCCGGCCGTCATCAGCAGCCTTCTCTCGCTCCGGGGCTCCGGCATCCGTACCGACATCACGCGCTCCTCAGTTCATCCGCAGCGGTGATACCGCTGCCGCGAATCCCAGCCTGGCCGGCTCGCCCCGGCCGCCGGTCATCCACATCCTGCCGTTGCCGGAGTGCTGGCGGTCGCCGCCTGTGTAGTCGATGCGCTGGCCCTCCCGCCACTCATGCAGGCCGCTGTTCTCCCCGAAGGCCAGCTCGCCGCCCCAGGTGCGGGCGTACATCTTCTGCCCGTAGCGCTCGAAGATGAGGTCCATTCTTCCACCTTAGCAAGAAAGGCCGCAGCATTCCACGGGCCCGCGGCCGGGCCACGGAAGGGTTAGGGAGGCAAGCATGGACCTGTACCCCGCGGCCCCGCCGGGGCTCGGCACCCGGCTGGCGCATGACCCGGGCGACCCGCTGATCACCAGTCACTGCCCGTTCTGCGGATCAGGCCAGGTGATCGGCCGCTCCGACGGCACGATCGGGTGCGACTTCTGCGGCCAGAACTACATCGTCCGGGTCCAGCCGGCCTTCCCGGGCTCGCCCCAGGCCCCGGCCGGGCCGGGTGCTCCCTCCGACATCGGCCCTGACGGCGGGGTCCTGCCCCCGGATGCCCTGCCGCCTGACGGCGACCCGTCCATGATGGGCCCCGGCGGCGCCCCGGAGGACGACGAGGACGGCGGGAACCCCTTCGCGGGTGATGATGACGCCCCGCCGGACGAGGATGGCTCAGGGTCTCCTGAGGACGACGACGAGGGTGATGACGCACCGCCCCCGCCCCCGAAGGGCAAGAGCAGGAAAAAGGGGTCCTACCGGTCGCTGACCGACGGTGAGCTGATGGACGAGGACACCTTCGCCCGGCATGTGGCCGCCCGGCTGTCCGGCTGCGACCCGGCCGTGCTGGCCGCCATCCGCTCGAACCGGGCGGCCGTCCGCCACGTGCTGACCGCGGCGCAGCGCGAGGCCGCCTGGGCCGGCCGCCCGGTCCTGCCGGGGGGCAGCCTGTGAGCGGGCAGGTCGTGGTCGAGCTGACCTGGACCGAGAACGGCGGCCCGGTCACCGAGGTGTTCGGGCCCTGGGACATGGGCGAGTCCGGCGAGGAGCACCTGGGCCCGGTCCAGGAGTTCCTGAAGGCGGCCATCCGGGTGGTCCCGGAACACAAGGCGAACCGGGCTACCATCGCGATCCTCCAGGATCCTGACCGGTGGCTGCCGGAGCGCCGCGATGCGCAGCCGGGCGTGCCCGCCCGGGAGGAGGACCGTGCACCAGGCGGCTAGGGCGCGCGAGGAGCCGGCCCGCCAGGAGGTCCGGTCCGCCTCCGCCCGGGCCCGCCGGCATGACCGGCTGCTGCGGGCGGCCGAGGCGATCGACCCGAACCTGCTGGACGAGCTGGCCGACCACCTGGATGCCGTCGGCGGGCTGGCCGGCCGCACTACCGGGGCTGATCCCTGCCGCCTGCGCAAGTGGGCCGGGATGCTGCGCGGACCGGAGGGGTCATGAGGGTCACCTACAAGCCAGCTCCCGGCCAGTCCGAGCTGTCCCGGGGGCTGGCCTTCGGCGCCCGCGGGCTGCGTGATGAGCAGATGTCGCCTGAGGTGGCGGAGGCTCGCAAGAACCGCCGGGTGAATGCCCGGGTGGCCCGGATCTCGCGCACTGCGGGCTCGGGCTACGGCGGCGCGGGCGGCGGCTTCTCTGACATCCAGTTCGCCACCGGCCGCCCGCGTGACCCGCTGTTCTACTGGCGCCAGAACAACCTGCCCTACGACTTCTCCGAGAACGAGGAGCTGGCCAAGGTCCGGGCGTTCTGCCGGCTGCTCTACCAGACAGACCCCATCGTGGGCTCGTGCGTGGACATCTTCTCGAAGTTCCCCGTGGTGGGCGCGCACCTGGCATGCAAGGACACCCGGCTGGAGGAGTTCTACTCCGGGCTGTTCTTCGACGAGGACGGCCTGGACTACGAGGAGTTCATGATCGACATCGGCCGGGAGTACTACACGGCCGGGGAGGCGTGGCCGTTTGCCACCTTCAACGAGGACCTGGGCATCTGGGATGACGAGGAGCTGCTCAACCCCGATGACATCAAGGTCGAGCGGTCCCCGTTCCTGAAGGACCCGCGGTACTTCATCCGGCTGCCCTGGACGATCCGGCAGATCCTCACCACCCGCCAGCCCGTCTGGGAGTACCAGAAGCTGGTCCAGGAGTACCCCGAGCTGGCCGCCTACACGGCCGAGAACGCCTACATGCCCGTCAGCAACATCCTGCTCAAGCAGCTGCGCTTCAAGGGCGACACCTTCAGCCTCCGCGGGCTGCCGCTGCTCACCCGGGCGATGCGCTCCATGCTCCAGCAGGAGATGCTCAACACCGCACTGGACTCCATCGCGGACCGGCTCTACACCCCGCTCATCCTGTGCAAGCTCGGTGCCTCCGCCACCGACCTGGGCACCTCGGTCCCGTGGATCCCCACCGACGATGACCTGGAGAACTTCGAGCTGGCGCTCGATGCTGCCCTGGCCGGCGACTTCCGGGCCCTGATCCACAACTTCGCGGTGGACATCCAGCCTGTCTTCGGCCGGGAGAACATGCCCGACCTGACCCCCGACTTCGAGCGGATCGAGGACAGGGTGCTCCAGGTGTTCGGCCTGTCCCGGACGTTCCTGATGGGCGCCCAGGAGGGCCAGACCTACGCGGCTGACGCGCTGAACAAGCAGCTGGTCGAGCAGCTGATGACCCGCTACCAGAAGTACCTGAAGCGGCACTTCACCCAGCGCGCCCTGATCGTGGCCGAGGCCCAGGAGCACTACGACTACGAGGAGCGCAACGGCCGCCGGTTCGTGAAGATGGAGGAGGTCCTGGAGATCGACGAGGAGACCGGCGAGCGGCGCATCACCGAGCAGCCCGCGCTCCTGGTCCCCGACCTCGACTTCGCGGTGCTCAACTTCCGGGACGAGGACACCCAGCGGCAGTTCACCGAGGCGCTGCGCGCATCCGGCATCCCGATCAGCCAGCGCACCCGCACCCGCGGCCTGGGCATCGACCTGGACGAGGAGCGGGAGAAGTCCCAGGACGAGGCCGTGGCCGACATCGTGGCCCAGGCCCGCACCCGCCGCCAGGCCTACATCGAGCTGATGAAGGAGGGCCTGCCGATCCCGGAGGACCTGAAGGCCGACTTCGCCGCGTTCGCCCAGCAGGAGGGAGTGCCGCCGGCGATCGCCCAGGAGCAGGTCATGATCGACCGCATGGGCATCACCCCGCCGACCCTGCCCGACCTTGCGCCTACCCCGGAGGACATGGTGCCCGGGGACGAGAACGAGGAGATCGACCCGGCCGCGCCGTCTGAGGGGCCGGAGGGTGACGAGGAGATCGAGGACATGGCCCAGCGCCCGCCCGAGAGCGACGAGGAGCGCGACGGCATGCCGGTGGCCGCCGCCCGCCGCCCGTCCCTGATGACCCGCCAGGGCTCGCTGTACCGGCGCGCGGCCCGGGTGCGCAGCGAGGCCGCGATGGCCCGGGCCGTGAACGAGGCCGCCCAGGACGGCCAGCGCGCGGCCCGCCTGGAGCGCGCCGCTCAGGATCAGGGGGAGAACGTGATCGAGGGCTTCGTGATGGTGGCGCACGGGCCCGAGACCGAGCGGCAGGCCAGGGAGGAGCGCGGCGACTGGGTATCCGGCCCGCAGCTGCGCGCCTATCAGGATCCTGCGCACGTCGGCATCCGCCGCCATCTCGGGGTCACGGCAGAGAGCACCGATCTGCTCAATTACGATCGCGATGAGGTGATGACCTGATGCCAGCCGGATGGTTCAGCCGGAGCATCCCGGAGCCACCGCCCGGCCCCGCTCCCGGGCGCGGCCGGTCCCGCGGGGTGACCAAGCCCCCGGTCCGCCGCGGGCGGGGCTCGAAGCGCCGTCGTGGCCGCTGACCCTGACGCCCTCTGGCAGGCATACCAGCAGCTGGCGGTCACCGCCGGGGACCTGTGGCGGCAGTGGAGCCTGATCCGCGCGGTCGCCCGTACCGATGGCACCGCGGGCCAGCTCTACGGCCGGGCCTACGAGGCCCAGGAGGCTGCTGACGCCGCCTACCGCGCTTACCTGGCCGTGGCCTACCCGCCCGCAGTCAGGGCCGGCTGAGGCTGCCGGCACAGAAACGGCCCGTCCCCTCGGGGGCGGGCCGCTCCTGCATATGTAGCGCAGTGGCCGATCAGCCACCGGGCGCCTGAGACCAGGCCAGGCTAGCCGGCCTTCGCGAAGACCAGCGTGGTGAACACATCATAATGCAGCCCCTGCCCGGCCGACCCGGGCACGTTGATGTCCGTGACTCCGCTGGCCGGGGTGCCGGACTGGGAGCCGCCGCAGTCGAATGTGCCGCCGACGCCCAGCGGCACCGGGGTGGCCGAGGTGCCGACTGCCGTGGACGCGCCGTCATTATCCGAGCCGTCGGCGTACTCGCAGGTGCTCCGGATCTCGCCCGTGCCGGAGTTGTCGGCCTTGATGATCAGCACTCGCGGGTACACCTGGTACCCGCTGGCCGTGGCGCGGGCCTGGACGGACAGGTTGCAGCCGTCGGTGACGTTCTTGCAGGTGAACCGGAAGGTGCCGGACTCGGTGTCACCCGCGGGCGAGCCCAGGGTGGTCGAGTAGGTCGCCCACGCCGTGGCGCCGGTCCCGCGGTCCACGAGGACCTGGCCGATGCCGTAGGGAAGCGCCTGGGCGTCCTGCCCGGCAGGCCCGGCCGGGCCCTGGGGGCCGGCGGCCCCGGTCGCGCCCTTCGCTCCGGTAGCGCCCCTCGGGCCCCGGACGTTCCACGGCCCGGCCTGGAAGGTGCCCGCCGGGCAGCCCCTGAAGTTGGCCACGCCCGTGTAGACGTTCTGCATCGTCCGCGGCGCGCCGCCGGAGGTCTTGACGCAGCCGACGATCTGGCCGGACGCGGCGGCTGCTGCTGCCGGGCTGCTGGCAGCCGAGGAGCTGCCGGACGCAGCCAGGGCGCCCGCGGCCGTGCCGCCCGCCAGCGCGATGACGGCGGAGACGACGGCGATGCGCCGCGTCAGGAATGAGATACGCAAGATCCCTCCCAGGATCGTCGGAGTGAGGTGAGCGGGGATTCCCGCGCACCCTATCGCCCGGATAGCCACCTTGCTTGCTATAGGAGGCAGCCGGGATGCTTACCGGCGGCGCCCGCTGCTGACCCGCCTGGCCCTGTCTTCCTCCACCCAGGCGTTCGCGCAGTCTCCTGAGCAGAACCGCCGGGTCTCGCCGGTCACCCGGACCTCCCAGGGCTCCTGCGGGGGAGCCGGCAGGCTCCGGTCGCAGTCCGGGCGCTCGCACGGCTCGCCGTCCTCCGCCGGGTCTTCCCCGTCCGGGTCCGGCTCGTCATCCAGGTCCGGCAGCACGAACACCGGCCGCGGTGCCATCGGCCTGGCCGGGGCCGGCAGCTCCTTCCGGCGCGGTGCCTCGATCGCCCGGGGCGCGAGGATCCGCCGGGACTGCTGCCGGTGGGCGGCGATGATCGCCGCGGTCATGCCGCCGATGATGATCATGCTGGCCAGAATCAGCTCCGTGATCATGACGGGTCATCTCCGTTCCACTCGCGCCGGAGCCGGTCCATCGCGGCCTCCTCCGCCTTGCGCTCCTGCTCCTCCCGGGCCTGCCGGTCGGCCAGCTCAGCAGTCAGCAGCGCGGTGTAGCAGCGCCCCAGGTCCCCGCTGAGGACATCCAGCCGGGTGGCCATGTCACCCCGCCGGACTGCCCGTCCGGTCTCCAGCAGGTTCACCATCCTGGCCACGGTCCGCTCAGCGCCGCGCAGCGTGTACTCCAGCTGCCGCCGCTCGTCCCTGGTGATCACGGTGCGGCTGGCTGCCACGATCATCTTCGAGAAGGGCTGCGGGTTATCCGGGCGGCGGCCGAAGACCGGGCTCACCGGAGGCTCTCCAGGAACTCGGACAGCCGCCAGGGCAGCTCCTCCAGGGTGGCCGCCGCGCCCAGCAGCAGGCTCACTACCTGCTCCCGGTCACGGCGCCGGTTATCGTTCCAGGCTGCCAGGACGTTAAAGGCCCGGACGCTGCGACCGCCGGGCAGGTGCGTTACCCCGGTCAGCAGCATCCAGCCCAGCAGCCGGTCGGCCGCCTCCTCGCAGTCCGGGGGGCACTCGGCCCGGTGGTCGCCCGGATGGATGACCTGGCACAGTGCGGATGCCAGGCTCAGTCCCTCGCATCCGTCATGACCATGCCGGGTCCAGCCCTGCATCTCGATAGCCCGGGCGGCATCGCGGAAGAACCTCGCGACGGAATCGGTGGTCAGCGTGGTCATCCTGTCTCTCCGTCCCCGGCAGTCAGGGCCGGCACCAGCTCCGCAGGCGGGATCACCTCGAACCCGGCGGCCTCCAGGGCGGCGGCCATCCGGGTCAGGATCTCGTCCCGGACCGCGGCAGCCGCGCCGATGGTGATGAAGGACTGCCGGATGGTGACACCGCCGAGATCCAGGCCGTTACGCCAGTCAGTGACATGCATCCTCTGGGCAACGGTGGGCGCCTGGAGGGCGCCGGGATCGGCCTCGACATCGACCATGACGGCAGTCTCGCCGTGGGTCAGTCTCGGCTCTCGCTTGGTCATCCTGCGCACGCTGTACTCATCGCAGACCAGGTAGATCCTGTCCTTCATCCTGTCCCCTCCATCAGCTCCAGCAGCGCGGCCAGGAAGATCGCCGCGCGCAGGATGATAAGCACCCGGATGAAGGCCATGGCTCCCTGCCGCAGGGCCAGGCCCGCCATCGCGGCGATCCAGTAGAGAGGCACGTGCGAGATCCTCACCGCGGTCCCACCCTCCGGGTCTCGCGCCGCGCCAGCCAGCACAGCCAGGTCCAGGCCGCCGACCACAGTCCGAGGGCGATGAGGAGGAGCAGCGGGCTGGCCCTGAGCACCACGCATGCCCCGGAGACCACGATTGCGCCGCAGGCCAGGGCTACCAGCCAGAGCACCAGGGGGAAGACCGACCGGAGGACTCTCATGATCATGCCGGCTCCTCGACTCGTTTCCATCCCAGGCCAGTGCTTGCCAGCCACACGGGACCCCAGTACTCGAACGGACCCGGCACCTCCAGCCGGATCAGGTCGCCCTTACCGGGCCTGCGCGCCAGCCGGACCTCGCGGATCCAGTCACGCTGCCAGGAGTACACCGGGAAGCCGCGCAGGGAAGCCCACACGGGACCGGCGATCATCGTCGGCAGGTCCGGGTCATCCAGCGGGATGCTCGCCGGGCCGGGCAGGATGTAGCGCAGCTCGCGTGAGTCATGCCGGTCGCCGCCGATGAATCCCCAGGTGAAATCCGTGACCGAGGCAGCCTGGTCACCTGGCCGGTAGCCCGTCTCGCGGGCGTCCTCGCGGACATTCAGCCAGATCCTGATGACCATTGCGCTCACGGGTCTACATTAGCAAGAAACTCTGTATCTGTGCAACCGCTTCGCCAGGCCCGTCAGGATTGCCGTCTTTATGCCATTCCCGGCGCCTGCCGCACCCGCCACGGAAGGAGGGAGGAGGCGACATGGCGCGGCGCATCGAGAGGCATGCCACCCGGCGGACGGGGCGGCAGGCCGCACTGGGCACGGGCTTCGCTGCACAGCAGCGGGTCATGACGATCGACGGCCTGCCCGGCCGGGTCCTGTTCGTCTCCGGCGCCTTCGCCCCGGGGCTGACCGAGTACCAGGTCGTGCTCGACAGCGGCATGGGCCAGGGCATCTACACCGAGAGCCAGCTGAGGCCGCTGCCCGATGCCTTCCGCGGCGGCTCGCCGGGCTCGAACCTGCCCGCCGGGGTGACCGCCCGGTACGTTACCGAGGACGAGGCCCGGGCCGCCTGGCGCGCCATGCCCGAGGCACAGGCCGGGATGCCGGCCGAGGAGTACCTGACCGGAATCGCCGCCACCCAGGATCAGTCCTTCGCGCACCTGGCCAGCGACGACTACCCGGAGATGGGCCAGATCCTGCACGAGCGGCCCGACCCCGGCCTGTATATCCGCACGGTCGGGTCCCGTACCGCCGCGGACACCTACGGGCGGCCGGATGACCCGCGGGACTCCGATTACAGCGGAGGCGAGGGTGATCTGGGGCTGTACTGGGCAGAGCCAGCCCAGCAGGACTGGGTGCACGAGAACCTGGGCCCCCAGGAGGAGGCCCCGCCGCCTGCCTGGATGCTCCCTCCGCCGCTCGCCCGGCTGGCCGAGATCGAGGAGGCATCGGCACTGATCGGCGCGCGTCATCACGCGACCACGATCAACGGGACTCAGATCGACGATGCCGGGGACGCCCCGCAGCACGGCACCATCCCGCGGGCAGGCGACCCGGACGGCTATGACGACCAGTCCGCCGAGGGCGAGGGCGACAGCCGGTGGAATGAGCCGCTGCCCGGGGTGGACAAGGAGAAGGCCAACGGCGCCACCGTCGGCATGTACCCCGAGGGGATGTCCGCCGGCGGCGGGCCCGGCCTGGAGATCGGGGCCTTTACCGCGAGCCGGGTGCCCTGGACCGGCGAGGAACGCTCTGACCTGCATGACTTCGACACCGGCAACGGGGCCAGCTGGGGTGACTTCGTGCCCTCCACCGAGTTCACCAACCAGCAGCCGGTCATCGACGAGCCGGAGAGCGCAGAGCTGGAGCGAGCCGGCCGCCAGGCCCGCGAGGCCATGCTGCGCACCGCGGTGACCGAGGACGACTGGGCCGATCACCTGCGCGATAAGCATGGCTACGGCCAGCCGGGGATCGACCGGATCCTGGGCCAGGGCAACCGCCCCAGCCACTGGCACGAGGCTCTGCACGAGGCCGGGATGGCGAACCACTCCCACGGCGGGACGATGCCCTTCACCCCCGGCCCCGAGACGCGCCCGGACTCGCCGGCGACCGCGGAGGACCTGGCCGCCTCCGGCCGGGCCAGCGTGCTCGGCCCGGAGCAGTGGAGCGAGTGGACCAGGCTGCACCGGCTCAGCTCGAAGCCGCCCGGCCCGCCGGACAGCGACCAGGTCAGCAGCCAGGACAATTCAGCACCCGATAGCAAGAATCCGCAGGTCAGCCCTGGTGCTCCGATGGACACCGGGCCGGACACTGATGACGCCCTGGACGACTCCGCCGGCGAGCAGCAGGATCCGGAGGACACCGACCCGCAGGAGTGGCCGCTGGCGGGCGCTCACATCAACGCCGGCGGCCCGGCCTATACCCAGGGCACCCATGACCAGCACGGGAATGTCTGGCCGCCGCCGCCCCCGCCAGCCCCGTCCGCCCCGCCAGGGCAGGAAGAGGGCGAGGACGGCGGCACCGGGAACGATACCGGCAAGACGATCGAGGTGCACGTGGCCGCGCTCGGCGCCGCCTCTGCCAGCCCCGCCTTCCGGTTCGAGTTCACCGCCAGCTGGGCCGATGTCCGGCGCAAGGCCCAGCGGATCCGCAAGGCCGGCCGGGTCCGGATCACCCATGCCTCCCCGGGGCTGGTGATCGGTGAGGTCGGCGGCGATCACGACGTGTACGAGTCCGGCATCCAGCGGCGGCCCGGTCACCCGCAGTCCATGCACCACTGGGCGTGCGGCTGCCCGTGGGCCAGCTTCCACCAGGACAAGTCCCTGGGCACCCGCTACGCGGGCCGGCCGTGCAGCCATGTCATGGCGCTCCAGCTGGAGGCCCTCTCGCGCACGCGCACGGGGGAGGGGGTCCGCGAGGACCCGCGGCCCGAGGGCATGCCGCCGCGCCAGGTCGTGGTCAAGTCAATGCCCCCGTGGGGCGCGGGCGGCTGGGCGGAGACCTGGCTGGCCCCGGCCGCCAGCCGCAGGACGGCGCACAGGCTGCCGTATGCCAGCGAGCCCGAGGACCACGAGGTGCGCGCGCACCTGGAGCACCACCACGGCCTGGACGCCAACCGGCTGGCGGCGGCCGGCCATGGCGAGATGCAGGAGTTCCACGAGGCCGAGCACCAGCGCTACGGCGATGAGATGAGCCACCAGCACCACACCCCGCGCGGCCTGCCGCACGAGGAGCGCTACCCGGCGCTGTTCCGGCCGCGCGAGGTCGATGACCTGTTCGGCGGATACGACAAGCCGGGCATGGAGCACGAGGTCACCGGGGAGCCGCGGGACGAGTTCTTCGGCCACGAGCCGCTGCACTCGTTCGTGCCCGCCCGGCCGCACCTGTCCGCGCTGTCCGGCCAGGACTGCCTGTACCGGCATGACGGACCCTGCCCGCCCGGCGGCGTCACTGCCCGCTCGCTGACCCATGCCCGCCCGGCCGGCCTGGAGATCACCGACGGCCCGAACCCCGACCACGACCCGCACTGGTCCACGCATCCCGCATCCCAGGCCAGCCATGTCATCAAGGCGCACCTGGGGGGCGAGCACGTCGGCAGCCTGCATTACTCGCAGAGCGATGACGGCCGGGCCTACGCCGTGCACATGCTGCACAGCAGTCAGCAGGGCAAGGGCATCGCCTCGGCCATGATGGACCGCCTGTACTCGAAGGCCCGCCAGGCCAGCGGGTTCATCGACCACGGCGTCCGGACTGACAAGGGCAACTCCTGGTGGGCCAGGTACGAGGAGCCGCACCCCGAGGTCAATACCCACCATGTGCACCCGGACAGGGGCTGGAAGAACTACTTCGACCCGATGCGCACGGCGATGGACGCGGAGGAGAACCGGGCCGGATCCGGCGGCCGGGGCGCGCACACTCCCATCCGGTGGAACCCGATGGCTTACCCCTTCGACGACCACCACGAGATGTGGACGCATGCGGAGATGACTGCCGAGCCGCCCGCGAAGCACGCCGTGGCCGCCCTGCTGGCCGCCGGGGAAGACCCGGATGAGGTGCTGGCGCTCGCCCGCCTGGCCAGCCTCATCATCAATGCCGATCAGGCCAACGGCCCCTGGGGCAGCGAGAACGTCACCGCGCACCCGCCGGCCAAGCCCTACGGCGCGACCGAGGCCCCTGACCCGGACAAGGATCCGGGCAGCTACGGGCCGCTGGCCGGCCCGGACCCGGACAACTGGGGATCAATCGACGAGGGCAGCTTCATCCAGATGCCGCTGTCGAATGCAGCCCACAAGGTACTCGTGCCCGGCGCCCCGGACCCGATGCCGCCCGGCCTCCAGGTCCCCTCGATCGCGAGCCAGGATGAGCAGGGCACTTTCGGCTTCAGCGACCGGGACGCCACCAGCAGCTCGCTGACCGGCATGGATCCCGGCGACCCGCAGGGCATCCGGATGGAGGAGAGCCTCAGCCCGGCCGATGACGCCGAGGAGTTCCGCCGCCACCTGATGGAGCAGCACGGCTACGAGGACGAGCCTGGCCTGGACGCCTACCACGAGCGGCACGCCCGTGATCACGAGGACGTGGAGCGCGGCATGGCGATGGGCGACCCGGCGCCGCCCGGCTATGCCCCGCATCCCTACCACGAGACTGATCACGAGCGCCGCTATGGCCGCGACCGCTGGTCTGACGCCGCCAGCTCCCCTGGGTTTGTCGCGTCAGCTGGCGGCTGCCCCTGCTGCGGCGGGACCGGCGAGCACCTCACCGGGCACGAGTGCTACCGCTGCGATGCCAGCGGCCAGTCCGCGCCCGGCCCCGACTGCGAGCCGGTCTTCCGGGACCCGGTGGTGCACGCGCAGGGATGCCCGGCGGGGTGCACGGGCCTGCCCAGCAATCACGATGAGCCCGAGCCCGCCCTGCCCGCCACCATCGGCACCGAGGGCGAGGAGCAGCGCCAGGACGCCGGGATCGACGGCACCGCGGGAGATGCCCAGGATGTGCCGCACCCCTACGGCGGCCAGCCTGACGGGAGCTGCCCGGCCTGCGGGATGAACGATGGCGCCAGCGTGCACGCGGCCTACGCCGTCCAGGGCGACCCGGCGGAGGGAACCCAGCTTGCGACCCAGGAACCGGGAATGGGTTCGATGGATGACGCGCTATCACCAGAGGATCCCTCCATCCAGACCGTGGGCAATCAGCAGTGGTCTGGTGGCGGCACCGACTCCGGCGAGGTCTCTGTCCCGGCCGGCGAGCCCCAGGGCGACCTCGATGACATCGTTGCCGCGTTCCAGCGCTCCGCCGCGGCGCGCCAGTTCTCCGGCGGCACTCCCGGCCAGGCCTCCGGAGCGGCCGGGGGAGACATCGCCGCCGCCGCCCGCGCTTACCTGGCCAAGACCGCTGACGTGCTGCCCGAGGCAGAGGCAGCCGAGCTGATCGGCGAGGGCAGGGGCACGCGGGCCCGGAACCTGGGCCTGCTGCGCCTGGAGGGCACCCACTATGAGGACCAGGACGAGGACCTGGGCCGCCGCGGGCTGTCTCTCGACGACTTCGAAGATGACGTGATCTCGGCCTGAGGGAGCCCTCGTGCACCGCTTTGACCTGGTAACCCGGCCCCAGCTGATGCTGGAGGACCCGTTCTCCGGGCGCGGCTGCTTCCTGGCCGTGGCCATGGATGACAGCCAGGAGATCCTGGACGAGATCGGGTTGGTGCTCGGCGCCCCGGTGCCGGCCGTGGCCTGGCCCGGGCATGGCGCCTGGGTGGACACTGGTACCGTCCCGGAGGCCCTGCGCCGCTGGCAGGAGGCTGCCGGTGGCCAGGGGTAGGTGGCCGGGCGTGCCGCGGCACAAGTGGATCAGCCCGCTGGCGCTGACGCGCTCCGAGAGGCTCCGGGTGCTCGCGGGAGCGGGCTGGTCATCGGCAGCCGGGATCGTCCTGCTGTCGCTGATCCTGATGGTCCTGGCGATGTTCCCGCTGGTGCTGCCCCGGCTGCACCCGACCCCGCTCACCCTGGTTCCTGTCCATCAGCCTCCAGTCACGGCGCGGCCGTCACTCCCCCCGGGCGGCGCGCGTCCTCTCCCCGGCTCGTCCGCTCCTGCCCCCACAGGCACGGGCGGGCCGGGGATCTCCCGGTCAGCCGGCGGGACGGGCGGCAGCACGGGAGGATCCGGGCCCGGCGGTGGTGGCGGTGGTGGCGGCCACAGCAGCCCGCCCGGCAGTTCGCCGGGCCCGAGTCCCAGCCCGGATCCCACGCCTGAGCCCAGCCCGGTGCCCACGCCGACCCGCCTGCCTCTCCCGCCGCCCGTCCGGATCAGCATCAGCATCCCGCTGCGCATCCCGGTGCGCCTGTCGGTGTCGGCGTCCCTGCCCGCCCTGCCGCCCCTGATGATCATCGCTGGCTTGCAGGATCCGCTTCCGGCCAGCTGCACTCTCGCGCCGCTGGCCTCCGCCGCCCAGGAAAAGTGCCTGGACCTGTCCCGGAGGTAACCCCGCCATCGACGCCATCCCGCAGCAGCGTCAGAAGCTGCCCCACGACACTAACCGGGCATTGAACCGGGTCGGGATGCTGATCGGGCTGATCCTCTACGTAGCCGGCACGATCTCGTTCGTGGGGGTCTTCATCGCCTTCTTCGCGCTCCGGCTGTATGCCATCAGCAGCGAGAGCCGGCTCGCCTTCATGGTGCTGTTCACGGGCCTGTTCTGCGCCTTCCAGGGACTCGTTTTCATCCTGGTCGCCCGGTCCATGCAAAGCCAGCGCGAGCAGATGAGCTTCGTGCTCGAACAGATCCGGATCATCTACGCCAGCTCGGCTGAGGACCTGCCGGCGTCAACCGGAAGTGAGTAACCACTCGGATGATGATCGTGCCCCCCGACATCGCGGCCCAGGTGGCCGCATCGGGGCCGAGTTCGTCCGCCCTGCTGTCCACGCTCGGCGGGCTTATTGCCGTGCTCCTCGCCCTGGCTGGCGGCATCGGGACCTGGGCCGCGCTCCGGGTCGGCAAGAACGCCCAGGTGCTCTCCAACTACAAGAACGTGGCCGAGTCCTGGGAGGCCCGCGCCCGCGCCGTGGAAGCAGAGAGAGACGCCAAGGATGAGCAGCTCCGGCAGGCGACCGCCCAGATCGCTGAGCTGCACGCCAAGAACGCGGCCCTGATGGACATGGCCAGCGGTCACCCCGCCATCGAGAAGCTGGCGGCCGAGATGCGCGAGTCGTTCAGCAAGCTGGACAGCAGGATCGGATCCCAATGACCGAGCCGAAGCCCGTTCACGATCTTGATCCCGACCTGGCCAAGTTCCTCGGGACCAGCAAGCACCTGCTGTGGTGGATAGTCATCGCGCAGGGAGTCCTGCTGGTGGCAGTCTCGGTGGTGGCCGGCATTCTCAGCATCCGCCAGCTCAGCGAGCGCAGCCGGATCGAGTCCGTCGTGACCCAGCTGGAAGCCAGCCAGTGCTCCTGGTACGCGCTGATCGGCTCCATCCCGCCGGACCCGAAGACGACCTCACGCCTCGGCGTGGAGCGGGTCGAGAACTCCCGGGCCGTCGTGCACTCCCTCGGCTGCCCGCAGCCGCTTCCCCCGCCGAGCCCGGAGCTGATCCGGCTCGGGCTCAAGTACGGGATCCGGATCACCTACTGACCCGGGGCTGGTAGAAGGCCAGCCATGTGTCGTAGGCCTCGCTCGCGGTCATCCGCAGCTCGTAGGAGCGGGTGTACCAGTAGCCGGCGTACTGCGACCGGCCGCCCGCGAGGATGATCTCGTTCCACTGCCGCTCGGCCGCGGTGGCTGCCTGGTCGGCCGAGACGTAGGACTCCCACAGCTCCTCAAGGCGGCCGATGGCCACCGATGCCCCCGCGGCCAGGCGGGCCGAGGCGGCCAGGGCGGCACTGCCCTGCCGGATCTGCGCGATCCGGCCGCTGACGGTCATCAGCACCGCAGCGCTCAGGACGGCCGCTCCTGGCACGCCGATGGCCGGGACCGTGCCGAGCACGGCCGATGCGGCCAGTCCTGCCCGGGCCAGGTTAACCACCGTTCCCGTTACCGCGAGCACGGGCCGGGCGGACAGGATCGAGCTGAGCCCCGGGGATCGCTCCCCGCTGGCTGTCAGCACCATGCTCGCGCCGAGCGGGGCCCCGGCGAGCTGCTCCCGGTGCGCTCCGGCGGTCAGCGCCGGCACGGCGCTGAGGTGCGCCACTCCCGGCCGCGCCAGGAGGGCGGCGGCCCGGAGCTGCGCCGCCACCTGGAGGCCGGCGCTGGCGCGCTCGGTGACCGCCGCGCCAGCCGCCAGGGACGGCTCTGCCGCCAGGGACGCATGGCCCGCCCGCGCGACCCCGGCCGATACGGTCAGCGCCATCGCGGCCGACATCGTCACCGAGGTCGAGGAGCCGGCCGTTCCGGATGCCGTCAGCGCCGGGCTTGCTGCCAGGCTGACAGCAGCCAGCTGGATGGCCCTGCCCGCGGCCGTGAGGGACGCCGGGGCACTCAGGGAGGCATGCGCGGCTCGTGCGATGACCGCCAGCGCTGACAGCGACCCCGGGGCACTCAGGGTCGCGCTCGCGCGCTCGGTGACCAGCGCTGCCGCGGCCAGGGACGGTGAGGCTGCCAGGCTGGCTGCGCCAGGGCGTGCCAGCGTGCCAGGAGCTGTCATCGCCGGGCTGGCGCTGAAGTGCGCCGCTCCCTGGCGCGCTGGCACGCCCGCGGCACTCAGCACTGGCACGGCCGCCAGGTGCGCCACCCCGGCCCGCCCTGGCGTGCCAGCAGCAGAGAGCGCCGTGCCAGCCGCCAGGTGCGCGGAGGCAATCATGGTGGCGCGGCCGGCAGCAGTCAGCGCCGCGGCGGCCAGCAGGTGTGCGCTTCCCGGTCGCGCTACCGTCCCGGAGGCGGTGAGCTGCATGCTCGCGGTGAGGGAATCCGCCGCCTTCTCGGTCACCGCTGCCGCCGTGGTCAGCACCGGGACGGCGGCCAGATGAGCGGTGCCCGGACGGGAGACCACCGACGTGGCGCCCATGACCGGGAGCGCGGCCAGGCTGGCGATGCCCCGGCGGGCAAGCACGGCCGACACCGCCAGGGACGGGACTGACGACAGCGCCGTCGCGGCGGTCACCCCGCGGATGGCACTAGCGACCAGGGTGTAGGACGACTGGAGCCCGGCGCTCCCGGACTGCACCTGGATGGCCGCCCCGAGATATCCGGTGGTGCTGATCCCGAAGTCGTCGCCGTAGATCGTTATGCCGGTCTGAGATGACGGGTTGCCCCAGGTCGCCTGGCCGATCGTGCCGCGGGTGTTGATGCCGGTGAACGTCCGGGTGTCCAGGGCAGTGGCCGAGTCCCCCGGGTAGAGGAACCACTCGATCACGCCGGTACTGGCGCTGCCGACGAACCGGCACTCCAGCCGGTACCAGGTATTCGGGCTCAGCGGGACGGAGCCGTCCCCCTGGTTGGTGCCGGAGGAGTTCAGGGTCCGGAGCACGCCCGTCGCGCCCAGGATCTCCACGCTTCCGTTGAACGATCCTGACCCGTCTGCGATCCGGTGGATTCGGGTGGTGCCCGGCAGCGACCCCGGGAACATCAGGTAGGCGCGGGTCCACAGCGCGGACTGCACGCCGCCGAAGCTGGAGGAGTCCCAGCCGACCAGGGAATTGCCTACTGAGGCTCCCACGGTCAGGTCTGCGCCGACGGCGCCATGGAAGGCCGCGGCGGACCTGGCAGTAGGAGTAATGCCGCCGCCGGAGCCGGTCACGATGCCGAGTGCATCCCCGGAGGCGCCGCCGGAGTTGGCGGTGGTGATAACGGTGCCGTCGGCCAGGCCCTCCAGGCCGTTAGTGATCGTGGTCAATGATCACCTCCCCGGCCGCGGTCCCTGCTCTCCTTCTGTGCCGTGCTCCTATCCGGATTCGTTTTGGCAAGGAACATGGTAAGTCCGTGCAAACTCACCTACTGTGGGTGACGGGAGGGAAGCATGGCGCTTGCAGCGGAAGTGTCGGAGAGGATCGCCCGGGCCCTGTCGCCGGAGCATTACCTGCACGGATGGCGTCCGATGTTCGAGGCGGAGATCGAGTCCAATGAGGGCCAGCCGGAGGGGAACGGAGACCCGGACGGGCTCCTGGTCAAGCTGGACTTCCCCTGGGATCACGAGAAGGACCAGCCGGGCCGCGAGAACTACTGTCACGGCTGCGGCAGGAAGGTCATGGACAACATCGACGACCGGCTGATCCCGCCTACCTCGCGGGACCTGCTGATCGACGCGACCGGGATCGTCATCGGGCGCTAGTTGCCCATTACAGGTTTTCTTGCTATTGTGATCTCAGCAGACCACGAGCAGAGACCGGGGCGAGATGAACTACACCGACAAGATCAGGAAGCTGCGGGAGCTGGCCGCCACCAGGCGGCACAAGATAGACCTGAGCCAGCTGGACGGCACGCGCCGCCTGAGCGATGCTCAGATGGACGGGATGAAGCGCTACCTGGACCGCTGCCCTCCGCTGGCGAACCCGCTTCTTGTTTCACGTGAAACGCCCGTCTCGGCAGCGCCGGCTGCGACGACTCCCGCCCGCCCCGGCTTCCGGCCCGGCACCCGGGTCAGCGAGCCCGGCATGTACTACAACCGCGGCCGGGTCTTCAAGGTCTACCAGTCGGTGTACGGGAACCAGGGCCTGCGGGCCAAGGTGTTCAGCCCGTCCGAGATCAACCCGCGCACTTCCATGGCAGGTGCCTGGACGGCCTTCCCCGCCGCCCTGGGATTCCTGCGCGCGGAAGATGAGATGACCCCGGCCGACAGCATCGAGTTCGAGAAGAAGTACGGCTTCGCGTTCTGCACCAAGTGCGGGCTGCCGCTGGAGAACGACCTGTCCCGCGAGCTGCGCATTGGTCCCACCTGCCGGAGCAAGTAGGAGAGGATGATCATGCGAGATGCCGCGCTGGCGCTCGTGGCGGCCTTCGCCCTGTACCTGGCATGGCCGCCCGAGTCCCTGCTCCTGACCCCGGAGCCCGGCCGCTTCGGCCTGGCCCGCTGGCGGCTGGTCCATGCCGAGCGCCAGAGCCGGGAGGATCGTGACGCCGACGACTGGGTGGCGACCATCCGGTCCGCCCGGGGCCTGGTCCCTGGCTCCGTGGCCGCCGGCCGCCCGCGGCGGCCCGCCGGGGCTCACCGGAAGCTTCCTGTCCCTGTCCCGCTGCCTGTCCGCACGTACCCGCAGACCCTGCCTCCCCCGGCGCCCCCGGGGCGGCTGGATGATCCTGAGCCTGTTACGGCAAGCCCGGAGGGGCACCCGCCCTGGGATACCGCAGCCCGGCCCGCCGTCACCGGGGAGACGATGATCGCCCGGCCTTCCGGGCTGCCGGATCCGCTGATCCCGGAGCCCCTTCCGGAGGAGCCGCCCACTCTGGTCCGCCGTGTCCGCGGCGCGATCGAGGATGACCTGGGTCCCTGGCTGGAGAGCCTGCCCCGCCTCGACCCCGGCGAGTAGCCCCCCTGGGCATCTGAGCCCTCCTCGCTCCGCCCCGGAAGGGGCAGGAGACGACGGAGGGCTCAATGCTGCGGAAGTACGCCAGGCTCGAAGTCCTGGAGGCATGGTCGGGACAGCGGGACCAGGGCCTGCGCAAGTCAGCGCACCGGGTGGCCTTCGACTATGAGCCGCGGCCCGGCTTCATCTACGTCCGGTCGAGGATGATCTCCTCCCGGACCAATGACAATCACGACACTTTCCCGGATATCGAGATCGAGAAGGGCTACCAGACCTTCCTCGGCAAGCCGGTCTTCGTCAACCATCACAACGCCAACCACCGCCGTGCCCGCGGCGTGATCGTGGCGGTCGCCCTGCACCGGGACCGCAACCCCGACAGCAGCCCGGACACCTGGGCTGAGGGCCTGATGGAGATCGACGCGCTGCGCTTCCCCCGGCTGGCCGCGGCGCTCCTGGCAGGCAGGGTCAACCGGACCTCCATGGGCGTCGATGTCGAGTGGTCGAAGTGCTCGGCCTGCGGCAACAAGGCCACCAACCCGGCCGAGTACTGCGCGCACCTGCCCGCGCTGAAGGGCAAGAAGATCCGCAAGACCAACCCGGTGACCGGCCGGGTCGAGGAGAAGCTGATCCACGAGATCTGCGCCGGCCTGTCGTTCTTCGAGAACAGCCTGCTGGTCGAGGACCCGGCCGACCCGACCGCCTATGTCCTGGGCGACGTGGACGCCCGCGGCCTGAAGATGCCTGGCAGGGGAGCTAGCGCGCGGCGGAAGGCGGCCTCCCTGCGGAGCACGGCCTCGGCTGAGTTCAGTCAGTCAGCGGCCGACGCCGACAATCTGTATCACCTGACTGGCTGCCATCACGTCTCCTGCGGCCGGACGCTCCAGCACCGTCATACAGCTGCCGCGAGCCTGGACATCGACGATAACCGCCTGAACCGGCGGGGAGATCCTGCGGTGCACCCGGTGCGGAGCATGGTGGAGGGCGCTCGTGCCTATTCCTCCCGGCATGGCCTGGAGGACCCGCATGCTGAGGGATACGGCCATATCGAGACAAACCCGGACCGGATCCGGAAGCTGGCCCAGGCCTATCACTCGCTGCCGATGAACGATCCCGGAGCCCATGCCGCGTTCGCGGACATGGCCCGCCAGGTGCATGACCAGTACCACCACCTGACTCACGCGATGAGGGTCAAGGTTCAGTCAGTTGATCATGACCCGTACGCCAATCACCTGGAGATGGCGCACGACCTGAACAAGAACGGGCGCCTTCAGGTCCTCAGCACGGCCGCTACTGGTCCGCACGGGTTCTTTGACGACGACACCAATGACAAGTTCCGGGCAGTGCACGATGCCTTCGGGCACGCGGCTACCGGACGGTCCTTTGACCGCCACGGCGAGGAGGCTGCCTGGCTGGCTCACTCGCGGATGTTCCACGGGCCGGCCCGCCATGCCATGACTACCGAGACCCGCGGTCAGAACTCGATGCTGATCGCCACCGGCCAGTTCGCCCCGCAGAAGACCGCGCTGCTGCCGCATGAGCTGATGCACCGGGACGCAGCCCTGAGGCAGCACCCGCCCGGGCCAGGGGCATTCGCTTATGCGCCCGAGCTGGAGGATCAGGGTGAGTGGGCCAGGACGGCAGCTGCCGAGGGCGAGGATGCCCCGGCCGCCAGGCCGTCCCGCAAGAAGCAGGGCGGGGACCACCCGTTCTTCCGGGACCACCCGATGAACGCCGGCAACATCGTGACGGCCTATCACCAGACCACTGATGACGAGCGGTCGCTGGGCAGGCGCTGGTATTCCGACGCCCATCATGTGGCCGGGGCCATCGCGGGCGGCAATCATGCCCTGGGAGCGGGCCTGCTGAGCGCCTACAGCCCGCAGACCGCATGGCCGATCAACATGTTCAACGCCTCCCGGGCGGCTCAGGGCGAGCCGCCGGGACCCGGGTCCGGCGCGATGGGCAGCCAGCAGAAGCCCGCCATCCAGATGCTGGCCGGCAAGCACCACAGCGAGGTGCTCAAGGGCCCCAAGACCCGGGCATTCGCCAAGCTGATCGAGCACGGCGATGACACCCCCGAGGACAAGGCCAGCGGCAATCACCAGGTAGTCGTGGACCGGCACGCGCTGTCGGTGGCCGCGGGCCGGCGGCTGAGCAAGGAGGAGGGCGGGAAGTTCCCCGCCAGCCAGCAGCAGCACTACGACCACGTGTCGCACATGTACCGGGATGCAGCGAGAACCCTCTCGGAGCACTACGGCCGCGAGGTCAAGCCGCACGAGGTCCAGGCCGCTACCTGGCTTCGCCAGCAGCGGATGAACCAGGCCGAGGACTCGGCGGGCCTGGGCGGCGGCGGCGCCGGGGCCAGCAAGGGCCGGGTGCAGACCTTCACCCGCGGCCAGGAGCGCTGGAAGCAGCACCACCAGCAGCAGCACCCCGGGGGCATCCCCGAGGAGAACATGCATTATCACGGCCGCCGCTCGGTCGCCTACGGCGAGGAGCGCGTGCCGCCCCAGGTGGACACCTTGCGGATGGAGGAGTGCCCGGTCTGCGGCGAGCACGACGTGTGGTCCGGCGATCGCTGCCCGGTCTGCGGGTTCACCGTGCCGCCGAGCCTGTTCCGCGACCCTGACACCGGGAGGGCCCAGCAGGTCCGTGACCAGCTCGACCAGTCCGGAGAGGTCATGACCGGCCCGGACCAGGCGATGGGCTCCGACCCGGACGCCGCCGGGCAGCTCCAGCACCCTGACCAGCTCACCCCCGACGGCGTGCCTGTCGGCCAGGGCGGGCCGGGCCAGCCGGCCGCGCAGGTGCCCGGCCAGGAGGAGCAGGCCGCTGGCGAGGAAGAGCAGGAGCAGGGCGCGGAGGATGCCGAGGCCGCCCGGGAGGAGCAGGGCGAGGGCCAGGAACTGGAGAACGAGGGCACCGAGGACCAGCTCGCTCCTGCTCCCGCCGGCCAGCTGGCCTGCCCCGCCTGCGGCCAGACTTTCGCCCCCGACGTGGCCGCTCAGCCGGGCGTGCCGTGTCCCGCCTGCCGCCAGGGATCGCTCGAACCTGCTGGCGGCCCCCAGAAGGAACAGGACGACGACCCGGAGAGGGACGACGACATGGCAGGAAGCAAGACCGCCTCGGCGCTGGCCCAGGCTCAGGCGCGCCGCATCGCGGAGCTGACCGCTGAGAACGATGTCCTCCGCGAGCAGATGGGCTTCCTGGCCAATGCAGCGGGCGCCGGGCAGCACCTGGCAGCCATCCGGACCCGGGTGATGCAGCGGCACGCGGACGTGCTCAACCCGGCCAGCCCGGTGCCGGACCCGCCGGAGGCCCCGCCGACGCAGACCACCGAGGAGACTCTGGCCCCGGAGACGATGGATGACCCGTCGCGGCCGGGCACCACGCCGGGCTCGACCACGCATGTCCCGGCCGAGCAGACCACCACGGCGATTACCCCGGGCGTGGAGATGCAGACCCCGCCCGCCACCGACCTGATCGACGTGACGGCCCCGGTCCAGGGCACCAACCCCAGCCAGGACGGCGGGGTGCCGCTGAGCCAGCGCCGCATCGAGACTGACGTGCGGATCGACCCGGACCCGCTGAAGGCCCACGGGCCCGGCATCGGCGGCCAGGGCGACAACGGGGCGGCGTTCCCCTGGCTGCTGGAGTCCGGTCAGGGCCCCGGCCAGAGGGCGGCCTCGAAGATCACGCCCCGGGATGCCTCCGCGGCCCGGACCTTCGGCTCGATCCGGCTGGCCAGGCTGCGCGTCCAGGCCGGCCTCGCCCAGGGCGACGAGCTGGCGGTCGCCGCGGCGATCGAGCGGGACGCCTCGATGTCCGGCCCGATGATCGAGCACGAGATCGGGGTGCTGTCCCGGGTCCGCCCGGCGCAGCCCGCGGCGCGCCCGATGGCCCGCCAGGGCGCCACCCGCTCGGCCCCTTCCCTCGCGTCTGTCGGCGCCGCTCACTACGCCTCCGCGGCCTCGGCCGCGAGCGCGGGCGCCGATGACTCAGACCTGTTCATCGACTGACCCCGAACACGAATACGACCCGATGAAGCCTTCCGGCCCTCTGGCCCCCAGAAGGAGTAGCAGGGGGGCCGGTCAGCAGCCCGGTCCGGAACGAGAGACGGAGAAGACGCCGTGATCCGCACGTACCTGAGCAATGACTACGTCAAGCGGACGATCCGGCCGCTGTACGCCTGGACGCAGGCCACTCCCAAGCCCTGCTTCCTCGACCCGGCCTGGACTCGTGCCGTGCCGATCTGGCCGGGCATGGGCTTCATCCGCTCGGGTGGCGACCTGGTGACCCTGGCGGGGGCCAACAGCGTCCAGATGGGCGGCAAGACGATGACCGGCTCTGCTCACACGGGCAATGCCGGGTCGGACGTGACCGCTGCCACTGTCCCGATCTACGGCCTGGGCGCCCTCTACGTGGGCGGAGACGGCATCGACGAGCTGCTGTACGCCGGCATCAATGCCTTCGCGGTGTGGGTGCTGACCCCGGATGCCGAGTTCGAGATCCTGGCGCCCGCCTTCGACGCCACCGCGACCTGGACCGATCCTTCCGACGGCTCGGGCTCGGCGCTGGTGGGCGTGTCCACCGCGGGGTCCAACCAGGGGATGCTCGTGCCTTACTCGTCCGGCACCACGGTCTCGTCGCCGGTCGCCCGGCTGCTGAAGGTCAACAGCGCCACCAAGATCACCATCGGCGGCCTGCCGGCCTTCACCGCGGCCGAGCTGACCGCGCTCAAGGTCTGACGCCGCCCGCCCGGGCGTAGTCAAGAGTCCTCAGACGGACGCAGGAAAGGAACCCAGATGAACGAGCTGGCCACCGTTTCGGCTGGCGGGCAGCTGGCGCTGGCGCCGCAAGGCGGCGGCCTGCGTCCGCGAGTGGCCTCCCGCAAGAGCGATGACTACGTCGCCCAGATCGAGGCCCGCCGGTCTCGGACGAACGGCGTAGGGCTCACGCGCGAGGCCAAGGTCCGCAAGATGGCGCTCATCCTCTCCGACGAGATGCACGGCTTCCGCCGTCTCGGCGTCGGGATGGTCGGCCCCATCCAGCTGAAGCTGCGCTACCAGGGCATCGTCCGGAACGTGCTGGTCGAGGACCCGGTCACGCCGGGCACGCCAGTCGAGTACGACGTGTGGGACGACCTGGGCCAGGCCTACATCCTGAGCGGCACCGAGGGCGAGGTCCGCGTGACCCCGTTCGAGGGCAAGCGCATCCCGGTGCGGTTCTTCCGGATCGCGAGCCGGCCGGCCATCCGCAAGGAGGACCTGTTCTACCTGCGGATCAACGCGGTCGAGCAGGCCCAGGACGAGACCAAGCAGGCGATCCTGAAGCAGGAGGACGCCCGGCTGCTGGTGCTCCTCCAGGCGGCGATCACCGACTACGCCACCCGGCCCGACCACGTGGTCACCCCCAACCACAACATCACCGAGGCGTCGGGCTACCTGACCCCGGGCTCGCTGTACTCGGCCGTGGCGATGACCGACCTGCACGAGCTGCCGTCGGCGCGGATCCTGATCAACCCGTTCGACTACCGGGACATGTTCCGGTGGGACATCAACCAGACCGGCTGGGCCTTCAAGGACCGGGTGGTTGCGGGCGAGACCATCACCAGCTTCGGTGAGTTCCAGATCCAGCGCTCGATCATCGTCCCGCAGGCGAAGATCTTCCTGGCCCCCGAGCCCAACTTCCTGGGCGTCTTCCCCATCCTGTACTCCCTGGATGTCGAGGAGAACCACAACGTCGAGGCATTCTGGAAGGGCTGGGTCTTCGACGAGATGGTGGCCATGAACATCCTGAATCCGAGGGGCTTGGCGTCGATCACGAAGAGTTGACGCAGGTCAGAAGCAGTTTTCGAACACGCTCTCGCTCCGGTGGGGGCGTGTTCGGCTTTCCCGTGCCGCATAAAAACCCGGCCCTTCCGTAAGCGGAGGTTCCTGTCGTGGCTCCTGAAGACCCGACCAGCGAGGACCGGCTGCTCACCTGGATGCGCCAGCGCGGAACGGGTCCCTTCCGGCTGCGCGAGGCGGCGTCCGGGACCGGGCTCAGCCGCAGCCAGGCTCAGGTGGCGTTTCATGGCCTGCTGCGCCGGAACCGGATCTCCTGCGTCCAGCACACGGGCAACGGGGGGACCGATCGCTACGAGCTGCGCGCAACCTGAGCACAGAAGGGGTGCGAGGGCCCGCGGCCTTCCGGGGTTGGCTGCGGGCCCTCTGTCATGCCCGGGAATGTCAGACCCTCTCGATACAATTTATCTTGATAACCCAGACTCCCGGGAGGGTCCATGTACGGGCGAGATCAGGCCGCCGAGCCGGCCAACCGCATCAACCACTTCGTGCTGGTCGTGGACCAGTCCTCCTCGATGCGGCGCCACCAGCGCGCCGTCGTCCAGGTGGTGGACAACTTCGTGGCCGACATGGCCGTCCGGTCCGAGGAGATGAGCCAGGAGACCCGGATCACGGTCTACACCTTCGACTCCAGCGACGGCGTCCGCTGCCTGTTCTACGACATGGACGCACTCCGCCGGCCGTCGATCTCCGGCCGGTACCGGCCCGTGGCCATGACCCCGCTCATCGACGCGGCCCACCAGGCGATCGACGAGCTGGCCGAGACGCCCGAGCGCTACGGCGAGCATTCCTTCGTGGTCTTCGTCATCACCGACGGCCAGGAGAACACCTCGCGCCGGTTCTGCGCCCTGGACCTGGAGCGGCGCATTACCGGCCTGCCGGATCACTGGACGGTGGCCGCCTTCGTTCCCGACTCGATGGGCGTCACCTACGCCAAGAAGTGCGGCTTCCCGGCCGGGAACATCGACAAGTGGGACACGACTAGCGAGCACGGCTTCCGCGAGGTCGGCACCAAGATCCGCCAGGTCTCCCAGGATTTCATGGAGGCCCGGACCCGCGGCGTGCGCGGCAGCCGGAGCATCTTCACCGTGGCCCAGGTCACGCCCCAGGCCGCGGCGGCGGCGCTGGACCCGCTGCCGCACATCCGCTACGACCTGGCCGACGTGCCCTACGACATGCCGGTCAACGAGTTCGCCGCGCTGGTCACCGGCCGCCCGTACCGCAAGGGCTCAGTCTTCTACCAGCTGACCAAGCCGGTCACGATCCAGAACTACAAGGACGTGATGGTGCAGACCAGCTCCGACGGGGCGGTCTACACCGGCCCGGCCGCGCGCCAGCTCCTGGGCCTGCCCGAGTTCGACGCGAAGGTCTCCCCGACCACGCAGCCGGGCACGAGGATCTTCATCCAGTCCACCTCGGTGAACCGCAAGATGATCGGCGGGACCACGGCGCTGATCCTGAAGTGACCAGGCTGATCATCGTCGGGTCCCTGGCGGCCGGCTTCGCCATCGCATGGTGGCTGGCCGGCCGCTGGGACCGGCGAGCTGAGCGCCGCTGGCTGGATGAGCGGCTGGCCGAGCGGGACTGGGCCTCACTGGAGCATTACCGGTGGAACAGCTCCGACGGGATCCGGCTGATGCACCCGGACCCGATGCCCGAGCATGTCGAGCAGGCCTACATGCAGGCCCTGGCCGACGGAAGGCACTCCGAGAGCCTGCACCACTGGCATCCGCCCGCCCGCTGAGCTACTGGCCGGTAAGAGCCCCGCAGCCTGCGACACAAGGCCGCGGGGCTCCTGGTATTTTCCTTGCCATGCAGGCGGCGTGGCAAGATCATGTCGCTCTGGACTCCCCCGGAACTGACCATCTCCTCCCGAAGGAGCCCTGTGGTGACCGATGATCAGCCTGGCATCTCCGCTGAGCAGTTCTGGGGCGATCCGGATGTAGAGGCTCTCCTCGCCCGGCTGGAGCGCGCCGCGGAGAAGCTGTGACCGGCCCTCCTGTCGCCTGCCCGACCTGGCGGGACCACGAGCGCTACTGCATGCGCGAGGGGATCGACTCCCGGTTCACTACCCGGATCTGGGAGCCCCGGCACCTGAACGGCCTGCGCGGGAAGGTGATCCTGGTCATCACGGCCGGGGCGTTCCCGGCGGGCTTCATGGACGCGCTGCTGTCGCGGGAGAGCGACGGCCTGATCGAGATCGAGCGGGTCTCGTTCTTACCGGTCAGTAGTATGCAATCCCGGCCCAGGCGGGCAGAGCAGGCGCCCGCGGCCTATGCTCCGGGCATGGGGATCACCCACGACATGCGGGACCAGGTGAGCACCTGGGTTGCCCTGGAGGCCAGCTGGCAGCCCGGCGACGGCCTGGACATCGGCTACTGGGTTGAGATGCGCATGCTCACCGGGGCGGGCGAGATCACGATGTTCGGGATCACCATCCTGCTGGTCGAGCGCACCTACCGGACGGTGGACGGGGCGGCGCTGCGCGGCTGGGCTGACTTCATCCCGTCGTGGCCGCTTCAGGAGGACCTGATCCGGGCCCGGGTCCGGGAGGCGCTCCAGCAGATCAGGCAGGCCCGGGACGTGGATCAGGAAAGGGCTGCCCGGGTGCGGCAGCGGGCACTGGAGAGCAAGATCGGCTGAGGTGCGAGCACCGGCAGGGACCGCGCCCCGGGCAGCAGCAGGCTCCCTCGGCGCAGCAGGGCACCAGCATCTCGTCCGGCCCGGGCAGCTCCTCGTCGATCAGCATGGTCACCAGGCACTCGCCTGCCGACACCTCGACCCGCTCGATCAGCGCCCCGGACACCTGGTTCCCGGCTCCCCACCGGACCGGGACCTGATCGCCTTCCAGCGCCTGGGCGGCCAGCGGGTCCAGTGCCTCGAACGCCTCCGGGTTCATCCGGAAGGTGAATCGGGTGCTGCCCATGCGAGGAGTATGGCTGCCCGGAGGGCGGCGTGCATGTTACTGGAGGGTAACTTGGCCCTTAGTCCGGTTGTGCGTGGTATTCCCGGTTAAGGCCTATAACTACTAACTTCTAACTATTAAAATCTTTTTGAGTCTATAATAATAATTAAAGAACTTATGAACTAATGTATACAGGTTACTAGGGGGTGCCTCGCGGCCGATCCGTGCACATGTCGAGGAGCGTGCACATCGCCGTGCACATTTGTGTGCACATCCGGTTTTCGAATACAGGCCGCTGACCTGGGATGTGTGCACATGTGCAGTTCGAATCGCTGTTTTTGGCGAGTTTGCTCACGCGAGCCAAGATCATGTAATCAGATGACTACTACGTGTGATCCCTACGCGGGCGGCCGGCTGAGGCCCCTCCCGGAAGATGATCATGGCGCTGAGCAAAAACCCCGAAAATCGCGTTCCGATGTGCACATGTGCACACATCCCTGATCAGAGGCCAGTATTCGAAAACCTGATCTGCACAAAATGTGCACGTCGATGTGCACGGGACCGGCCTGATGTGCACGGCAGGCCCGATATACCCGTTTTCTGAGCTGCAATCACTCCAGGAGGGAGTCCCCGGTGGGACGCAGGTACGATCTAGGCTCAGTTCCCCGGACCGCGGTGGCCAGGTTCACCTATGCCGATGGCCGCGTCTCGGCCGAGTACGTGGTGCCGAGGGTGTTCGAGACCCCGGACGGGGTCCTGGGCGTCGAGATCCGCCAGCTTCCGGACTACCCCGGGGACTACCCCGGAGGGGATGTTCCCGGCTGGATGAACATCGATGACCCTGTCCCGGTCCCGCCCGGGCCGCCTGCCCGTCCAGAGATCCGCGGACCCGGTCGCTTCCGTCCGCCGCCCGGTACGTAAACCTTGCCCGGGTGCCGGGCGTCTTCTGATCGATGCCCGGCCCGTCCCAGGTTGAGATACAGGGTTCCTTGCCATATTGTTGGCTCACCGGACTCTCCGGACATCAACAGCACCAGATGAAGCTCCTGACCCGGCAGGCTCATGCTCTCCTGCCCCGCTCAGGAGAGCGAGACGGGGACAAGATCAGGCTTTCCCGGCCACCCTGGGCAATGACCCTCTGGGCTGGACCGGGAGGGTCATATCATTGCCACCCCGCCCGCACTCGTCCATTCCAGTTCAGAGAAGGGCAGTGCACCCATGAACCAGCTGTCGCCCGCGGCCGAGGCCGCCCGGGACGAGAAGCTCCTCACCCCCAAGGAGGTCGCCTCGATGTTCCGGGTGGACCCCAAGACGGTGACCCGGTGGGCGAAGTCCGGGCGGCTTACTGCCATCCGGACGCTGGGCGGCCACCGCCGGTACCGGGAGAGCCAGGTGCTGGCGCTGCTGGGCCAGGATCCCGAGCGGTTCTACGAGCGGCAGGCAGGCCCGCAGGCGGTCTGAGAGACCGGGCCGGGGCACTTAGCGAGGATCCCGGCCCAGGTCAGCGCCATTAGCAAGAAAAGTTCATAAAACCCTTGCCCCGCGTCCCGCCGGGCAGCTACCATGGAGCCATGACGTACCGCAGCAATACCTCACCCAGGCTGGCAGCCTGGCCGATGGCGCATGACGCCATCGTCTTCTGCCTGCCTGAGCAGGGGAAGCAGCGGCACCCTGGGTAAGGACCACCCGGACCTGGACCCAGGAGCCGCCCGCAGGGAGACCTGCCGGCGGCTCCGGTCATATCCGGGACAACTGAACACCGAGGGGATCAGCCAGAGGGTAGGCGGCTCGGCTCCAACCCGAGCGAAATGTGGGTTCAATTCCTACGGTCCCTGCGCAGCCACCCAGGCCAAGGCGAGAGCCGCGGCGGGGCAACCGGCTCGTAAATTGACAGCTCAATAGCGGTGAACATGAGGCGGCCCGGCCGGACGAATGCCAATCGTCCACCCGAGGCCCGGCCGCCCGAAGATGCCGAGTGCGCGGCTCAGGCCGCGCCAGTGGCAAGCACCGTGCCGCCGCCGTCCCGGCCTGACCGCCGGGATCGCATCGCACCGCAGGGGTGGCGGCCCTGGCCTCGGCCAGGGTGGCGGCAGCACATCGGTGCCGCGGGGCCTTAGCTCAGCTCGGTAGAGCACTTGCTCGGCAGACAAGAGGTCGCGGGTTCGACTCCCGCAGGCTCCACAGGCTCGCGCCGGCCCGGGTGGCACCGGGACGGCAGCGAGATAAATGAGGGATCAGGCATAGGCAGGGTTGCCCCCTCACGGCCGCAGGTAGTGGCGGACACTGGCCGGCTTGCCAGCCGGATGCCAGACGCGATACGCCTGCGGGACCGGTCACCCGCGCAAGGGCCGTTAGCTCAGCTGGTAGAGCGCTCCCCTCGCAAGGGAGAGGCGCCGGGTTCGACTCCCGGATGGTCCACGTGAGGGAGCGGCGGCTGATCACCGCCCCGGCCGCGATCACGGCCGGATCAATGGGAGACGGGGATAAATACCCCCGAGAGCAATCACACTCGCCTGCGCGGAAGCAAGCTGCCAGGAACGCCCTCACTCCACTTCAGAGACAGGAGCCAGCGCGCCCGGATGCCACGGTGCGTGAGACTGGCTCCAGGGCGACTCAGGGAGCTGGCCGGGCGGCAACCCGGCCCCCCGGGGGGCCTGACAGGGTGTAGCTCAGCCAGGCAAGAGCGCCCGCTTTGGGAGCGGGAGGCCGCGGGTCCGAATCCCGCCACCCCGACCAGTCGCGTGAGGCCGTGGGCCGGCCTCCCGACCCCCAGGGGCCCACCGGGGGAAAGTCCTGGTCCTTAACCGGGCCGGGAGCGCGACGTTGACGATGGTGCCGCCACTTCGGGAGATCTCCCGGAGCTAGTCCCTGCTCACCCGGGCTGCGTCCCTGGGGGCATGGTACCCAGCCAGGGGTGCTCCCCCCGGGCGGGGCAGGGAGCACCGGGCCTTGGCCGGCCTGGCGGAGGGTCGCAGAGCACGAGCCAGCCCTGGTGGTCAAGTCCACGGAGCAGCTCGACCAGGGCGATGCACTGCGGCCCGAAGTGGCGGCACCATCCAGGACGAGGCGCGATGCGGCGCCAGGAAACCTGACCGGGACTGGGATAGCCCGGTCGGGGACAGAAGCCCAGGCACCACACCCGGAGCGGTCCCCAGACTTCCCGGGGTGGCGCCAGGGCACGCATCATCTGGATATGGCGCAGCTTGGCAGCGCGCGTGCTCGGGGAGCACGAGGCCGCAGGTTCGAATCCTGCTATCCAGACGAGGCCAGGTATGCGGGTTCGAATCCCGCCCGCTCAGGTCGCTCCTGTGCGGTAGCTCAACGGGCAGAGCAGGCCACCGGGGAGATCCGGGTTCGAGTCCCGGCCCGGCCTTAACCGGCTGGGTAGCTCAACGGCAAGAGCGCCCCTCAGACTTCCGGCACACGGCCCTGGGTAGGGCTTGGCGACCAGGACCCTCACAAGGGGAACCTCGCGGTTCGATTCCGTATCGCCAGGGATGCAGTGACCGGCGTGGCCATAGCACGAGGCAGCGAAAACCCCGGCGGGGCAGTTTCGTGCAGGCACCCGACCGCGACGTACGCGCGGCACGGGACCGACCGCCCGCGCCCGGGGCGGTCTAGCCGATTGGGAGTGAACCGGTAGCGGCTGCGCAATCAGACCGCCCGGGGAAATACCGGCGCAACGGGGTGTAGCGCAGCATGGCTAGCGCGCATCGTTCGGGACGATGAGGTCGCCGGTTCGAGTCCGGCCACCCCGACATGGCGGAAATCCGGGTCCGAATCCCGGCCAGGATTATGTCCGGGAGGACAGCCGAGGGGAGTACTACCCGGAGCTGGAGCCCTGGAGCCGGCGAGTACTAGCTGGTACCTGGTCGTCCAACTGGCAGGACACCGCCTCTATCAAGGTCGCTTAGCTCAGGCTGGCAAGAGCGCCCGGTTGAAACCCGGGAGGTCCTCCGTTCGACCCGGAGAGTGACCACGAGGCCGTCTGCGCAGCGGCCTGCTGGAGCGCAGGGGGCACCCTGCGTGCGGGGCATACCCTTAATGGCAGATCGGCCGGGGACCTGGCGCGCGATGGCGCGTTCAGCCTGGATGACCGGGTTCGATTCCCGGTGCCCCACTCGGCCCGGCGATCGACGGGCCTGGCATCCAGGGCAATGGCGGCCTGGCCGGCCGGGTGACGCTCCCTGGATAAAGGCGGCTGGCCGTGGTGGCCACGTCCTGACCGGATGGCTGGGTTCGACTCCCGGGGCTGCGCGATGGCACGACGGCGAGGTGCCGCCAGGGCGTTCCCCTGGTTGGGGTAGCCGAGTCGGCCGCCAGGGTCGCTCCCGGGCGGTAAGCCAGGGCGGGTGCACATGTCCTGGTCTCGTGCCTACGAGCTGGCACCAGCTCGCGCGGCCACTGCGTCAGTGTGGCGCCTGCGGACGAGTCCCAACTGGCCGGGTACCAGCCCTCCAAGCTGGTTGTTGCGGGTTCGAGTCCCGTCGTCCGCTCTGCGGCTCCGGCCGCCTTACCCCGCTAGCTCAGCCTGGTTCAGAGCAGCGGACTCTTAATCCGCGTGTCCCGGGTTCGAATCCCGGGCGGGGTACTTGACATTAGCAGGAAAAGCTGTAATGTACTTCGTGAGGGGCCGGGACGGCCTTCAGGGTAAGAACCCAAGTCAGCGGCTCGCCCGGGTGGCGCCGGGCGGATAGGGCTACCTGGGAGACCAGGATGCGCCGTACCCCCTGAAGATCGTCCCGGCTCCTCGCGGGCGAGTAGCTCCAACCGGCAGAGGCAGCGCCCCAAAAGCGCTTCAGTGCGGGTTCGATCCCCGCCTCGCCCACAAGGTGTCCGGCGATTGCGCGTAGGAGCAGGCCAGCCTTTAACTGGATCTGGGCAACGCGCGCCACTATGACCACTGGGGGAATTGGTAAACCCGCCCGGCTCTGGACCGGGAGATAGTCCTGGTTCGAGTCCAGGGTGGTCAGCAGCTGGGTGGAGGTGGCCCCTCCCGAGTGCCCGGCCGGCGGCTCGCCACCGTCCGGCCTGGTATCGAAGCCCGCCTTTATGGCGGCGGCCCGGCACGATCACGCCTCCTTAGCTCAGCTGGTTAGAGCGCCGCTCCCGTAAAGCGGAGGCCCGCGGTTCGATACCGCGAGGAGGCTCTGGCAGCCAGAGGACCAGATGGACCAGCAGTACTGGACACCTGCACACGTAGCGGGCTAAGGGGCTACCACGTGAACGCCGAGCCCGCCCCCGTCATGGCTCTGGACCTGGCTGACGCATACTGGTCCCATCCGCGCCTACTGTTACGGGGCACGGCCGGGGCCACCAGTCCGGGTGGCGGAACGGCAGACGCGCCAGCTTGAGGTGCTGGTGCCCGCTCAGGGCGTGCGGGTTCAAGTCCCGCCTCGGACACGGCGGGGAGGTCGCGGGTTCGAGTCCCGCCCGGCCGCGGAACACGGCCCGGTAGCTCAGCGTGCAGAGCGCCCTGCAACCCCGGGATGCCGGCTCCGCGGAGGCGCCCGGGGCCTGCCCCCGTACCTCAACTGGCGAGAGGGACTGCCCTGTAAGCAGTCGAGATGCCGGTTCGAGTCCGGCCGGGGGCCCTCGGTGAGGGGTCGTCTAGCTGGCAGGACACTCGGTTTTGGCCCGGGCAACGCGGGATCGAAGCCCGCTCCCTCAGCTAATGCGGGAATCTCAGCTAAGGTGGGGCGGCATGAGAAGAAGCGCCGGCACCGCCTCATCCCCGGACTGGATCAAGTCCTCACTGAGCCTCGCCAACGGCAACTGCGTCGAGGTGGCCAGCCTCGCAGACGGCATGATCGGGGTCCGCGACAGCAAGGACAGCAGCGGCCCGGTCCTCCGGTTTACTCCCGCCGAGTGGCAGGCATTCGTCGGCGGCGCCCGCCTGGGAGAGTTCGACCGATTCGGCACCGCCTAGCCGGGGAGGCTGAACCCCGGTCCCGCCCGGGTAGCTCAGTGGCAGAGCGCTTCCTCGGTAAGGAAGGGGTCGTCGGTTCAATCCCGACCCTGGGCTCTGGGGCTCCGGCCCCTTGCGGTGTAAGTCCCGGGCTGATCCTGGCCCGGGCGGCCATGCGGATGTGGTGTAGAGGTAGCACACCACCTTGCCAAGGTGGCAGCACGGGTTCGATCCCCGTTCTCCGCTCGAAGGGGTTGTAGGCTCCGTGGCCCCGATTCATCATCGCTCGCGCCGCCGCCAGACGGCAGCCGGAGATGATCACCCGAGAGTCTGGCAACTCGGCAACGGTCCGCATGCCCAGGTGGTGAAACTGGTAGACGCGCTGCGCTCAGACCGCAGTGGCCGAGAGGCCGTGGGAGTTCGAGTCTCCCCTTGGGCACGCAGGGCTGTCTGTTGAGGCGTGGCGGCCCCGGGGCAGTCGGCCTGGCCAGGCCTGCCCTGTCAGTACCAGGCGAGAGCCGGGGCGAGCGGTTATGGCAGCTGCACCGGATACCAGCCAAGTCCGTTAGGCGGTGACGCAGGTGCAGTGCGCGCGGGCGACGGCAAGCCGCGGCGCGCCCCGGAGCGGTGGCACGAGTGGCTGAAGGCGCCGTCCTGCTAAGGCGGTAGGGGTCGCCCCCTCGCGGGTTCGAATCCCGCTCGCTCCTCTTTGCAGGGTCGCTCCCGGGCGGGTTCGAATCCCGTCGCCTCCCCCGGTCCCGCGGGCTCCCGCAGGAGGTGCTGGGGAGCCCTGCATGGGTGGTTGGCCGAGCGGCTTATGGCGCCAGCCCGGAAAGCTGGTCGGGGGCAACCCCTCGCAGGTTCGAATCCTGCACCACCCGCGGGGATGCGCAGGCGGCCTGACTCGCCAGGCCAGCGAGAGCCCGGCGGTCCCTACCCAGGCGAGGTCGCATAGCCCGGACTAGTGCAGTCGTCCCGAAAACGACCGGGCCTCACGGCCCCGTGGGTTCGAATCCCACCCTCGCCGCTCAGGCCCGCCGCATCCAGGACGGGCCCCAGGTACCCGGCACGATCAGGTGCAGGGTCAGGCACAGCAGGCCGGCCGCGATCAGGCCGGTCACGGAGACGCCGTTCAGCGCGGTGAACGCGATGAGCGTGGCGATGGCGAACAGCAGTGCTGCAATGAATGCGAACATGCGCCACGTCTTCCCCGGGCGCAACAGTTCACACAAGCAAGGGCCTGTAGCTCAGCCGGTTAGAGCGCTTCCCTGATAAGGAAGAGGCCGGAGGTTCAATTCCTCCTGGGCCCACTTGGCATCGCGGAGTAGCTGGGCCAGGCCACTCCCGGAGATACGGCTGTACCGGGCCGCGGTGCCACCCGGCGGGGTAGCTGAGATGGTCGCAAGCAGCGGTCTCATAAACCGAAGGACGTGGGTTCGAGGCCCACCCTCGCCACGGGCCGCTAGCTCAGCGGCAGAGCGGCCGACTTTTAATCGGATGGTCCCGGGTTCGAGCCCCGGGCGGCCCACCCCAGGCGCCATTAGCTCAGCGGACAGAGCAGCTCCCCTCTAAGGAGACGGTCCCGGGTTCGAGCCCTGGATGGCGCGCAGAGACTAGCCCACTCCAGACGGGCTCCGTGGCATCGCGGCATGCAGCGAGGTCTCTGCCGGATCGGTCAAGTCCGGCACCCAGACAGGGCGCGGAGCACGGCGTCCGCTACCTGGCCCAGCGCTGACACCGAGGGCCAGGCAACGCAGGTGGAAGGGTCAGCCGATCCCTGCACGTGCCACACGGGAACCGGGAAGGTGACTGCCGGCGGCGAGCTGCGGTGACTAGTCAACGCCGCAGCGAGCTGAGTACCAGGCGCCGCCACACCGGCATGACGGCGCTCGAAGGCTCCCGCTAAGGCCTCATCGTCTAATGGTCAGGACGGCTGGTTCTCAGCCAGCAAGCCGGGGTTCGACTCCCCGTGAGGCTGCGCAGTACATCAGGGCCCCATCTCACTAACGGCAGGTGGCCGGAATTTCAATCCGGAGGCGCCGGGTCAGCACCGGCTGGGGCTACGATCCCGGGGTTATCCTGGGAGCACGATGCGGGGTAGAGCAGCTCGGTAGCTCGCCAGGCTCATAATCTGGAGGCCGCGGGTTCGAATCCCGCCCCCGCTACCACCCAGAAATGGGGGCGGCCGGCCGCCCCTCCCCCAGGGGACGGCCGGCCGCGCTAGCCGGTCCCGCGTAGCTCAGTGGCAGAGCACCCGGCCGTTAACCGGACGCGCGCTGGTTCGAGTCCAGCCGCGGGAGCCAGCACGTCAGGCGTGATAGAAGATGTCAGGCCCGCCTGAGTGGTCCAGGACGTGGCCGACAAGGATCTGGGTGGGGGCTGGCCGGGCAACGGCCAGCACGGTCCCCCCGGGGGCAGCTACCGAGGCCCCGGCGCCGAGAATAGCGCCGGCCGCGAGTAGCGAGGTGATCTTCCGCATTGGTCCGTATCCTCCGTGTCCGTGTATATTGCCAGGTGTCATTGGCAATTCAATAAGGTAACACCGGACCCCTTGATCACGACAGGTCCGGCACGAGGTCTTGTAGGGGAGTTTGGTCGTCCCCGTCAGCCCGTCAAGCTGAAGATCGCGGGTTCGAATCCCGTCAGGACCGCCCGGCAGGAGTCACCGGGCGTATCACCAGCCGCGGCCGTGCACCGGAGCCGCGCTGCTCCTGCCGTATCTGTCCCCTGAGACGGGGATGAGAAATACTGCCGGCAAGGTCGCTTAGCTCAGCGGGAGAGCGCCTGCCCGACAAGCAGGGGGCCGCTGGTTCAATCCCAGCAGCGACCACCAGGCGGACCCCTGCCCGCCTCGACACCACCGGAGATGGCCCGGGAGGGAGGCGCCCCGCCAAGGCGCGAGCAGGGATCTACCCTCGTAGCTCAACGGATGGAGCAGCCGGCTACGGACCGGCAGGTTGCAGGTTCGAGTCCTGTCGAGGGTGCGACTGGCGAGAGCACGGAGCGGAAGGGCGACGGCCCCCGGGGTTCGAATCCCCGCTCGCCAGCTTATCAAGGTCGGTTAGCTCAGCTTGGGAGAGCGCCCCGTTCACACCGGGGAGGCCGAAGGTTCGATCCCTTCATCGACCACTGAGGGCATAGCTCAAAGGCAGAGCGCCCGGTTGTGAACCGGATGATGCGGTCTCGGGATCCGCTGTCCTCCCCAGGCGAGGTACTCAAGTGGCCAACGAGGGCTGACTGTAAATCAGCTGCCATGTGCTTCCCAGGTTCGAATCCTGGTCTCGCCACGCATGATCAAGCGTCCTAGATGAGAAGTACGCGGCATTTGCCGTCTAGCCTCTGTAGCGCAGGTGGATAGCGCACTTGGTTCCGAACCAAGAGGTCGTCCGTTCGAGTCGGACCGGAGGCGCCATGAGCCTGTAGCTCAGCCGGATAGAGCTACTCCCCCCTAAGGAGAAGGTCGGCGGTTCGAGTCCGTCCAGGCTCACCAGGGTCCCTTGGCCGAGCGGCTGAGGCAGCGGCCTGCAAAGCCGCGCAGCCGGGTTCAACTCCCGGAGGGGCCTCCCAGCGTGTTCACCGCTATCGAGCCAGCGCCTCCCCACGGAAGGGATAGAGGGAGGTGCGCATGACGACCTCGATTCCGCCCGACAACGTGGCGGCCGGCCAGGCCGGGCACATCGAAGCCCATAACCAGATCTCGGACGCCCTGGCTTCCCAGGCTGAGCAGCTCGCGGGCATCCCGGGCATCACCGCCGGGACCGCGACCCTGGTCAGCGGCACGGTGAATGTCCCGGCCGGAGCCGTCACGGCAGACAGCGTGATCCTGGTCAGCCGCATGTCGCCCTCCGGCACGCCCGGCCACCTGTCGGTGCCCGCCACGAACCCGGGGAGCGGATTCACGATCTCCTCCAGCTCGGGCAGCGACAACTCGGTGGTCGGGTACCTCATCCTCGGCTAGCACTGCAACCTCGGAGCCCAGAAGGATCAGGAGGACCGACCATGACTGCTGACATCGCCATCCCCGGCGTCCAGGCCCCTGTCATGTGCCAGAACATGATGGACGGGCCGACGGTGATCGCCTCGGACCCGAAAGAGACCTACCAGGTCACTTTCGCCGGCCGCGGCGACCGCAGCGGCGACGACGTGCAGCCCATCCCCAACGAGCTGAAGTCCAGCCCGGCCTTCGTCCGGGCGATCCGGCAGGGCGTCCTGAAGGTGGTCTCGGGCGACGATGACCCCTACATCCGGGACGCTCTGGCCAAGCAGGCCGGAAACTTCCGGGATCGGATGGCGGCCGACGAGCTGGCCATCCGCGAGACCATCGACGAGGCCTCCGATAACGACATGATCGTGGTGACCTGCATCGGCCCGGGCACCCGGCCGGAGGCCCCGTGCGGTGAGCAGATCCCGGTCCGGGCCAAGGAGAAGGACGCGGCCCCGCCGCTGTGCTCGCGCCATGGCAGCCTGGCCGAGAGCTGCGTGCGGCGCGGCACCGGCCCCTGGACGCTGGAGGTCTAGCCCGTGCGCCACTTCCCCCGGGACCCCGCAGCCATGACGGGGACCTATGACACCTCGGACACGGCCGGCCCCTCGGCCCCGCACACTGAGCTGCGCGGCGTGACCGAGGCGTTCGACCTGGCCGCGGCGGGGGACCTGGCGTGGGCGCTGCGCGCGATGGACCCGGAGGATGAGGCCGTCTCGCCCAACGTGGTGCAGACCTCCCCCGGCCTCACGGTCAACCGCGGGGACCCGGATGCCGACAAGGACCGGGTCACCGCGGCGGCCCGGCGGGCGCGCGAGCGGCTGGAGTCCCAGGGGCTGACGGTGGACCCGGCCACCGGAAGGATCCTGGTCCGCGATCACAGCCAGGCCTGGCAGAACCACGCCAGCGGCCTGGGGCCGATGACGACCGTCGATGACGAGACAGACCGGAGCGCAGGATGACCAGCAGCGTGGCCGACTTCCATGGCGTCCCCGCCCAGGGCGTCGTCGAGCAGGTGGACACCATCACGCTCAGCCACACCGTCCCGGCGGCGCTGAGTAAGGCCGGCATCGTCTCGGTGCCCGCCCTGGAGACCGCGGGCCCCTCGCCCACCGCTGACGTGATCTCGGTCTTCGACACCACTACCAGCAAGCGGCTGGTGCTCGGGACCGACTACACGCTGACGCCCTCGGGCAGCGCGCCGGAGGGCCTGACCTACTCGGTCACCCGGATCAACTCCTCCACGGACTCGGCCGATGCGGACACCGCGAAGGTGACCTACCGGTACGGCATGCAGCGCGATGAGTCGTATGAGTTCGGCGGCTTCCAGGGCAGCGCCGGGCCGCTGCCGGCCGGGACCCAGGGTCAGGCCTCGAATGCCGACACCGAGGGCGGCTCGGCGGGCGGCCTGGGCTCGGCCGCGGGCTACGGGTCGCTGACCGACCCGGCAATGGGCACCCAGTCCGGCTCCGAGACCGGAGCGCCTGGCAGCGAGTACGCGGTCACCGAGAGCGCCCCGGGCACCTACGGGTGGGCCGGCGGCGCTCCGGACACCGAGGCCGTCTACGGCGGCGGCCTGCCGGAGGACTACTCCCCGGCAGACACCGGCCTGACCGGGAGCCTGGACACCCAGGACAGCGGCGGCAGCAACCTGGTTCCCTCGATGTACTCCAGCCCGAATGGCTACCGGGCGCCGTCGTCGGGCGTGGCGGCCGGCAACAAGGACACCACGCTGACCGACATCCTGGGCAACCAGGTGAATGCCAACCCGCTGCCGGTCGATTCCTCCTACGCGGCCCGGCAGATCGACACGAGCTACATCGGCGCCCCGGCCGCACCGACCCTGCTGGCCAGCCAGACTGACGCCTTCGCCTCGGCCGCCGCGGGATCGCGGCTGTACCTGAGCCAGAAGGGCGTCGTGCCCTCCTCGATCGTGGTGACCAACACCACCAGCTCCCAGGCGATGGTGCTCGGCACGGACTACACCGTGACCACGGCCGGGAACGGCGAGGAGACCGTCGCCTACATCAGCCCGGAGGTGGCAGCGCACTTCGCGGCCGGCAACAACGTCTCGGTGACCTACAGCTACGGGGACGCGACCTACTACGGCTCGAACATCCCGGCCTCGGTCCCGGCCGCTCCCGGTACCCCCACGCCGACCGCGGTCAACCGCGGCGTGTCCCTGGCCTGGGCCCCGCCGTCCGGGACCACCCCGGTGGATGGCTACCTGCTGGAGGCCGAGGACCGCGGCACGATGTACGTGCCGGCCAGCGGCCAGCCGGTGATGGACGGCCAGCCGGCGCCCTCCGGCGGCGCCCAGGCGGGCGAGCCCGCCTACCAGGCCGATACCTTCACTGCCCTGACGGCCGCGCTGGCGGCCCCGTCCGCCCCGGCCCCGACCAAGGCCGACACGGGCGGCACCGTGGCAGCCGGCACCTACAAGGTTGCCGCGACCTACGTCAACGCCAACGGCGAGACAGTGGCCAGCACCCAGGGCACCGTGGTCACGACCGCGGCCACCTCGACCCTGACCGTGCCGAGCCCGTCGGCGGAGGCCGGGGCGGCCGGCTGGTATGCCTACGTGTCCCAGGCAGGCGGCTCGACCCTGACCCGGCAGCAGACGGCAGGGAGCCCGACCGCGATCGGCACCGCGCTGACGCTGACGGCCCCGCCGACCAGCACCGGGGCCGCGCCGCCGGCGTCCGACACCACGCTGCCGACTACCAGCAGGACCGGCATCGTCACCCCGCCCGGTCAGGTCATCGTCCGGAACACCACCGGCACCGAGAACGACCCGATGCAGCCGGACGGCACCGTCCTGGAGCTGGGCTACGACTACGCCATCACCCAGACCGGGATCGGCCCCTGGGCTCAGTACCGGATCTCGGTCCTGGCCAGCTCGCAGAACGTGAAGGCCGGCGACACCCTGGTGGCGGAGTACTGGTATGGCGCCGACCCGTCCTCGGTCACCGCGGTCTTCACCCAGGGCCTGGTCCCCAACACCCCGGTGATCTACAAGCCGGACGGCTCGACCCCCTACAGCCAGGGCTACCGGTTCCGGGTGGCCGCGCTGAACAAGGCCGGAACCGGGCCGTTCTCAGGCTGGAGCGCCTACGCGGTGCCGCTGAACTACAACGCGCCGCAGCCCGGCCATGAGGGCTCGGTCCAGTCCGGGCCGTCCGCCCTGGACCCGGCGAATGCCATCAATCCGATCTACCTCCCGGATGGCTCCGTAAAGGCCGGGACGGGACTGGGAGGCTGACCTCTTGGCGACCTTCTCAACGTTCCTCGGGCTCAAGCTCAATGATGAATCGGACCCGTTCCAGCTGAGCGATTTCGTCTCGAACTTCGGGATCCTGGACGCCAGCCCGGGCACCTTCATCTGCACGAGCACGTCCCGGCCCAACTGGGGCACCGCGCAGAAGGGCCGCATGATCTTCATGACGGACCTGAAGCAGCTGTCCTACTGGACCGGGACGGCCTGGGCGGACCTGCGGGACTCGGTGCCGGTATTCGCCGGCGGCCTGTTCGTCAATACCGCGGTGAACGCGGGGGCCAGCCCGAACTTCAACATCCTGACCTTCACCACCCCGCGGCCGTGCTCGCTGGCGGTCATCCTGAGCGCGACCTACCAGTACCCGAACAAGCAGAGCCAGAATGCCTTCCAGTCGATCATCTTCGACGGGGTAGAGCAGCTGATCGGCGGCTATGCCGAGCAGATCCGGTTCTCGGGCAACTCCTCGGACGCGGCGCACACGGCCGGGGAGAACGCCACCTCGATCGCCGTGGTGCCGAACTGCGCCGCCGGCCAGCACAAGATCGGCCTGCGGATCAATGTCACCACCGACTATTCCACGGCTATCCAGGTGAAGGGCGCCAAGGCGATCGCGATGATCGCGAACTACAGCTCGGGCAATGTGCTGTAGGCGCCGATGACCGTCGTCAACCCGGACCTGGTGGACTGGCGCGAGCGCCAGTACGTCAGCCAGTTCTCCCGGCCGCCGCTGGGCTTCACGGTCTACATCGGCGGCCAGCCGGCCGACCCTGACGGCCAGGCCGTGTCGGCGCGGCTGCTGATGCAGAATGCCGACGGCACCGTAACGGTGATCAGCAGCTACTCCGCCGAGCGGCTGTCGGCCGGGATCTACCAGGTCACCCCGTCCAGCACCGACACCAGCAACCCCGGCCAGGCTCAGCTGGACTGGACCTACGAGGTGAGCGGGCAGGCCCAGGCCTACTCCGCCTGGCTGGTGATCGGGCCGGCCAACCCGCACTATGACGCGCTGTCCCTGGCCATGCAGGACTTCCTGGAGGACCAGGTCTGGGTCCGGTTCGCGGACCTGTTCGACTCAGCGGGCGGCGGCCCGAATCTCCAGTCCTACTTCCAGGCGCACTGGTCCCGCGGCCGGATCGCCCAGCTGATGGGCATCGCGCTCGGCAAGCTGAACACCGCGGCCCAGCCGTGGAGCAACTACACCCTGAACGGGATCGGCGGCCCGGCCTTCCCGGTTGAGTTCTGGGGCGGCCTGCTGGCCAGCTATACCTATGTCGAGGGCATCAAGCACCTGATCCGGGCCTACACCGAGCAGCCGTCCTTCCAGGGGCCGCCGATCGCCCGCCAGGAGCGCCGCGACTATACCGACCGGTGGCGCCAGGCCCTGGCTGACGAGCAGGCCGAGCTGAAGTCGATGCTCGATGTCTTCAAGATCCGTCATATTATGACTGGTTCGCCCAGAGTTCTTGTATCTGGGGGCACTTACGGCCGCTATGCCCCGACTCGCGTGGCGGGCTCGGTCGCGGCCCGGCCGCGGATGTGGGCTCGCTGGTACTAATTTAGTATAATTTGCCCGATTCTTGGCCAGGTAGTTGCGTCCGGATTAGGCTGTCCGCGTGGCTGCTAGTCCCCGCCTGCTGACCCAGGCGTTCCTGCGCTCGGATACGACTGTCCGGACCTGCTGGATCGAGGCCCGGGTGCGACCGGGTGACCGGGTGACCCTGAAGAACAGCGAGGATCCCGGAGTCCTGTGGGATGTGCTGGCTACCGGGGCCCCGCGGCCGGCGGACCAGATTAACCGCGGCTGGGATAACAACATCTAGCCTGTTAGCTAGGATCCCTGCATGACCCAGATCCGAGACATCATCGGCGCCTACTGCCCGATGGGCTGCGGAGAGACCCTGCACCTGACGCCCGGCGGGGCGATCGCCTGCCTGGCTCCGGCATGTCCCCGCAAGTACGCCGCCCGGGAGATCCTGGGCGATCGCGAGACCGATCACATCGTGGTCTTCGGCGCTGATTCCTGGACGATCAAGCACCCGCTGCGCGACCGGCTGGGGGACCTGTTCTCGTGCACCATCCATGAGCAGGCCGGGGCCATGGGCGGGCCGCCTGGTGGCCAGACCGGCCGGTACCGGGCCATCATCGGCGCCGACGGGGAGATGGACCTGGAGCTGCTGCCGGACTAAGGTTTTAGCTATGAACCTAGCTAAGAGTCTCTCCCGGATCCTGGCGGCCGTGCTGGCCGTCGTCGCTCTTGCCGCGGTCCCGGCCGTGGCCGCGTCCGCGAGCACCGCAGCCCCGGCGGCGCCCGCGGTCATCTCCCCGGCCGGAATGATCGGGCCGGGCCTGGGCGAGTTCCAGATCTGCGCCACCAAGGGCGGCGGCAAGTGCCTGGACGAGGGCAGTAGCAACGCCGTCATCACCGATCCGAATAACGGCAGCAACCAGCGCTGGGGCGTTTTCGGGACTAGCTGCCACACCGTCAACACCAGCGACTGTGAGCCGTTCACTAACGGCTCGGGCATGAACAGCGAGTTCGCGGGTGACAAGATCGTCGATGTCCAGGCACAGGACGGGCGGTGCCTCTACCAGGCCAGCGGACTGGCGATGTGGCATGAGTCGAACTGCGACATCACCGGACACGAGTGGGTGATCGACGGCTGGTCCTTCGTCAACCCCACCCGGTCGAACACGAAGGGCGTGCCGGCCTACCTGACCTCGACCGGCATCGCCGGAGGGGAGGCTGTCGTGCAGACGGACTGGGTATCCGGGAACAGCCAGTGGGGCAGCAACAACGGATAGCGGGCAAAATGGCCCGGGCTTCTGTTTCCGGGTAAGGAGCACTCTCCGGGGGTAACCTGTAATCGCAGGTCCTGCCCCCGAGAACCTGCACACGGAGAGTCCCCGGAGCCCCCCGCCCGGGGGCTCTCTGCTGTGCAGCCCCAGAAGGAGTGAGGCTGCCCAGGGAGGGTCCGATGCTGCATCGCTACTGGGACTGGGTGGGCGGCAACATCGGAGCGATGCCCCTGGAGGCCGTCATCACCGCCATCGTCGCCTTCCTGGCCCGACGGCCGCTGGCGCGGGCGATCGGGTGGTTCCGCCGCGAGAGCAACAAGGCCGCCCGGGAGGCGCTCCTGGAGGCGAGGATGGCCCGCAAGATCATGGCCGACCTGTACCGGGAGACCACCGGCCGGGATCATGAGAACGCGCCTGCTGCCGCGGAGCAGGAGGTCTCCTGATGCCCGGGATGGCGGTTGTCTACTCGTCAGACTGCCCGGCGGGCCTGAAGCGCGCCGCGGCGGACGGGACTTATGTTTACCAGTGCTCGGGCACCTCCGACCAGACGGTGATCAACGCGGCCATCAGCGCAGTAGCGGCCACCGGCCAGACCAGCTCCTCGAAGCCATCCGGCGGCGGTGGATCGGTCCTGCTGGTGGGGTATAACTTCAATCTCACCGCGCCGATCCAGCTCCAGTCCTGGGTGGACCTCGGGGGTGCCTTCGGCCGGGCCGGCTGCCAGGTCAATGCATCGCCCGGGTTCTCCGGCATGGCCCTGATCGTGACCGGCCAGACCTACACCGAGATGACCACCGTGCACGACCTGATGCTGAACGGGTCGGGCAGCGGAACCGAGCACGGGATCTACTGCAACGGGCAGGTGACCCAGACCCCGTTCACCTATTCCGACCCGGTGCACAAGATCAGGGACCTGGTGATCATGAACTCCGGGGGCGCCGGGCTGTACTTCGACACCGCGGTGCGCGTCACCCATGTCAGCGGGCTGCGGATCGGGAAGGCCGGCACCTACGGCATCTACGGCGGCGGACTGGTGGACAGCTACCTTAGTGACGTGCAGATCCTGGGCTCAGGCTCGGACGGCGTCTATGCCGCGGGCGGCGACACGACCTACAACAATGTCCGGTCTGACAACTCGCACGCCAACGGCTTCAACATCCAGTCCACCCGGACCGCCTTCGTGAACTGCCAGGCAGAGGATTCCACGCAGCACAATTTCTCGATCCAGAGCGGCAAGGTGCTGCTGGCCGGGTGCGTGTCCGACTCGGCCGGGCTGGGCTCGGGATCCCCCACCTATGACGGATTCAACATCGCCACCGGACTCACTGACATCTCGATGACCGGGTGCCAGAGCTATGACCGGAATGGCAGCCCGCACCAGCGTTACGGCGTTTTCATCGGCACCACCGGGCCGACCCAGAGCCGGGTCCAGTGCAACACCTACGGGAACGCCACCGGGAGCTTCGGGGGGAACACCACGCCGGGCACCGGCAGCGTCTATGACGTATACGGGACCTGATCCCGGTGGCCAGCGCTTCCCGCGGCTTTTACGGAGTCTTCCTTAACACGGCATCGAGCACGTCCAACGCCGCGGCTGCCCTCAGCGCCCAGGCCCGGCTGAATGCCGCCGCCTCGTTCATCCAGCACGGCTCCGCCAGCCTGTCCGCTGCCGCGACCCTGGGCGTGGGCGGAACCGGCACCGCGCTGGCCGCCGCTCCCCGGCTGACTGCCTCGGCCCGGGTCATCAAGAGCGCTCAGGCCGTGCTCTCGGCTGCCCCGGTGCTGTCTGCCAGCGCCACGGTGCCGGTGACCCTGCGCGCTGCGCCGCAGCTGACGGCGGCTGCGGTGGTGACTCACCCCTCCTCGGCTCACCTGGCTGCGGCTCCCGTCCTGGGCGCGGCGGCCTCGGCCCAGGCAGCCGTCCTGTCCGCGGCGGCCGTCCTGCTGGTGCCCGGCCAGGCCGGTGCCGCGGTGCTGGCAGCCGGCTCGCAGCTGACTGCCTCCGCCGGCACCTACCGGCCCGGCGCGGCCAGCCTGGCGGCCAGCCCGATCCTGCATGCCGGGTCCCTGGTCACTCACCCGGTCACCGTGGCCCTGGCCGCGGCCCCGGCGCTGACTGCCGGCCCGCTGGTCACGGTCCGGGTCAGCGCGCACCTGACCGCGAGTCCCGCGCTGGCTGCCGCTACCTCCCAGGCAGTCGCGCACCTGGCCGCCGCCCCGGTGCTGGCGGCCCCGGCGATCGTGCTCCGCTCGGCCAGGTCCGCGCTCCAGGCTGCCGCCTCCCTCGGGGCCTCGGCCGGGGTCACCCAGCGGGCTGCTGCCGCGCTTGCCGCGCACGCCCTCCTGACGGCCGCCGGGTTCCGTTCCCAGCGGGCCTCAGCGGCCCTGAGCGCCCCGGGAAGGCTGACCGTTACCGGGGGCCGCGTCATCCTCTCCTCGGCCCACCTGAGCGCGCCTGGCTCGCTCCTGGCGGCGGCACGCCGGACTGCCCAGGCGGCGGCACATCTCAGCGCGGTCCCGGGACTCACGGCCGTCCCGCTGACCCACCCGGCAGCGCACCTGAGTGCCAGTCCGCAGCTGGCCGCGACCGCCGGCGTGGCAAGGGCCGCCCGCGCTGCCCTGCTGGCCGCCATGACGCTGCGGGCGACCGCCCGGGGTAACGACCTGG
>Ga0070679_100000092_pt1 | contig 68394 bp, 62 predicted proteins | sample KBSC63BmetaG_FD_65652 | JGI IMG/M metagenome (GOLD analysis project Ga0070679, IMG submission 65652) | Corn rhizosphere microbial communities from Kellogg Biological Station, Michigan, USA - KBS C6-3B metaG | ecosystem: Host-associated > Plants > Roots > Rhizosphere | place: USA: Michigan... | reverse complement strand
GCGCGACATCGCGCTCTACATCAACTCACCCGGCGGCAGCGTCTCCGCCGGCATGGCGATCTACGACACCATGCAATACATCCCGAACGACGTGTCGACCTACGCGCTCGGGCTCGCGGCCAGCATGGGCCAGTTCCTGCTCTGCGCCGGCACCAAGGGCAAGCGCTACTCGACCCCGCACGCGCGGATCATGATGCACCAGCCGTCAGGCGGCCTCGGCGGCACCGCGAGCGACATCGCGATCCAGGCCGAGCAGATGCTCTACACCAAGAAGATCCTGCAAGAGCGCATCGCGTTCCACACCGGTCAAAGCGTCGAGCAGATCGAGCGAGACTCCGACCGCGACCGTTGGTTCACCGCCGACGAAGCGAAGGAATACGGCTTCGTCGACAACGTCGTCACGCTTGCTACCCAGGTGCCCTCGTCGGGCGCGGTCTCCTGACCGCAGAGATTAAGGAGACCACCATGCAGGAGGCTCACGTCGCGCACCGCGCGCAGGAAGCTCGTTACGTACTTCCGACATTCACCGAGCGGACGTCATACGGCTTCAAGGAGCTCTCGCCCTATACGAAGCTGTTCGAGGAGCGGATCATCTTCCTCGGCGCGCCGATCGACGACACGTCGGCGAATGACGTGATGGCGCAGTTGCTGTGCCTCGAGTCGATGGACCCGGACCGCGACATTTACGTCTACATCAACTCGCCTGGTGGCTCGTTCACGGCGCTTACCGCTATCTACGACACGATGCAGTTCATCCGGCCGGACATCCAGACCGTGTGCATGGGTCAGGCGGCCAGCGCCGCCGCCGTGCTGCTGGCGGCCGGTACGCCGAAGAAGCGGTTCGCGCTGCCCAACTCGCGGATCCTCATCCACCAGCCCTACAGCGAGGGCGGCGGCTCGGGCTCCGACATCGAGATCCAGGCTCGCGAGATTCTGCGGATGCGGTCGCTCCTGGAGACACTGCTGGCCCGCCACTCCGGTCGCGAGCCGGACCAGGTCAAGCAGGACATCGAGCGCGACAAAATCCTCACCGCCGAGGAAGCCGTCCAATACGGTCTCGTCGACGAGGTCATCCAGAGCCGCAAGCTCACGCAGCTTCCGGGGTGACTGCGCCGAACGAGTGACTGCGGCTAGGCCGACTAGGTGACAGGGGGTGACGGGATGAGCCTCGCGCCGTTACAAATGGTGCACGACACGCGCATCCGCGGCGCGTTCTGCTCGACAACAGCCCCCGCGGAGCCATTCAAGGCGGTACCGTCATACCTGCCGACCGGGGCACCGGCTGGCCAGTTCTGCGTCCCGCAGGTCCGCGCGTTGTGGAGGAGTGCGAGTGGCACGCATCGGTGACGGTGGCGACCTGCTCAAGTGCTCTTTCTGTGGGAAGAGTCAGAAGCAGGTCAAGAAGCTCATCGCTGGCCCCGGCGTCTATATCTGCGACGAGTGCATCGATCTCTGCAACGAGATCATCGAGGAAGAGCTCACCGAGTCTTCCGACGTCAAGTTCGACGAGCTGCCGAAGCCGAAAGAGATCTACGAGTTCCTCGACGGCTACGTCATCGGTCAAGACAACGCGAAGAAGACACTCTCGGTCGCGGTCTACAACCACTACAAGCGCGTCCAGGCCGGCGCCACCGACAAGGACCCGGTCGAGCTGCAGAAGTCCAACATCATGCTGTTGGGCCCGACGGGTTGCGGAAAGACGCTGCTCGCGCAGACGCTCGCCAAGATGCTCAACGTCCCGTTCGCGATCGCTGATGCGACCGCGCTGACCGAAGCCGGCTACGTCGGCGAGGACGTCGAGAACATCCTGCTCAAGCTGATCCAGGCCGCTGACTATGACGTCAAGAAGGCCGAGACCGGCATCATCTACATCGACGAGATCGACAAGATCGCGCGCAAGAGCGAGAACCCGTCGATCACTCGCGACGTCTCCGGTGAAGGTGTGCAGCAAGCGCTGCTGAAGATCCTCGAGGGCACGACCGCGAGCGTTCCGCCGCAGGGTGGTCGCAAGCACCCGCACCAGGAGTTCATCCAGATCGACACCACCAACGTGCTGTTCATCGTTGGCGGTGCCTTCGCCGGTCTCGACAAGGTCATCGAGTCGCGCATCGGAAAGAAGGGCATCGGCTTCGGTGCGTCGTTGCGCGGCAAGGCCGAGATCGAGACGGCCGACATCTTCTCCGACGTCATGCCGGAAGACTTGCTCAAGTACGGCATGATCCCCGAGTTCATCGGTCGCCTTCCGGTCATCACGAGCGTGCACAACCTCGACCGTGAAGCACTGATCCGCATCCTCACCGAGCCGAAGAACGCGCTCGTGCGGCAATACCGCCGGCTGTTCGAGCTCGACAACGTCGACCTCGAGTTCGACGATGACGCGCTCGAGGCGATTGCTGACCAAGCGATCCTGCGCGGCACCGGCGCCCGCGGCCTGCGCGCCATCATGGAAGAGGTCCTTCTCTCCGTGATGTATGACGTGCCCTCGCGCAAGGACGTCGCGAAGGTTGTCATCACCGGCCAGGTCGTGCTCGAGCACGTCAACCCGACACTCGTGCCACGCGACGCCACGCCGCCGAAGCGCGAGCGCCGCGAGAAGTCGGCCTGACCGCTCTCGACGTTCGCGGCCTGGTCAAACGCTACGGCCGCAGACAGGCGCTCACTGGCGTAACGCTCAGCGTCGAACCCGGCGAGTTGGTTGGCCTGCTCGGGCCCAACGGCGCCGGCAAGTCAACACTCGTCAAGACGACGTGCGGTCTCGTCCGTGCAAGCGGGGGATCGGTGCAAGTCTTCGGCGCATCAGCCGGCTCGCGTGCCGCGCGACGAAGCATCGGCTATCTCTCCGAGACGTTTCGCTATCCCGCGTGGTGCACCGGGAACGAGCTGCTGACGCTGCACCAGCGATTGGCCGGGTCTGACGGCGGGGCCGCGGAGCGGACCCGCCTGCTCGATCTCGTCGGTCTGCCGGACGCAGCGAACATCCGCGTCGACGAGATGAGCAAGGGCATGCAGCAGCGGCTCGGGCTCGCCCAGTCGCTCGTCGGCCATCCGCGCCTGCTGCTCCTCGACGAGCCGACCAGTGCGCTCGACCCGGTCGGTCGGCGGCTGGTACGAGACGTCCTCAGTGACCTCCGGTCGAGTGGCGTCGCCGTGCTGCTCAACAGTCACCTGTTGAGCGAGGTCGAGCTCGTCTGCGATCGCGTGGTCATCATCCGCGCCGGGCAGGTGGTCACTGAGGGCGCACCGCACGACCTGTCGCGCCCACGCGGCGTGCGGGTTGAGACGGACGCCGGGTCGCGCGTCCTTGACGGGGTTGGGCGTGACGATGTTCCGGCGCTCGTCGCCAAGCTGGTCGCCGATGGCGAACAGGTCTATGCCGTCACCCCGCTGCGCAGCACACTCGAAGAGGTCTACCTCGAAGCCGTTGGCGGCGAGACGAAATGAGCTTCGTCGTGGACGAGGTGCAGCCGGTCGGCGTACTGGTCGCTTGGGCGGTGCGCGAGTCGTTACGGCGGCGTGTGTTCGTCATCGTCGCGTTGCTCACGGTGGCGTTCATCGTGCTCTACGCGTTGGGTTGCCACGTCGCGTTCCGCGAGGTGCACACCATCGTGGGTCCGAACGGCATCAGCGGACACGAGTTCGCCGGCGCGACGCTGGGCGGACTGGCGATGTTCGCGATTCTGTTTCTCGGCTCGGTGCTCGCCGCGTTCTTGACGCTGTCGACGGTGCGTGGTGACGCCGAGAACGGTTTGCTGCAACCGCTGGTTGTCCGCCCGGTTGGCCGGGCGCAAGTGTTGTTTGCTCGCTGGCTTGCGGCCGCACTCGTGTGCACGGCGTATGTCGCCATCGTCTACGCGGCTGTGCTCATCGTCTTGCACACCACCGGCGACTGGTCGCCCGATCGCATCGTCGGGCCGGGTGCGCTGCTTGCCGCTTCGGTCTCCATGCTGGCGGCGCTGTGCATCCTCGGGTCGGTGGCGTTCACGGCAACCGCCAACGGGATCGCGACGTTCATGGTGTTGGGCAGCGGGCTGTTCGCGGGTTTGCTCGGACAAGTCGGACATGGCATCGGCAACCGGAGCCTCGAGCACGCGGCTCACGTCGTCAGCTGGGTGTTGCCGTTCGAGGCGCTGTACCAGTACGCACTGTCGCTGACCACTGCCGATCAGGTGGGTTTGACTCGATTCCTCATCCGCTTGGGCCCGCTGGGCGGCGGGGAGCCGGGCGGTCCGTGGCTGATCCCGTACGCCGTGCTCTATCTCGTCGCCGTGGCCTTTGTGGCTATGACCTTTACGGCTCGACGTGACCTGTGAGGACCACTCCTCGTCCGATTCGCCCGACGTAGGCCGTCTGATTTGTGTTGTATAGAAAGAAGATTCCATCGGGACTAGTCATCAATGACTATGGACCGTAGTCGCGGCGCGCGCTGTCATGGACCGATGGCAGGAATCGACGGAGCCGCGCGTTCCGAGTTGCTCCTTCGGTTGGCCCGGCATGTGACGGGACGGCACGACCTGGACGACGTACTCGCCGAGGTCTTCAAGTCGCTGCGTCCGATCGTCAACTTCGGTGGTGGCTCGATCCAGCTGCTGGACGACGAAGGCTGGATCCAGATGGCCGCCGCCGACCCCGTGGCGCCGGCGCATGTCATGGCGCAACGCATCCCGCTCGGCTCGTCCGTGGCGGGTCGAGTCATTCTCACCGAGCAGCCGGTCTACCTGCCCGACATCACGACGCACGTGAAGCCGAATGACGAGAAGCGCCAGGTGTCTACCGGCGTACGAAGCTATTTCGGTGTGCCGCTCGTCGCTGATGGTCGCGCGATCGGCGTCCTGCAAGTCGACTCGCCTGAGGTTGACGCGTGGACGGTGGACGAGCGGAGCCTTCTCCTCTGTGCGGCTCCGACAGTTGCGGCCGCCATCCTGAACGCGCGCTCGCAAACGCTCGCGGCCGTCGCGCGACTGCGCGCCGAGACTGTCGAACAGCGGCTGGTTGACGCACGCCAGTTGATCGAAGCAACCCGCGCGATGATCCAGCGCGGCGACCGGATCCAGCTGGACCGTCAGCTCTCACGCATCGACGCACTGTTGTCCGGTGAAGTGGCACCGAAAAAGTTCGTCCGCCTGCCCCAGCAACGCGACACGGATCCAGCACTGAACGCGCTGTCCGCAAGACACATCCGCTGACTCAGATCCCCCCTTGGTGTTGAGTGCGACGAACATCGCCGTTAGTTGCTGACTTAAGGCGATCTTCGTCGCACTCAACGGCAACTAGAGGGTGACGGCGACCTCTATGCCGGCGACTTCGGTCGCGGAGTCGAACGACAGCTCCGCGATCTTCCCGGCACTGCGCAGGTCGTCGGCGGCCATGGCGAGCAGCTCGACGTCGTCAGGGGTGCCGCGAACCGCCGCCGATGCCACGTCGGTCCGCATCGAGACCTTCGCCTCGGACTTCGCCTTGCGGACCTGCGAGAGGGCATCGCCGACCACGGTGAGCAGTCGCACCTCACCGTCGCCGATGGCCGCCTCAGCAACCGACGGCCACGTCTGGCGGTGCACCGAACCTTCCTGCCACCACGACCAGATCTCTTCACTGACGAAAGGCAGGAACGGCGCGAACAACCGCAGCTGCACCGAGAGTGCGATGGCTAGCGCTGCACGCGCCGACGCGGCAGCTGCATCGCCACGCTCGCCATAGGCGCGCTCCTTGACGAGCTCGACGTAGTCGTCGCAGAACGTCCAGAAGAACGTCTCGGTCACTTCGAGTGCGCGGGCGTGGTCGTAGCGGTCGAACGCGCGCGTTGCGCTTTCGACGACGTCCATCAGCCGCGCCAGCATCGATCGGTCCAGCGGGTGTTCGACAGCAGCGAGATCGCCGGTGGTGGCGCCGAGTCCAAGCGCGAACTTAGAGGCGTTGAGCAGCTTGATGGCAAGCCGACGCCCGATCTTCATCTGTCCGGTGTCGAAGGCGGCATCGGTGCCCAGTCGCGCTGACGCGGACCAATACCGGACGGCGTCGCTGCCGAACTCGTCGAAGAGCTCGATCGGCGTGACGACCTTGCCCTTGGACTTCGACATCTTCTTGCGGTCGGGGTCGAGGATCCAGCCGCTGATCGCTGCGTTGGTCCACGGGACTTGCCCGTGCTCGAAGTGACTGCGCACCACCGTCGAGAACAACCAGGTGCGGATGATGTCCTGGCCCTGCGGGCGCAGGTCCATCGGGAACACCCGGCTGAACAAGTCGTCGTCGAACGTCCAGCCACCGGCGATCTGTGGTGACAGCGACGACGTGGCCCACGTGTCCATCACGTCCGGGTCGCCAATGAAACCGCCGGGCTGACCGCGCTGCGACTCGTCGTACCCGGTCGGTGCGTCGCTCGACGGATCCACCGGCAGCGCGTCCTCGTCGGGTGTCAGCGGCTTGTCATAGTCCGGGTTGCCCTCGTCGTCCAGTGCGTACCAGACCGGGAAGGGCACACCGAAGAACCGCTGCCGCGAGATCAACCAGTCGCCGGTGAGCCCCTCGACCCAGTGGTCGTAGCGGACGCGCATGTGCGGCGGATGCCAGTCGATCTCACGTCCGCGTTCGACGAGCGCGTCACGAATCGCAGTGTCGCGACCGCCGTTGCGGATGTACCACTGCCGGGTGGTGACGATTTCGAGGGGCCGCTCACCGCGCTCGTAGAACTTGACCGGATGGGTGATGGGCTTCGGCTCTCCGTCGAGGTCACCGGACTCACGCAGCATCGCGACGACCTCTTCGCGCGCGGAGTGGACGGTCTTGCCGGCGAGTCGTGCAAAGGACGCGGCGTCGACGCCATCCGGCGTGTCGGGCAGGATCCGTCCGTCCATGCCGACGATCGCGCGCGTGGGCAGCTGGAGCTCGCGCCACCACGTGACGTCGGTCAGGTCGCCGAACGTGCAGATCATCGCGATGCCTGATCCCTTGTCGGGATCGGCGAGGTGATGCGCGACGACGGGAACTTCCGCACCGAACAGCGGGGTTGACACCGTCGTACCGAACAGTGGCTGGTAACGCTCGTCGTCGGGGTGGGCGACGACGGCGACGCATGCCGGCAGCAGCTCCGGGCGGGTCGTCTCGATGAACAGGGGGCTGCCGTCGGCCTGCTTGAACGCGATCCGGTGATAGGCGCCGGGCCGTTCCCGGTCCTCGAGCTCGGCTTGCGCCACCGCGGTGCGGAACGTCGTGTCCCACAGCGACGGCGCCTCGGCCTGATAGGCCTCGCCCCGCGCAAGGTTGCGCAAGAACGCCTTCTGCGAGATCGCGGTCGACCGTCGGTCAATCGTCCGATAAGGGTCGGTCCAGTCGACGGAGAGCGCCAGCCGCCGCCAGACGTCGGCATACGCCTTTTCGTCCTCGGCGGTCAGCCGGTCGCAGAGCTCGACGAAGTTCTGCCGGGAGATCGGCGTCTGGTCCTGCACGCGAGTCGCGCCTGCGCCGCCTTCGGGCGGCTGAAAGCTCGGGTCGTAGTGCAGCGACGGGTCGCACCGGACGCCGTAGAAGTTCTGCACCCGACGCTCGCTGGGCAGGCCGTTGTCGTCCCAGCCCATCGGATAGAAGACCTCACGGCCGCGCATCCGCTGGTAGCGCGCGACCAGGTCGGTGTGGGTGTAGGAGAAGACGTGTCCGACATGCAGTGACCCGCTCGCCGTGATCGGCGGCGTGTCGATCGAGTAGATCTCCTCGCGGCTCTTTGTCCGGTCGAACCGGTAGGTGCCCTGTTCGTCCCATACCGAGTTCCACTTCTCCTCGAGGCCGTCGAGCGACGGTTTCTCGGGAATCTGCGGCTGGCGAGACATGGGAGCCATCGTATTTGCCTGACGATTTGGCGCGCGGGGCACAGACGCATTGGCGCGCGGGGCACGACCGTAGCCTTTCTCGCGTGGATAACGTCCTGAAGGCGATCGAGGCGCGCGGCCCGTCGCGGATGGTCCCTGACCTCGACCGCATCCGCGACCTGCTCGACATCTTGGGCTCGCCGCAGCGCGGCTTCCCGTCGATCCACATCACCGGCACCAACGGCAAGACCACGACCGCCCGGATGATCGATGCGCTGCTCCGCGAGTTCGGCATCCGCACCGGGCGCTACACAAGCCCGCACTTGCAGCACGTGACCGAGCGGATCGCCATCGATGGCGCACCTATCGACGACGCGACGTTCATCGCGACGTATGACGACATCGCGCCCTACCTCGATCTTGTCGACAGCCGCCACCCCGACCCGATGACGTTCTTCGAAGTGCTCACCGCGCTGGCCTTCGCCGCGTTCGCCGACGCGCCTATCGATGTCGGCATCATCGAGGTCGGGCTCGGCGGACGGTGGGATGCGACCAACGTCATCGATGCACCGGTCGTGGTCGTCACCCCGATCGGTCTCGATCACATGCACTATCTCGGTGACACGGTCGAGGCGATCGCCGCGCACAAGGCCGACATCGTCCACGAGGGCGCGATCCTCGTGTCGGGACCGCAGCTGCCGGTCGCCGCGGCGGTCCTCGACAGCCGTGTCGCCGAGGTGAACGCGACGCAAGTACGCGCGGGAGTCGACTTCGGCATCCGGTCACGCGCGATCGCTGTCGGCGGCCAGATGCTCGGCCTGCAAGGGCTGGGCGGCGAATACGACGAGGTCTTCCTTCCTTTGTACGGCGCACACCAGGCGGGCAATGCCGCAACTGCGCTCGCTGCCGTGGAGGCGTTCTTCGGCCTGCGCGGCGGCCTGGCCGAAGGTCGCGGCCCGCTTGACGTCGAGGTCGTACGCGCCGCCTTCGCCGGGGTGACGTCGCCGGGCCGGATGGAGGTCGTCCGACGCAGCCCGACGGTGATCCTCGACGGAGCGCACAATCCGGCGGGCGCGTTCGCCCTCGCCGCTGCGCTGGAGGAGTCGTTCACCTTCGAGCGACTGGTCGCCGTGGTCGCGGTGCTCGACGACAAAGACGCGGCCGGCCTGCTCGGCGCCCTCGAGCCGGTAGTCACCAGCGTCGTGGTGACGACGAACTCCTCGCCGCGCACGCTCCCGGTCGACACGCTGGCCGCGGTCGCCGTCGAGGTCCTCGGCGACGCCCGCGTCGAGGTGGCGCCGCGGCTCGATGACGCGATCGAGGCTGCCGTCACGTCGGTCGAGGACGAGGTCGTCGGCGGCGGGGGAGTGCTGGTGACCGGCTCGATCGTCACTGTCGGTGAGGCCCGGACACTGCTCGTGTCGCGAGCTGGTGGCCGATGAGCGAGGCGAAGCCGCCACCACGCGGGCTTGTCGGCGTGGGCATCGGCGGCCTCAGCCTCGAGGCCATCGTCGTGCTGCTTGCGACGCCGGCAGTAGCGAGCGCGGAGCGCGGTCACGTCACTGCCTGGCACATCGCCTATCTGCTTCTTCTCTTCGTGTTGCTGGTCATCGCCGCCGCGTGGCTGCGCCGCCCGCACCCGCTGGTCCCGGGCACCGTCGTGCAGCCGCTGGTCATCGCTGCCGGCGTCGTGACCTGGCCGATGTATGTCGTCGGCGCGCTGTTTGCCGGGATCTGGGTCTACTACCTGCGGCTCTGGCGCGCCGGCTGAAGTTGATCATGAGCAAGTCGCTCCGGCGCGCTGGCGTGTCGCGCTGAGATGCTCATGATCAACTTAGGTGGGTAGTCTGGCCGACCGTGTCAGATGTTGAACGCACCCTTGTCCTAGTCAAGCCCGACGCGGTCGCGCGGGGTCTCACCGGCGAGATCATCGGTCGCCTGGAGCGCAAGGGGCTCAAGCTCGTCGCGCTCGAGCAGCGCACGCTGGAGCGCTCCGTCGCCGAGGAGCACTACGGCGAGCACAACGGCAAGCCGTTCTTCGGCGAGCTCGTCGACTTCATCACCAGCGCCCCCCTCGTCGCGATCGTCGCTGAGGGGCCGCGTGCGGTCGAGGCCGTCCGCGCGCTCATGGGCGTGACCGACCCCGTCAAGAGCGCACCCGGATCGATCCGGGGCGACTTCGCACTGGAGATCGGCCAGAACCTCGTCCATGGCTCCGACTCGCCCGAGTCGGCCGCCCGCGAGGTCAAGCTGTTCTTCCCCGACCTGGCCTGAAAATGCTTGGTACGGCTAGCATCTGAGGCACTCCCACCCTCGCTTGGAAGGCCGCCTTTCCCTGATGGCGAACAATCTCGCGTTCCTCGGTCGAGACATGGCCGTGGACCTTGGCACCGCCAACACGCTCGTCTACGTCCGCGGCCGGGGCATCGTCCTCAACGAGCCCAGCGTCGTCGCGATCAACACGAATACTGCCGGCATCCTCGCGGTGGGCACCGAGGCCAAGCGGATGATCGGTCGTACGCCGGGCAACATCGTCGCGATCCGGCCGTTGAAGGACGGCGTCATCGCCGACTTCGAGACGACCGAGCGGATGCTGCGCTACTTCATCCAGAAGGTGCACCGCCGCCGCCACTTCGCCAAGCCGCGGGTTGTCGTCTGCGTCCCGAGCGGCATCACCGGCGTCGAGCAGCGCGCGGTCAAGGACGCGGGCTACCAGGCCGGCGCGCGCAAGGTCTACATCATCGAAGAGCCCATGGCCGCCGCGATCGGCGCCGGGCTCCCGGTGCACGAGCCGACCGGCAACATGGTCGTCGACATCGGCGGCGGTACGACGGAAGTCGCCGTCATCTCGCTCGGCGGCATCGTGACCAGCCAGTCGATTCGCGTCGGCGGCGACGAGCTGGACAACGCGATCATCCAGTACGTCAAGAAGGAATACAGCCTGATGCTCGGTGAGCGGACGGCTGAGGAGATCAAGATGGCGATCGGCTCGGCGTTCCCGGCGCCGGACGAGCCGCACGCGGAGATTCGCGGCCGCGACCTCGTCACCGGTCTGCCGAAGACGATCGTCGTGTCGTCCGAAGAGATCCGCAAGGCGATCGAGGAGCCGGTCAACGCCATCGTCGATGCGGTGAAGACGACGCTCGACAAGACGCCCCCGGAGCTCTCGGGTGACGTCATGGACCGGGGCATCGTGCTCACTGGCGGTGGGGCCCTGTTGCGCGGTCTCGATGAGCGGCTGAAGCATGAGACCGGCATGCCGATCCACATCACCGACAATCCGCTGCACTCCGTGGCGATGGGGGCCGGCAAGTGTGTCGAGGAGTTCGAGGCGCTACAGCAGGTCTTGATCTCCGAGCCGCGCCACTGAACCTCGCAGTGTGAGGGACTCCCGGCGCGCTCGCCTGATCCTGGCGATGCTGCTGCTGACGGCGTTCACGCTCATCACGCTCGACTACCGCTCCGGGGGCGGCGGTCCGTTTCGCACCATCGGCAACGCCGTCTTCGGGCCGTTCGAGCGCGCTGCTAACGCCGTCGTTCATCCGATCGGCTCGTTCTTCTCCAGCCTCGGCCACCTCAGCAGCTACAAGTCCGACAACAAGAAGCTGAAAGCCGAGAACCAGCAGCTGCTCGAACGGCTTCGCCTGACCGACGCCGATCGCGCTCACCTCGCCGCCGCCGAGAAGCTGCTCAACCTCGCCGGCCGCGCGCAGTTCCGCATCGTCGCCGCGCACGTGATTGCCTACGGCAGCTCGCTCGGCTTCGAGTCGACGGCGGAGATCGACGTCGGCAGCCGCGACGGGGTGCAGCGCAACCAGACCGTCATCGACGGCGACGGACTCGTCGGCAAGACGATCTCGGTGGGGCCGACGACCTCGACGATCCTGCTCGGCAACGACCCCGACTTCACCGCCGGTGCTCGGCTCGCCGGCTCGAGCCAGCAGATCGGCCACGTCGACGGCGCCGGCCGCAACGATCCCATGACCTTCACCCTGCTAGGGACGCGGTCAACGATGCGGCCCGGCGACCGGCTCGTGACGTTCGCGTCCATCGGGGACCGCCCGTTCGTCCCCGAGGTCCCGATCGGGCGCATCTCGAGCGTGCAGCCCACGGCGGGCCAGCTGTTCAGCATCGGCGTGGTGGCGCCATACGTCGACTACAGCTCGGTCGACATCGTCGGCGTGGTGGTCGACGTGCCGCGCGTGCCCAAGCGCGACAGCCTGCTCCCGCCGAGCCCCACCCCGTCGCCGTCGTCGTCGCCGTCCACCTCGCCGTCGGTCTCGCCCTCCGAGTCGCAAAGCCCGACCCCTACCCCGACGGGAACCCCGTAGTGCGGCGCGGCCTGCTCACCGTCGCCATCGTGATGACCGCGTTGCTGGTTCAGGCGGTGATCATCAACCGGCTGGGTCTGCCCGGCGGCTGGCCGGATCTGCCGCTCCTCGTGGTCGTGGGATTCGCACTGGTGCTCGGGCCGACGTACGGCGTCATCCTCGGCTTCTGCACCGGCCTCGCCGCGGATGTGCTGCCGCCCGCCGACCACACGCTGGGCCGGCTCGCGCTCGCGTTCGCGGTCGTCGGCTATCTCGCCGGGCTGGTCGAGGACGTCGAGGAACGGTCCGTGCTGACCACCGTCGGGGTCGTCGCACTTGCGAGCGGCGCCGCCGTGATCGTGTTCGCGGGGGTTGGTGGACTTGTGGGTGACAACCGCATTACGGCAACCGCTGTGGGCCATTCCCTTGCTGCAACTGTTATCTACGATGTTGTCCTGGCGCCGTTTGTCGTGCCGTTGATCGCTAGCGCCGTACGCCGCACGGAGCCGGCGGCCTGAGATGGCGTGCGAGAGGAAAAGCATTCCGTGAGCGACCGGTCCCGGCTTCGGCTCGTGGTCCTGCGCGTCCTCGTCATCTCGTTGCTGCTCACCCTGCTCGGCCGGCTCTGGTATCTGCAGGTGCTCGCCGGCGCCGATTACGCGAAGGCCGCCGCGGAGAACCAGGTCCGCGACATCATCGCCACTGCGCCGCGCGGCGAGATCGTCGATGACCGGGGTCGCGCCTGGGCCCGCAACAAGACCGCGCTTGTGGTCTCGGTCGACCCCTACAAGCTGCAGCGTCAGTCCGACGGCGGCGTGGCCGTGCTGCATCGGCTGTCCCACGTCCTGCACATGAACTACGACGTCCTGCACGCCCGCATCACCCTGTGTGCGCCCGGTGCTCCGCGAGGCTGCTGGAACGGATCGCCGTACGCGCCCATCCCGGTCACGCAGCTCAAGGACGACCTGAAGTCGACTCGGCTCGCGCTGCAGATCCTCGAGCGCAAAGAGGACTTTCCCGCGGTCACCGCCGAGCTGGCGGCGGTCCGGCACTACGCCAAGCCGGACGGCGCTTTTGCGACGCAAGTCCTCGGCAACCTCGCGCCGATCACGCCGGACGAGCTCGCCAAGCTGCCGAAGGCGGAGCAGGACGCGCGGCGCCGCGACCTCGTCGGCCGGCAGGGGTTGGAGCAGCAGTACGACCGCTATCTGCGCGGCAAGCCGGGTGTGAAGCAGGTCGCCGTCGACCACCTCGGCGCCGTCACGGGCACGCTCAGCGACACGGACCCAGTGCCTGGCGACGACCTCGTCACCAGCCTCGATGCCAACGTCCAGTCCACGCTCGAGAAATCATTGGCGGGCGCGGTCGCGCATGCGCGCGCGCTAGGAGTCAGTGGGTATGGCGGGCCGGCCGACTTCGCGGCCGGCGTCGTCCTGGATGTCAAGACCGGACACGTCGTCGCGATGGCGTCATACCCCACCTATGACCCGTCGCTGTGGGACGGCGGGCGCATCGACACGAAGGCCTACGACTCGCTGCGCAAGCGGCCCGGCGCACCGCTGGTCGACAAGGCCTACTCGAGCTCCTACTCGCCGGGTTCGACGTTCAAGCTGATCTCGACGACGGGCCTGCTCTGGGACGGGCAGGCCTCGCTCGGTGGCTACTACCCGTGCACCTCGTCGTACTCGATCGGCGCCAGCTCGTTCCGCAACTTCGAGGGTGAGGCGCTCGGCACGATCGACCTGCACACGACGCTGGTGAAGTCGTGCGACACGGTCTACTACGGCCTGGCGAACGCGGACTGGAAGCGTGACGAGGCCCGGATCGCCAACCACCAGAAGCCGATCGAAGGCGTGCAGCACATCGCGCGCATTTACGGCTTGGGCAGCCCGACGGGCCTCGACCTGCCGAACGCGACGACCGGTCACATCGCGGATCGCCGCAACACGCTGTTGCAGTGGAAAGCGACGCACAAGGACTACTGCATCGGCGCGAAGCGGCGGAAGGCCGGCGACCCGATCAAGGCGTACGACCAGGAGTACTGCACCGACGGCTGGCGGTTCAGCCCCGGTCTGCAGCTGATCGAGGACATCGGTCAGGGTTCGGTGCTGGTTTCCCCGTTGCAGCTCGCGGTCGCCTATGCGGCTCTTGCCAACGGCGGAACCGTCTACGAGCCTCGGGTGGGCCGGGCGATCCTCAGCCCCACCGGCCGGGTGGTGAAGGAGCTCGGCGCCAGGGTGCGCGACCACCTTCCGGTCAGCGCGACCGACCTCGACTACATCCGCAACGCGCTCTATGGCGTCACCCGCGGCGGCGGTACGGCGTCGGCTGCGTTCAGCGGTTTCCCGTTCGGCAAGGTCAACGTGGGCGGCAAGACCGGCTCGGCCGAGCTGGGTCTGTCCCGTAGCTACACGTCGGCGTGGTTCGCGTCGTTCGCGGGGCTGGCCGGCCAGAAGCCGCGATTCGCCACGGTGATCATGGTCGACAAGGGCGGCATCGGTGGTGTCGTTGCCGCGCCCGCCGTCCGCCAAGTGTGGGACACGGTGTTCGGCCTCGAGGGGCACAAGGCGGCGTTCCCCTACGGGCATCCGCCGAACAAGCTGCCGCGGCTGAGCGTCGACACCGGCCCGCAGACTCACGTCTCGTCCTCGCCGTCGGCGGCGCCCGGGCCGGCCGCCTTGGGTTTGCCGGACGCCCTTCCCGTCCGGGTCGGACGGGATCCGGCATGACCGACTGGTCAACTCCGCGATCGTCGCCGTATTCGATCCGGCGGCGCGAATCGTTGCGCGACCGCGCGCTCGACCGTGACTCGCCGCTGCGTCGTCTCGACTGGATCCTGCTGCTTGCGGTCGCCCTGCTCTGCGCGTTCGGGGCGTTGCTCGTCTGGGGCGCGACGAAACCTCAGCAGGTTGCAGCCGGGTTCGATCCGAACGCTTATCTCAAGAAGGACATCCTCAACATCGGCATCGGTGTCGGGCTTGGTTCAGTCGCGGCGATGGTCGACTACCGCACGATCCGTGCGTATGCGCCTGTCGTCTATCTCGCGTCGCTTGTCGGACTCATCGCGGTGCTCGTGCACGGCGAGACCATCAACGGCTCGCACTCATGGATTCACTTGCCTGCGGGCTTTCAGGTGCAGCCGTCAGAGTTCGCGAAGATCGCCCTCATCGTTCTTGCGGGAATGTTGCTCGGTGAACGTCGCGACGGTGCAAACGCGCCTGAGGACCGCGATGTGTGGTGGACGATCGGTCTGACCGCGCCACCGGTGTTCCTGATCCTCGCGCAGCCCGACGTCGGGACCGTGATGGTCATCGCCGTTGTGGTGTTCGGCATCGTTTCGCTCAGTGGTGTGTCGGCGAAATGGATCGTCGGCATCCTTGCTGCTGCGGCGCTGGGTGTCGTGGTCGTCATGCACCTGCACTTGCTGCAGCAGTACCAGATCGACCGGCTCACCAACTTCACGAACCCGCACAAGGACACGCAGGGCTTCGGCTACAACACGCATCAAGCGCGCATCGCGATCGGTTCCGGTGGTTGGCTCGGTCAGGGGCTGTTCCACGGCACGCAGACCAACGGCCAGTTCGTGCCGGAGCAGCAGACCGACTTCGTCTTCACGGTGGCGGGGGAGGAGCTCGGCCTCGTCGGTGCCGGGCTGATCGTGTTGCTGGTCGGTGTCGTGCTGTGGCGCGGCCTCGCGATCGCTGCGCGGGCGGAGGACTCGTTCGGCACCCTGGTCGCGGTCGGCATCGTCTGCTGGTTCGGCTTCCAGGCCTTCGAGAACATCGGAATGACGGTCGGCATCATGCCGGTGACGGGGTTACCGCTGCCCTTTGTCTCCTACGGCGGATCGTCGATGTTCGCCAACATGCTGGCGGTCGGCCTGCTGCAAAACGTCTACATCCGCAGCGGCCCCTAGCAATTGCCGGCTGCTAGCGGGTGCGGCCGAAGAGGGCGAGCAGCTTCGTCTGGGGGTCGGCGTCGGCGGGGACGTCCACCGGCTTGCCGAACATGCCGGACGCCTCGAGCATCGCGGCTTGTGGGCGCGCGACGCTGTCGACCCACGCGACCATGTCCGGGTCGAGCGTGTCGTCGGCCCCGATGCCACGTGCGAGGTCCCAGGCGTGGACGACGAAGTCGCAGCTGAGCTGCGCGAGGTATTCCTCGGCGGGCGTGTCGCCGTAGGACAGGTGCACAGTCGCGTCGAGCGCGCCAGGGGCCGCGACCGCTGCGCTCGCGTCGCCCAGCGCCTCGTCGTACGACGCCTCCGGGTCGTCGCCGAGGATGTCGCCGTCGAAGCGACTGCCGACCTGTTCGATCGTCTGGCCCGCGAGCAGCGGGGGGGTCCAGCGCGCCTCGTAGACGAGATGGTTGACCAGCGCGCGGACGTCCCAGTCGTCGCACGGCGTCTGACTGCCCCACTGATCGGTGCCGATCTTGCGCACGAGATCGCCGAAATGTGCCGTTGCCTGCTCGAACCGCTGCGCGATTTCCGTCATACGGGGGACGCTAGACCTGCAGCCGTAGTCTGGACAGATGCCTATTGAGTCGGCCCCCGCTGGCTCTATTTGGGGACGCCTGGAGCCTTTGCTCCCGAGTGTGCAGAAACCGATCCAATATGTCGGCGGCGAGCTGCACGCGACGATCAAGGACTGGGACCTGCTCCCCGACGACGGCACCATCCGCTGGGCGCTCATGTATCCCGACGCCTACGAGGTCGGTCTGCCCAACCAGGGCGTGCAGATCCTCTACGAGCTGCTCAACGAGCGCGCCGACACTCTCGCGGAGCGCACCTACAGCGTGTGGCCCGACATGGAAGCCGTCATGCGTACGCATGGCATCCCGCAGTTCACCGTCGACGCGCATCGTCCGGTGCGCACATTCGACGTGTTCGGCGTGAGCTTTTCGACCGAGCTCGGCTACACCAACCTGCTGACCGCGCTCGACCTCGCCGGCATTGCGATCAACGCAAGCGACCGCACCGATGACGATCCGATAGTCATCGCCGGCGGGCACGCAGCGTTCAACCCGGAGCCGATCGCCGACTTCATCGACGCGGCCGTGCTCGGTGACGGTGAGGAAGCCGCGCTGCGCATCACCGACCTCGTCAAGCAGTGGAAGGCTGACGGCCGTCCCGGCGGTCGCAACGGCTTGCTCAACAAACTCGCCACCGACGGCGTTGCTTACGTTCCGTCCCTGTATGACGTCGATTACCTTGCCGACGGTCGCATCCAACGTGTGACACCTAACACGGTGGGCGTGCCGTGGCGAGTGAGCAAGCACACCGTCATGGACCTCGACCAGTGGCCATATCCCAAGAAGCCCTTGGTGCCGCTCGCAGAAACGGTGCACGAGCGCTACAGCGTCGAGATCTTCCGCGGTTGCACGCGTGGCTGCCGGTTCTGCCAGGCCGGCATGATCACGCGACCCGTGCGCGAGCGCAGCATCACGACGATCGGCGACATGGTGCAAGGCGGCATCGCCGCAACTGGCTTCGAAGAAGTCGGGTTGTTGTCATTGAGTAGCGCGGATCACAGCGAGATCGGCGAGATCGCGAAAGGACTCGCCGACAGGTATGACGGCGAGAACGTCTCGTTGTCATTGCCATCGACACGTGTTGACGCGTTCAACATCACTCTTGCTAACGAGCTGAGTCGCAACGGCCGGCGTACCGGTCTGACGTTTGCGCCCGAAGGCGGAAGCGAACGAATGCGCAAGGTCATCAACAAGATGGTGACCGAGGACGACCTCATCCGCACTGTTGCGACTGCGTATGGCAACGGGTGGCGGCAAGTGAAGCTCTATTTCATGTGCGGCTTGCCGACCGAGACGGATGACGACGTGATGCAGATCGCTGACATGGCAAAGCGCGTCATCGCGACAGGACGCGAAGCCGCGGGTCGCAAAGACATCCGCTGCACGATCTCGATCGGTGCGTTCGTGCCCAAGCCGCACACGCCGTTCCAGTGGGCTGCACAGCTCGACTGGGAGACCGTCGACAAGCGACTCAAGGCTCTCAAAGCCGCGGTGATGAACGACAAGAACTACGGGAAGTCGATCGGCATCCGCTATCACGACGGACGCCCCTCGATCATCGAAGGAATGCTGTCGCGCGGTGACCGTCGCGTCGGCGCCGTCATCAGGCGGGTGTGGGAGGACGGCGGCCGGTTCGACGGGTGGAGCGAGCACTTCTCGTTCGAGCGCTGGGAGCGCGCGAGCACCGAGGTGTTCGCCGGCACACCCGTCTCGCTCGACTGGTTCACGACGCGCGAGCGCGAGCTCGCCGAGGTCTTGCCGTGGGACCACCTCGACTCCGGTCTGGACAAGGACTGGATGTGGGAGGACTGGCAGGACGCCATCCGCGAGGTCGAAGTCGACGACTGCCGCTGGACCCCCTGCTACGACTGCGGCGTCTGCCCGACGATGGGCACCGAGATCCAGGTCGGCCCGACCGGTCGCCAGCTGCTCCCGCTCACGCCCGTCTGAGCCGTGGCGCGCCAACCCGATCACCCGCCGCCGCCCCCGGTCGTGCAGTGGCTCGCGATTCGATACGCCAAGCGCGGACGGCTGCGGTTCACCTCGCACCGCGACTTCGCGCGCGCCTTCGAGCGGGCGCTGCGCCGGGGTGGGCTGCCGATGGGCTACAGCGCCGGGTTCACGCCGCACCCGAAGGTGTCCTACCTCGGTGCGGCGCCGACCGGCGTTGCCAGCGAGGCGGAGTACGTCGAGATCGGCCTGGCCGAGGCGCGCGACCCGGACGACGTACGCCGGGACCTCGACGCGGCCTTACCTCCCGGTCTGGACATCCTTACCATCCAGGCGGCGGCGCATCGGGGACTGGCTGACCGCATCGACGCGTCGTACTGGCGGGTGGAGCTCCCAAACGGTGAGCAACCGGCGGTGGCGAGCGCGATCGAGCGCTTCCTGGCGTTGGAAACCGCCCCCGTCGACCGCCTCATGAAAGACGGCAAACGCACCGTCGACACCCGCGCCGCCGTTGTCGGCATGGCAATTGCGCGTGACGGTCGTTCTAGCGACGCTGACGCGCAATGGCACGGGGACAACGCTCCCTGTGCGATAATTGACATGGTTGTAAGGCACACAACACCCGCCGTACGACCCGATGACGTCCTGACCGCGCTTCGCCAAGCCGCGGCCCTCTCGACGCCGGTGACCCCCCTGGTGACCCGGCTGGCGCAGGGCCGGCTCGATGAAGCGTTGCCGGCGCCGGGTGAGCTCCCAAGGCTCGCCGACCCGCTGGCTCCTGACGCCGTCGCAACTGGACTTCCGCCGGAATAAAGGCTTACCACCGGCGGCACGAACCGGCTCCCGCGCGGAGCGCGCACCGCCACGGCGGCGCCGCACCCGGGAGCGGACGGGAGATCACCCCGGATGCTCGACGACGAGCCCACCACCAGCACCTCCGCAACACCTGACGAACCAGCCGACGCACCTACCCCGCGCCGGCGTACGACGAAAAAGACCGCCGCGCCAGCAGACGGGGCTGCTGAGCCGGCCGCGCCGGTCAAGCGCACCCGCAAGAAGGCCGTCGCGGCCGAACCGACCGACGACACGGCGGACGCGACGCCCCCGAAGAGCACGCGATCGCGGGCCAAGAAGACTGCTGAGCCGTCAACCCCGCCGGCCGCAGCAGCCGTTCTCTTCCAGGCGCCCCCGCCGGCCGAACCGGCGCCGCGCAAGCGCGCCGCGAAGAAGACGACAGCGGCTCCGCCGGACGGCGCTCCTGCGCGTGCCACGGCATCCGCAACGCCCGCTGCGCGCACCGACGGTGCCGAACCGGGCGCGGCTGAGCCCGCAGCTCCGGTAGACGGCGTCGCGGCCGACGGTGGCTCGGGCGACGGAGAAGGCGGTGGCGAAGGCGGCACGGCCACCGGCGAGCGCACCGGCAATCGCCGCCGGCGCGGACGTCGCGGCCGAGGCGGTCGTGGTGGCGGCGGTGGCGCCGGAGCCGCCACATCGGACAGCGAGGCAGCAGCCGACGCTTCCAGCGAGCCCCCCGGCGAAGATGCGGACGCCGACCTGGCGGACGCCGAAGCAAGCGCTGAGGCTGAGTCTGACGAAGCCACCGACGACGGCGAGGGCGGTGCCGCCGGTGAACGCAGCGGCAACCGGCGCCGCCGGCGCCGCCGGCGTCGTACCGGCGAAGGCGACGGCAATGGGGGCGACGCCGAGGCCGAGGACGACGGCGTCGAGACGGTCGTCCACGTCCGCGAGCCGCGTCCGGCCAAGCCGGCCGCCAAGCCGGCCGCCAAGACGGCCGACGAGGGCGACAACGACGGCGTCCGCGGCGTCAAGGGCTCGACCCGGATCGAGGCCAAGCGCCAGCGTCGGCGCGAGGGTCGGGACACCGGCCGGCGGCGGCCGCCGATCATCACCGAGGCCGAGTTCCTGGCGCGGCGCGAGTCGGTCGAGCGGATCATGGTCGTGCGGCAGACCGGCGAGCGCACCCAGATCGGTGTGCTCGAGGACGGCGTGCTGGTCGAGCATTACGTCGCGCGCAAGGACCAGACGTCGATGGTCGGCAACGTCTATCTCGGCAAGGTGCAGAACGTCCTGCCGAGCATGGAAGCCGCGTTCGTCGACATCGGCCGCGGCCGCAACGCCGTCCTCTATGCGGGCGAGGTCAACTACGACGCCAGCGCGATCGAGGGGCGGGCGCCGCGCATCGAGCAGGCGCTGAAGAGCGGCCAGTCGGTGCTCGTGCAGGTGACGAAGGACCCGATCGGGCACAAGGGCGCGCGTCTGACGAGCCAGGTGTCCATGCCGGGCCGCTACATGGTCTACGTGCCGGACGGCCGGCTTGCCGGCATCAGCCGCAAGCTTCCCGACACCGAGCGCAGCCGGCTCAAGGGCATCCTCAAGCGACTCACCCCGGAAGACGCGGGCGTGATCATCCGCACCGCTGCCGAGGGTGCGAGCGAGGAGGACCTCGAGCGCGACCTCAAGCGGTTGCACGCGCAATGGGAAGACATCGAGAAGAAGGCGCAGACCGCGAGTGCGCCGGCGCTGATCTACAGCGAGCCCGACGTCGTCATCCGCGTCATCCGCGACATCTTCAACGAGGACTTCAAAGAGCTCGTCGTGCAAGGCGAAGACGAGTGGGACACGGTCGACAACTACGTCCGCTGGGTCGCTCCCGACCTCGCCGAGCGAGCGCGCCGCTGGACCGACAGCGACGACATCTTTGCGGCCTACCGGGTCGACGAGCAGCTCGCCAAGGCACTCGACCGCAAGGTCTGGCTGCCCTCAGGCGGCTATCTCGTCATCGACCGTACCGAGGCGATGATCGTCATCGACGTCAACACCGGGAAGTTCACCGGCAAGGGCGGCAACCTCGAAGAGACGGTCACCAAGAACAACCTCGAAGCGGCCGAGGAGATCGTCCGCCAGCTCCGGCTCCGCGACCTCGGCGGCATCATCGTCGTCGACTTCATCGACATGGTCCTGGAGAGCAACCGCGAGCTCGTCCTGCGCCGGCTGATGGAGTGCCTGGGCCGCGACCGGACCCGACACCAGGTGGCCGAAGTCACCTCGCTGGGCCTGGTCCAGATGACCCGCAAGCGGGTCGGCCAGGGGCTGCTCGAGGCCTTCAGCGAGACCTGCAAGGAGTGCGGCGGCCGCGGCGTGATCCTCACGATGGACCCGGTCGCCACGAAGCGTCCGCCCAAGCCCAAGCCGCCGGTGTCGGCACCCGCCGCCGCGACCGCAACGGCAGCGGAGGGCGGTACGGCGGCAGAGGACGGTGCGGCGCCGGCCGCCGGCGAGTCGAGCCCCGATGGCGAGGTCAAGCCCAAGAAGCGTTCCCGTGGAGGCCGGGGCCGAGGCGGCAAATCAGCCGCCAAGGAGCCGGCTGCCCTCACCGACGGCGCCGCCTAACCATGATCAACTTCGACCGTGGGGGCCCGTTTCGGGTAGCCTTATCGGTCGATCCCAAGGCTGTGTGGCTATCCCCGCCCGCCACCCGTCATTTTGCGAGGAGCACTGCTGTGTACGCGATCGTCCGCACTGGTGGACACCAGCAAAAAGTCGCCGTAGGCGACACGCTGGAAGTCGACCGCGTCACCGCTGCGCCGGGTGAGTCCGTGACGCTGCCCGCCGTCCTTCTCGTGGACGACGCGGGCGCCGTGACCACCGATGTCAACGCCCTCGGCAACGCCACCATCACCGCCGAGGTCGTCGACCACGGCAAGGGCCCGAAGATCGTCATCCACAAGTTCCGCAACAAGACCGGCTACCACAAGCGGCAGGGTCACCGGCAGAAGCTGACCACCCTGCGGGTCACCGGCATCGAGACCGGGAAGTAGGCGCAAGCGACATGGCACACAAGAAGGGCGCCTCCTCCTCCCGTAACGGCCGCGACTCCAACGCGCAGCGGCTCGGCGTGAAGCGGTTCGGCGGTCAGGTCGTCAAGGCCGGCGAGATCATCGTCCGCCAGCGCGGCACCCACTTCCACCCGGGCGACAACGTCGGCCGTGGTGGCGACGACACGCTGTTCGCGACCGCCGCCGGCGCGGTGACGTTCGGCGCGAAGCGTGGCCGGCGCGTCGTCTCTGTCCTTCCGGTCGAGTCGCAGCCCGCGTAGGCGGCGCGACTCCGCTTTCTTTCACGCGCATGGCCGCGACGTTCGTCGACCGGGCCGTGCTGCACGCCACTGCAGGTGCCGGCGGCCATGGCTGTACGTCGGTCAGACGCGAGAAGTTCAAGCCGCTCGGCGGGCCGGACGGCGGCAATGGCGGCAATGGTGGCGACGTCATCCTCGTTGTTGACCCCAGCGTCACGACCCTTCTCGACATCCATCGCCACCCGCACCACCGCGCCGGCAACGGTCGCCCCGGCCAGGGCTCGATGCGCGACGGCGCCAACGGCGCAGACATCCGCGTCGCCGTTCCCGACGGCACCGTGGTGCGCGACGACGCCACGGGCGAAGAGCTCGCCGACCTCATCGGCGTAGGGACGTCATACGTCGTCGTCCGCGGCGGACGTGGCGGCCTCGGCAATGCCGCGCTGGCATCGCCGCGCCGCAAGGCCCCGGGCTTCGCACTGCTCGGCGAGCCCGGCGGGGCCCGCGATGTCGTGCTCGAGCTCAAGACGGTCGCAGACGTGGCGCTCGTCGGCTTCCCCAACGCGGGCAAGTCGTCACTGATCGCGGCGTTGTCGGCCGCGAAGCCGAAGATCGCCGACTATCCGTTCACGACGCTCGTGCCGAACCTCGGCGTCGTCGAAGCCGGCGACACGGTCTTCACGGTCGCCGATGTGCCTGGCCTCGTCCCGGGGGCGTCATCCGGACGCGGCCTGGGCCTGGAGTTCCTCCGCCACGTCGAACGCTGCGAAGTGCTCGTGCACGTCGTCGATGGCGCGACGATGGAACCCGATCGCGACCCCGTGTCCGACATCGCCACGATCGAGACGGAGCTGGCGCAGTACGACGAGGCTCGTGACGCCGGTCTGCTCCAGCGACCGCGACTCGTCGTACTCAACAAGGTCGACGTCCCCGACGCGCGCGACCTGGCCGACATCGTCGGCGATGACGTTCGCGAGCGGTTCGGTTGGCCGGTCTTTGCGGTCTCGGCCGCCACGCATGAGGGGTTGCGCGAGCTGGCATTTGCCATGGCCGAGCGCGTCGCGGCGGCGCGTGCCGCGGCGCCACCGGCCGAGCCGGCACGTATCGTCCTGCGGCCGACCGCGAAGAAGGATCCGGGCTTCACGGTCGAGCAGACCGGCGAGCAAGCATTCACCGTGCACGGCGACCGGCCGCGGCGCTGGGTCGTACAGACCGACTTCACCAACGACGAAGCCATTGGCTATCTCGCCGACCGGCTTGCGCGTCTTGGTGTCGAGGACACGCTTGCCGATCTCGGCGCCCAAGCCGGAGCAGAAGTCACCATCGGCGACGTCACCTTCGACTGGGTGCCGACGTTGCGCGCAAGCGCGCAGCCGATGGGTGGTCGCGGCACTGACGAGCGGCTCGACATGACAACGCGCGCCGATGCGCACGCGCGCAAGGCCGACCGCCGGACGCGCCGGGCCGCCTTCGACGAGGACGTCGAGACCGACTGGACGAGCGACACCGACGTTCACGATGCCGACATAGACGAGGGCGACGACGATGAGTCGTGACGTGGTCGCCTCGGCGAAGCGGCTCGTCGTCAAGGTCGGCTCGTCCTCACTCGCGAGCTCGGCCGGCGGCATCGACGTTGATCGCGTCGACGCGATTGCCGACGCCATCGCCACGCGTGCAACCAACGGAACGCAGGTCGTCCTGGTCTCCTCGGGCGCGATCGCGGCCGGCATCAAGCCGCTCGGGCTGGCGCGACGGCCGCGCGATCTCGCGACCCAGCAGGCGGCGGCAAGCATCGGCCAGGGCCTGTTGGTCGCGCGCTACACAGCGGCCTTCGCCGAACGCGATCGCACCGTCGGCCAGGTCTTGCTCACGGCTGACGACGTCGTACGACGCGCGCACTACCGCAACGCACAACGCACCTTTGACCGGCTGCTCTCGCTCGGCGTCATACCGATCGTCAACGAAAACGACACTGTCGCGACCGAAGAGATCCGTTTCGGTGACAACGACCGGCTTGCCGCCCTTGTCACCCATCTCGTACGGGCGGACGCATTAGTGCTGTTGTCGGACGTCGACGGTGTGTATGACGTCGATCCCGCGCACGTCCGCGCGGCAGGCGGCGTGGCGAGTCGCATCGCCGACGTGCGCAGCGACGAAGACCTGGCCGACGTCCGGTTGGGCCGCCTCCGTGCCGACGGGGTCAGTCGCGGCGGGATGGTCACGAAGCTCGCCGCAGCTCGCATCGCCGCAGGAGCCGGCGTGCCAACACTGCTCGCACACGCGGGCGACATCGCGGCTGCACTTGCCGGTGATGACATCGGCACGTGCTTCCATCCGACCGGTCCGCGTGCTCCGGCTCGGCTGCTCTGGTTGGCGCATGCGACGACTCCTCGCGGCCAGCTGTCCCTCGACGAAGGCGCGGTCCGCGCCGTCGTCGAGCGGCGTACCTCCCTGCTTCCCGCGGGCGTGGTGGCGGTCGACGGGGAGTTCGTCGCGGGAGATCCGGTGGAGCTGATCGACGAAAACGGCCACGCGGTGGCCCGCGGGCTGGTCAACTACGACGCAGCGGAACTTCCCGCGCTGCTCGGCCGCTCGACCCATGACCTGACGGCGGCCTTCGGAGCGGGATATCACCGCGAGGTCGTACACCGCGACGACCTCGTCATCTTGCAGCGGTGAGACTGGGGGACGGCCACGGTGATTGCAGCGCTGTGGCACGTCACGCTGACCGTCTCCGGTGACGACTGCCCGCCGGAGGAAGTGCTCGCCGCGCTCGAACGGCTCGCAGTCGAGCGGCCGTTCTTCCTGTCCGGTCGCTACGGCAGGGATCGCGCAGAGCTGCGGTATTGGGAAGAGGCAGTCGACTGCAGCGACGCGTGTGCTCTCGCGTTGCGGGTGTGGTTCGAGCACCGCGAGTCAGCCAAGCTGCCGCCGTGGCATGTGGTCGCGCTCGAGGTCCTCTCCCGCGACGAGCATCAGCGCCGGGATGGCTCCGCGCTTGCAGCCGCGGGAGCATGGCAGCCGTTCGACGACTAACATTGTGAACTCGTGCGCTTCCTCACTGAACCTGCGCCGACGTGGGACCTGACCTACGACGACGTCTTCATGGTGCCGTCGCGATCGGATGTCGCCTCACGCCTTGACGTCGATCTGACGACCGCAGACGGCAGCGGGACGACGATCCCCGTGATCGCCGCCAACATGACGGCGGTGTCCGGCCGCCGGATGGCGGAGACGCTTGCTCGTCGCGGCGGCCTCGCGGTGATCCCGCAGGACATTCCCGTCGACGTTGTGGCCGACGCGGTTGCCTGGGTCAAGGGACGGCACCTCGTCTTCGACACGCCCATCCAGATGGCGCCCAGCGACACGGTCGGCGAGGCGATCAACCTGCTGCCGAAACGTGCGCACGGCGCGGTCATCGTCGTCGAGAACGACCGGCCGGTGGGTGTGGTCACGGAAGCAGACTGCGCAGATGTCGATCGCTTCACGCAGCTGCATCGCGTGATGACGAGCGCCTTGCTGACGCTGCCGGACACGGTTGATCCGCGGCAGGCCTTCGACGGCTTGCACGAAGGCCGGCATCGCCTTGCGCCGATCGTCGACGCTTCGGGTCGGCTGGTCGGAATCCTCACGCGACGCGCCGCGTTGCGCGCGACGCTCTACACGCCTGCGGTTGACCTGTCCGGTCGGCTGCGTGTCGCCGCGGCGATCGGTGTCAACGGCGATGTCGCCAGCCGCGCCGAAGCGTTGCTCGAGACCGGCATCGACGTGCTCGTCGTCGACACCGCGCACGGACATCAGGAACGGATGCTGGAAGCGCTGCGGCTCGTGCGCAAGCTCGACCCAGCGGTCCCGGTCGCCGCCGGCAACGTCGTCTCGGCCGAAGGTGTGCGCGACCTCGCCGATGCCGGCGCCGACATCATCAAGGTCGGCGTCGGACCCGGCGCGATGTGTACGACGCGCATGATGACCGGTGTCGGGCGGCCACAGTTCTCAGCCGTTTTCGAGTGCTCCGCGCAAGCGCGCCAGCTGGGCAAGCATGTGTGGGCGGACGGTGGCGTTCGACACCCGCGCGACGTCGCACTTGCGCTTGCCGCCGGCGCATCCAACGTGATGATCGGCTCGTGGTTCGCGGGCACGCACGAATCTCCCGGCGATGTCTATCGCGCGGCTGACGGCCGGCTGTTCAAAGAGTCGTTCGGGATGGCGTCGGCACGCGCAGTGCGCGGCCGGACCGAACGCGACACCGCGTTCGAGCGGGCACGCAAGGCGTTGTTCGATGAGGGCATCTCCACCGCGCGCATGTATCTCGACCCGGAACGCCCCGGCGTCGAGGACCTGCTCGACCGCATCGTCGCCGGCGTGCGAAGCGCGTGTGCCTATGCCGGCGCGAACAACCTCGCCGAGTTCCACGAGCGGTCCGTGGTCGGCGTACAGAGTGCCGCGGGTTATGCCGAAGGTCAGCCGCTGCACATCTCCTGGTAGAAGATCAGACCGTGCGTAGCGGACGGCCGGAGATGCCCGAGGGCTATGGCATTGCCTCCGGCGACGAGGGGACGTTGCCGTGGTCGTGGGTCGAGGAGCAGTGCGCGGCCGCGCGTAACTACTGGATCTGTACGACGCGCCCGGACGGGCGGCCGCACGCAATCCCAGTCTGGGGGCTTTGGCTGGCTGATGCGGTGGTGTTCTCCACCGACCCGGAGTCGTTGAAGGCGCGTAACTTCCTCGCCCGACCTGACGTCGTCGTCCATCTCGAAAGCGGCGACGACGTCGTCATCGTCGAGGGACGCGTCCAAGCGTTCGACCGCGCGTTGCTCGAGGCGTTTCTCGATGCCTATGAGGTGAAGTACGACCTTCGACCCAACGCCGAGCAGACCGAGGGCATCTACATGGTCCGGCCGCAGCGCGTGCTGGCCTGGCGCGAACAGGACTTCCCGACCTCCGCGACGCGGTTCCAGCCGAGTTGAGTGCGACGTTGACGTCAATTTCCGGGCCCCGAAACCAGCGTGAACGTCGCACTCAACACCGCCGTACGCTTTCTGTATGACGACGGCGGACGAGGTTCTCGGGGTCGCGAAGCGGGCGCGAGCCGCGGCGATAGGCCTCGCGACGATGAACCGCGCCACCAAGGACGCTGTACTGCGCACGATGGCCGATGCGTTAGTCGCGGCGACGCCGCGCGTGCTTGCCGCCAACGCGGAGGACCTGGCTCGGGGCCGCGAGTCCGGCATGGCCGAGGCGATGCTCGATCGGCTCGCGCTCGACGAGAAGCGTGTGGCCGCCATGGCGGACGGGCTGCGTCAGGTCGCGGGACTGCCCGACCCGGTCGGTGAGGTCCTGCGCGGATCCACGTTGCCCAACGGCTTGCAATTGCGACAGGTTCGCGTGCCGCTCGGCGTCGTCGGCATCATCTACGAGGCCCGGCCCAACGTCACCGTCGACGCAGCGGGCTTGTGCATCAAGAGCGGAAACGCAGTGTTGCTGCGCGGCTCGTCGAGCGCCCACTCCAGTAATGCCGCACTAGTCGACGTTCTCGCCGACGCGGGCACTGCGGCCGGCTTGCCGGTCGACGCCATACAGCTCGTGCCGGGCATCGACCATGAGTCGACCAAGCACCTGATGCGCGCACGCGGTTTCGTGGATGTGTTGATACCGCGTGGCGGTGCGGGTCTGATCCGCAGCGTCGTCGAGGAGTCAACGGTTCCCGTCATCGAAACCGGTGTGGGCAACTGCCATGTGTATGTCGACGCCGACGCGGACCTCGACATGGCTGTCGACATCGCGATCAATGCAAAGGTGCAACGACCGAGCGTGTGCAATGCGGCGGAGACACTGCTCGTACATCGTGCGGTCGCGGAGGAGTTCCTGCCGCGCGTCCTCGCCGAATTGCGTGCGCATGGCGTGACGGTTCACGGTGACGAAGCGGTTGCCCAAATCGCGAAGGCTCAGCATGGCGAGGCAGTCGTGCCCGTCACCGATGAGGACTGGGCGGCGGAATACAACTCGCTGGACCTTGCGGTCGGCGTCGTCGATTCAGTCGACGAGGCGGTGGCGCACATCCGTCGCTGGGGGAGCGGTCATACCGAGGCGATCGTCACCACGTCGCTGCCTACGTCGCAGGCGTTCATCCTGGGTTGCGACTCGGCCGCCGTGATGGTCAACGCGTCGACGCGGTTCACCGACGGCGAGCAGTTCGGCTTCGGCGCCGAGATCGGTATCTCGACGCAGAAACTGCACGCGCGCGGCCCCATGGGCCTGCCGGAGCTGACCAGCACCACCTGGGTCGTCCACGGCGACGGTCACGTCCGTACCTGAACCTCGGTGGCCGGAACGCCGCCGACAAACTAGAATGGCGTTCTAGTTCGTCACCGTAGGCCGCCTGGAGCACCTCATGCCATTGTTCGCCTCACCCGAGGATGTCCGTACGCGGCTGGCGGAGACCGGTTATCTCGCTGACGACGCGATCGCGACGACGGTCTTCCTCGCGGACGCGCTCGGCAAGCCGTTGCTCGTCGAGGGGCCTGCCGGCACCGGTAAGACGGAGCTGGCCAAGGCCGTCGCGGCCTCGGCCGACGCGGGGCTTGTCCGCCTCCAGTGCTACGAGGGCCTCGACGAGGCGCGGGCGCTGTACGAGTGGAACTACCGCAAGCAGCTGCTCGCGATCCAGGCCTCCGGCGAGGGCCAGGAGTGGGTCGAGACCCACGACGAGATCTTCAGCGAGGAGTTCCTGCTCCCGCGCCCGCTGCTCACCGCCATCCGCCGCGACGAGCCGACGGTGCTCCTCGTCGACGAGACGGACAAGGCCGACGTCGAGGTCGAAGGCCTGTTGCTCGAGGTGCTCTCCGACTTCCAGGTCACGATCCCGGAGCTCGGCACCATCGCCGCGACCCGCAAGCCGTTCGTCGTCCTCACTTCCAACGCCACGCGTGAGCTGTCCGAGGCGCTGAAGCGGCGCTGTCTGTTCCTGCACGTCGACTACCCGGATGCCGAACGCGAGAAGGCGATTGTGCTGTCGCGGGTGCCGGAGGTTCCGGGGCAGCTGGCCGAACAGCTCGTGCGCACGGTGCGGACGCTGCGCGCCCTCGAGCTCAAGAAGTCGCCGAGCATCGCGGAGTCGATCGACTGGGCTCGCACCCTCGTCGCGCTCGGCCTCGACACGCTCGACGAAAGCACCGTGGCGCAGACGCTCGGTGTCGTGTTGAAGCACGCCTCCGACCACATCCGCGCGACCAAAGAGCTCGGTCTCAACTGATGGTTGCGACCGGCGAGTCGACGACCGGTCTCATCGACCGGCACGTTCAGTTCGTCGCCGCACTCCGTGCGGCGGGGCTCCCGGTCTCGCTTGCCGAGTCGCTCGACGCCACGCAGGCGATGGTGACCGTCGATATGCGTCAGCGCGAGCAGTTGCGCGCGGGATATGCCGCCGCGCTGGTGAAACGCGCGGCTCACCGCGCCACGTTCGACCGGCTCTTCGACCTGTGGTGGCCGGCGGCGATGGGCGACGGAACGGCGTATGACGACAACGACGCCGATGCCGACGCGGAGTTGGAAGAGGTCGACCCCGAAGACCTCGATGCGTTGCGCAACATGTTGCGCGACGCGCTGCGTGATGCGTTGCTTGCCGGCGACGACGAAGCGATCCGGCGGCTCGCCCGCCAGGCGGTCAGTGGCCTCGGTCGCGCGGACACGCAACCGGGGCGGCAGTCGTGGTTCACCTATCGCGTCTTGCGTGCGTTGTCGCCGGAGACCTTGCTGGCGTCATTGCTCGACGCGGTGCTGGCCGGCGAAGAGCGCGGCGGTCTGGCGGAGCGGGTCGCCCGGCAGATGCTGACCGAACGCATCCGCCAGTTCGAAGAAGCGGTGGAAGCAGAAGTACGACGGCGACTTGCGGAGGATCGCGGCGTCGAACAGATCTCGAAGACTGCGGTGAAACCTCTTGTCGAGCAGGTTGACTTCTTGCGTGCGTCTCGTGACGAGATCGCCGAGCTGCGGCGCAAGGTCTATCCGCTCGCGCGTCGGCTCGCGACGCGACTGACGGCGAAGCGTCGACTAGGTCGTGCCGGACGGTTGGATGTGCGACGTACGGTCCGGGCGTCGTTGTCGTCGGGCGGCGTCCCGCTGACGACGATTCACAAGCCTCACCGGCCGCACAAACCCGAGCTCGTCGTGCTCTGTGACGTCAGCGGATCGGTGGCGGCGTTCGCGCACTTCACGGTGTTGCTCGCGTTCGCGTTGCGCGAGCAGTTTGCGAAGGTGCGCGTCTTCGCGTTCGTCGACACCTGCGATGAAGTGACGCGCTTCTTCGAGCAGGGTGACGACGTCGTCGACGCACTTGCGCGGCTGTCGAAGGAAGCTCATGTCGTGTGGTTCGACGGGCACAGCGACTATGGCCACTCGTTCGAGGTGTTTGCACAGAAGTGGCCGGACGCGATCACTCCCAAGACCTCACTGCTGATCCTCGGCGATGCCCGCAACAACTACCGGGCCCAGTCGCTGCCCGCGTTGCGGTCGATCGTCCGGCATGCGCGGCACGCGTTCTGGCTCAACCCGGAGCCGCTGCAGTACTGGGGTTCCGGTGACTCCGCGGCCAAGAGCTACGGCGAGATCCTGCCGATGATCGAGTGCCGCAACGCTGCTCAGCTGCAGGAATTCGTCGAGGGTCTGCTGCCGGTCTGATTTGCCCGGTCGCCCTTCTGGGCGCCGGCTCTCGCCACCCCTGTCGACCCACATACGAACTGCCCGCGTCAAGGCGGGCAATGTGGAAGCCGAAATTGCCCGCGTCGGCGCGGCCAACCTTCCGGGTGGCACCCGGACCGTCCGCGGGCCGTCCGTGTCCCCGTCCGGCGGCCCTGAAAGTCGCGAGGACTGCCCGCGCCGCTGCGGGCAATCGCACGCCGCGAGATGCCCGCGGTGATGCGGGCAAAAGGTAGGAGACAGCACGGGTATGGCGCGTTGGTCCCGCCGGTGGCGAGCACCGCGCCGGTAGCCTCGTCTCGTGACTGAGCGGCGGGTTGGCGTGATGGGCGGGACATTCGATCCCATCCATCACGGTCACCTTGTCGCGGCCAGCGAAGTGGCCGGACGGTTCTCGCTGGAGGAGGTGGTTTTCGTCCCCACCGGGAAGCCCTGGCAGAAAACGGACAGCGACGTGTCCGCGGCCGAGGACCGCTATCTCATGACGGTGATCGCCACAGCTTCCAACCCGCGCTTCAGCGTCAGTCGCGTCGACATCGACCGCGCGGGTCCGACATACACCATCGACACGTTGCACGACCTGCGTGAGCACTACGGTTCAGCAACGGAGCTGTTCTTCATCACCGGTGCGGACGCGCTGGCGCAGATCCTCGGCTGGCATCGGTCCGACGAACTGTTCGAGATGGCCCATTTCGTCGGCGTCACCCGTCCCGGTCACCACCTCAGCGACCCAGGGTTTCCGGCCGGGCGCGTGAGCCTCGTCGAGGTACCGGCGCTCGCGATCAGCTCGACCGACTGCCGGCAGCGGGTGGCCAAGGGCGACCCGGTTTGGTACCTGGTGCCGGACGGGGTGGTGCAGTACATCTCCAAGCGCAACCTCTACCAAGTGGCCGTCTAGTGGCAGGACAGTAATGGCAGGACGTCGTCGCCGCCCTCGCAACATGCAGTCGGCGTTGCCTCCGATGCCGTCGACGCAGGTTCCCAGCCAGGGGGCGCGTCAGCAGCCGGTGATCGCACCGACCAGGACCCGGCGAGAGCAACGGCTTGAGCGTCGGCGCCAGCAACGTCGTCGGCTCGGTGCAGCGGGAATTGCCGGCATCGTTGTCGCAGGTCTCGCGATTGCGGCTGCGGTCGGCTTCGGTGTGCACACGGCAACGAGCAGCGATAAGAAGAAGCCGGTCGGTCAAACCACGGTGTTGTTCTCGATCGCCGGCTCGGACGGGAGCGCGGTCGAGACCGCGCTGCTCGCCCACGATGACACGACGAAGCATGGTGTCGAGCTGCTCATCCCGGGTCGCGTGCTGACCGAGGTCTGCGGCTTCGGCAACCAGCAGCTCGGGCAAGTGCTGGCGCTGCCCAACGGCCAGGCGCTATCGCGCAACACGGTGAGCACGCTGCTCGGCGGCGTCACCGTCGATGGCTCCTGGGTGCTGAGCACCGCGCAACTGGCGCGCCTCGTTGACGCTGTCGGTGGCATCACGATCGACGTGGATACCAACGTGATCCAGGACCGGCGGGTGCTCATCCAGAAGGGCCCGGCTCAGCATCTCAACGGTGCGAACGCGGCGGCATTTGCGACATACCTCGGCGGTGGCGAGCAGTCGCTCGACAATCTCGTTCGCTTGCAGACCGTGCTCGACGGCATCGAAGCGGCGTTGCCGCACGATCCGAAAGCCGTGGCAGCGATCATCGGCAAGCTCGGTAGCGGCGCCGATTCGTCGCTGGGTGCGGACAAGCTCGCTGCAGTGTTGGTCGGGCTTGCCGCGGACTCGCGTCAGAACAACTTGCTGCCGAGCGCGCTCCCGGTGGTGGCGATCGATGCCGGGAGCGGCCAGCCGGCTTACCGCGTCGACACCGCGCAGATCGGGTCGTTCGTGAACAACAACCTGTTGGCCTCGCTGCCGGCGTCGGCGCGTGTTCCGCGTAAGCGCGTCTTCGTGCAGAACGGCGTTGGCACACCCGGTCTGTCCGCGACGGCGTGCGACCGGTTGATCAAGGCCGGGTTCGCGTTTGCCGGGAGCGGCAACGCGCCCAGCTTCGGCTATAAGACGAGCAAGGTGCTCGTCTTCGACCGGTCGATCCCTACGGCTGAGGTCGGCAACAACGTGGCGCGCGCGCTGGGTCTGCCGTTGGACGATGTTGCCGTGTCGGCCAGTGGGCTGAACGTTGCCGACGTCGTTGTCATTCTCGGAAGGGACTTCAAGCATTGACCGCTTCACCGCGCAGCATTGAGCTCGCTGAGGCTGCGGTGTCGGCTGCGGCCGACAAGCTTGCGACTGACCTCGCCATCCTTGACGTCAGTGACCAACTCGTCATCACGGACTGCTTCGTGCTCGCCTCGGCGCCGAACGACCGGCAGGTGAAGGCCATCGTCGACGCGGTCGAAGAGCGGTTGCTGAAGATGAAGGCGAAGCCGGTACGGCGCGAGGGCGAGCGCGACGGGCGATGGGTGCTCCTCGACTACGTTGACATCGTCGTGCACGTGCAGCACACCGAAGAGCGCATGTACTACTCGCTCGAGCGGTTGTGGAAAGACTGTCCGACGCTGCCATTGCCGGCGGATGCGCTCACTCCTGCAAATCGCGCCGCAGGGCAGCAGTGACCGGGCGCGTCCGGCGGGTCGTGCTGTTGCGGCACGGCCGCACGGAGTGGAACGCGACCGGACGCTTTCAAGGTCAGCTCGACGCACCACTCGACGTCATGGGCAAGGCGCAGGCTATTGCCGCCGCGGCCGCGGTTGCGGAGATGCAGCCGGACGCGATCGTCACCTCGGACCTGTCCCGCACCGCCGACACCGCCGCCGCCCTCGCAGCCGAGACGGATCTGGACGTCGTACTCGATCCGAGGCTGCGGGAGATCAACCTCGGCAAGTGGCAGGGCCTGACGCGAGCCGAGGCCCGGGCCCAGTTCCCGGAGGAGTACGCCGGGTGGCAGGCGGGGGACGACCGCCGGCGCGGCGACGGAGAGACGTACGCGGAGGTCGGCGCCCGGGCGACCGAGTGCGTGCTGGAGTGGCTCGACCGGCTGGGGGCCGGGGCGACGCTCGTGGCGGTCACCCACGGCGGGACGGCCAGGGCCACGATCGGGACCCTGCTGGGTTTCGACCCGGACCTCTACTGGCGGCTGTCGCCGCTGGGGAACTGCCGCTGGTCGCTGCTGGCCGATATCGGCCGCGGCTGGCGGCTCGAGGAGCACAACGCCGGCAGTCCGCCAGCGGAGGAAACCGGCGATGACGCTCGGTAGTCCGGCGGGCCGGTAGACTCGACGACGCTTTCCCAGGGGCTGTGGCGCAGTTGGTAGCGCACTTGCATGGCATGCAAGGGGTCAGGGGTTCGAGTCCCCTCAGCTCCACTTTCATAGGCCTTCTGACCTGCACTTTCACCCCTCCGCTGGTCGCACAAGATCGTTTAGGAGTGCAGAAAGAGTGCAGAGGAGTGCGCGAGAAGGCCGGCGTTCGACGGAACGGCGACTTCAGCACTCGCGTGCAATCCTTGGCCCGTCGAGCGAGACGCGGGGGCGAGATGCGGCCAGAAGATTTCGCAACATGCTTCGCGGACGAAGCCGGCCCAGTCCTGAATGAGGCGACGCGTCGACACCTCTACGACGCAGCGGAGATGGTCGTCGATCAAATCGATGAGGACCTCGACAACTTGCGCGCGGCGCTGCTGCGCAATCACAAGTTCGATGTTTGGTCGGAGCTGAACTGGACGCAGGACTACCTGCCGAAGACGTATGCGGCGTCGTACGACATCGGCTTCGTCAGGCAGTTCTACTGGACCGTCGTGACCGTGATCTTCAAAGTGGGCTCCGCCTGGTCACCGCTTGCGTCAGTAGCCGAAGAGTTGGCGATGAACGCGCTGTTGGGCTTCGCGGGGACATTGCGGGACCTGCGTCGAGACGCAGGCGAGGACGTGTCGGAGGTCGAATTCGATGACCTGTGGGATCTCGCCTTTTGGGATCTTGACTTCGAGTTGCTGTTCGCGCCGGAGATGGATGGGATCCAGCATTCCGAGGTCGGCCAGCAAATGCGCATGGTGAATCTCGACCGAAGCCAATGGTTCACCCAGTTCGACGGTGCCCAGGTAGCTCCGCACCCGTTGACCTGGTGATCGTTGCCTTCGATGGTGCCCTCGGGTCGCCCCAGGGAGGCGCAGCGCGTGGCGGTTGTCGTCGATCGGCACCACAGTTAGCACCGGAAATCCGCCAATCTGTCCTGCCCCGCCAGTACAGTCGCCATCGCTCGGTCGTGGTTGTTGCTTGAAGACCAAGCGCAGTGGTTCCGAGGCCGCGGAGGGTGAAGCAGCGCTATGCAAGCGGATGAGCGCGTCGCCGCCCAAGCCACCGCTCTGCTTCTCAGGATTGCCTCCGGCGATGAGGGTTCGGTCAACAAATACGACGAGCTGCTCTTCCCGGTGCTGCTGGAAATCGCCGAGCGGCGTGGGCGATTTCTTGCGGCCGAGGCCGCGGCCCGCTTCGGCGGATCGGGCGGGTCCCCCGGGACAGGCACCAGGATCCAATCGACCGATCTGGAAGAGGTCGCATCTCTCGCCGCATGGACCGCACTGCGGCGGGCTCGCGCCAGCTCTCTAAGGTTCGATCCCGCGCGCGGGGACGGGGCGAGTTGGGCGATCGGCGCCCTAGGGGCCGCGTACTTGGATGCCGCGCGGGAGGTCGGCCGCGTGCGCCGCGGTCTAGCCGAGGTGCCTATCGGCGACAATCCTGAGGACCTGCCACTGGCTCGTATACAGCAGGATCCAGAGGCAATCGTGGAGGCCCGGGACGCCCTCGACCGTGTCCTCGCCCAGTTATCCGACGACGAGAGATTCGTCATCATCGCGAAGTTGCACTATGGCCTTTCCTACCGCGAAATTGCTTCGGTTCGGTTTGGCGACGCGGAGGCGACCAAGACGGTCGACCGCCTTCTCCAATCGGCTCGGGGCAAAATACGTGAAGCCGAGGCAGCCTGGATCGAGGGCGAGTGACGACTCGCCGGATATACGCCACGGTTGGCGATCTCCAAGCCGCGGTCGCGAAATTCCAGCGAACCTGGTGGCGGCTAGACGCCGATGCGGCCCAACGAGTTGCCTTACAGCCGGGGCTGGAAGTTGTTCTCGAGTCGGCTTCACTTGTGACCACATCACAGGTCTATCGCGATCCAGACGGCGAGTGGTGTTCCGCACGTTCATCGTTACATGACCATCTCGTTGCGACGCTGGCTGGAAGCGGTGCGCCTGAAACGAAGCCAAGAGCCTATTTCACGATCGGTTGCATCGGCGTTGGGAAAGGCCGCGTATTGCGCCCATTGGTCGCGCGGCATCGGTCTGCAAACGGGCGGTCGTCGACCTCCCTAGCGAGGGTCGCGGCCGATGAAATCCGAGAGGCGATGCCGGAGTATGAAGGCGGGCTGGGCAGCTTCGTCGTGCAGCCGGAGATCTTCGACATCACGTACGCGCCCTTGTTCACAGCCGCCCTCGAGTCTGGGCGCGACATCGTGTACGACACCATCGGCCGAGTCGACTCCGTGACCGGCCGGGTGAGCTTCGAGCCGCAGCTGCTGGAACTGCGCGACGCGGGTTACGAAGTTCACGTTGTGCTCGGGACCGCTCCGCTTGACCTTTGCATTGCACGGGCTGAGCAGCGTGCCCTCAACGAGAACGGCCGCCTCGTCGACATGGACACACAGGTCGATGTCTTTCATCAGCCTCCGAAGGCGCTTCGTCGGCTCCGAGATCTGGGGCTTGCTCACGAATGGGTGGTTGTTGACACCTCAAAGTCACCCGATGACCCGCCGATATTCGATTCAAGCGCTGGCTGGGCAAGATCGTGAAGGTGGAGGAGTCTCTTGGATCCTCGGATGGGGTTGCGCCGATCGGGCATACTGAAAGGATGACCGGCATGGATGACCTTCGCCTCGCGGAGAAGGCGCATCAGGAGGCGCTGGCAGAGTACGAATTAGTCACGGCGCGGTATGAAGCCGCGGTGATGGCTCGGGATGAGTCCACGCGGCGTTTGCTGCTGCAAGAACTGCTCGTTGCCGGCGAGCGCTACGCAGCGACGGTGAATGCCTTGGTTTCTTCCCGCCGCCGGGTTGCCCCTTCTTTCGAGGAGCTACTGCGGGATCCAAGGACCCAACTTGATCGAGATGGCGAGATCCTCGAGAGCATTCTTGCCTATTCACGGGCGGTGCCTGCGAGCGCGAGCGCGGTACCCGTTGCGCCCCAGCCATACGAAGTGGATCTGCCCGTTGCCTTTGCGCGGATACGCGGGCTTGTAGCGAGTGTGAGCGCCACTACGTCGCCCCCGTTGCTGCCCTGCTAGAAATTCTTAGTTCGGTCCGGGAACCTTCGCATCTCGCTGCCTACTAGTGGGTGAGGCGCTGTACAGGCGCATCCTCTAGGAGGCGGGCATGAAGTCCATCGACGTCGTGGTTGTTGTGTCGGGTGTTCCGCGCCCTGCGACCGTCACTGAGAACGAGAAACTTCACAAACTGGTCAAAGAGGTTCTGCGCGCGTCTGGCGACTCAGGTCGCGAGATTGGCGAGTTCGAACTCCGGACGGAAGGCGGGGCGTTGCTCGCACTCGACCTGACGGTTCATGAGGCAGGGATCAGCGAGGGTCAGACGCTCTTCCTGAATCCACGCGCGGGCGCCGGCGGCTAGTTGTGACCGGTGCGACTCCTCCAATCGCTTTGGCTACCGGGACAAGTGGGAACGTGCCCGTGCCATTGGCGGAGCCTGCGCCGACACCACTGCTTGTCCCGCTCCGGGTCAGCCGGGCAAAGCTGAAGGCGGAACTCGACAACTGGGCCGCCAACGCCCAGGCCTACCGGCGACGGGGCTGGATTCTGCTCGACGGCAATCTTGATGACTTACGGGTAGAGGTGGGTTTTGTCTCCCTCGTCGCGCTGGGCGAACAACAGATCCCGTTCCTATCTGCCGCTGTCCGGCTCACGTACGAAAACTACGATCTGTGGCCCCCAAGCCTCACCTTCATCGAGCCCCGTTCTGGCAATCCGGCGCCGCCTCCGGTACAGGCGATCGAGCGCGTCGACGGCGGAGAACCACGTAACGCTCTCCTGCTGCACCCTGTTACGCGTCGACCCTTCTTGTGTCTGCCCGGGCTTCGCGAGTATCACTCCCACCCACAGCACAGCGGTGACGACTGGCTCCTTCACCGGGCCGAAGGCGCTGGCCGGGTCGCCGTTATCTGTGATCGAATCTGGCGACGGATGGTGCTCAATGTCGTTGGGGTGCAGATGAATCTGCTCTCCGTGCCTGGCATGGGCGTTCAATTGAACATCGGGATCGCACAAGGCGACCTGAACGCCCAGGTACAGCAGGCATGAATCCTGCGGAGCGAGTCTTACCGGGTGCTGAACTACTGAACGCGCGAAATTTTGAGATACCACGTGAGCTGATCGACGCCACACTCGAAGTCCTGGCTCGTGCGGGCGAATCTGGCAACGAGGCATTCGTCGTCTGGGGGGCGATGAGCGACGGTACAACGGTGAAATTCAAGAGCATGATCGTGCCCGAACAGGAGGCTCACAAAACCAAACGAGGACTGCTTGTCACGGTGTCCGGGCAGGCCCTCTTCGATGTCAATCGAGCGCTGTACAAGCGAGGCGAACTCTTAGCCGGTCAGGTTCATAGCCACCCCACCGTCGCCTATCACTCAGACACGGACGATTGTTTTTCGCTCGTGACGCTCCGCGGTGCCCTCAGTATCGTGGTGCCCGATTTTGGGCATGGCGGATACGACGCCGTATCCAACTGGGCGTGGTATCGCCTGACCGGGACTGGGGCATGGTCCGGGTTGTCGAGAGATGACAAGGTCCGCGTGGTGTACGAAGAGGACGCCTAATGGCTCTTGCGCCCTACTTCTCGCGGATCCGAGATGCAGTAACAGGCTTGGCGACCATCCAAGCGGATGAGTTAGAAAGTCTCGTCGGCCGGACCGTCGTGTCGGTTCACTTGCCGTCGCGTGCGGTTGACGACCCCGCATGGATGGAGGGCTGCCTGCTCGTCGCGAATCTGCTGGCGCGTCTCTATCCTCGTCTTGCCTTTGTGGGTCCCGCCACCGTCACAGACGCTGTCGCAGAAACGGCCATGAGCGTCAATCCACAAATCGAGGTTGACATTGCGCGACGTTCTTCCGAGGCGGGTCCTTCGATTGGATTCGGCGTCGGGAAGGGGGATGTCTGCGTAACAGCGAAGGGGTGGACCGCGTCGGTTGATCGCAAACAGGTAATGGCGCCTGCGTCTTCGTTTGCTACTCAAATTGCGGCGTGCCTTGCTGCAAGCGAGTTATTCAGGCACGTATTTGCGAGTCACCTAGGCAGCAACGGGCGTCACGGCCAACAGCCCGGACAGTTCCACCTAACATCCGCAGACGTACCCTCCGATCTCTTACACGGATTCAGTTTGCCCTCGCTACATCTGGCCGGTGCTGGCGCGATTGGACAAGCCTGTGCGACGGCGTTGGCGGCCTCCGGGGCTGTAGGGCACCTAACCGTGGTTGACCACGAGACGATCGAGCTATCTAACCTTCAGCGCTACTTGCTGTCGGATCCAACGACGATCGGCCATCGCAAGGTGGAGGTTGTGGCTGGCCGGATGAAGGAAGCAAACTGGGGGACTGAGCCCGTTTTCTCTAGGTGGGGCGAGGACCCCCGATCTGGCCCCGGTCAAGCAATCGTGCTTGTGGCACTGGACTCTGCGAGCGGCCGGCTAGGAGTGGCCGGCGGACTTCACGGCAAGGTCTATAGCGCATACACGCAACCCTCCGACATCGGCTGGTCGCGGCATGAGGCATTCGGCGTCGAGCCGTGCCTTGCATGTCTGTACTACCCCAACCGGCCCCGAGCCAGCGACGACGAACTGATTGCCAGTGCACTCGGTATCCACCGACTCCGCGTTCTTGGATACCTCGCGGGCAATTGTCCAGTTGGTCGACCGCTTCAGCAGGTGCCGCAGGTCGCCGACATCGCAGCGCCTGATGAAGCTGTCTCGTGGTTGGCCAAGCCATTGAGTAGCGATCTCGTCGCGTCGGGCATCCTTCAACCTGAAGAGGTAGTTCGATGGGCCGACCGGTTGATCGGCGACTTGTACAGCGAAGGCATTTGCGGTGGTGCGATTTTCGCCCCTAACGCCGAGCGTCCCTCTGACGTCGTCGTGCCTGCTGCGCACCAATCCGCCTTTGCCGGCATCATGTTGGCCTTCAAGGCGATCGAAGGACACGTTCCAGAGCTGCGTGCTGCGCGAAGCGATGCAGTCGAGGGGCGGCTTGACCTCCTCGCTGGTTTGCCGCAAGTTATCGATCGGCCCCGGAGCCGAACCCCCGGATGCATCTGCTTCGATCCCGACTACTTGTAATACTTCAGTGCGCGCAGGAGCGGCCTCATCTGACGATGGGCCAACATGGCATGCAAGGGGTCAGGGGTTCGAGTCCCCTCAGCTCCACCAGCGGAGTAAGCCCGGCCTCAAAGAACTCGGATCCAAGACACCACGAAAGGCCATGGCCGCAGATGGGCATGACACTTCTTGACGACGTTGGCGTTGGACTCGGATTCTTGGCAACCCTGCGCCCACATGGCGGTCCGCGCGCGCACTCCATGTGCACATTGGTCAGCAACGAGGGCTTGTTCGCGTTCATCGTGCCCTCCCCGAAGCCCTGCGATCTGCTGGGAAATCGTGCGCCATGAGGCGTCGATCAGCGTTCGCCATCCGATGGCGGCACCGCGACCGAGCAGCCGTTCGGCCGAGTGCCGGGGCAGTCGTTACCCTTGCCTGGGCAGGATTCGCCGTTCTGAAGATTTCGCAGGCGGTGTCAGGCCCGCCGGGCATTTGGCAAGACACCTTGCAATACCAGGCAGTCGCGCGCGCTGGCTGGTTCAGCCCTGGCTTGTGGACAGGTCAGCGAGCACCCGTCATTCCGCTTCTTTGGAAACTCACCGGATCCTCCACTGGGTTCGTTCTAACACAGACGTGTATTTCGCTCGTTTGCTGGACCGTGTTGGCGCTGACGGCCGCGCGCGTAGCGTCTCCAGGGTGGTGGCGGGTCGCGGTATTCGTTTCGGTCCTCGCCCTTGCGTCGACCCAGCCGGTGCGTCTCTGGGACGGGTCCGTACTTTCTGAAACGACAGCTTTGTCGTTTCTGGCCCTTCTCGTCGGCACTCTACTTTCGGTGGTGCGGAAGTTCACCTGGCCTCGTGTCGCCGCCGTCGCGTTGTCGGCTCTTGGGTTTGCGGCAACCCGGGATACCAGCATTCTGACCGTGCTGGCTTTGGCGGTGGCTGTCCTCTGCGCGGCCAGTTGGCCGTCTAGTGCGCGCCGCGGTGCGTTGGCTCTCGGCGGCGCGATGCTTGTAGCAGGTGCTCTCCCGCTGACACTCTTGGCGGTCTCGGGCAGGAGTGACGTCAATGTTCGTGACAACTATTACGTCAGAGTGTTTCCCTACTCGGCCCGGGTAGCGTGGTTCGCTGGTCATGGCATGCCTGAGGCGCCAAGGATCAAAGCGCTTGCGGCTGCGAACCGACCGGAGCCGGGCCAGATGCCGGTCGTTGCGCCCGACCCGCAGGACCCGGTCTTCACGCCTCTGTACACATGGATCAGTAGTGCGGATGGCGCCGACGTGTACCTCGAGTGGCTGGCGGTGCATCCGACGTACCTGTTCACGGCGCCGTTCCATCAACCTCCCGAGACCTTCAACAACGCAGGCGGGCACCTCAGCTACTACGCCGGCAATTCAGCAAGCACGCGGGCGCTCGACCGAATCTTCGCCGGGCCCTGGTGGTACGCCGTCGGCATCGCAACTCTGGCCGTGGCGTTGGCCTCGCTTGGCGGGGTGACTCGACGGCGGGAGTGGCAACTCGCTGCCTTGTTGGCGGTAGTCGGCGCAGCGTCCGTTGTCGCGGCCTGGCAAGGTGACGGTCAGGAAGTCACTCGACACACGGTCGAGGCGGACGTTCAGGTGCGTCTGGCGCTCTTACTGGCGCTGTTGATCGCACTGCCCGACTGGTGGCTCCGGTATGTCCGGCGCCTCCCGTGCGCCGTGGATCAGTCGGCGCGTTCCGGTGCAGCGGTAAAACTAGCCGCTGCTCGGGAATACCAGGTCGAAGTAAAGTGCAACCAAACCCCCGACGAGGATGACAGCTAGCAGTACCCAATAGGCCACGACGTGCCAACGTCTTCGCGTCGCCGACTCCTCCCGCGATGCCTGCTACTCCTAGCAGGGGAATAATACGCACTGTATGAGGGAGTTCAGGTTGCGCGCAGCCATAGGTCATGATGTGGCTCGCTGTACGAACGGAGCAGTCGGCGGCTGGGCGGGAACCATTTCCGGCAAGGGCGTCCAAGTCTGGATCGGTGACCAGCGGAGCGAACACCGGCGGAGCTGATCGGCCGCGACTTCACCGCGACCGCGGCGAACCGGCTGTTGGTCGGCGGCTTCACTCTCGTCGCGACATGGGTCGACACCGTCTAGCCGCGCTCGCCATCGAGGTCTACTCGCAGTAGATGAGCACGCGCACTGACCTTGCCCCGACACCTCTCTCGAAGCGATGACGTCGTGGCGCCGCAGTGTCGAAGGCCCCGGCTGCTACGGATTCATCCCGAACGCGAGCAGGGTTACTGAGACGAACCGAGAACTTGCAGGCGCCATCGCAGTTCCGCCAACGTAAGTGTCTCCTCGGTGCGGTGCACCGTAGGACTCACCGATCAGCATTCGTTCCGACCCCGGGCCGCGGGGGGTAGGGATGTATTCGTCGCCCGTCCAGTTCTGTCCAGAGTCATTCGGCTTACACGTAGTGACGGGAAGCGTGCTGTAGCAGGCGCCAGCAACGTATGTTCCATAGTCAGGGCTCGTAGCCCACAGGATCAACACCGCGACGGAGGACACATGACGGGCGCCGACCAGGTTGCTCAAGCTGCCGGCCGCGCCGATGCCGGGCACGCCCGTCAGCTGTTGCTCCTGGAGGAGACCCCTGTGGCGGATATGAACGCGGCCCACGACGTTCACGCCCTTAGGTAGGGTCAGATCGGCTGGCCCATCGACCGCGAGGGCGAACGTATAGCGCTGGCCGGCGTGCAGTGTGATCTGCGTGGCATCCCCCGCCAGCGAGAGGGTGACCGGCGTTCTTCCAAGTCGGGGGTCGGCCACGCGCGCCCAGCCATGATGCGCGCCGTAAACCGCGGCAAAGTGATGAGGTGCCGGCTGAAGTGCTGAGGGCGCCAGCTCCACCTCATGCACAGACGTGATTGCGATCGTCTCGTCGCCGAGCACCCGAATGACGCTCGGCTGTGCGACTGGTGGCCCCGCGATAGCAGGCAACGCCGCCCCAGCTAGACCCATGGCCAGCAGGAGCGCAGCAATGCTCGTTCTCTTGAGCATCCATCTAGATTCGACACATCTAGCGTTCCACCTGCTCACCAATGCCAGCGACGTCCGGGGCGGTAAGTACCGATGCCTCCGGCACTGTCGCGCCAACTTCGACCTGCGTCAGTGAGGCTCAGCGACGGTTGAGCCACGTCGACAAGTGCGTCGCATCAGCGAGCAGCATCCGCTCGACGCCGTTAGCCGTGACGACCTCGTTGTACGCCGTGAACGTCGCCGAGGACCAGCGACCGAGAGGTCCGCGGTTCGTGTCACGTCTACATGCCGCGCCGCGCTAAGGCTATTTTCTGGTGATATCCCCACAAATCAGGTAATTCACCTATATCGGGCGAACCTTCGTTGACCCCAGCGTTGCACCCTGCGACGGTCTGGGCCAGATCGCGGATTGCTCGGATGTTCCGAGCTCGACAGTCGTGAAGGGGATTCTTCAATGCGCCCAGCGGCATTTCGGTATGCCTTCAAACCGAGACCGGGCCAACACCGAGGAGTTGGGAACCGGCAGCATTCGCGGTTTGTCAGACGCATCGTTTCTGTGACGGCGATCGCGGGGCTTGTGTTTGGGGGCCTTAGCGTCGCCGCCGCAAGCACATACGCGGACGATGCCAACTGCGCTGGTTTCAATGGTACCGGGGTCCAGGTGTGTAAGACCGCGTCCGGCCTGCCTGGTCTCCCGGAAGAGCCAGCAAGTCAAGCTGCGCACATCCGAGAGAAGGCGGCAGGTCAAGCTGCGCACAGCCCAAAGAAAAGCGCCCCCGCTGACTTCTGCACATCTGTTGGCGCACAATGTGCGCAGGATGTCGAGCAGATGATCCTGAACACTGCCGGGACCTGCAGCTCCGACACGGGCAACTGCCTGAACCAAGTGGTCCTGGATTGCATCGCCGTCGCGAACAACCCATGCGGACCGACGTATTACACCATCATGGGTCTCTACTACGGCACCCTTGACACGGCAAACGTTTGTACCACCGATACCAACAACTGCGTGAACGCAGTCGCGCTTGAGTGCATGAGCGCCGCGAACCCGTGCGGACCGGCGTATTACACCGTCATGGGGCTCTACTTCGGGACCCTTAATACAGCGAACGTTTGCACCAATGACAGAAACAACTGCGTGAACGCAGTCGCACTTGAGTGCATGAGCGCCGCGGACCCGTGCGGGCCGGCGTATTACACCGTCATGGGGCTCTACTACGGGGACTTTGACCCCAGTGACCCGCCCGACCCAACCGACAACTCCTGCACGACCGACCCGAACGGTCTTTGCGCGCAGGTGGGTCGAACCGTTACCGGCGAGCTGCAACATATTCCGGCTCCGGCGCAGGTCATAGCCGCGGAGAGTTTGGCGCTCAACGAAATCAATTCCGCGAATAACGTCACGGACCCCTACACGGACGCAGTCAACAATGAGCCGCTTGTCGCTGTCGCCACGGCGGAGAACATGGCGCCTCAGCCGGCGTCACCGAACATCAGTCCCCCGCCCCCGCCGTATGACCACTGCAACACGCCGTGGACCCCAGTAGAAACGGGCAGCGGCGCGCGGCAGACATTCGTCTCGTACTACGTGTCGGGCGACTATGAGTATGCGTCAACCAGCCTCAATCAGTTCTCTCACCGTTTCAAGATCTTGGGCGGCGAGAAAGTCTTTCGCTTTCACAAGGTGGATGGCGATTGCGTCTACCAGTTGGGCAACTACTACGTGCCTATGCAGGTCCGAGACAGGACTTGCAACCCGAACGGAACAGTGTGTGCCTGGGATCCCGAGAACTGGCATGGAAACAAGGAGCAGAGTTCCGATTGGCAGAAGTACCAGGTAAACCAGTGCCTCGCTACGTATGAAAACACCGACTACAGCTACTTTACGAAGACGCAGAACTTCTGCATCTGATTGGAAGGCCGAGGCAGTGATCGTTGGCGGGCGGCGCACTGCAGGCATGGCACTGCTCGTCGTCGCATTGACTGCCGCCTGCAACGCCAGCGCCCGCAGCGGGGCAGGGTCTCCGGGCCCTGTCCCGCTGGGCAGGACGGTCTCAGCCGGCCTTGGGGGAGGCCCCGCGACCGATGCTGGCGTCCCCCCAACGCGTCACGTCCAGCTGAAACCGTTGTATGCGCTGACGCAACAGCAAATTGAGCTGTCGGCTCATGCGCTTCGGCGTCGGTTGGACGATCTCGGGGTGACTGCAACGGTGCGAGTGCTACCAGGCAGCATTGACGTATCGACAATAGATTCGGCGTTGGCCGTCGTCTTACCCGCCGCCAGCTTGAGCGGTCGCGTCTTCCTGAGGCAGGTGGTTGCATACGTTCCACGCGCCGGGATCCGGGACCGTCATCCGAGTTCGCAGGCAACGGCAGATAGCGTTCGCGCGGCGGTAAGCATACTTACGAACAGCGCGAGCTGCCCCCGAGCAGAAGCACCGCGTACTGCTCTGCGCTACCTGATCGCGTGCGATGCCACGCGTTCTGAGAAATACGTGCTTAGTCGCGCGTATGTCGATGACAGCGGGGTCCGCGGCGCCGACGCGTTTGAGGACGACTTTCACAACTGGAACGTGTTGCTGCGCCTCGATCGAACAGGGGTGAATGGGTGGCGCAAACTCGTGAAGCAGGCGTACCTGGCCGCCGGGTTACACGGAAGACAGTGCTCGATGAGGGGCTGTCCCATTGTGGCTGCCGAGGCAGACGGGATGGTTCAATCTACAACCGAGGTGGCGGGTAGCAGGGCTGGGTCGAGTTTTGTCCTGTCCCTCGCGAGTCGGGGGGCGGCCAAAATATTCGCAACTGCAATTAGGCACCCGATGTTGTCACCCTTCGTGCCGCTACTTGGTTGATCGAAGCTCCACTAGTCATGCCCGTCCGGAATCTACTTCTACTCGTGGCAGGTGCAACCGCCGATGTCTATGCGCCATCCCGGGGCGAGTTCCGTCGCTTCCGCACATCGGTTGCGGGCGATGGCCGCAGTGGCCCTAGTGGCACTCGCGGTGGGGGCTGTCGTCGTCGGCGCCCGAGCGCTCGGTAGACATACATCGACGGGTACTGCCGACGCAGTCCAGGCATGGACATTGCGACCCAATGTTCCGCTGAGCAATGGCGAACTAGAACACGCTGCCAAGGTCATTCGCGACCGGCTGTCCGCGGTAGGCATTTCTGCGGAAGTACGTGTACAAGCTGATGTGTTAACGCTAACGCTGCCGCCAAATAGGTTTTCGCGCGCGACACTAGAACAGATAACGTCGCGAGGCGACGTACAAGTGCGCCAAGTCATGCGCTCTGGCGAGACCTCGACGAGCCCAGATGCGCGGCATATTCCGCAGGCACGTCCCTTTCCGACGGCTTCAGCCGCCTTGAAGGCGTGGTCATCACAGGCGGACTGCCCCGCCGCGCCACCCGGCACGGATAATCCGGTCCCACACGGGCAGTTCATCATCGCCTGCGATCCGACGGCCACCCAGCGATTCATCCTCGCGAACTCCGGGCTTGCGTCCAACGATTTGGCATCCGCAATAGCCGAAGTCACCGCGGATGGTTCATTCGTAATCGTTACCGTGGCCCGGAGATCCGTGCTGCACGCTGACGCGCTAGTTGCACGGGTGAAGCTGCAGCCAGCAGTCCCTCGCTGCGATGCCTCGTTCGGCTGCAACGAGATTGCCCTTGTAGTTGATGGCGTTGTCCTCGATCATCCAGCGATTGAGGGGGTCCCACCAAGGCAAATGCTTCAATTCATGATTCCACCCGCCTCGGCTCCGGCCCGTGCTGTCGCGGCTATCGTGACAACTGGGCCGCTCATGACGGGGTTTACGATCGAAAGCGATCGCGGAGGTCGAACGGGTTGACGTCCCCCAGGCGCTGGTCTGATAGCTAGAGCAGACAAGTGTGACGTCGGCAACATGCTGTGAGCGGCAAGGGACGACATCATGGTCGAGGAGGCCAGCATGGGGTACAGGCCGTTTGGCAAGTACGGCCAAGTGGGCGCCTATCCCGTGGGCGATCAGTGGCCGGCACCACCAGAAGACGTCCAAGGCTCGGTAGACGGCCCTCTGGCGGAGGGGGACTTTAACCGCTTCGAGCGGGCGATCTACCGATGGTTGGCGCGCCCTCGACTCTTTCGTAGATCAAGAAAACGTCCGTCGTGACCACGTTCGGCGCGGAGGCGAGTAGAAGGCTCAACGCGCGCGCGACGCACCCAACCGGTTCCTTCACGAAGGCATGTTGCACGTTCGGCGCTGTTCGCTGCTGATCGATTGCCCTCTCAGCGTGACAGTTTCGAGCCCGGCCAGGTAGCCGCCAGGGGTAGAGGGTTCGGTTGGCTCCTGGGAGATTCGCCAACTGGGGCCAGCCTCGCGAACGCACGATGCGAGTGGCTGCCGACCCGCCTACAGGCCAACGCCCCATCCTATGCAGGTCATCGGCTGACCACGGCAATGAGTCATCAGCGTCCGTTACTAAGAGGTGCGCCCCTCCGTCGAGGTGGATCTCAAGCGCCGCGTTCATGCCGCCGGTTTGAGTGAACGCGGCGTTGAGCCCAAGTCGCCCCAAACCAGATATGACATCTCGGTACTCACGTTCGCCGAGCTTCATCGTGGCTTCGTACGACATCATGGCGTTTCCCTCGCTTGCAGGGCGGCCCTTGTCGGTAACCCCCGGACCTTGAGCTGGTGATACAGAGTTCGGACGGCGACATCTAGCTCCGTGGCAGCGATGGAAACGGACTTGCCATCTTGAATCAGCCGGACAGCGGCTTCGATTTGGTTGTCTGTGAGCCGCACCTCTGGCCTCGTCACACCCTCCTTCTTCAAGATGACAAGTACGGAGGACTTCGGCAGTTCGTACTTGGCGCTCAGCTCCCGACTCGAACTGCCCGCCTGGTAGTCAGCGACGATCTTTGAGACAATTGATCTTGGTAAACGACTCCGCAGCTTGCGCGGAGGCGATGTTGCGCTTCCGGCCGCATCGACTCCTTGGTCAGCCGGCAGTTCGGACAGACTTCTCATAATCTCGTCCAGCTCCGGCGGGGTGTTCAAGTAAGCCCTAAGGAGCTCCACTTGTCGTACCTATTCTGACCTGCGATTTCTCTCCGAATCCTTGCCCTCAAGATCGTTTAGGAGTGCAGAAGGAGTGCAGGGGCGCGTTGACGCCTCGTCGAAGGCGGGTAGCCCTGCTTCGTTGCCGTGCCTCGGCCAGCGAACTGTTGGCCGGATCCACTGGCCCTGTCCATTGCGGTCTCCACAAGGGAACGACCACGACCCGCCAGTTCATATCTGCGCTACTGCGCGAAGCCCCCACCAGAACTGTCAGAGGGCAGAGGCAAAACTGAGCCATGGCCGGGCCTTCACCGCGATCAAGCTGAATGTGGGCGGCGCCTTTTAAGGCGCGCCACTGGAAGTATCACGGTGGGGCTTGGGCGGCAGGCGCTTGAACTGATCGGCGATGGGCTCCCGAACAAATGTTCGATTGCTTGTGCCACAATGAGTAGATGGCCGGCGGCATGAGTCGAGGCGACGGGACTCCTCTCAAGGACCGCTTCCGTCGTGGTGGCGCACAAGTCGTGGCGCGCGGCACCGCCGAGCGGGGCGCCGGACGCCATTGCTGGGTCGTCGATTCGCACGAACACCTCCGACGGTGGTCCGGTGTGCTGCTTGAGTGGCGAAGAACTGATCGCGGCTGGGACGGACTCGTCGCCAACGTGATCCCGGAGCAGCGCGGCGACGGAGTGCGACGAGTGGAGCGGTGGGTCGGCGCGACGCACCTAGACGGTGTGTAGGGCGACGTGGGTCCCTCAAGATGTTGGCGTCGTTGCCACTTAAGGGCTCGGGTCGCGAGAGAATGTTGATCGACGGGGTGACGCGCGCTGCAAGGCAGCCAGGCCGCGCGGCAACGGTGCCTACCGCACGCCCTCACTGGGTGCACGCGACGGATGGAAAGGACTGGCGAACTCGGGTGAAGGACGCGCTGGCACTTTCGTTGCTGACGCGTGTCACTGGAATCAAAGACCTTGCCGAGGTGGCTACGGTCACCGCCGAACTGCAGGCATTGGCCACGATTAAGTACGACGCATACGAGGGCTACGTACCCGGCGTCAAGTTTCTTGAGTCACTGGCAGTTTGGCTTGATCAATTTGAGGAGGGCGAGCGCTCGGCGGCGTTCTCCTTCGTACGTGGCCGCCTGGTGTACATGTCGCCGGCCGAAGTCGATCACCTCGTCGCCTCGGTGTACCCGGACGTGATTCGCCCGTCGCTAATTCGTGCGACGGCAAATGACCTTGGCGTTCAGCCGTGGCGCGTGGCAAAGGTCGTCGCATCTCCCGAGTTTCTTGCCCGGCAGCGGCGGATGCTGCTCCTGGGCCTCAGTGATGGCGCGAGACTCGATCGGCTCCGGCGGTCTAGCCCACTATCGACGGAGCAATTTCACCTCGTGCCTCAGCTGGACCAAGGGAAGGCTGAGGAGATGGCCGCCGATTTGGCCGCAGCACTCAAGAGTCGAAACTTGCCGGGCGAGTCGTCGTTCAACACCGTTCTGCTCGTCGATGACTTCGCTGGCACCGGAACCAGCATGGTGCGGCAAAAGGGCGACGACTGGACTGGCAAGCTGATCAAAGCGCGCAAGAGAATTACCGACTTGAAGGAGCAGGGCTGGGTATCGGCGGACGCAAGGATTGTTGTCTTGATCTATATCCTCACCACCCGTGCCGCCCGCCATGTCCAAAGCGCCCTAGAGCAGAGTGGCCTCGCCGCAGGCGGTTTTGAGCTTGTGGGAGTCCACGTGCTCGACGGGAGCTTCCAGCTCCACGATCCGGACGACGGCGAGTTCATCGCTCTATGCCGGAAGTACTTCAGAGAGAGTTGGAACACGATCCACACTAAGGTCGGCGGTGATGATCTTGCGCTCGGCTACGGCGGGTGCGCACTTCCATTGGTGATGCACCACAACGCGCCGAACAACTCGCCGCCAATCATTTGGCGCGACGAGATGCACGATCCGACACCGGAGAACAGCGCCGGTACGAAGCAGTGGGTCGCCTTGTTCCCTCGGTACGAGCGTCACCACCCGGGTCGACCATGACGTACATCCCGAATCCATTCCGCATACGGCTAGCAGAGCAGCAGCGCGATACCGGTCAGTTCCTGCGCACTTTTGGCGCTGGAATGCTGGATCTCGTGCCCGACGCGAATTCGGCATGGGATCGGCTTGTTGTACTCCAAAGTGCCCCAGGCGCGGGCAAGACATCACTGCTCCGAATGTTTACCCCTGCAGCCCTTCGTGGCGTCGCCACCGCACCGGACGACTATGCCGATTTGCTGGACAAGCTCGTTTCACGCGGAGCTCTCGCTGATGGAAGCCCAGCTGTCCTGGGGGTGTTGATTGGCCTGGGTAAGGACTACAAGGCACTGCTCGATCTCGGGCCTGAGTCGCGCGGAGGCGAGATCGTCTTTTATCGGCTGCTCGATGCGCGGATCATTGTGCGTTTCGTCGAAGCTTCGCTTGTCGCGGCCGGGCTTCGATTCCCGGCGGACGCGGCAAGAATTCAGCTGTCCATCAACGACGACGCATCCGGCGAGGATGCGACAGGTGCCTTGGCGCGACTCCTCCGATTCCACGAGGACCAGCACGAAGTGGAACCGGTCGCTACGCCCGTCAGCGGTGATGTGCTGCTGCGAGTCGCGAGGCGTCACGAAGCTGACGTGCTCGCTCTGCTCGATTCTTTGCTGCCGGTGAACTGGTCGGACGCGCATGGGCACTCACGGCTCTACTCCCTCCCTCTTCTCTCGGGGTCAACCGTCGTCGTCGACGGCAACCCCATAGCGCGACGTACCGCGTTGTTGTTCGATGACGTCCACGACCTCGCTAGCGAGCAACGACGGTCGTTGTATGCAGAACTCATGAATCGGACGCTCAATATCGGCCGATGGATCGCGGAGCGGTATACGGCTCTCGAGGACGATGAATTGTTGACAGACAGCAGTCCGGACGGTCGGGACGTGCGCATCATCCGGGTCGAAGAGGCGATCTCAACCAGCGGCCGCGGCGGTCGCACCAGAAGCCTTGATCGTGTCTTCAACGACATTGCCAACAGTCGCGCACGTGGTCCTCTGTCCGTCGCAGGAATCACGACAGACCAGTTCACCTCGCTGCTACGAGCACCTGACGACCTCGACCCTGCTATGACGGCACCGGCGCATCAACTCGTGCTTGCAAACCTTGAACAACTTCTTGCGAGGCACCCGGGCTATCGCATCTGGGTTGAGCGCGCTATGCAAGAAGGCCTCTCCGAAGGAGCAATGCGTTCGCTCGTGCGAGCTCGCGAAGTGCAGGTGCTAATCGAGCGCGACGCACAGAAGCCGGCCCCAACGCTGTTCGAGAGTGATGCCCCGGAGCGGGATTACAATGACCTCACGGGTAGCGATACCCGGGCCGCTGCGCGTTTGTTCTTGGCGCGTGAGGCGAGGCTCCCGTACTACGCCGGAGCCAGCGTCATCTCAGAGTTGGCCTCGCGCAATGTGGAGCAGTACCTGGGGATCGCGGGCGACCTGTTCGATCTGATGTCTGCAGCGATTGTGCTGGACCGGCCCCCCGCTCTAGCTCCCGAGGAACAGGACCGTCAAGTCCGCCTCGCCAGTCGGCGGCTTTGGGAGGCAATCCCAAACCGCGTCTCTCATGGCGCCGATGTGATGGCGCTGTTGCACGCAGTCGCAGCCAATGCTCGAAGTGAAACGTACCGACCAAACGCGCCCTACGCGCCAGGGGTAACGGGCACAGCATTCCCGTACTTCCAACGAGAGCGACTCGCGACGGCCTTGACCACAAACGCTGATGCGCAATTGACACGTCTTGCCCAGGCCGTGACAAGCGCGATCGCTAACAATCTGCTTGAGGTGCATCAGCCGAACAAGACTAAGAATGGTACTTGGACGGTTCTATATCTCAACCGGCTCTTGTGCCCCTACTTCGATCTGCCGTTACAGCGGGGCGGCTTCCGCGAGCAGACACTCCCTCGGCTAGGTGAATGGCTCCTCCGCGCTGCTGAGGCCGACCGAGGCCGAAGTCTGCCCGATCCGCAGTCGCCGCTTCCGGGTGTCGAGAGGGTGGCGTCTTGAGTGATCCAAGCGCTGTTGTAAACGCGGGGGCAGGTTGGCAGAGACGGTGGAGCGATTACGTGCTCTCGCCGACGACTGCGAACAGCATCGAGCTCTGGCAGGCGGCCAACGAAGTCGGTGGTGGCACCGTTCTTGTCTGCGGTATCGGATTCGACCCACGCACAATGCATACGGCAGAGCTTGTCTCGCGACATCTCGAGAAGGTTGAAGTCTTAGCGCTTGGCCTCCCCGGCAGCGGTGAGACATCAGCAATCTCGGCACTCGCGGCGGGTAACCATGAACGCCTGGAGGAGTTGTTCGGCGAATCGCTGCACGTGATTCCACCAGTACAAGTGGAGGACCGGAGCGCTGCGGGCGTCGTCCTCACGCGGCAACTCGTACGTGACCACAACCTGCTTGCGGCAGGGCACGTTCTCATTGATCTGAGTGCTCTGCCCTCGGCCCTGTCCTTCCCTCTAGTGCACATGCTCCTCGCCCAGGCGAGAGAAGGAGTAACGCCCTCGTTCGAGGGGCAATTGCAGGTGGTCGTTTCCGAGAATCCCCGAACCGATGCACGGATTGTGCCAACGGGGCTCGACGAGCCCGACACACTCGCAGGTTTCTCCCGGCTGCCAGATGACAACCAGACGCGAATCTGGGTTCCTGTCCTCGGTGAAGGGCGCAGCGAACCGCTTAGGGCGATCCGGGAATTCCTCCAACCCAACGAGGTGTGTCCGGTGCTGCCGTTTCCCGCGCAGGATCCGAGACGTGCCGACAATCTCTTACTCGAGCATCGTGCATTGCTGTTTGACGAGGTTTCCTTTGAGCCGGGGAATGTGTTGCACGCTGCCGAGAGCAACCCGTTCGATCTGTATCGACAGCTGGGCCAGCTCGCGCACCGTTATCGCAGGGCGCTCGAGCCGTTGGGCGGAGCTGCCATCGTCGTCAGCCAGCACGCCAGCAAGCTGCTTTCGCTGGGCGTGTTGCTTGCCGCCCACGAATTTGAGTTGGCGGTCGCGCATGTGCGACCGACTGGCTACGAACTCGTCGAAGGCCCGGCGTCTGAGCCGGATGGTGACGCAAAGGGCGACCCGCAACTTTTCACGACGTGGCTGACTGGTCTGCCCTATGAACAATGATCACCAGCCGAGTCTTGTCGGCGCGCTAGCACATAGTTGCAACACGGAAGACTGGTCGTTTGCGTTGTGGGGAGTGGCGTGAGTCGTTACGTGGTCGAGCTCTCGCAACTTGCGGCTGTGTACGAGGCCGCCCGGGAGGCACCGGGGGCGACTGAATTGGCGCCTGCTCTGCGGAATCTCGCGGGACGGTCCTGCAACGTGGTCGCCAGCGGCGGCGCGGTAGCCGCAGCCCGGCTCGCCGCAGATCTTCATACGGAGACGCTGGGCGGTCCTGCGACCGCAGTCAGCCCTCTGATGTTTGTTGGATCGCGTCGCGCGGCCTTGCCGACTGCAACGCTTCTGCTCTCGGCTCGCGCCCGGCACCCGGACACTAATCTCGCGTGCGCTGTCGCACTCGAGCGTGAACAGTCAGTCGTCCTGTTGACGCAGCGCAACCGCGACGAACTAGCTGGGGCTCTCGCTTCGGAGAGGGTGACGGTGGTCACCGTGCCGCAACCCTTCGGAAAGGACGGGTTCCTCGCCACCCAGAGTCTGATGGCCATGGCCGTCGTCATCGCGAGGCTGTACCTCGGGGACAGCAACCTGCCGCGCCTGCTTCCGGCGTTCCAAACGCAGGCCCCCGAGGGCGAGATCAGGAGTCGCCTGCTTGTTCTCTTTGGTCCCGATGAGCGTCCGGCGGCGGATGACCTCGAGGCCCGTTTCGCCGAAACTGGCCTCGCCGCGGTACAAGTCGCCGACTACCGGTCGTTTGCGCACGGCCGTCACGTAGGGCTTGATCGTCATCGCGACACGACCACCATCGTGGCCTTGAGTAGCCCCTCCAGCGTCAAGCTCCGCGACCGGACGACTCGCCTTCTACCAGAGGGACCGAATCTGCTGCGGCTGCACACGCCGCTCAGCGGGGCGGCGGGGGCGATCGATCTGATGGTGCATTGCATGTGGTTGCCGACACTGGCTCAGACGTCGCGCACATGGTCTATCGAGAGGCCAAGAGTGCCAGCGTACGGCCGTCGACTTTACCACCTCAACGTCGGGAGGACATTGGAGACGCGGTTTCACGGAGCCGTCGATCGCAAACTTCAGGCGGTGGCGCTGGGCGAACGACACTCGGCAGGGAGCTGGTACGAGGAGCGACTGCATGAGTGGTGCGCGAGCATTGGTGAGCAGCGGTTCGACACACTTGTTGTCGATTACGACGGCACAATCGTAGAGACACGCGACCGGTTCCAATTGCCAGTGCGCGAAGTGTCTGACCTTCTAGAGCGGCTGCTTGCAGAGGGAATGGCACTGGCCTTCGCTTCGGGTCGCGGCGACAGCCTTCATCGCGACTTACGGTCGTGGGTACCGCCGCAATATTGGGACCAAGTCTTCCTGGGTCTCCACAATGCGGCGTGGCAACTGTCGCTGGCTGACTCGGCAGACGAAGAACCAGGTGCGCACGGTGCGGGGGCACTGGCTGAGGTGCTGACGAGACTGCAGCCTGTGATGGACGCTGGGCTGATAACTGTGCGCAGCTCGCAGACGCAGGTATCCGTGCTGACCGGCGATGCATCGATATCGATCCACTCATTGACGAATCTGGTCCAGGCTCTCGTTGCGACGTTCCCCCGTCTCGACCTGACTGTTGCTTCGAGCGGACATAGCGTTGACGTGTTCGACAGTCGGGGTGGCAAGGAAAGGCTGGTCTCGCGGTACGCCTCTTCAGGGGGAGTTCTGGCAGTAGGCGACCAAGGCCAGGTTGGCGGAAATGACTTCGCACTGCTGGCGGCCACGCCATGGTCGATCTCGGTCGACCGCTGCTCTCCCGATCCTTCACGTTGCTGGAACTTGGCCCGGCCCGGACTCTCAGGCCCGTTCGCGCTGTTGCAGCAGTTGTCCTGGTTGAAGAAGTCGCGAACGGGGCATCGGCTGCAAATCCCGCGACAGGCTCTGACGACGGGATAAACTCAAGTCCGGCGGATGGTGTCGCCGCCGGTGCGGCGATTGTGGGCGAGGGCGGTGCACACGTTTGGCGACAACTCGACCGGCGCGGGTCATAACCAGTGGGTTTGTCGCGTTAGACGTCGTACTTGATACGGCGTCGCGAGCTGCTGCTGGCGGCACGGCCGCCAACGTCGCTGTTGCATTGCGCTCTTTCGGTTGGGACGCATCTATCGTCGGGACGCTCGGCGACGATCCAGCCGGTAGGTTCATCTGTCAGGACTTGGTAGCTGCTGGCCTGGACACGTCAAAACTGCAACTTGACGAGTCGTGGAACACGCCCGTTGTCCTGCAGGAAAGTAGGGGCGGCGACCACGCCTGGCGCTTTATCTGCCCGCAATGCGGTACTCGCTTTGCGAAGCATCGGCCAAGCCGTCCCGAGGTCGCCGCGGCGATCATCGACTCTGTGGCGCCGCCCGACGTCTTCTTCTTCGATCGTGCAAGTCTCTTCACGCTGAAGTTGGCAGTGGCGTGGCGAGCCGCCGGTTCTCTGGTGGTATTTGAGCCTGCGTCACTTGGAAGGCCCCTCCTGTTTGAGCGGGCCGTGTCAGCGGCTGACATCGTGAAGTACAGCGCGCAGCGCGCGACGTCCGTCGAAGATGCGGCGAGGGGCGCACCCGGTGCCTTGGTCCGCACTCTTGGACCTGATGGACTCGAGTTCCGTGTGATGAGGGGGACGCGGTGGCACCATGTTCCAGTAGTGCCAGTTGCGAACGTAGTTGATTCCGCGGGTGCAGGCGACTGGACAACCGCTGGTCTAGTCGATGTCCTTCGGCGCGACTTCGGGACGAGTGTGCGTCAGGCACTAGTCAGGACAGAGGCACTTGCGTTGGCCTTATCCGCCGCGCAGCGTTGGGGAGCGCGCGCCTGTCAATGGCGTGGGGCTCGACCAGACGCGACGGTCAAGACATCGCCTGCGCAGTCGCACCTCAAGGTGGTCCCGGACGTCAACAACTTGGTGTGCGCCAAGTCTGGGTGATGGACTGTAGGGCCCACCGACGTGCCACCCGTGCCGCCGTAGGCGGATGCGCACCGAGTGCGAATGGTTCATAAGCGACGCCGCCGGGGGGTGTGTTCGCCTCCTCGCGCGGTGGGCCGATGTCGCCCATCTGGAACGGGGCCAACTCACTCACAGCCGCTGGTCCGTCAATACGGACCAAATTGTTTCTCTACTACTTAGAGTTCGCCTGACAGCGCGGCTGATATCCCAGAGGTCGCGATCAGTGACCGTGACCGGTCAACAACCCGGCTGCCACCTTGCTGCCCACCGCGGTGATCAATCCGATCGTGTAGCGGCTGACGGCGGCTCGGCGCATGGCTGACCGTACGCGCCGCACCAGCAGCCGCCGACGCCCGCCGATCCCGCAGGCGAGTAGCCCGGGGGCGTCGGCGGGGCGTCGGCGGGGTGATGTCATGTCGCGTCGCTCCAGTCGACACCGTCGTTGGACAACACCGCGCGTTGCACGTCGCTGACTTCGACCGACCCGTGTCGTAGCGCACGGACCTGACCGTCGACGGCGACCATCGTGGAGTGCCCGTTGAGCGGGACTCCGCGGCGTCGGTCAGCGACGAAGATGACGCGCGCGAGCGGCGCCCGCTGTTCGACGAGCCGAATGACCAGGTCGAGGGCTTGGTCAGCGTCGACGACGAGCAGACCGCCGTCTCGCAGCGCAGCGGACGTAATCGGCAGCCGCGCTGTCGCGCTGATCTGCCGTTCCATCGCCGATCGGCTCATGCGGACGACGAGGCCGGAGTCGCCGCAGTGCAATCGTCGACTGATGCGACGCGCGAGCCGGCTGATGGGCTTGGTCTTGATGCCGAGACCACCCGGCCAGAACTTCGCGGTGAGGAGTCGTACCGTCGGGTCGAACCTGATTAGCGTGGCGCTGAGTGCCTCATCTGCCACCGTTACCGGGATCGGGTGGCAGGAGTGGTCGAGTAGGCGATCGAGTAGGAACACGCCGCCGGTGTGGCGAGGGTCGGCGCCAGCGGCCCACGCGCAGTCGGACTTGAAGAACACGACGGCCCCGTCGAGAAGGGCGTCGACGATGAAGCGCAGCTGCCCAACGCTGAGCTGGTCGCGGTAGTCAGGAGTCAAGATGGTGAGGTTGGGGGGCAGCGTCAGCTGCCGCTGGCGGCGAGCGGATCCGCTCATGGCGTCCTCCTGGGGTCACCTGATACAGACGCAGGCGGTGACCCCGGTCTTGTCGCAGGTGTGCAGCACTGTGCGCCGTCCTCGTAGTCGGGGTGGCTGGCCTACGGCATTGGGTGCTGGCGGCCGTCGAGCGCTCGAAAAGATCTTGAGTGCCGTTGACAAGAACTGCGGTTCTGGCACGTCTATAGAGGATGAGGTCCGTCAGCTGGGAGGTCACGGATGGCGGAACCGCTCCCCCTGGAACGGACGATGCGTCGGAGAAGCAGTCCGGCGTGGCGTCGGCGCGCCTGTCAGTGGCTGAGTTCCGGACGCTGAGCGCGCGGCTCGACCTATTGGTCGACCGCAGCGTGTACGACGGGGACAGCGACGCGACCGCCGAGATTCTCGCGATTTTGAAACCGTTCGCGAAGTCGATGCTGGGCCGGATCGAGGACGCCACCGAACGCGAATCCGCGATTGGGCTCGTTCAGGCGAAAGTCTGGGTGACGCTGCGCGAGGGCCTGCACCGCCGCCGCGACGTGACATTGGCCTTCGTCATCACGGTCATGCGGAACGAGGCGACGTCGATCTACCGATCCCACAGGCGATGGCGAGTTCGCGAGACACCGCTTGCGGACGAGTACGAGGTGGTTGACCACGTGGCGCACGCGCAGATCGACGACGTTCACGTTCGGGCACTTCTCGACGACTTCCTCACCGATGCGGAGAGCAACGGCTCTGCGTACGACGTGAAAGTCGCGCAAGTCGTGATCGCGCAGTATCGATTCGGGCTGACGGTGGCAGAGGCGTGCAACATGCTCGTGTTCACGCCGGTAGAGAAGCAGCGCATCTCCGAGAAGATCTCGAAACAACGGGCGAAGTGGGACTCGCCGCTGCGTCGACTCGCTGAGCAGGTATTCGAAGCTCCGCCGCAGCCGAGCAGCAAACGACGTACCTCGTCCGACCCGAAGGAGAAGTCTTGACGACAGAGTCCACGAACGACGAGTTCGACGAGGCTTACGACCGGCTCGGGTGGGTGAGTGCCGTCGAGCACGGGTTCGCTGTCCCGGTCCCGCCCGGCACCGCACTGTCGTCCGATCAGCGGCTGCATCGCGTTCGAGCACGAGCCGAACGCGCGTATGACTCGGTGGTGGCCCTGCAACAGTTCCTCGTCGACGAAGAGTACGTCGTGCGTGACACCGCCCGGGACGGCATTCGCCGCGTCGTCTACCGCGCCTACACGGGTGACCAGTCCGAACGGGCCTGGCGATCAGGCGAACAACGTCTGTGGACCGACCGACTCCTGGAACGACTGCTCACCCGTCACGTGGACGCAGACGCGGCGGAACCCTGGTGGCGGCAACCCATGTTGCAGCGTCGCATTCGACGAGCAGCGATCTTCGGCGCGTTCCTCTGCGCCGTCATTGCCGCCTGCTTGCTGGCGACCTGCCATCCGCTGCCCGCGCTCGCTGCTGTCGCAGCCGCGGCAACTTTCGACATCACCGACGGCGCTTTCGCTCGCGTCGTCCACATGCGCGATGCCCATCTTCGTTGGCTGTCCTGCATCGCCAGCCACGCCGGCGATGTGTTACTGGTCGGCGGCATCGCCTACGGAGCCGAGTTTGGTCCGACGCGCACCGGCTACGGCGGCTGGCTACTCGCAGCTGTCGTGATCACGCTGTTCGGGTCGCTCGTGCGCACCTCCGCGCTACAGGCGGCGTACCGGTTCTGGCGATCCCCTCTGGAACGCTACGTCCGTTACCTCGCCGTCGTCGGCTTTTGCATGCTGTCCACGGCAGGACACGCAAAACTCGGCGTGAACGCCGCCGCCGTCGCACTAGGTCTATTCGGAATCATCGAGTCGGCTCGCGTCATCCACGCCGTCGAAGGCGTCCCAGCCGCCCAGGACGGTGGCCTCGTGTTCATCGACACCGAGCGCGAGGTGCATGCACTGCCGATGACAGACGACGAGAACCCGATCGACTGGAACTCAGCCGAAGTCAAGGGCGCCTCGGAGCTAGTCGACGCACAATGAGGCGTGCGGCGGACTCGACGCTCCCGAACGAGACGAAGCGAAAGAAAGCTCCAGATGGCGGCAACACCGGATCGCGACGGGTTCGCGCGCCTGCGCGGCCGCCAGACCGCTCGGCTCATAACCCCGAGGTCGCAGGTTCAATCCTGCCCCCGCTACTAGCGAACCGCGGGTCAAAACCGCAGGTCAGATACGTACGGCGAGTAAGGCGGCGGCCAACCCCGTCGCGAAAGTTCCCGGGGGTGCGGTCGGCGAGGGAGACTTGTGTGGTGCAGTTGCAGCGAGGGACGCGGGTCGCAGAAGTGGAACCTCAGCTGGCCCGGAATCCGGCTCGCGCTTGTCACGATGACTGGAGCAGCGCCGACTTTGTCGGCTACCAGGTGAAGATGACACCGGAGGCAGTGGCGAGGCTACTGGATCAGCTAGTTGACGAGGGATTCCTGGAGCGGCGCGTCTACCAGTACGGTAGAAGTCTGGGTAGAAGTCTCACGCGGGCCGGACGGTCCCGGCTACGCGCTTCTGCGCAGCGGATTGGGGATGGCGACTTTGCAAACTGCGATGTGACCCATCTCAAAATTTGTAGGCCGACGATGACAACCTGCGAGACGCAACCGGGCCTCTATCAATATGTAGCGGTGACGGGAGTCTGATGTTCGGCGAATTTGAGCTGTGGGCTAGGCAGCGGTCGGGATCGCTGCTGCGTACCGCGTTTCTCATCTCCGGGGATCAGCAGCGGGCAGAGGACCTGCTCCAGGAGTGCCTCGAGCGGGTCGCAGCATCCTGGGAGGGCATCAGGGACAGTCCCGATGCGTACGCGCGAAAGGTCCTGTCGCGCCAGGCGGCTCGTGGATGGCGGCGCCGTCGTCTTGGTGAGATCTTGCAGGCGGACCCCCCGTCACGTGCAATCTCGGATCCGAGCGACGTGGTCGTGACCCGCGCAGCCTTGGCGGGTCTGCTGGCGAAACTGAGCCCGCGGCAACGCGCAGTCGTCGTGCTGCGCTTCTACCACGACCTTTCGGAGGCGGACACTGCCTCAGCCTTGGGGTGTTCGATTGGCACGGTGAAAAGCCAAACGCACCGGGCGCTGGCGGCCTTGCGCAGCGCCGCCTCCGAACTGGCCGACCCTGTGGAGGAGACGACCGCGAATGCCTAAGACGACGGTGGGCAGGGCATTGGATGCGTTAGCCGAGCAAGTGCGCGACGTTGATTACGAATCTCGAATCGCCGCGGCGTCTCGTGCTGCGGCGATCCATCGACGTACGCGTATAGGCGTCGCTCCGACCCTGGCCACGGCTGTGGTGCTGGCCTTCGTCGCGGCTGTCGCCGTGACCCTCGGAGCTAACCGGGGGGCAGGCAGCCTTCAGCCTGGTAGCGATGAGGCACGTCAGGAAACGACTTTGGGCGGTCTGACGCTTCGGTTCCCTGCGAGTTGGCACGCCGTGCGACCAAGCTTCAACACCACCGGGCTTATGGTCCCGCTGGGCTGGATAACCAACGTCGAACCTGGCCCGCAATGCACAGGCGACCAATCGGAGGGGACGGGCTGCCACGGCCCAGTTACGCGACTCGGCTCGGGGGACCTTCAAATCGCGGTGCAATCAGAAGGCGGCAACGCAGACATACCGGACCACATCGCCGCCAACTCCACGCTGGCCGGGCTGTCGGCCCAACGGATTGAGACAACGGCCGGTTGCGATTCGTCGGCAGTTAGCGGGGCGGAGATCACCGCCGTGACGACATCTACGAGTGTGTTGCGTCTCATCCTCTGTTTTGGGCCGGACACGAGCGAGCAGCAAAGCCGGGTGCGGGCCATGCTCGATAGCGCCAGCTACAAAGGTGAGAAGTGAGGCTTCTCCACTGTTTGCAGGGACCCTGAGACGGCTTGGCGCGACGGCTGACACCCCGGAATTTGAGCCTGACTGGCCAATCGACGCACTGCAGGTTCTGACAACTCGCAAGCCGAGAACGTGGCAGACACGGATCGGCGTCTTCCTCATCACATCCTTCAAAATCGTGATTCAGCGACTACAGATGTCGGTTTCGTATGAGCCGGATTAGTCCGTCGGGCGTCGCACAGACCATCAATTCGGACTATTGACCAAGCACCGGACCGAACGGCATCGTCCTCACGCGACAGGCCAAGTCTGGCCGCCACACAAACTCACGTCTGCGATCGGGGAACGGTGCGCCGAATGCTCCTCAGAAAACCTTCACCGCGGCAAGGCCTTGCGCGACGTGCAATGGTCATTGTGTCTGTGGCCGTAGTAACCATTGCGCTCGACGTTCCGTTCGCCTTTGCGAGCGTCGCCCAGCAGGGCTATTACCAAATAAACGGCAGCTGTTGCAGCGGTGCTGAAATGGACGGCTGGCGAGCGGACATATCTCCGTCGACCATGACGCCGGCCAGTGGGGGTTGTCTCATCACGGCCGTATTAGCCGCGGACAATATCAGCCCCACCTATCAGCTCGAGTCAGGCGAAGCCAAGTGTGCCAGCGGTACATCGATCGATGGTACTTGTTCCACGAGCAACGATCTGACGTTCTTTATCGAGTGGTCCAACTCCGGGACCTATAGCTGTTATCCCAAGGGCGACACACTGCTCAACGAGATCAACACCATCCAAGTGACTGAAACCGGTAACGGCGTTGACCCTGGCGGCAATTGCTACGCAAATTTCAATGCCTCCATCAATGGGACGCAATATAACGCCTACAATGTTGATCCCAATTTTTGTTCAACCACGGCGTGGGTGGGCATGGCGTGGGCGGAATTCAGCAGCGCGAACAGCTGCAGCTCGTCGAATCACTTAGCAGCGAGTTTCACGCGGATCGCTCGCTGGCAGTACTCCACGGGGGTATTCCAGCCGGTTAATAGCGTCACGAGACAGAACTACAATGGATGCATTTCTGTCACTTCGTACGCGAATCAGAGCTTCAGCGCCAGCCTTAACTGAGATACGTGGCGACCTTAGCCTCGACGAGGGGATTTGATGTTCAAGAAACATAGTGTTCGGCTCATCCTGGGTCTGACCGCCACTGCCGCGTGTCTAACCGCTTGCGGAAACGCGGAAAGCACGCTGCGACCCGCCTCGGCGCCGACGACGACGGCGCCTAGCGCTTCCTCGCAGAACACGGCGCTGCCGACAGTCGCGCCGATCACACAGCCTCCGATCAGCTATGTGCCGAATCATTCGGCGGTCAGTCCCGGCCCGAAGCCAGCAGACGCGGCCACGGCGGCGCAGCAGATCGTCACCGACGTGCGTGACAGGCTCGGACTATCCGACGTTGTATCCACTCAAGTCGGCTCTGGCCCCGCCAACGGTCGATCAGGCCCGTGGTTCTACGCGACGGTGTCGTGCCCTTCAAATTCCGACGGGCAATGTGTGCACGCGATCTGGGAAGCCGACTTGATCCAAGGCGCGACAGCCGAACGCATGAACTGGTCGAGCGCCGACAATCTAGCGAATGTGCTGGTTGGATCCAGTATTACGGCGAGCCTGCCGGACTCGTCGCAGGTCAGCGAGGGTGGTGACCAAGGAAACGTTTCGGCAAGCCAGCAGTTCGCGGACGATGACGCGAGCGACGCGGCGATCGAAGCCGACGTTCGGAACGTAATCACTGGCAGCGGATTAACGGTTTCGGCCCTTCAGGTTCTTCACCCATTGGGCGCTGCGATATACGTGGTGGCTCAACTGCCCGCCAAGGGAATGCCACAGGGCGAGACGGCAGGAGGTATCGTCCAGTCGCTACTTGGCGACCCCGTCAAGTATGAGGGCTACTACGTCGAACTCGATACCGCGGCTGGCCGACCCGTGATACGAACGGCAGCGGACTTCCGGACTGGCGCTGGACACCTGTGGTTCGACCCCGCTTACGCGTCGGTCACCGGGGTCCAACACGGATGATCGAGAGCAGTAACTCACGACTGCGTTGACCCTGTCGGAAGCTGCTCTGCTTCCCGCTGCTGACGAGTACATGCCGGCACCCCCTTGGAGCCACGCGTGCCAGAATCGTTCAGGGCGCTTTAGCTGCCGGGACCACGACAACAAGAGCCCGCCTGAATCGAGAGACTCACGTGCGGATCCGTGGCAGCCGGGGGCCGAAATGCCCCCGGCCACCCAGCCGAAAACGGCGCCACCCAGGCCGCCGGCCGGGTGTCCTCCTCAAGTGGAGACGCGCCGAACACGGCTGGGATGGGCTCGTCGCCTACATCACGCCGGAAGTTCACGGCAGAGGTCGCCGCCGCCCACCTGGAGCAGGGTCTAAGAGCTCGCGACAGTGGGCTGTACCGCCCATTTATGGTTCGCGAGGAGCGAACCCCTGCTGCCGACGCAGTTCCGCCCGCAGTTGTTGCGCGGTGACGTTGACGAGGTGACCACGCTCGGCCGCGGCGAGGTACACGTCGTCGAACACGCGAATACTTCCCGGCGGCATCGAGAAGGACATGCTCTAAGCCTGCTGCGAGCGTCAATGCCCCAGCGAGGGTGCGAGCGTGGGCCGGTGTCTTACATTGTCCGAGTGGGACTCTCCTAGAATCCCAAAGGCTATCGATAGTGTCTGCTCTGAATCTCGTAGAGCTCGGCGTAAACACCGCGCCTAGCCATCAAGGTCTGGTGCGTCCCAACCTCGCTGACCCGGCCGGCGTCGAACAGCACGATCTGGTCAGCGAATTGCACCGTTGAGAACCGATGCGACACAAGTACGGTGACGGTGCCTGTTGTGCGCGCCGCGTATGCGGTTTCGGCGACCCGCTGGAAGAGTCGGTGCTCGGCGGTGGGGTCGAGTGCCGCAGTCGGCTCGTCCAGAACGACCAATAGGGGCTCCTCGCGCATCAAGCCCCGGCTCAGTGCGACCTTCTGCCAGTGACCAGCCGACAGCTCTACCCCGTCCGTCCAAGACCGCCCAAGCTGCGTGCTGAAACCGGCGGGAAGTGTCGTGATCACACCGTCGGCGCCGCCACGGGCCGCCGCGGCGCCGACAGCCAACTGCTCAAACCTGCGCGCAAGGTCCCCGACGCCGACCGACTCACTGGCAAGGAACTCGAAGTTGACGAAATCCTGGAACCCTACGCAGATCCGCGACCGCCATTGCTCACCGCCTTGGTACTCCGCCGAGTCAACTCCGTCAAACGTGATCGCGCCCTCTGTCGGACGATAAAGGCCACACAGCAGTTTGATAAGCGTCGACTTACCGGCGCCGTTCTCGCCAACTACCGCAAGGACCGTTCCTGGAGGCAGATGAAGGGTGACGTCTGCTAAGACCTGCTCTGAGCCGCCGGGATACCTGAAGCCAACGTTGCTGAGACGAATGCCCTCGTTCCACCTTTCCGGCATTTGTCGCGAACCGCCAGTACTCGTGGCGCTGCTTGCTGCGTCTGCCACCCACATGAGCCGGCCCGCGGCTGCGCTCAGCTGGCTGAGTACTGAAACGTAGGGCCCGGCGTTAGCCGCGAGCAGGACGAGCGGCAATGCCAGTGTAATAGCGAGGATGACGTCGCCGGGAGTCGCTTTACCCTGGGATGCGCGCTGCGTGACGACAAGCACCGCCGCGACGTAACCGCCCGCGAAGCACAGCCAACTGAGCGTGCGTACGGCTGTGGCGCGCCAATTGGCCTGTTCGATCGCTCGCGCGACGCGCTCCTCAGCTGCGGCATGGCGCGCAAGCAAGAAGTCCCCAAGGTCGAAAACGCGCAGCTCCTTGCCGGCGGCTGGTGTCGTCGCCACTCGGTAGAGCGCCCAGGCGAACTGCTGTTAAGTCCTGTTGTGCCACGCCACGAGGTTGTTCAGAGCGCGGTGCTCGACCATGACCCCCTTGGGCATTCCGGTTGACCCCGACGTGTAGATGACGTACGCGAGCGAGTCCGGCGTACAGGCATGCTCCCGCCGCTCGGAACTTGCTGTCCATGTAGAAAGGGCAGTCTCGACATCGATGATCTGCACCGTCGCCGGGATTCGATGAGCAGTCGACGACACAACGAGCGCGACGCGCGCACGACTGTCATTGATGATGTGTTCAATGCGGCTGGGCGGATACTCTGGGTCGACGGGTACGTACGCCCCGCTCGCTTTCAGCACGGACAGAGCAGCTTTTACGTAATTCGCTGATCTCGGAAGGCAGACGGCGACACAGTCCTCAGGCTCAACACCAAGTCGCGTCAGATGGTTGGCCAGCCTTATCGCGTCTGCGTTTAGCTCCTGGTAGGTCACTGCGGTGTTGCCCTCGATGATCGCGGTTGCGTTGGGTTCTTGGGACGCCACTTCGGCGATAAGGTCATGCACGCACTTCGGGTTGATTTCAACCGTCGGTCCCCGAGCGACTGATAGTGAAGGAGGGATTGACACCACGCGACCCTGCACCTCACGGAGTGGCGACCGCAATGACCCGGCGACTCTGCGGAGGAGTTGTACGTAGCTTTCGGTGAACTCCCGTATGCCGGAGGCATCGAACAGATCGCATGAGTATTCAACGAACAACTCTGCGTTGGACGGCGACCGCACGTAAACGCCAATCCCGAGTGGGACAGAAGCACCTCGTCTTGGCACCAAATGCATCTGACAGCGAACCGATCCGTCAGCCGACGACAGTTTCGCCGGAACGTTGAGAAACGTGAAAATCACCTGCGCAAGGCTGTCCACGCCGCGCGCGCGCCATGGTTTGACGACACGGTTAATGTCGCTCAGAGGAACATGGCGCAACGCGAGAGCCTCACGGACGTCAGCGGCCATCCTCCGGACGACGTCTGCTACAGGAACGGCGTCGTCGCACGTAGAAGCAACCGGTACCTCGTTAACGAAGTTCCCCACGTGACCGGCATTCTCCGGACGACGCGCGCTAGCCGCTACCGCGACAACCGGAATGGACTGTTCACGTTCACGTAGCAATAGGCATAGGGCCGCGAACCAGGGCACGGCCGGGCTGACGTTCAGTGTGGAGGCTAACTGCTCTGAGGCGAAAAGATCGGCCGGGTTCAAGAGCAACGAGAACGTGTCGGTCTCGCGCGAGATGCCTGCTCGTGTGCTTCGGCCTGTCGAACCGGTAAGGGCTAGCGGAGACGAAGGCAATTTCGAGACTGCCGCCCATTGCTCAGCTGTCCAAGCCACGGGCCGATGTGTCCAGGTGGCCTCATGACCTGCCGGCGGGGCGGCTTCTGGCTGGTCCTCCTGGGGCGCAGCCAGCGCATTGACCAACTGACGCGCCAGTAGACCGCAACTTTCCCCGTCGAGGACCAGGTGATGCACCGTCACCTGAAGCACCGGGCGGTTTAGTGACGCCTCATAGCACCGGAACCGGCACAACGGACCTTCATCCATCTTGAACGGTCGTCGTTCTTCCATCGCGATTGTCGCTTCCAACGTCGCAGGATCCACGTAGAGGTGCTGGTAGTCCAAAGCGTCCGCAGTCGGAAGAGTCTCCTGCCTTCCGGCCGCGCCAACGAAGCGCGACCGCAACTCCCAGTTAGAACGCAACAGCTGCGCGCAGGCTCGCCGAATCATGTCCGGCTCAACGGTGTCCTGGAACGTGAACACCAATGAAATGTTGTTGTCTGACCAGGCGCCGCCGCGGATTACTTGTGTCCATAGGCCACGCTGAAAGCTGTTCACGCTGTCAACCTCCGACTGGGACTGCTCGCGAAACCCGCAGGGACCGCGTTTCGCGGAGGGCCGGCAGCTAGAGCTCCGGTCTGGGAGCAGCCAGCCATTGACCACGGGACACGTCGACGGAATCCGGAACGCCCCTGTTGAGCTGCGCAAGATCATCTTGGCAGCGCGGATTCTGCCCTGACACCGTGCGCCAGCACATCGGTCTCACTTTAGTTTTGGCTGAGTCGTACGCGCGCGCACTTGTCCCGAGTTCCAGTCCTTCCTCGGGACCGATGATGCCGCTTCTGCCCGCCGAACCGACGGACGAACGGCCGGTTGCTATCAGCTCGCATACATACCCAAAGGGTCGACATGTGCCCAACATTCGTGAGCCATCCGCAGGGTTGTCAACCCGAGGGTGTCCATCCGGATCAACGAGACGGCAAAACGTAAGAAGAAGGCACTTATCCGCGGTTAGCCGATCCGCGCAGCAGTGAGGGGTATTTCCGGTCGGCAACGCTCGGCTCATAACCCAGAGGTCGCAGGTTCAAATCCTGCCCCCGCTACCAGTGCGATGTCGCGCGACATGGTTGACACCTGTCTCGCGACATCGTTGCATTTTCAGGCCAGTGGCTGGTAGTCCCGGCTCGGGTCGAGGGTGAGTTCGCGGAGTAATTCGCCGTTTTCGGT
>Ga0070679_100000089_pt1 | contig 69218 bp, 66 predicted proteins | sample KBSC63BmetaG_FD_65652 | JGI IMG/M metagenome (GOLD analysis project Ga0070679, IMG submission 65652) | Corn rhizosphere microbial communities from Kellogg Biological Station, Michigan, USA - KBS C6-3B metaG | ecosystem: Host-associated > Plants > Roots > Rhizosphere | place: USA: Michigan... | reverse complement strand
GATTTGTCCCCGGCACAGCGACTCATACCACTCGCGAGCGAACAGCATCAACGGATCGCCCGTTGGCGGTTCCACTTTCGTGACCCTCGCCCCCATTCGCGCCAGCCGCGAAGCGGCAACTGGTCCGGGCGTATTGATGCTGAGACTCACAACGCTGACGTCCCTCAGCAGTTCAGATTGTTCAGCCATGCCTGCGAAGGATAGGGCAGAGGATGGGCTTCGCGCAATTGCGATCAGCAAATTACGGGATCCGGCTGAAGCACCTGCGCAGATCAGTGCAATCAGCCTGGCCGGTCACGATATGGTTTTCAAAACGCGCATGTTAGAATCCGCTGCGCTCACTGGAGAGAACATGTTGCGCAAAATTCTTGCCTTCATCGCCCTATTCACCTTCACCGCTGCCGCGACTCAGCGCCAGAATAATTCCGACTATCGCGCCCGCCGCCAGGCACTCGCCACCGCGATGAGCTCCGATCGCGGCACACTCGTTCTGTTCGCGCCTCTTGAGCCCGAGGGGCAGAACGATCTGTATGGATTTCGCCAGGAGGATAACTTTTATTACATCACCGGGTGGGCTGAACCGGGCGCGGCGATAGTGATCACTTCAAGCCCCTACTCAGAAATCCTGTTTCTTCCCGAGCATAATCGGACACAGGAGAAATGGACCGGCCCCAAGCTGGGACCGGAAACTCCTGAGGCGCCGAAACTCACCGGTTTTGACAAGGTTTATAGCCTCGACAGGATTCACGACGAGCTGCTGCGCATCCTGCCGCAGCCCCGCGCATTGATCTACGCCGATCTCGGCAGCAATGGGCAGACCACTGCCTCAACCGGCCCCATGGAGTGGCTGCGCCGCACCAATTCCTTCCCGAATTATGTCAGCTTCCGCGACGCCCGGCCTCTGCTGACTAGGTTGCGCATGGTGAAGGACGCAGGCGAAATTGATCTGATCCGCCATGCAACCCAGGCCTCGGTTGCCGCCCATCTTGCGGCGCTCAAAGCGATCCATCCGGGTGTTACGGAACGCGAGATCTCTGCCCTGATGCAATATGAGTTTGGCAAGCGCGGCTGCGAGCGCCCGGCCTACGCGCCCATCGTCGGCTCGGGGTTCTATTCCACCGTGCTTCACTACTCAGACGATTCCCAAGTCATGAAAGATGGCAATGTGGTCGTGATGGACGTTGCGGGCGAGTTCTCCATGTACGCATCTGATATCACGCGCACTGCTCCGGTGAACGGCCGCTTCAGCACACGTCAGCGTGAAATCTACAACATTGTTCTCGGCGCGCAGGAAGCTGCTATCCATGCATTTCAGGCCGGCAAGTCCAAATTGACGGGCAACGATCCAGATTCTTTGTACAAGCTCGCCAAGGACTACATTGATTCGCACGGCAAAGACCTTCACGGCCAGCCGCTGGGAAAATACTTCATTCACGGTCTCGGTCACCACGTTGGCCTGAGCGTACACGATGCCAGCGATCCCACAGTTCCCCTCAGCAAAGGGATGGTATTTACGCTTGAGCCTGGAATCTATATTCCTGAGGAAAAGATCGGCGTACGCATTGAAGACGTGTTCTACGTTGACAATGACGGTAAGCTGGTCATGCTGAGCCAGGGCCTGCCACGCACCGCGGATGAGGTGGAGGAGGCCATGAAGGAGTAGCCAGGCTCGCTCCGCAACAATTTGGCTTCAGAGCTGGAAAACCGGTCGCCCAGTAAATCACGACAGCTCTCGCGCACATCGCGAGCTGTGTGATCCAAGAAAATGGCCGTTCACCAAACTCCCATGGCTAAACGGTATCATTTCACCGTTACCGCCAGCGTGTCATGGTGCTCTCGAATAAACCGCCGCAGATACGGTCCGATATCACCGGGTGACTGGAAACCCGCCGCTTTGGCCGCCGCTTCCTGGTCTTTTGCCGGCACATCGGCGCTCTGGGCGTAGTGTTTCAAGTCGCGAAACACACCAATGGTAAAGATATCCCACGCGGCTCCCTGATCGCGCACAAAGATGAAGTTCTCTGGCTCGTGGACCGCCCTGGAGTATGCATTTTCCATTTCGCGTTCCTTGTATAAGTCGGCAAACATTCCCGGCAGAGAAATGAACATCTCCACGTGAAACAGGCCGCCGTCGCCCAATGACTTGCGCAGCTCAGCCACAGGCGGACCGTACGCGAAAAGATCTTCCTGCCAGGCGACGTCCGATGTTATCTGCTTAGCCGTCCTCGATTCTGCCTTGCTTCGTCTAGCGATGCGCTCGCTTTGGTAATAGTCCGTGTAGCTTCCCATGGGGTAGAGGATCATCAGGTCCCAGTGGTCGCCCTGGCTGTGGCGGATCCAGAGCGGCGTCTCGTCGCCCGCGGATTTCAAATCTGGAAACCTCGCTTTGTTTAGCTCAATCAGTTCCGTCAATTTTCCCGGCGCTGCCTGGACCAGGGTGACTTTGTACAAATATGAGTTATCGGCGGCAAACGCGCGCGAGCCAAGAGCTGCGAGAATGGTGCACAAAAGCAGTGTGAGCTTCTTCATAGGTGGCTTTCCTTAGTACGCTTCAATCTGCCTGCTCGTCAAGCGGCAGTGCTGCCCAGAGGCTGATTGCGCGCGGCAGCAGCGGATGGTACCTTAAGAAGTTTGCAGTGTGAACGAATTTTGATTCGTGGAGGAATCACGCGAGATGGCGTCTTCATACAACGGTAATCCCCTTCCGGCGGGCGGAAGTCCTGTTACTTTCAGTGGCGGCAAGCTGCAGATCCCTGACAATCCCATAATTCCCTACATCGAAGGTGACGGCACGGGGCGTGATATCTGGGCGGCATCGGTCCGCGTTTTCGACGCGGCAGTGGAAAAGGCTTACGGCGGGAAACGGAAAATTCACTGGTACGAGGTTTTCGCTGGCGAAAAGGCTTTTACTAAGTTCAAGAACTGGCTGCCGCAGGAAACCGTTGACGCAATTCGAGACCTTCACATCTCCATCAAAGGCCCCCTCACCACTCCGGTCGGCGGCGGTATTCGTTCCCTCAATGTGGCCCTGCGTCAGATCCTCGATCTTTATGGCTGCGTTCGTCCGGTGCGCTATTACCAGGGCGTACCTTCGCCGGTGAAACATCCTGAGCAGCTCAATGTGGTGATCTTCCGCGAAAATACTGAGGACGTTTATATCGGCATTGAATGGCAGCAGGGGACGCCGGAAGTAAAAAAAGTGATCGACTTCCTCAATAACACCATGCTGGCCGGCGGCAAGAAACGTATCCGCGAAGATTCGGGAGTCAGCATCAAGCCGATCTCCATTTTTGGCACCAAGCGGCTGGTGCGTATGGCCATTCAGCACGCCATCAAGTATAACCGCCGTTCCGTCACGCTTGTGCACAAGGGCAACATCCAAAAATTTACCGAGGGTGCGTTCCGCGAGTGGGGTTATGAAGTGGCGCGGGATGAATTCCGCGACAAAGTTGTGACCGAGCGCGAGAGCTGGATCCTGGACAACAAGGACAAGAACCCGAACCTTACCATTGAGCAGAACGCGGCATTGGTTGAGCCCGGGCTTGAATATGCTGCGGAGAGCTTCAGGCAGGAGATTTACAAGGAGGTAAAGACCTGCCTCGATTCCATCGGCACTACGCACGGCGCGGGAGCCTGGAAGAAGAAGATCATGATCAATGATCGTATCGCCGACTCCATTTTCCAGCAGGTCATCACTCGGCCGGCGGAGTACGACATTCTGGCGACCCCCAACTTGAACGGCGATTACATCTCTGATGCCTGCGCAGCCCAGGTTGGCGGGCTGGGAATTGCTCCCGGGGCCAATATCGGCGACCAGCACGCGATTTTTGAAGCCACGCACGGCACAGCTCCGAAATATGCCGACAAGGACGTAATTAATCCCGGCTCTGTGATGCTGTCAGGAGTGATGATGCTGGACTTTATGGGCTGGAGTGAGGCCGCGAGGCTGATTGAGACCTCGATCGAAGCGACGATTCAGCAGAAGTTCGTAACCTACGACTTTGAGCGCCTGATGCCCGGGTCGCATAAGGTCAAGACCAGCGAGTTCGGCTCATACATCATTGACAACATGGTGGACCGTCGCAAGAAGGCCGGTGTGCCGGAAGCGCAGCACGTGTAACCATTTCACCGTGATTGATCGTGTGCTCGAAGGTGCTGTTGAGTTGTTGCTTGAGCGCTGTTTTACGCCGTCATCATCATTCGCAAGAAGGAAAGGGAACTCATGCGTAAAAAAGTAACCGTAGTAGGAGCAGGGAACGTAGGCGCCACCGCAGCCCACTGGATAGCTTCCAAAGAGCTTGCGAACGTCGTGCTGGTTGATGTCCTTGAAGGCATTCCCCAGGGCAAAGGCCTTGACCTGCTGGAAGCCATGCCGGTGGAAAAACGCGACTCATTCGTGCTCGGGACCAACGACTACGCCGATACGGCGAATTCTGACATTGTGGTCATTACGGCAGGAATCGCTCGTAAACCAGGCATGAGCCGCGACGACCTGCTGAACACAAACTACAAAATTATGCAGGACGTGATCGGCAAGGTCGTGGCAAACTCGCCCAACTCCATCCTGATCGTGGTTTCTAATCCGCTTGATGCCATGTCGCAGGCGGCCTACAAGCTGAGCAAATTTTCCCGTAACCGCGTCATCGGCATGGCGGGCGTACTTGATTCCGCGCGCTTCCGCACGTTTATCGCGCAGGAATTGAAGGTGAGCGTGGAAAATGTGACTGCGTTCGTGCTCGGCGGGCACGGCGATACTATGGTCCCGCTTCCGCGTTACTCCACTGTCGCAGGCATTCCCATCACGGAGCTCATTCCAAAAGACCGGCTTGAGGCAATTGTGCAGCGCACGCGCGAAGGCGGAGCCGAGATCGTGAAATACCTGAAGACCGGCAGCGCCTATTATGCACCTTCCGCCTCCGCGACAGAAATGGTCGAGGCCATCCTGAAAGACAAGAAGAAGATTCTTCCGTGCGCGGTCTATCTACAGGGCGAATACGGCATCAAGGACCTGTTTGTCGGCGTTCCATGCAAGCTCGGCGCCAATGGCCTGGAGCAGATTATCGAGATTAAACTCACTGCGGAGGAGCAAGCCGCGCTCAGGAAGAGCGCCGATGCGGTGGCGGAACTGGTTAAGGTGATCGGCATATAGCTCACCAAATCGGATAATTCGATGGACACTCCGCCATCGCACATATTGTTCAATTCTATCCGACTCTATTTTCAGGAGAGAGCAAGGAGGTGGACTCGTCTCCGCCTCCCCCTCCATACTTCTTCAAATCCTCATCCAACACGGTCCGCAAAATTGTGCTCAGATTCCATTCTGAAACTACGATCACGGGAGCATCCAGGTACAACGAGACATATTGCTCCTGGTTCATTAGTTGCTGCAGTCCGGAAGGCGTGGCGACCGTGTATTTGGTCTCCCAGGTCTGTTCGCTGCCGGGATCTTGAACAACCAAAAAGAGCTCGTCATAGAAGCTCCTGGGATCAACCGGTCCGCGGACAAGGTCCGTTTTGGCGAAGTAATAATTCGTGTAGTAGGGACGGTTGAATCCGCCTTTTTCGTCCTGTTCGACCGCAGGAAGACTGAACGGAAAGCCTATCTCTGCCCCGGTCAGGCCCTCACCTTGCGACGCAGTCGCTTCATCTACCGGCTGGACCGGTAGCAGGGCCGCGCCATCATGCGGAAGCTGGTGGGCGTGCACTTCTGAAGCAGCCGAAAGCATTCGGCCCAGCAGGAGCAGCAACAGGAACGCGCCCACAAAAATCAGAATCTTGATCGGGTCCAACTCGGCTGCTTCCTTCAGGCCACCCGTTCAATGGTTACTGACTGCAGTGAGACCTGATTCACCGGGCGGTCTTGAGCGCCTCGTTTAAGCTTGGAAATCTTGTCGGCCACGTCCTGACCTTCTACCACTTCGCCAAAAATCGTGTGATTGCCTGTAAGCCAGGGCGTAGCCGCAACTGTTATAAAAAACTGGCTTCCGTTCGTTCCGGGACCGGCATTCGCCATCGCCAGCTTGCCCGGCTTATCGAACTTGTACGGAGACCCTTTGGTTTCATCCTGGAATTTATACCCCGGTCCGCCCATACCGGTCCCGCTGGGATCTCCGCCCTGGATCATGAAGTCGGGAATGACGCGGTGAAAGATCGTGCCATTGTATAGCGGACCGTTGCCGCCCTTTCCGCTCACGTTATCTTTCCAGCTCCGTTTACCTTCCGCCAGATCGATGAAGTTCTTTGTGGTGACAGGCGCTTCTTTTTCGAAAAGGCGGCAGACGATCTTTCCCTCGCTGGTATTCAAGACGGCGTAGGTTCCTTGCTCGCGGCTCATGAGTTCTCTCTCCTCCTTACTTCGTAGATGTGGATTTTTTCGCAGCGCCTTTCGTTGTTCCCGGCTTCTTGTGCGCGCCCGGTTTTGCCGCCGCGCCCGCTCCGCGGATATCGATGTGAGTAATCTTCACCGGATCGGCGGGACGGCTGTTGCTATTGGTGCAAGGGCCCATGGTGCAGGGCATGCGCGCGATCTTCTTCACTAGCTCCACTGATGGCTCGTCGCATTGGCCAAAGATGGTGTATCCGCTGTTAGGAGCACGGCGGCCGCCCATGCATCCGTTGGGATCAAAGCAAGGATTCAGGAAGGGGAGTTCCGTCTCGGTAATGAAGAATTGCGAGCTGTTGGTGTTTGGGCCGGCGTTCGCCATCGCCAGCCGTCCTGGCTTATCGAAGAGAAGGTCAGGACGAAGCTCGTCTTCAAAGGTGAAACCGACGTTGCCCGTTCCGGTTCCCATGGGATCGCCACCCTGAATCATGAAGTTGGGGATCGTCCGGTGGAAGATCACACCGTCATATAGAGGTTTGCCATGCATCATCTGGCCAGTCGCAGGATTTTTCCAGTCTTTCTTGCCGGTCGCCAGACCAATGAAGTTTTCAACTGTCTTGGGGGCTTCTTTGGGGAACAGCTCACATTTCAGATCGCCTGCTGTGGTGTGAATAATAGCGGTTGGGATGGCTGCTGTTTTGGTGGGGGATGTTTTTGCGGTCGCGGTTTTCGTCTTCTTTGTGCCCTGGGCGAATACCATACTGCAACACAGCACCGCCAAAGCTATGCGATAGGCCATTCTTTTCTCCTCGAAGAAGCTTAACGACTTATTAAAACTGGAGTCGGCAAAGAAGTAAAGGCGCAACCCCATGGTTCTTCGCGGGCGCGCATTGCGCTCGAAATATTGGTAACCTTTTCCCCCTGTCTCAGTATTCATCTTCAGAAAGGGAAACAGCACAGCCCAGAGCAGCTCATGACGAATGCAATGTCGGATGAGGAGTTGATGGCGCAGGTACGCGGCGGCGTGGGCGAAATGCTGGGTGCGCTTTTTGAAAGGTATCACGTGGCGCTCTTTAATTTCTTTTACAAGCTGACCGGCGAACGCAGCACTAGTGAAGACCTTGTGCAGGAGGTTTTCCTCAGGATTCTGAAATACCGGCACAGTTACCGCCCTGATACTGGATTCCGAGCGTGGATGTACCAGATCGCACGGAACGCTCGCGTGGACCTGTTGCGCCGCAGGCATCCGGAAGTGAGCTGGGAGCCGGAGATGTCTGGAAGTTTTCAGCCCGATGACCTGGCGCAAGAAAATCAGCAAGCCGCATTGCTGCATGCTGCGCTTCTGCGGTTGCCGGAAGAGAAGCGCGAAGTGCTCGTTCTTAGCCGTTTTCAAGACCTCAAGTACGAACAGATTGCTGAAATTATTGGTTGCGAGTTATCCACCGTGAAAGTGAAGGTTCATCGCGCGCTGCAGGAACTGCGCGACATCTTCCAGAAGCTGGAAACAGGCAAGTTACCGTCGAAGACAGGGCTCAAGGGAGCAGGCATTCGACCAGGCTCCGGGAGTTTGCAATGAAGTGCGAAGAAGTAGCTCAACTCTTACCGGATTATCTGCAGGGCGGAGCCGCCGCCGAACAGGCCGCGGGCGTGCGAGAGCACATTGTGGAGTGCGCATCCTGCCAGGCCGACGTGGACATGTGGCAGAGGTTGGGAACCCTGCCCGACCAGCAGCCTGGAACCGCGCTCCGTTCACGCTTTGATGCCTTGCTGCAAAGTTACCAGGAAGGCCGTTGGGAAAAAGCGAATCTCGCAAAGGAGCATGGCAAGTTCCTCGATCTGCATGCGCTTGCCTATTGGATTCGCACGCCGGCCGTGAGTGTCGCCTGGGCTGCCGTGCTGGTTCTGTGCGGCTTTTTTGCCGGACGATATCTCGACCGAGACACCAATTCAGCGCAGCAGGTAGCGGCAATGCGGCAGGAACTCAAGACCACACAGCAGTTGATGGTGCTCTCGATGCTGCAACAGCAGTCAGCCAGTGAGCGGCTTCAGGGCGTGAGCTTCAGTATGCAGGAGCACAATGCCGACCCCAAGATTCTGGAAGCGCTCCTGCACACGCTCCGCTATGACAACAGCGTGGATGTGCGTCTGGCATCGCTGGATGTATTGAGCCATTACGGCAATCGCCCCGATGTGCATAGCGGCCTCATTGATGCCTTGCAGGCACAGCAGTCCCCCATGGTACAGGTCGCGCTCATCGATGTCCTGGTGCAGTTGCATCGTCCGGACACGCTTGACCACTTCAAGCAACTTCAGCAGAGCCCCACACTTGATCCGACAGTACGGAAACGACTGGACTGGGGTATTCAGCAGCTTAGTTAGAGATTTACTCCAACTCGGAGAAGAAGGGAATGACGGAAAGGAGAACTATGTTTAAAGTCAAGGTGCTGTTGCTCATCGCGATCACGCTTGGGCTAGGCCTGCTGGTATGGCGTGCCAATGCCGAACCTCCGCGCGCCAATGCTTCTGTCCAGAGTGACGATGACGACTCCGGAATGATGCTTCGCGACCAGGAAACCATCCGCAAGACGTTTTCCCTGACTGCGCCGCACAAGATTCTTGAGGTTGACAACGTATTCGGCTCTATTGAGGTGATCGGAGGCCAGAGTGACCAGGTGCAGCTCGTAGTAAATAAAACCATCCGCGCCGAATCGAAAGAGCGGATGGAGGCAGCGAAGAAGGAGGTCAAGCTCGACATTACCGAACAGCCCGATCTGCTCAAGCTCTATGTGGATGGGCCGTTTCGCTGCCATTGCGATGACGGATGCGACGGCTGGCATGGTGACCGTGGCTACAGCGTCAGGATGGACTTCACATTGCAAGTGCCGCGTAATGTCGAACTGAAGCTGAAAACCGTGAATAGCGGCCACGTGAACGTGAAGAATGTGAACGGGAATTTTTCTGTCCATAACGTGAACGGCAGCATTGAAATGCTGGACGTCGCCGGCTCAGGACAGGCACGGACAGTCAACGGGCCGGTGAAAGTCACCTTTACAGAAAACCCCCGGGAAAAATCAGATTTCGGCACCATCAACGGCAATGTCGAACTCACGTTCGTGCGCGGGCTTGCCGCTGACTTTCGCTTTAAAACCATGAATGGCGGCATCTATAGCGATTTTGAGATGACCTCGCTGCCCACTCGGCCCGTCGCAAGCGAACAGCGCAACGGTCACTTCGTTTATCGTTCCGACCGGTTTACCGGGGGAAGGGTGGGGGCAGGTGGTCCGGAAATCAAGGTAGAAAATCTTAACGGAGACATTCGCGTCCTTGAACGCCATGAATAATTTTATGAATCAGCAGAAATTTTCTTGTCAATTCATCTTGTCATTGATTGCTGTTTGTTTGCTCGCCGGGCCGGTATTGCGGGCTCAGAGCCCTGACCGCGTGCGCGTCCCCCTTACCGATCCCACGCGTCCTGCAACTGTACGCGCCCACCTGCTGAACGGCAGTATTAACGTGATCGGGGCCAACGTGAGGGAAGTCACGATCGAGGCGCGACTCCGGGAAGGCGGCGGCAGAACGGAAGGCCGCGCAGAAGGCGGCATGCACCGCATACCAACAAGCTCGACCGGTCTCTCCGTGGATGCAGACAATAACCAGGTGCGCATTACTACGGACCAGATCAATCGGACCGTGGATCTCACGATCACCGTTCCCGTTCGTACATCGCTCAGCCTCAAGAGCGTGAATGACGGAAGTATCACTGTAAACGGTGTTGACGGCGAACTGGACGTGGATAACGTCAATGGGCCGGTTACGCTCAAGAATATTTCCGGCAGCGTGGTGGCGCATGCTTTGAATGACAAGGTATTGGTTACGTTTCTGCGCGTAGATCCGCAGAAGCCAATGGCATTCAGCTCCTTGAACGGCGATATTGACGTTACCTTTCCGCCTGATCTGAAAGCCAATGTCAGCATGCGCACCGACAATGGCGAAGTCTTCAGCGACTTCGACGTGCAATTGCAGGCCACCGCTCCTCGGCAAACAGTCGAAGACAACCGCGCTGAAGGAGGGAAATATCGCGTGCGAGTGGACAAAACCGCTCGCGGTACCATCAACGGCGGCGGCCCGGAGATTCAGTTCAAGGATTTCAACGGGAACATCTACATCAGGAAGGCGGCGGCGAAGCAGTGAAATCGGCGATTTCGGTGCCGGAAAGGAATGCTAAGTAAGTCAAGCCGGAGCCGGGATCTTGAATGTACAACAAACCTTACAGTGAGTACGGGACAGGCGGTAGAATGGCGATATGTTTGGCCTGACAGAGTACCTGTTCAAATTCATGTTGTTATGTTGTCTCTGGTTCTGTGATTTAATGGGCTGGAAAAGAGCTCAGAAGTGGTTCGCCAGTATTGTGAAAGAACCCGACATGAAGCCTGAACAGCACGTGCTTTAACATCTACCGCCTTGCTGCGCTCGCAATCGCGTCGATCACAGCCGAGTCGGCACTATAAGTTTTCAGCTCATCCCGGTAATCAGGAGTAAGGCTGAAGTCCACACCGCGTTCCCGAACCAACTCAATCAGCCGAGCATCGCTCACATTGTTGGCCAGCTTCAGACAGATTTCGTCGAACGAGAGAGGGTCATCTTCAACCCGTTCTGCCTGTAAACGCTTCGCGGTTGCTTCCACTTCGCGCATAACGCGCAGGAGATTACCGCCCAGGATTTTGTGAATCTGTTCTCGCTTGTAGCCGCGCTGAAAGAGCGCCTCGGTGATCTTGGGCAGATCGGCGACAGAATCGAGTCCCTGCGGAGACGAAGTGATGCCGTCAAAATCTGATCCCAGTCCGACGTGATCAATTCCCGCCACTTGCGCAACGTGGTCAATGTGATCGATCAGCGACTTGAGAGACGGGCGTGCGAACTGAGCTGCCCACTTTTTCTCGATCGGCGCCGTCTCCTGGTATGTCACCGGGCTGCCGTCCGCGTGCGCATGAGCCTTCCTGTAGGCATCAAGTTCGGCATCGCGCTGCTTTGTTTTTGCGGGATCGGATGACGCTTTGCGGTAGTTTTCATCCACAAAGGCAGAGTAAAAGTTCACCATCACAACTCCACCGTTACGCGCGACGGCGCGGAGCATGTCATCTGTCATGTTTCGTGGAGCGTTGGTCAGCGCTCGCGACGAGGAATGCGATGCAATGATCGGGGCCTGGCTGACCAGCAGTGCCTGATAAAAAGTCGCATCAGAAACGTGCGAAACGTCCACCATCATGCCCAGCCGATTCATCTCTCGCACCACATCCCGGCCGAAATCGGTCATGCCGTTATGGTGTTTTACATTGGGATCTTGAATGTCACCGGAAGAGTCGGCCCAGTCATTTGTGTTCGACCAGGTCAGCGTCAGATAGCGCACGCCGATGCGATAGAAATCACGCAACAGGCGAATGTCATTTTCAATGGCGTGGCCGCCCTCGACCCCCATCAGCGCCGCGAATTTGTGTTGCTCATGAATGCGGACAATATCGTCAGACGTGAAAGCCATTTCCATTTTGTCCGGATGGCGCGCCGCCTGCTCATAGACGCTGTCAATCAAGTCCATGGCACGGACTGCATAACGGCCTTTGAAGCTGGGTTCGACCCATATGGAGAAAAATTCCGCGCCCAGATTGCCTTTCCTTATTTTGTCGAGGTCAACCTGCCCTTCGGTGACGGGAGTAATTTCGCCCAGATCGAAATTTTCATCGAGAAAGCGCTGGGGGGTGTCCGCATGCGTATCAATAATCAATGCCGACTGGTGAATGCTTTGGGCGGTTTCCGGCGCGGGCGCTTTACGGGTATGCGGGCGCTTTTGCGGCGCTTGATGCCGGGTCTGCCTCGATTGGGCCAACGCTACGATACAGAAAAGAGTAATCCAAACAAGAAGGAAATATGGCTTCATTCACCGGCGATTTTATCAGCCATCTTGTTTGCTTCCCGCCATTCGGTGTACCGGTCCGAGATCATCACATGGAAGCAGGCCTGGCGGCGCTCTTCCGCGGCTTCAATCAGGTTCTCATCGCGCAGGTTCTTAAGATAATCCACAACCCACTGATGCTGTTTGCGAGTGAGGCCGCGTTTTGCCAGGTCAACCGTGATACCCGCGAGGTGTGAAGATCCGCTTTCGCCCGTCTCCGGCGCGGCGTTGCCGTTGCTGCGGCGCAGTTTGTGCTGCTGCTCAATGGTGCGCACGGCTGAATTCACCTGCAACGGTTGGTGGAATTCCTTGTAATACTCCTGGCTCATATCGTTAAGGAACTGAATGACCCACGGGCGGGCATAACGCTTGTCAGGCTTGATGGATGCGCTCACGTGGAGCGCACGCGTTTCCTCGATTGGAACCAGCTCCTGGGTGCGCTCGAGTTCCAGCAACTGCTGATCGTCGGCGATGCGAGGGAGCTGCAGGCGGTCGATTTCTTCATTCTGCCTGAGCTGTGAATCGTAGGAGCCCTTCAGGACAGGATTCCACACCACGTGGCGCATATGCGCACGGTGATGGCGATAACGCGAAACATGGTGCACGGCATTCGCCGGCAGCGCTGCTGCGGCCGTAGCGAGCAGCAGAATCGACGAAGTAATCAGTCCTGTAGTTTTGGCGCCCATCGGGTTTCTGTTTCCTGTCTCTAATTCCAGCAACTACTTTGCTGCAATAACGTTGGATGACAGATTCTAAACCAGCGCTGCCGCACTCACCCTCAGAGTTTCGCCTGAAATCGCGAAAAACGCTACGCCAAAAGTTGTCAATTGAGATGAACTTTGGTAACAAATCCTCGCGCAGTGACATTTTTTGTCAGTTCAGCGGACGATTGTCCGCCAAAAGGTGTAATTTTAGCGATCCGCTTTCATCCCAAAGTAAATTAGGCCGCCCACTGCGCCGACCGCGAGTCCCAGAAATCCCAGCCATGAGGCGGACGCGGGTTGAATGCCAAGCTCTTTGTGGCTGAGAAAAAAGAGATAAAATGCCCCCCACGCTGCCAGCCCAAGGGTAATGCCTGCTCCCAGGCTCCTCAGCCAAATTGATCTATTTTTGGCCACGATACACGTCCGGCAGGAGGAAGTTTTTGTTTGCCGGAGGCAAATCTTATAGCAGAATAAGCACACTTACCAACATGGAATCCGCAGCTGCACGAAGACCGCTGAAAACTCGCCAGCGGGCGTGGGCACAGCTCATCGCCCGAATGCTGGTAAAGACCCGCATTTCACCGAATGTCATCTCCATCATGAGCGTTGTTTTTGCCGGCTGTGCCGGGGCGGCAATCCTTTTCTCGCCACGAATGGCCGGCTTCGCGCGCCACCTGTTGCTGCTGGTTGCCGCGGCCTTTATCCAGTTGCGGCTGCTGGCAAACATGCTCGATGGCATGGTCGCGGTTGAAGGAGGGTTGCAGACGAAATCCGGAGAGATCTTCAACGACCTGCCGGACCGTATTTCGGATGCGCTCATTTTGGTACCGGCCGGATACGCCGTGGCGTCGCTCTGGTACGGTCCTGAGCTCGGTTGGAGCGCAGCGTTGCTGGCCATCTTCACCGCTTATGTGCGCATGCTCGGCGGAGCATCGGGATTGCAGCAAAGCTTTGTCGGGCCCATGGCCAAGCCGCATCGGATGGCGACTCTGACAATTGCTTGCGTTCTGTCTCTCTTTGAAGGCGCTTTTTTGCGCTTTGGAATGGTTCTGTGGGTCGCTCTCATCCTCATCAACGTCGGATGCGTTGTGACCATCTGGCGCAGGACGGCCCGGATTGTTCGAGGTCTTGAGTCGCGTTGATCCGTGCCGGCGCGAACCTGATCGCAGCCTCTATGCGCGCTTTAACTGGCGTGACTGTGCGCTGGACGGACGAGCAGCCCGATATGCGGCAGACCGTTTATTTCGCAAATCACACCAGTCATCTAGATTTTGTCGTGCTCTGGTCAGTGCTGCCGCCTCCAGTGCGGGCGTTGACGCGTCCTGTGGCTGCCAAAGATTACTGGCAGTCAGGCTTGCGCAAGTATTTGGCGGTGAACGTTTTCCGTGCCGTGCTGGTGGAGCGGGCCGGGCAAACGCAAGTGCCAGGTGCGGACAAGCTGCGCACCGCAGAGCATTCGCTGGAACTCCTGCTTGAAGCGCTTGGGGGGCAGAACTCGCTGATCATTTTTCCCGAAGGCACACGCGGTACAGGACAAGAAGTGGCTCCCTTCAAGAGTGGACTGTACTATCTCTGGCGCAAGCGGCCGGATCTGCGCCTTGTTCCGGTCTATCTCTCCAACCTGAATCGCATTCTACCCAAGGGCGAGATCTTGCCGGTCCCGGTAATCAGCCGGGCCAACTTTGGCGCGCCGCTTCAAACAGGGCCCGATGACTCGAAGCAGATTTTTCTGGAGAAAGCGCAGGCGGCCCTCTGCGCGCTGAGGCAGGCATGAATTTTAAACTCGATCATCAGATGGTGCTCATCTTTCAGGGTCTCTTTGGATTGTTGGTCCTCGCGTCACTTGCCGGTGCGATTCTGGCCCGGACGGCAAAATCGGAGAAAGGCCAGGCCACAGTAGAAAATCTAAACGCACGGGTGCGTGCCTGGTGGGTGATGAGCGGCATTTTTGCCATCACGCTCATCATCGGCCCAAACGGATCAACCATTCTCTTCGCGTTCATCTCATTTCTGGCTTTGCGTGAATACGTGAGCCTGATTGATCCCTTTCCTGCCGACCATCGCACCCTGTTCTGGACGTTCTTTGTCATCACACCTCTCCAGTACTGGCTGGTTTATCGGCAGTGGTATGGTCTGTTTTCAATCCTCATTCCCGTATATGCGTTTCTCTTTGTTCCTACGCGGTTGGCAATTTCAGGGGAAACACAGAAATTTCTTGATCGCGCATCGCGAATCCATTGGGGATTGATGGTGTGTGTTTACTGCATTAGCTACGCGCCAGCCCTGCTGATGTTGAACATTCCAGGCTATCGCGGGCAGGACGCCAAACTGTTGCTCTTTCTTGTCGTCGTGGTACAGCTCAGCGACGTTTTTCAGTATGTCTGGGGCAAGCTGCTGGGCAAGCGCAAGATTGCGCCGAACGTCTCTCCAAATAAAACATGGGAGGGATTCATTGGAGGAGTGGCGACTGCCGTCGCTGTCGGGGCTGGCTTGTACTGGATGACGCCGTTTCGGCCCGGCGAAGCTCTGCTCATGTCTATTGCGATCACGCTGTCAGGCTTTGCCGGCGGATTGACCATGTCAGCGGTCAAGCGCGATCGTGGGATCAAAGATTTCGGCACCATGGTGGAAGGCCATGGCGGAATCCTGGATCGCATGGATTCCATCTGCTTTTCCGCGCCCATTTTCTTTCACCTGACGCGCTATTTCTTCGAGCGTTAGTTATCCGCGGAAGAAATCCTTGAACGCCTGCTTGAAGACTTCGCGGCCGGTATCGGCAATGGCATTGGTCAGCGGGATGTCCTTGGGGCAGACCTCGACACAGTTCTGTGCATAGCCGCACTCCTGGATTCCGCCATCGCCCATCAGTGCGCGCAGGCGCTCATGTTTCAGCGCAGAGCCTGTAGGGTGCTCGTTAAACAGCTTCACTTGTGCGATGGTCGCAGCGCCGACGAAGCCGGTGTGCTCATTGAATTGCGGGCAGGCTTCCATACAGCAACAGCACGAGATGCAGCGGGAAATCGGATAGCGCTCTTCCTGCTCGCTGGGGGACATGCGCGGGCCGGAACCGAGATCATAAGTCCCGTCCACTGGTACCCAGGCTTTCACGGCTTTGAGGTTTTCGAAAAGAACACTGCGGTCGACAGCCAGATCGCGCACGACGGGAAACTTGCTGAAAGGCTCGACCGTGATGGGTTGTTCCAGTTTATCCACCAGCGCCGAACAGGCCATGCGCGCGCGGCCGTTGATACGCATGGCGCAGGATCCGCACACTTCCTCAAGGCAGTTTGAATCATAGGCGATCGGCGTCGTCGCCTTGCCGTCGCGGGTGACAGGGTTCAGGGCGATCTCCATCATGGCTGAGATCACGTTCATGCCAGGCTTCCATGTCAACTCAAATTCTTCCCAGTGCGGCTGGGATTTTGGATTTTCCTGCCTCTTGATCTTCAAGACAACCTTTTTTGCCATCGATTATTTTCCGCTTTCCCTTATCGTGATGAACTTCAGCGTAGTCATGATTGCATTCAGAAATGTAATTCCGGCGAACGCCCAGTACACCCAATCGTGCTTCCTGAGCCCCGCCGCCGCCAGCACTGCCGCAATCGCGAAGAAGATGATCGCGGTGTTGCGATACCAGAGCGGTGATGCGCCTTGTTTTTCCTGTTGCTCCACTTAAAACCTTTCAACCACATAGGACACAAAGGAGCACGAAGGCATAAACGTGATCACGGAAATTTTTGTGACCCTTTGTGTCCTTTGTGGTTTGCTTCTCATTTGGCCATGTCATACCTGCGCGGCCTCGGCGGCAGCAGCGACACATCCACCGGTTCAAATTCGAACCTGGGTTCATCCACGTCCGGGGCGAAATATGCCTTCGTTGTTTTCAGCCAGTTCTTGTCGTCGCGCTCGGGAAAATCCGGCTTGTAATGGGCTCCGCGCGATTCATTCCTCATGGCTGCTCCCTGGGCAATCACGCGCGAGAGCTGCAGCATGTTGTAAAGCTGGCGAGTGAAAATGAATGACGTATTGGCCCACTGGCTGCGATCGCTCAGGTTGATGTGGTTGAAACGGTCGAGCAATTCGACCAATTTTGCATCGGTCTCCTGCAAGGGCTTGTTATAGCGGATGACGGTGCAGTTTTTTGTCATCAGCACGCCCAGCTCACGCCAGATGCGGAACGGATTTTCCGTGCCGTTCGATTGCAGCAGGCTGGCGTTGGCTTCTTCCTGGCGTTTGCGCTCGGCGTCGAATACGGTGCTGCTCACGCCGTCAGTGGATTTGGCGTTATTTTTTGCGTATTGCAGTGCTTGCGGGCCGGCGATGAATCCGCCGTTAATGCAGGAGACCAGCGAGTTGGCTCCCAGGCGGTTTGCTCCATGGATGCTGAAGTCGCACTCACCGCAGGCATAAATGCCTTTGATGTTGGTGGCCTGGTTGTAATCCACCCAAAGGCCGCCCATGGTGTAGTGCATGCCGGGGAAGATCTTCATTGGTGTCTCGCGGGGATCGTCGCCGACGAACTTCTCGTAGATTTCCAGAATGCCTTCAAGCTTGCGGTCGAGCGTGTCCCGGTCAATGTGCGTCAGATCCAGATAGACCATCGCCTGACCGTCGATTCCGAGATCGTATTCGTAAACCACTTTGTGGATGGCCCGCGTGGCTACATCGCGCGGAACCAGATTGCCGTACTTGGGATACCATTCCTCCAGAAAGTACCAGCGCTCGGATTCGGGAATGCTTTTGGGATCGCGCTTGTCGCCTTTATCTTTGGGAACCCAGACGCGCCCGCCTTCACCGCGGGCTGATTCCGACATAAGGCGCAGCTTGTCCTCTCCCGGAATCGACGTGGGATGGACTTGGATAAACTCGCCATTGGCATAAAAACATCCCTGTTGATAGAGCGCGGATTGCGCGGAACCTGTGCACACGACTGAATTCGTGGATTTTCCGAAGATCGCCCCGATGCCGCCGGTCGCCATAATGACGGCGTCGGCAGGGAACGTGCGGACTTCCATGCTGCGCAGGTCCATAGCGCAAATGCCGCGGCAGGTCTTCTGGCTGTCGAGGACTGCGCTCAAGAACTCCCAATGTTCATACTTCCGGACCTTGCCCTCGGACTCGTAGCGGCGTACTTGCTCATCCAGCGCGTAAAGGAGTTGCTGGCCCGTTGTCGCGCCGGCAAACGCTGTGCGGTGATGGAGTGTGCCCCCGAAACGGCGGAAATCCAGCAACCCTTCGGGTGTACGGTTGAAGGGAACTCCCATGCGGTCCAGCAGATCGATAATGCCCGGTGCGGCCTCACACATTGTTTTCACCGGAGGCTGGTGCGCCAGGAAATCTCCGCCGTAGACCGTATCGTCAAAGTGCTGCCACGTAGTATCGCCTTCGCCCTTGAGGTTCTTCGCCGCATTGATCCCACCCTGCGCGCAAACCGAGTGGGAGCGCTTGACTGGCACGATCGAGAACAGATCAACGTGCCCGCCGTGTTCGGCAATTTTGATTACGGCTGACAACCCGGCGAGGCCACCCCCGACGACAATGATTTTTGGATTCGTTGCTGCCATATTCAGGACCTTGATCTCTCCATTCTCATTCGTCTGCTACTCGGGACTGCCGGGAGTACCTGATTGAAAGCTCGGCGGCTTGGGCGGTAACTGGGCCGGAGTGTCTTTCCACTGCAGTTTGAAAAAGGATGACAGTGTTGCTATGCCTACCGCGATGAACGCGATGGCAATCACCCACGAGACTCCCGCCATCGCGCGGCGCGACTTCTTCGTAGCCGTGATGCCCCACTTGGCGCAGAAAAGATAAAGTCCGTAAGCGAAGTGCCATGAAGCAGCGATGATGCCGATGGTATAGAAGGCCGCTGCCCACGGGTTCTGTAATTCCATCTGCACCTTGTGGAATGCCGCCTGGTTATGAGTGAGCAGATGCACGCCGCTGAATCGCATGGTATACGTATGCCAGCCGATGAATACGAAGGTAATCGCGCCCGTCCACCGCTGCGCCCCGTACATGAAATTCCCGGCCCAGGGATAATCGCTCACATTCGATTGTCCGCGGAACCATATGTAGAAGCCGTACAACGAGTGATAAAGCAGCGGCAGATAGATAAAGAAGATTTCTAGAAAGAGGACGAAGGGCAAACCGCTCAGGAACTTAACCTGGTCGGCATAAGCGTAAGGACCGTTGGTGGCAAAAGCGTTGGAAGTGAAGTGCTCCAGAAGAAAAGCGCCGATGGGGAAAATTCCACTCAGCGAATGCAAACGCCGCCAGAAAAAGGAGTGGCCTTGCGCAGCGCGGAGAGCGGGCACACCGCGCGCGACCGGGGAAACGTCAGTTGCCATTAAAATCCGCTCCGTTCCTCAGATGATTTGAACAGTACAGGCAAACCTTTCATTATGCGGCTCGCGGGTTGCCGCGTCAACAATCCTGCGTTTGCTTTCACGCAGGCTGCCCTGGGAGAAAGCAAACATCATCGAGGAAAGCAGTATGCCAACGGGAATATGCCGTGCTGCTGGTGAAGGAGTGCACCGGTCGCGAGCATAATTTGTTTTCAGGAATCGTTAAGAATAGGAAAGGACTGATTCGCGCAAATGGGTGCCGTTGGTCAGGTATTTACGTTTCAACGCGATACTCTGAAGGACATGGCGGCGAAGCTCGAAACAGGCAACGGCCGGTTTTGGGAATCCATCCATCTTTAAAGAGAAGATAGCTCGGAAAAGGTATTGACGGCATAGATACTGCCTGGCAGCGGCAAAGCACCAGGCGTAAATGGCGGAAGGAGGATTTCCATGGCTAAAGGAGCGACCATCGAGAATTTTAACACGTGGCTTTTTCTCGCGGTTCTCATCGCGTTCACCACGGCAGCCGGAAGCGTCATGGCTGTGTACGCCTATATGGACGAGACGCAAACAGCGATTGACCTGAGGGTGGGAGATCACAGCAGCATGTGCCTTCACGCACGATGCTGGGGTCCGCAGGGAAGTTGGGGCAGCAGCGGTCTAGCGCAGCATACGAGATAAAGCTTGATTTCGATGTGTGTAATCCGACCATGCTCTCATGATGTCGGCAGGCGTCCATGAATTTCCGTGCCACCAGGCAATCACTTTCCCATCGGGTGCAATTAGCGTAGTGCTCAATGAATGAGTGATCATGCCCTGATCGGGAAGCGCAGTCAGACCAAACCACTCGAGAACGCGCGGCAGAGTTTTTGGGGGAATTACCGCGAAGGTCCAGCTGTGAGCGTCGGGCCCGTGGGTCCACTGCGCATGCATCCGGCGCAGAACTTCAGGCGTATCGTGTTCCGGATCAAAGCTGATGCTGAGCAGGCGCAGATTGCGAGGTTGAGAGTTGACCGTTTCATTTTTGAGCAACTCGGCAAAGTTGCTATTCATCCGCGGGCAGTAGTCGGGCAGTGGGCAACGTGAGTAGATAAAGGTGATGGCAAGCGGGCGTCCGCGCAAGCTGGATAAAGAAAAGGTGCGGCTGTTTTGGTCAACAAGCCGGAAGTTGGGAACTTCCTCTCCAGGTTGCGGCATGTGGAACGTCGAAGTAGTTGTAACAGTGACGGGCTGCGCTGGAGCTTTGGCTGTCACGCGAATGTTTTCAAGCCAGGAGCGATCGCCAGCGACCACGAGGTCTGCTGTAACGCTGTCATTCAGGTGAAGCTGCTGTAGCGCGGATGCGTCTTTCACTCGATACTCCATGAGCATGGCAGGCATGAAGCCCGGGATGGCGTCGTGGCTCACGCTGACATTGCCCCGCGTTGAATCAATGGAAATAACCGTACCGTTGAGCTGGTAGCGCTTTTGCGAGTGCGAGCAGCCACAGAGCAACGCCACCGCTGCGAGCAGCGGAAGCGCGAAGTGTTTTATTGACAACATCTCTTTTGAAAATAATTGCTGCGCCCATACAACGCAAGAGAGCCCAATTCGCAAGACAAGTGGGGTGCACGTTTTTGAAACAATTTAGCGGTCGCCATTATCTAATGGAGCATGAGTGCAATCCTCCGCGCAACCACGATTTTATTGGTGTGCATTTTTATAATTCCTTTTGCCGCGCGGGCCAGCGAGGCGAACCCAGCTACCTTAATCCACAGCGGGCACTACAAGCAGGCGCGTCCGCTGCTGGAACACGAGCTTCAGCAGAATCCGAATAATCCTGATGCCCTGGTCCTTCTTGCGCGAGTTCACCTTGCCTACAACGAATATGATGACGCACTCAAGCTGCTGCGTCAGGCAGTGAAACAGGCGCCCTCGAACTCTGACGCGCATGTCTATCTGGCTGAGGCGTACGCACAGAAGATCGACCACGCAGGCGCCTTCGAGAAGATAGGAATGGCAAAGACCATCAGAAAAGAAGCAGAGCGTGCCGTTGCCGCCGACCCGAGGAACCTGGACGCGCTTGAGTCTCTGATGGAGTTTCATATTGAGGCGCCGGGAATGGTCGGCGGGGATAAAGACAAGGCGCGAGAGCTGTCAATGCGGATTGCAGAACTGGATTCTGTGCGCGGAAATTTTGCCCGCGCCGCGATTGCCGAGCATGAAAAACATTACGATGAGCAGAAAGAGTTTGAGCTCAATGCGGTGAAATCAAACCCGCGTTCCTACGACGCTCTCGTTGGGGCGTCAGAGCTTTATCTGAGCCCACGATTTTTGGACTATCGTGCTGCCTCAGAGTTTGCGGCCAGAGCTATTGCGGTGGATCCAACGCGCGTACGCGGGTACTCACTGCTGGCGCAAGCATATGCGGGGCTTGGAAGAAGGGAAGAACTAGGCGCGCTGTTGGAACGCGCACACGACAAAGTCCCCGACGATTTAGCTCCGTATTTCTATGCCGCACAAACTCTGCTGAGTACAGAAATGGACTCGGCTCTCGCCGAGAAGCTTTTGCGCAAATACCTGACGCAGCAACCCGAAGGCGAAGCTCCTACACTCGGTGAAGCTCACTGGCGGCTTGGGCAAGCCCTGGCGAGACAGGGAAAAAATGAAGACGCCCAACGAGAAATGGAAGATGCAGTGCGGATTAATCCTGATCTCAAGGGTGCTCGCAAAGAACTTGAACGCCTGAAATCTTAGAAGGACCCTGGCAATCTTCGGCCGGCAATGTTGCTTGCGTTTCTCCCTTGCGCCGTGAGGTTCTCTCTGGAATGCGGTTGCGAATCCTGAGAGAATGGCGCTTGAATGTCCACCACAGAATTGAATCCGGTGCTGGAAAGCATGCGCGCGGAAAAGCGCATGGTGGCGCTGAACTCTGTAGTGGCGGCCGTGGGGATCACAACGCTGAAAATCATCGTTGGCATATCCACGATGAGCCTGGGCATTTTGTCGGAAGCCGCACATTCCGGGCTGGACCTGATTGCCGCATTCATTACGCTGCTTTCCGTGCGCGTCTCAGACAAGCCGGCGGACGCCGAACATCAATACGGGCATGGCAAGGTGGAGAATTTTTCCGCCTTCATTGAAACCGGTTTGTTGCTGCTGACATGTATATGGATTGTTTGGGAAGCTGTGAGGCGTCTGACTGGCTTTCACCATGTGCACATAGATCCCACTCCTGCTGCTTTCGGTGTCCTGTTTATTTCCATGGCAGTTGACTGGTGGAGATCACGCCGACTGCGCCGCATCGCCCTCAAGTACGATAGCCAGGCGCTTGAGGCTGACGCACTCCACTTCAGTACAGATGTTTTCTCCAGCGGCGTGGTCGTGCTCGGACTGGCTCTGGTTTGGGCAGGACGGACTCTCCAGATTACCTGGCTGACCAAAGCTGATCCCATCGCTGCGCTCGTCGTTTCCGGAGTAATTGTTTATGTAAGTTCGCGTTTAGCGCGGCAGACCGTTGATGCGCTGCTCGATGCTGCTCCCGCTGGGCTTCGCAGCCAGATCATCGATGCCGTCCTGAAGATCAATGGGGTTATCGAGGTTGAGCGCGTAAGAATACGTCGCGCCGGAAATCGCTATTTTGCGGATCTGACGGTGGGTCTGGCCCGCAATGTTACGTTCCAGCGCTCTGAGCAAGTGGTGGTAGAGATTACGGCTGCTGTGCACGGAATTCTGCCGGATTGCGATGTGGTTGTTCACTCTGTCCCGCGGGAAACCGGCCGCGAGAGCATTTTTGACCGCATCCGCGCCACAGCGTCCCGCAATAATTTTAATGTGCATGATGTGAGCGTGCAGGACCTCAGTGGAAATCTTCATGTAGAACTGCATCTGGAACTTGATGAAACGCTCAACCTCAAGCAGGCGCATGATGTTGTCAGCCGCCTGGAATCCGAAATACGCAGCGAGGTTCCCGAGATTTCTACCATCCTTACCCATATTGAAAGCGAGCCCTCTACCATAGAATCGGGCAACATTGTGCATCGCGATGCGGTGCTGGAACAGAAGCTGAAGCCCATCGTGAAGCAGTTCCCGGAAGTCTTGGACATGCACGAAGTGGAAATTAAACGCGTGCGCGGCAAGGTTTACATGTCCTGCCATTGCACCATGGCTGACGACTTGTCACTTGCCGACGTGCACGACATATCAACCGAGCTGGAAATTCGCTTTAAGCAGGCTGCGCCCGAGTTGTTCAAGGTGCTTATCCATCCCGAACCACTCACAGATAATCGGCGCTAATCTCACGCCGAGTTGAATAACAACGCTATTCTTAACTCATTAATATTATAAAAATAAAGTTGTTGTCCTATATTTTTTAACGATGCGCTGTCTCTATTGCAGCAGACACTTTGCTGCGATCCAAGGAAGGACCAGGCGTCACTAGAAGGCTTGGTCCTCGTTTTTTGTTCAACCACCTGGATAAATTCGAACAAAGGCTGGAACTTCGGTGGCTGAAGGGGACCGCTTTTTAAGTTCGAGTGGAAGCCCGGGCTGCGCTCTGCTCATCCAATCTGAGTGGAGAGCGATGCTGCGAAGACTGACTCAATTTGCGTTGTGCGCTGTTGCTCTGGGCCTGGTTCTGCCGGCCGCCGGTCAGCAACCCAAGGGGCGACCGCCGATGCAGTTACCGGGTCAGCCTCCCCGCGGCAATAATCCGGCTGACCCCAATGCTCCGGATACAAAGAAGCCCAAAAAACATGACAGTTCAAGTAAGGATGTTCAGGACAAACTGGAAAAAGCACTGGACAGTAAGAACGCTGCCTATCAAGGATCCAATATCAAGACGGCAGTCGATGACCAGAGCGTGACGCTCACAGGTACGGTAAACAGCTCAAGCCAGCATGAAATGGCTCTTCAAATCGTGCGCGCCTATGCTGAGAACCGGAAAATCGTTGACAAACTGGTTATCCAGCCCTAGCTGTCAACTTAAGCGGCGGCGCGGAAGACCTGCTCTACGGATACGTCCGACTTGCGGATGAAAAAAATATGACCATTGCTGCAGGTAAGCACTTGCAGGCCTCCGACCCTGATGTCGTTAGCCTTTCTCGCTTCCACCTCGTATTCTTCCAGCACTTCGCGAATGAACTCGACATGGCAGATTGGACATTGCAGCGTCATGAGGGTCTCTCCTTTCGCACGACAACGGTTGTGTGCTGATGTTTTGATTTGCGATGCGAGCTGCTGGATTCAGGTGGTCTGTTTTATTCGTCAAGAATAGTTATGCGCAATCGGCGCCTTAGACAATTCTCATCTTCGATTGTCGGTATTTTAGAACCGGTTCCAAGACACGACGACTACGGTTCTGCTCCGCTAATGGCGGTTTTTGACTGGCCTTCCTCAAGAGGATGCAATTCATAAACGTGCATCGGCTCGTAGGTGAAACTGCACTCAACCGTTTGGAGCAGCTCGAAGCTGACCATATCCAAACATTTGGCGCATCTCGGAAAACTCTCACCTTTGCAGATCGTGACCGCGTGCGGCAGGCGGTGTCCAGCGTGAATAACACGGTAAACGGCGCTTTCCGGAACCAGTTCACCAGTTTTATAGGAGTTAAAAGCAGACATTGGTAGACGCTGGCAGGCGACTGGTAATGCTAGCAGACCAGAGGGGCAAAATGACGCGAGAGGCGTAGGAATAAGTTCTAGGTCTGTTGTCCACGGCCAACGGAGTTACATTAAGAGGGTTACGGCAAAAGGCTTAAAAACACCGTAAGGTGGCAGATGGCTGCCGGCCATCTGCCGTTTAAAGCAGTGAAATCGCGCAGAAGGCGAAGTGGAACGTTGTCACTCCGAGACGCGCGGCGCTTCATGCGTCACGCGCATCTTCATCATGCCTTGGGTAGTTTTATAGCCAGCAGGCACTTGAAAGAGTGATGCGTCCGGTTCGCCCTGTTTGATGTCAGTTAACTGGAATACCGTCTCGCCAAAACGCGGGTCGTTGCGCTTTTGCAGCACCACGGTTTGCAATTCAGGCGAGGTCCACGTTTCCACCGTGATCTGGATGGGCTGCTCGTTTCCGATGGCGCCTGCAGGTATGGTCCGCGTCACACGCGTACCCTCCGAAGTCACTCCGCCGACCTCCTGCTTGCCCAGGGATTCCGTCTTGATTTCACCCTGCTCGTCCTGTGACATGGTTTTCATCATTTTCCTGTGCATCTGCGCCATGCCCGGCATGCCTTCGTGCTTCATCACATGGGCGGTTTGTTTATCAGGGTTCAGCATGTACATGGCTTGTGCCACGGGATCATGGATCATGATCATCTTTGCTCCATTCACGGCTACCGGTCCCATTCGGCCCATTGTTTCCTCGCGGCGTGTGCGCCCTTGGCCATCACGAGCCACGAATCCGCTTTGCTTATGCACAATGCGATTGCCGTCAGCAAGGACTTGGGTGGACTCCGTGGTTGCGGTTGCCGTGTAGGGAGCGCCTTTTACAACTTTGTGGTCCATGTCGCCAATGAACAGCAATTCGCCATGTGCCGGCCCCGCCATCACCATAATTGGTGCATCCGGAGGAGCGGAGGCAGGAGGAGCCTGCTGGCCAACTGCCAACCCGGCCATCAGGAGCACTGCGACGATGCAAACATGTACTGGCTTCATTAGTGATTCTCCTTTAATAATGCTTTTTTACTGAACCAATCTCACTGCATAAGGCGTGCCGTCGCGGTCTGTAATGAAATCTGCCGTTACCGGCTGGTCTGAGAGGTCTCCAAGCACAGGCGCTCCCAACATGCGCAGCTCTGATCCCGGCAACTCCACGCGGACTACTTGCAGCTCTCCGCTCGCCGTTGCGGGATCATAACTGGGCAGAGCGATGAAGTTCTCTGATTCGCTGCTGGTCTGCTCATCAGTTGCTGGCCGAGGATGCTTCGTTATGGCACGTGCGGCCAGCTGAGTTGCGTCAGAATGTTTTGCCACCGGTTGGGTTGGCACTTCTGCCACTTTTTGGAGTTTGGGCGGTGGTATCGTCGCGAGTTCATTTCCTGGAGCGGGTGCACGCAAGTTGAGCATTGCCGCGACCAGAAGCAATAAAACAGCAACAGAAGCCGCAGCCAGGAACCGCTTCTGCCGGCGGCGAAGATGGTGTCGGCGAAACTGGCCCAAAAGGCTGGCTTGCAGTGCCTCCGGCGCATTGCGCTCGGTGCCTGAGGCCAGCCGGTGCAGTGCTGATGACAGCAGCGCCTCCGAGGGCGCACGAACTGGATCTATTTCACGCATGGTTGGCAGCTCAATTTTTTCTTCAGCATCTTGCGCCCGCGGTGGACTCTTGAAGCCACAGTTCCGGGTGAACACTTGAGCAGTTCGGCGGCGTCCTGGTAACTGACATCTTCAAGGTCGCACAAGACGATTGCTTCCCGGTACTGCTGGGGCAAGGCCAGCACTGCGGCGCGAACCGCTGATACCAGTTCGCCGTTTGTAAGGTCCCGCAAAACATCCATTTCCTCGGCGAGAGCGAAGTCATCGTCCTCAATATCTTTGTCCAGGGTCATCTCCCCGCTGACACTCTGAACGGCCCGGCGGGTGATGTTTCTTGCAATTCCGAAGAGGTATCCGCCTACGGAACCCTTGCCAGGGTCATAACCTTTCGAGTTTGTAATGAGTTGCGTAAACACTTCTTGTGTCGCCTCTTCCGCCGTTGCGCTATTACCGCTCATATGCAACGCGAACCGGTAAAGCGGGCCCTGATAGCGTTCGAACAGTGCTTTGAAAGCAGCCTCATTCCCTCTGGAGAGCTGCCGAAGCAACTCCTGGTCATCCTGCGCGAATTCCGCCATGGTTCTGCCCGGTGCTTCGGCTTTTGCTCCTACTCTCCATTGCGCGAATTTGACGGTTTCTTCCACCATTTTTCTGGAATCTTCTTGGGGCCAGCCCGGGCCCACGACAACTCAGACGTTCCCATGGGCTCTGGGTAAGCCCGCAATTCCGGCAACAAGCCTGCTATTCTAATGTCCGATTTGGAGCATCTATGGTGGAAGCCAAAGCAAACTGGATTGATGGTGAACGTTTCGCGGCGAGCGCCAGCAGCAGCCACGCCGTCGTGATCGACTCAGATCGCCAGCGCAACACCGCGTCTGGGCCTATGGAGATGGTTTTGATGGGCCTGTGCGGCTGCACTGCTACCGACGTGGTGAGTATTCTGCGCAAGAAACGCGAGCCCTTCACGGGGGTCGAGGTACGTGCTGAAGCCGAACGAGCGCAGCAGCCGCCTACGGTCTATACGTCCATCCATCTCATCTACACGATTTCAGGGCCGGTCGCGCGCAAGTCGGTGGAAGATGCCGTCCGGCTCTCGGAAGAGAAGTATTGCAGCGTCGCCGCAATGCTGAGGAGTACAGCCAAATTAACTTGGGAAATCCGGCTCCTGCCCGCTGTAAATGCGGTTGAAACGCATCTCGAGGCCGCAAAATAGTGCAGCGGGAGGCCGTGCCGTGGAATCTTATCTTTCAACGGGAGGAAAGAATGACAGCAAAGAAAGTGGTTGTGTACAGCTCACCCGGTTGACCGCCATGCTCCTGGGCCAAGGCCTACCTTTCGGAGAAAGGGATTCCATTCGAAATCAAGGACGTCAGCGTGGACCAGCAGGCCGTCTTCGAGCTGGTTCGAACCTACAAAAGCCGCTCCACACCTACGATAGTCGTTGGAGACCAAGTCATGATCGGATTCGATCCTGACCGGCTGGACCAGATGCTTGCCGAGTAGTCTTACCGCACCAGAAATCAGCCCCCGCAGCGGCCATCAGCAGTCGCACCCCTGGCGGGGGTACTTCTTTATAGCCGGAGCGACGTTTTGCTGGGGAGCCGCTGCAGCGGCCGGCAAGGCAATCTTCAACGGAAGCGTCTTTGCCGGACGCGCGGCCATCTCACCGCTGGTCTTGTCGCAGGCACGGACGACATTTGCCGTAATTGTTCTCGCGGGCTTTCTTCTGCTGCGCTTCGGACCGCGCTTTTTACGTATCCAAAGACGGGACCTGCTGCTTTGCGGACTTACCGGCATTCTCGGCTTGGCGGGATCGAATTATTTTTACTATCTCGCCATTGAGAAGTCTTCCGTGGCCATTGCGATCACGCTGCAATATACAGCTCCTGTCTGGGTTCTGATTACGATGGTGATGCGCGGCCGCGATCGGTTTTCGGCCACGCGCGTCTCTGCTGTGATCCTCGCCATGGCGGGAACTGCCCTGGCGATTGATGTTTTTCACTCGGGCCTGAGCTTCAAAGCCATGGGAGTGTTGGGCGGGATCATTGCATCGTTCTCCTATGCTTTTTACAACATCGTGGCGCAGGAACTGGTCAGCCGCCATCATCAGTTCAAGATCATGTTCTACGCGCTCCTGGCAGCGTCCGCTTTCTGGCTGCTGGTGAACCCTCCGCAGAGGCTGGTGGCTGAGCATTTCACCGGCGCGCAATGGAGTTTCCTGTTTCTTTTTGCCTGCCTCTCCACGCTCCTCCCGTATTTCTTTTACTTCACAGGACTGAAATATCTCGATCCAACACGGGCAGTTATCGCCAGCTCTCTGGAACCGGTCTTTGCCATCCTTTTCGCCGTGAGTTTTGTAGGGGAGATCCTGCGCCCGGTTCAGGTGTTAGGAATTGCAGGAGTGCTCCTTGCGACCATTCTGGTGCAGTTACAGGGTCACCCGGCACCCTCGCCAGATCAGCCGTAACTGCAAAAAGTAAGCGGCCTCACGTAGAGGCTGCAGAGTTACAAAAGAAACCAGGATCAGTAGTAGGAAGTCTGATTGACCCACTGCAGACGCTGCACTGTCGTTGTAGCTTTCGCCGACGCGACGCCGCCCAGGGTCAGGCTGGTGGAAGGGAACCACGGTGGAGCGAATCCACCCTGAGCATACCGCCGGTCAAAATACACGTTTCTAGTCTTCGCATTGATGTTCTTGATGTTGTTTTGAATGCGGCCGCCCACAATCGTCAACTGGTTGATTTGATTTCCAATATTCGTCAGGCCGCCCGTGCCATTTTGTGAAATGGTCGCCAGCGAGGCATCAATCTCCAGGTTGGCGTTTGCCTGCTGGTTGTTCAACTGGATGTCGCCGGTTGCGGTATAGATTCCCAATGCCTGACGGGTGTCATTGCCTGGAATCAGCGTATCTGCAGGTTGTCCTGTAATCGGGTTCGGGCTGGTAGTCACCGGCTCCGTAGTGTAAAGAATATCCCCGGTTACGGTAACGTTATTGGCGGCTGTGATTGTTACCTCACTCCCGTTCTGGATGGCGGGTACGCCCTGCCCAGGGCCTGAAAGGGAAGTAATGCTGCCATCCACATACAGCATGGTTGCCGGCGACGATGCGTGCGTGGCCGGATCGATCTGCTGTGGAACTCCCTGGAATACCACGGGAGCGGAGACAGGCAAACCTCCAACTTGCGTCGTCACGGTAGTTGTTCCATTACCGTTTTTTCCACCCGTGGGGTTGATTACAACCGTTGTGGTGGTGGCGGGATTCCCTTGCTTTATCGTATACACCTGCTGTGAGGTGCCATTGGGAGCGGAGAGCGTTACTGAAGCACTGCCCTCCACGTAGATTCCGCCACCATCGATCGTGTTATCGCCGTCCTTCTGTGTGTAAGGGAGAAAGACGCCCGAGTTTGTGCCGGAAGAAGGATACGGATTTCCGTTTACGTCTTTCAAGGCATTGTGAAGATCGCTCTTGCTTACCGGGCTTGTATCAGCGCCGATCCCATCCAGCACCGCCCTTTGCTGGTTGAAGTCATTGGACGGAAGAGGCACTGCTGCTTGGCCTTGTTGGACTCCTGCCTGGAACTGGGGATCGATGGTGTTGTTGCCAGACTTCACGGGAACATCACCCGCCACTTCCTTGCAAGTGCCGCTGAACTGATATCCCGACGTGGATGCCACGCTGCCGACTGTATCGGTAAAAATATAGGAACCTGACGTGCCGAAATTCCAGGCACCATTGGTGAATACGGGACCGGAGATCGTGCCGGGCACCAGGGTCGTGCCATCGCATTCCGGAGAATGGTCAATAAACATTCCCCAGGCAGCAAAACTGATCTTGGAATTCGTGGGGACGAGAGTGGCCTTTACGATCACGCTGCCCCGGTCAGAGATGGTTGTCGCCTGAGTACCTTGTGCTTGTCCTTGCGCAGTCAGGGAATAGTTGTAGAGATAGTCGTATTCGGTGACCGGGCCGCTGGGCGCAGCACAGGTTGCCGTCTTATCACCGCCCAGTACAGTACAACCATTCGGCGCAAGTGCAAACGAAACGTTTGTCAGCTTGAAGCTGCCCGGCCACGAAGAGCCGGCACTACCGTTTCCCGTGAGCTTCACAAAATTCTGGCCGTAGGTATTGACGAGAAAATTCTGCACGTTCGTGTCAGTACCGTTCGGGATCGGCTGCTGTGTAATGGTGAAGCTGGCCGGGATTGCAGCTACCACCTGGTCCAGCATGGCTTGGCGCGCCACGTTCAGGCCTGAGTCTGCCGCATAGAATGAGCCGCGGAAATTGCGGTAGTACCCGTTGATGAGCATGTCTGAACGGACCGAGAGGACCATGGCCAGGCTCAGCCCCGTCATCAACATCAGGAGCAGCAGGGTCGTGATCAGCGCGACGCCTTGCTGAGTCTTGCTTCGCTTCCTGTTGTGAGAGGTGGAAAACCGAGGTGTGTTCCGTTGCATTGCTCCCTCCTCATTCATTCATGCTCAGGTTCCGGGGATTGATTACTACCGAAACCGCCTGGATTTTGTATGGGCCCTGATCAAACGTATTTTGAAATTTGTTATTTACGTCGCCTGACGGTGGTGTTCGTCCGATAAGAGAAATACGAACAGCGCGAATCAGACTCCAGTCATGTTTATAAGTGCTCGCGTCAAAGCTGTAGGGATCAGCACTGGTACCATTCCAGATGGACGCGCCGACTTTGAACCCGATGATCTGTTCCGCAATAACATTCTGTTGGCCACTCTGCTCGCGTATCAGTTTGGGATCAGCGGGATCGGAAGCGTCCACCCAATATTTAATGGGAGCAAGCTTCAGGACCCAATCTGTGTTGCAAAACTGATCACCCAACTTGTTGTTGTCGCTGTTGCTGGCAATTCCCAGGGGATCAGTATCGTTTACCCCTCCTGCCCCAGTGGGATTGTGCGCCAGTTTTACCTTTCCGCCTGACACCTCGCCATCGCTGGTGAGAACCGTCGTGGTCATCTGCGAACCGTCACTCTTCACCAGGAGAACCTCGTCTCCACTGTGAAAGTCCGCCGCAAGTTGAGCCAGAGTCGTAGCGCCAAGCGGGGTGATGAACAGGCTGGATGACGTGCTGCTTACACAATTTGCGCCGATATCCTGAGGATTGGCTGGAGGAGTGTTCGGGTCGATCGCGATCACGTTCATCGCGTCAAAACAAGTCTGGCCGTAGGTATGGGTCGTGGCATCGTAACAGTTCGTGGCCGGCGGATTATTGACGATGGTCACGCCGATGGGCCATGAAGGAATATTCACGCCCTGGTAGTACCCGGTTCCTGCATTCACCACGTCAATCTGCATCTGCGCCGCAGCATTTCGCATGGCAATATTGAGCCCGGTCTGTTGTTCTTCGGTCGTGAACAGAGGCGCGTGTTTCCTCACCAGCCCAATCGCGGCACCGCCAACGATCATGAAGATCGCCATAGCCACCAGAAGTTCGACAAGCGAGAAACCTGCTGTTCCTGCGGCAGCATTCGACCTGGTTTTGCGAATCAGTTGTGCATTGGCTTTGCGCATGTGCTCACCTCACCATGCTGGTTTGGAAGTTTACTGCCCCTGTTACGGCGGGCAATTGCACCACGACCGTGATCCTGCGCGATTCCGGCGGCAATCCAGGGACGTTCGTTTCAATGATCCAGCGGCGTCTAAATAACAGGGTGTCTCCGTTGCCGGCAGGGGGTGCATTCCCTTGCGTAGAGATTACGGTTCCATCCGGGGCATGAGTTGTCGTCGTGAAGACATTCTTGCCGCCCGCGTCTTTTCCGCTCACCGTCTCAACAATGGATCCGTTGCCGGACGAAATGGCAACCGTATCAAAATAGTCGATGGTTTGAAGGCTTCCATCCGGAGCAGTAACGCTCGCGGTGGTGTCGGCTGTCAGGCTACCCACGGAGTTCCCCGCGGAAACAGAAATGGCGGGATCAGAGTCGGGCAGCCGATTGAGATCGTCGAGCTTTTCAGAGGCAAGCAGCGCCTCCGTGCTCATGTAGCGTGACGTGCTTGAATTTCCGGTAAGCTGCGCCAGCAGAGCGGCTGCACCAAGCAACCCGACCGCCAGGATTACGATGGCAATCATGGTCTCTATCAAGGCAAAACCTGTCTGCCGGCCCGTTTTACGGCGTGACTTTGATATTTCCATAGCTAGATACCGCAATCGACTCAGTCTTTCCGTGGGACGTCAGCGTGAGTGTAGTAGAGCCCACTGAGGCGGTAACCAGACCGCCAGGATGGAACTGGAGAGTTGTGTCCTGACCCAGCACAAATGCATTTCCGAGAGGCACCGGATTCGCCGTTACGTTTGTGAAGACTCCGGTGCGGTTCGGGTCGCTCTGCACCTGATAATTCGAATTGGCCTTGCTGAATACGACTTGAAACGGGTACCCCCCGGAGATCGCCTGATACCGGGTGCCTTGAATCGCTCCTGTAACCGCTGAGACCGCCGCATTGAGTTGAAACGACCGGTAAATATTAGTGATCAGCGGAAGGGCTACCAGCGACAGGAGCAGAGCTATGACGAGTGTGATGATGAGCTCGATCAGCGTAAAGCCTGATCTCCCGGACTGGGACCGGCGTGCCGATCCTATTCTCGATGCCAACCTGCCACCGCTCATCTGCTCCTCCTTGCCGAAAATTGCGGCCGAAACCCAGCCTTTGAAACCGTTCGGAGCCCAAGAGAAGAACACTTCCGGAAAAAGTACTGTCGGTCGGAAAAGTTACTTCGGTTATGCAGACTCGATTGTCTGGCCCCCCGGCGGGAGCGACAAGTTACCAAAGTGTTTTTGAGAGGAGCCGCAGTGGTTACTAAAGTTGTCGCGGCAAAGGCTGTGAGTCCTTGTCTATATTGGAGCTTTCTAATCGGTTCAGCAGAGATTGCAAATCTGGGTTGCCCGAGATTCGTTTCTTAAAACGTTCGGCATCCAGCAGCTTGCTACAATACGGGTATGATCCGTCTCCGAAATGCCGGTGTTTTCGTGCTGTTTCTTGGTTTGGCTGCCATGGCTCAGCCCGATAAGCTCCCAACCGCCACCGTGAACCTTGTGGTTGTCCGAAATTCAAATGGGAAGCCCGTCAAAAACGCGGAGGTTGTCCTGCACATGCTAGACAAGGACGGCCATATAAAGCAGGATGGCCTGGAGCTGAAGACTCATGAAGATGGCAAAGCGGGAACGGACGGAATACCGTATGGCAAGGTGAGGATCCAGGTGATTGCTCACGGCTTCCGCACCTGGGGAAACGATTTTGACGTGCGGCAGCCGAATATGGATATCACCATCAAACTGCAAAAGCCCACCGAGCAGTTCTCCATCTACAAGTGAGCGACGGGGGCGGATGCTTCCCGCAGCCAGCTTTCGGCGGTTATCTTGACAGAACCGTCCTTCCAATGTCATTTCTAGTAGCTTTCCTTGTTTAGCGGAAAAGCGGAAAGGTAACGCTCGAGTGAAGGTAAGGGTCTTTTTCCATGGCAAGTGCTTTGACGGCACCTGTTCGGCGGCCCTGTTCTCACGCTTCTACCGCGAGCGGATCCGAGAGGACGCGCTTTTTGAATTCACCGGTCTTGTGCACCGCGCCGGCGCTCTTTTTGATGAGAACCAGTTCGATGGCGATGAAAACGTAATTGTTGATTTCAAGTACTCGGCTTCGCCGCGGATTACGTGGTGGTTTGATCATCACCAGAGCGCGTTTCTCACGCCCGAGGATGCGGATCACTATCGCACCCATGATCAAAGCCGGAAATTCTATGATCCGGAATTCAAGTCCTGCACCAAGTTTCTGGCCCAGGTGGCGCAGGACAAGTTTGGCTTTGATGCCGCGCCCGTCGCTGAGTTAATTCATTGGGCGGATATTATCGATGGCGCTCAGTTTGAATCACCCGAGCAGGCGGTGGAAATGGCTGAGCCGGCCATGAAGCTTACCATGGCCATTGAATCTACGAATGATCCCGACTTTCTGCCCCGGGTCATTCCGTTTCTTGTGAGCGAGCCGCTGGCCAGCGTCATCCAGGAGCCATTTGTGGCCGAACTCATCCCGCCGCTGATGGAGCGGCATGGCAAATCACTGGATATTATCCGCCAGCACTCCGAGTGCAAAAATGGCACAATTTATTTTGATATCAGTGACTACGATCTTGAAGGTTACAACAAGTTCATTCCGTACTATCTTCATCGCGACTCGGTCTACAGCGTAGGCTTGAGCCGTAGCAGCTTTCGAGTAAAGGTCGCCGTCGGATCAAATCCATGGACGCGGAAAACTGACATGGTAAACCTGGCAAAAATCTGCGAGCGATATGGCGGAGGCGGCCATGCGCGCGTGGGAGCCATTTCTTTCCCGCCGGACAGGGCGGAACTCGCCCGTAAGGCCGCACAGGAGATCGTTCAGGAACTGCGTAATTCAGATTGAACGATATCATTTACTCGCCTCCAGGACTAAGGTTCCGTACTACCTCAGACGGAAAAAAGCTCTCACGTGCTTGATGCAGAGTTGATGCTTCGGTAGGCTCGTCAATGTCCCCACGGGAGTGGGGTTCCCTGTCAAAAAACAAGGTTGGAGTAGATCAAGTGTACCGCATCTCTAAGCTGGTTGCGGGCGCCGCAGTGGCGGCCCTGTCTTTATGCGCGGCAGCGCAGGAACAGCCGCCCAAGCTGAGAGGACAACACCCTCAGCAGCAACAGCATTCCACCGCGGCGAAGCTCACGCCCGAGCAGAAGTTCGTTTTTGATACCGTCAATATGGCGGTGTCGCTGCCCGAGTCTGACCCGCAGGATCGCCTCCGTGTATTGGCCAGCGCGGCTGATGTGATCGCCCCTATCGACCGCACCATGGCCCGGAAGCTCTGGCACGAGGGCGTGCGCATAGAATCGGAGTTGATTCGCGTGGGGCAAAAGCCATCTGTGTCTTTAATGGCCAGCGGTCAGGCTGATTGCCAGGCTGCTCTGAACTTCGTTGAAAACCTGCCCGTAAACGCCGCCTTCCAGGCCGAGCAATCTCTCATTGGCGCTGTAACTTCCTGCCCCAAGCAGACTCTGGATACAATTTCGCGGAAGCTGGATGCGGCCATGGACAAAGGCATTGTGCCCTCGCGAGCTCTGATGGCTGCGATTCAAGCTCAGGGAGCGAGCTCTCAGTGGTCGCAGCAGCACTTTGAGAAGATGTTCGATTCGCTGCCTGACAGCCACGAGTACGCCGGCGAAGCAGAGAACTTTGCCGCAATGTACGCGCAGATGGCCCCGGACGTAAACAAGGACCTGGCCAGCCGCACGGGACTCAAACTGCTCGACTGGCTGGCCAAGATGGACGACAGTCCTGTCCGTACGATGGGCATCAACATCACTGCCGGTGCAATGCAGGAAGCGCTCGGTGCGACGGACTACGCGGCAGCACTGCAGAAGGATCTGGTGGCGAATTCTGCTGTCCAGAATCCCGGCCAAACAAGGGAAATCGAGCGCCCTCCCGAGGACACGGTTTCCGTGCTCGAAGCCATGGACAAGGCCGGAACCGATCAAACCGAAGCTCTGCGAGGCCTTCCGCCGGTTCAGCGGGCACGCCAGGCCGCAGCCAGCGGTTTCGCTGCTGGAACCTCCGGACATAAGGCCCAGGCTGCAAAGTACTTTGATATGGCGTTCGACGCCGTAAATGAAGCCTGGGACGCTCGTACTCCGGAGACGGACACCGCTGCAGTAGTTCAAGAGGTTGGCGAGGCCGCCGCTCAGGTGAACTCTTTAAATGCACTCGTCAGAGCCCAGGCTCTCCGCGACTCTTCAGCCCAAGCGATTGCCATGCTCGCTGTTGCGCGCGTTGTGTCCAGCAACGGCATAGCTCGTTAAAATCAGCAGGACATCGGTCGTCAGTGTGTATGAACTTGGGTGCCGTTGCGTGGTAAGCTGTCAAAATACATCATCAAAATAGCCAGGATTGTCCTTTGGTTCAGATCATTGACGTGAAGTGTCCCAATTGTAAGCGCAGCTTCAGGACAGTCCCCGCTGTGGTAGAGCACGCAGGCTCAGTCTTCTGCTCAAGCTGCGGTACTCTAATGACAATTTCAGCGCCTCAATCCATTGAGGTTCTACGCAAGAAGCACGACGCTGCTTAATTTGTGGATAGCGCGGAATCGGCGTATGCGCTCTTTTGCCTGGCAATCTACTGCGAGGATCCCACACGCAGGTTGTTTTGCACAGAGAAGACTCCTGGCACGGAGTTCGCGCGAATCCCCGCTTCATTCTTGTCGGCTTGGCTGTTTACCATTCCTTCAAGGGTCACGTGACCACTTTTCACAACGATGTGAATTGGAGGGACCGATCCCATGGCGTAGGGGAAGAGACGATCGTCATTAAATATGGCTCGCGCGACTTGGCGCCGTATACGGTCATCATTGGGGGAGGGAGGCAGGATTTCAATCTGGTTGTTGACGGTTTCCACGCCTTCCACGTGCTTCACAGCCCGTTGCGCATCGTCCTTGAGAACAGCATTGCGCACCTGACCCATCAGGGTGACCGTGCTGCCATCAACTTTATAGGAAATGTTGTCAAAAATTGAAAGTTGCGGCAGCATGACAAGCTGGTGATAAACCTCCTGCGTGACACGCTCCTGCATTCTCTGTTTTCCCGCGGAAGACTGGTTTTGAGCAGTGGACTGGGCCCACAACCCAGATGCTAGCAGGCAAATAAAAACCGTTAAACCTCTAGAACAAGCTTTTCTCATCTCCTCGACCCTCTCTGGATGGCTTAGATGCGTCAAGGCCGGGGCTTGTCACTATGCGGCGGGTGCGCGTGTGTGTGCTGAAGTGGCGGTCGGTCCTGAGAGCATTAGGAATTCAGTGCGGCCAACACTTATAAGCAGAGGATTAGTTAGAATTTTCTAATATCAGGTTGGAGCAAGTGCCGGGTCTTAGTTCGTGGATCAGGTGTGTCGCAGCCGTCTTAAGAGTCTTTTTTGTTCCAAGAGTTTTGCGTGAAAGTGTATGATCACAGCAACTCTGAATTTGGCAAAAAATCAACACCTCCTCAAGAAGGAGAGCGGGCGTCCGTTTTGGATATGATGCAGTACTTTGCGAGTTTCCTGGCAAGCATCGTGGTTTCCGCGTGCCTGACCTGGCTGGTGCGCAATGTAGCCAGACGTTGTGGACTCGTCAAACTTCCTGACTCGCCCCGTCACATTCACTCCACTCCCATTCCACGCCTTGGCGGCTTCGCCGTTTTTACCTCATTTCTCGCGCTGTTTATTTCCTATTTGGTTGCTGCCCGACATGGATGGGGCATCTCTCCAAACAATGGAGACGTGATCCGGGTTGTCATTATCGCAACAGTATTTTTCCTGGTCGGTTTGGTGGATGATCTCATTTCGGTTGTGCCATGGGTAAAACTGGCGGTCGAAATTGGGGGTGGTGTTGCTCTCTACCTTTCCGGGATTCATTTTGGCTTCTGTTCCACTCAGAGGTGGATGCACGGTTCCGCGGCTATTTGCCTCGGCTTAACTGTAGTTTGGGTCGTCCTGATCTGCAATGCAATCAACCTTATTGATGGACTTGACGGTCTGGCTGCTGGGGCGGCTCTGTTTTCCATGGTCACGATTTTTACTCTGGCTGCGGCAGGTCGACCGGGGGTAGCAACGGCGACCACCATTCTGGCGGGCAGCCTCTTCGGCTTCCTGATCTTTAACTTCAATCCCGCATCCATCTTCCTGGGGGATTCTGGCAGTCTCTTTGTGGGTTTTGTCCTCAGCGCGTTTGTGCTGGCGGAATCGCAGCGCCAGACTTCAACGCTGGACAGCATCATTGTTCCAGTCGTCTCTTTTGCACTTCCTTTGACGGACGTGGCACTCAGCTTCCTCCGCCGATTCCTTAGTGGCCATTCTATTTTCGGAGCTGACCGGGAGCACATTCACCATAAGTTGCTTGAGCTTGGACTTACACAGCGTCAGGTGGTCTGGGTTCTTTACGGAATCTCTGCTCTTTGTGCTGTACTGAGCCTCTTCCTGCTCAACCCATCGCCGGTGGTTTTTGTACCGGTAGGTGCGATCCTGTTGCTGCTCGTCTTCTTCGGGCTGCGCAAGCTCAAGTATCCAGAATTCAGGGAATTCCAACGCGTTGGGCGGCGTTTGAAGCTGCAGAAGAAAGTTTTTGCCCGCAACATCGCATTGCGGAAAGCTGCTGCCGGCTTGCAAAGCTCGCGCAACGTTGCCTCGATCGCCGAGCTGCTGGAGGAGTGCCTGGCCGGCGATTTTGACGGGTTCGAGATCGTTCTCGATGACCGCTTTGCGCCCGGCCAGTTATTCGACAGCTACGGAGACGGACGCTCAATCAAGGTTCACTGGCGTTCCAGCAAGGAGCGCCTGGTACTTACGCTTGATCTCTGCACTTCCCGGCGGCGTCCAATAGGCCAATTATCTCTTTATCAGGGTACTGGGCGGCTTCTCTTGATCGATGCCGAGCTCCTGAAAGGGGCGTTTCGTCATTCGCTGGAGCGAGCGGTCCAGAATACGATTGCCGCCCCTGTGCTCACCCGAGTACCGCTCTCCTCAGTACTCGAAACAGCCGAGACCCCGGTGCCAGCCGGCGCTTACGACAATGACATTTAATATCATACGAAGTTGGTGAGCGGCATATAGCTACAAAGCTCTCATTGCGACATGGAGCGATGGTAATCGCGTTCAGCAACGCTGCCTGCAGCGACTAAAACGTCCGCTGTTCGATTTCGCACAGTAAAATGCACAAGCGAACAGCAGTGTTGTGTTCAATACTGCAACATACCGTCGCAACACACTGAATGCAAACGGGTTGCTCAACAATCGTATTCGGCATAAAACGTGCCATTCTGGTAGCGTGCCCCACCCTGAGGAAGATCTGAAGCTGCCGAGGGAGCCGCTACTATGAACGAGCTAAGGAGATCGAGGTTAGGTTTGCTGTTGGGAATGGGTCTGCTGGTGCTCAATGCCTTTGCCGCCTGGAACGGTGCCTCGCCGGATCGATCTCAGAAGAAAGACCCCATAAGCAGCCACATCAGCATTTTAAAAACAGGGAAGGTGCAGGAAAAAGCAGCAGCAGCCTATTGGTTGGGACAACAGCACACGGCCGCTGCACCGGCTGTAAATTTGCTGGTTGAATTGCTCGGCGACAGCAGTGAAGTCAACCCTGTGAAATACCGTTCCAGCCCAATACCCACAAAGATGACTCTGGGCGAAGAAGCAGCGGCTGCCTTGGTCAATATTGGCCACCCTTCTATAGACGCGCTCATTCGAGTCTTGAAGACCTCTCCACTGGCCGAAGCACGCAAGAACGCGGCGTGGGCTCTGGGAGCATTGCACGACACCGGGGCGACGGCTCAGATTTAGCAGCCATTTGCAACCAGACAGGAATCCAGCCCGAATGAGCTGGACTGCATTCACTCAAAAGAGAGGTGAAAGCGGGATGCACATTTTGTTTCAGGACGTCCGTTACGCTTTGCGCATGTTGCGCAAGAACCCGGGTTTCGCAACTGTGGCAGTCGTCACGCTCGCGCTGGGTATTGGAGCCAACACTGCAATCTTCAGCTTGATCAACGCCGTCCTGCTGAAATCTCTTGCCGTTCAGGATGCCCACCAGTTAGTGATTGTCAGCGATCCCGCAATGGCGAACAGCAGGAGCATCGGTACTCCGCGAACTGATATCTATTCTTATCCGCTCTACCGGGATCTGCGGGATGGCAACAATGTTTTTTCCGGAATGGCTGCATCAGGGCAAGAACACCGTGTGACAGTGGAAACTGGGGCAACCGGCGTTGTCACCGATGACGCGACCATAAATCTTGTAACCAGCAATTACTTTTCCGTGCTCGGAGTTTCGCCGTTTCGCGGACGCACGCTGGTGCCGGATGATGATCGAGCCAAATCATCGAACCCGGTCGCCGTGGTCAGCTACGAGTTCTGGATCAGAAAACTTGCCGAAGATCCTGCTATTGTCGGGCAAACGGTTCGGCTCAACAAGTACCCTTACGTCGTAGTTGGCATAGCCGCACCCGGATTTTTCGGGGATACCGTGGGCGAGAAGCAGGATTTCTGGATACCTGTAACCATGCAGCCCCAGGTGATGCCGGGACGGCCCTGGCTGGATAACGTTCAAGCCTCTTGGCTTCGGGTGATGGCGCGTCTGAAGCCAGGTGTAAGCAGAGGCCAGGCCGAAGCTAACTTAAACGTCCTGTTTCAACAATGGCTGCAAGGTCCGCAAGGGCGCTCCCTCGATCCCGGGGATCAGCAAGCGCTTAAGCAGGAAAAAATATCTGTTGTTGCCGGAGCCGGGGGTTTCTCCGGGCTGCGGCCAGAGTTCTCTCGCCCGCTGGTTCTCCTGATGGCGATCGTCGGCCTTGTTTTGCTGATTGCTTGTGTCAACGTGGCAAATCTTATGCTGGCGCGGGCCAATTCACGTCAGCGCGAGATTGCGGTCCGCCTGGCGATCGGCGCCAGCCCGCGCCATCTGATCCGGCAAATGCTGACGGAAAGCGTCTTGCTTGCCTTTGCCGGTGGAATTGCCGGATTGCTGCTCGCGGGTTGGGGCACGCAAAGCCTGTTGAAGCTGAGCTTAAGCGCGCGCGCGGCCGAGGGATTCACTGCAAATCCGGACTGGCGCGTGCTGGTTTTCACCGCTGCTGTGTGCCTTTTGACCGGGCTGCTCTTTGGCTTGGCGCCCGCCTTGCGTTCAGCCAAGCTCGCAGTGGCGCCCACACTGAAAGAGAACACCGTGGCGCAGGCCGGTTCCGGGCGGTTTCCACTTGGCAAAATTCTGGTCGCCTCGCAGGTTGCTATTTGTCTGCTGGTCTTGTTTGCTGCCGGGCTGCTGGTGCATAGCCTCAAGAATCTCAGAGATCTCGATCTGGGATACAGCCGCGACAACGTTCTGATGGCGCGCGTCGATCCGGTTGCCGGTGGATACAAGCCCGCGCAGCTGATCGAATATCAACGTGAGATGAGTTCGCGGCTCGCATCGCTCCCCGGAGTACGTAGCGTTACAGCTTCAGAAAACGGTTTGTTCAGTGGTACCGAATCTGCAGACGCTATGAAGATCGAAGGTTACACCGCCTCGCGTGATAAAGACCGAGTGGTGTATTGGGACCAAGTCGGGGTTGGTTACTTTCATGCATTGGGAATTCCCATTCTGATGGGGCGAGAATTTGGTCCTCAGGACACGCCGACTTCTATGAAGGTCGCGGTCATCAATGAGACCATGGCGAAATTCTACTTTGGCAACTCCAACCCGATCGGCCGCAAGATGTGGATTGACGATCAACAGCACAAGGACCAGCCAATGGAGATCGTCGGAGTGGCCCGTGATGTGCGCGATCATACGATCCGCGGGCCGGTCCAGCGCCGCTTTTACGTGCCCACGGGGCAGGCTTTGGATGCCCTGTACGCCATCAATTTCGAAATTCAAACCGCCGGCAAACCTCAAGATCTCACCGAACCTGTGCGAAAAGCCTTTGCTGCACTAGACGCAAATGTGCCGGTTTCGCGAATTCGCACTCTGAACGAGTTGGTGGACTCTTCTATTTCCAACAACATTCTGGTGGCGCGTCTTTCCACATTTTTCGGTGTCCTGGCTCTAATGCTGGCCTGCATAGGACTCTACGGAGTCATGTCGTACACCGTGAGCCGCCGCACACGTGAAATTGGGGTGCGCATGGCGCTGGGAGCGCAGCGAACGCAGGTGCTCGGCATGGTGCTGAATGAAGGATTGAAGCTTGTGCTGATAGGAATTGTCATTGGAATTCCTGTGGCGTTGCTCTCGACTCGCATTTTCAGTTCTATGCTCTTCGGCCTGAGCGCGGCAGACCCGCTCTCAATGCTGACGGTGATTGCGATCTTGGGCAGCATCGCGACATTGGCAGGGCTAATACCTGCGAGGCGCGCAACAAAAGTGGACCCTATGGTGGCCCTACGTTATGAATAGAGCCTGAGGACAAACGCGTGCTGGCGAATTTGGGACAAGATATCCGATATGGCTTGCGAGTGCTGCGCAAAGCGCCCGCATTCACTGCTGTCGCCGTGATTACCCTCGCTCTTGGGATAGGCGCCAATGCTGCTATGTTCGCGGTGTTCAGCGCGTTTATCCTTCGGCCATTACCATTTCGTGATCCTGACAAGCTGGTTGCGCTCTGGGATAAACGGCCTGGGATGAGGGGCGGCATGGATGGTTTATTTCTCTCCCCCCTCACGCACTACAGAGCGCTCCTGGACCAATCCCACACGCTCCAAGACGTGGCTGCGTTTCAGCGCTACGCGCCGCGTCTGGCAGGTCCTTCAGGGTCCACGAAAATTGAAGCCATCAAATGCAGCGCAAATCTTCTCCAATTGCTTGGTTTCAGAGTAGCCGCAGGCCGCAGTTTTTCAGCAGATGAGACTACGGCGGGCCGGAACAATGTCATAGTCATTACGGCTGGCTATGCGTTGGATCATTTCGGCTCTTTGAAGGGCGCTGTCGGCAAGTCACTCACGCTGGACGGAGCCGCTCATGTGATCGTGGGAGTTCTGCCGCAGGGCTTCCGCATGCCCAATCTCATGGAAGGGGAAATGCGACTCAATCCTCAGTTGCTGCTCCCCCTTGACACCTCGGCTACAGCAGCGGGCAAGCCAGGACCATTTGTAAGCATGGTAGCCCGGGTGAAGCCGAACTTCACTTTGGATCAGGCCCGCTCTGATCTTGCCGTGATTGCGCAGCAGTTTCGCAAGGAGGACATCCATGGGTTAACTCCCGTAACCGGAGTTAGTGTTCTCTCTTTGCGATCAGAAGATCGGAGCCCGGATTCAACCAAACGGTTGCTGATTTTTCAGGGAGCCGTTGTCTTTATCTTGTTGATCGCCTGCGCGAATATCGCAAATTTGCTGCTGGCCCGCGCTACAGAAAGGAAAAAGGAAGTGGCGGTAAGGCTGGCGCTTGGCGCGTCCCGTGCTCGCATCATGGCCCAAATGCTTACTGAAAGCATCACACTTGGTGTTCTCGGCAGCATTGCCGGCCTGCTTCTGGGCCAATGGCTTGTTGTCCTGGTTGTTGACGTTGGGCCGGGAGATTTTCTTCAGGGGCACATTCCAGCCATCGATTCCAGCGTACTGCTATTCACTGTTTTCGCCACAGTGATCACGAGTATCTTGTTCGGTTTGGCTCCGGCTGTGCACACTTTGCGGCAGAAAATACAGGAAGCTCTAGCTCGAACGGGGAGAGTGGCAAGCAGTCAGGGGAGCAGGATCCGTTCTGTTCTTGTCGTCGCGGAGTTGTCTCTTGCGCTGATGCTGCTGGTTGGCGCGGGCCTTTTGATCAGAACTCTTCGAGCGGTCCATGGCGTCGATCCCGGTTTTCAGCCGGAACATTTGCTAACTGCCGTTATTCAACTTCCTCCCGATAAGTACAAAGTTGACCTGAAAACTGGTGACAACGGAAAGCTTTCCAGTTTCTCGAACGAGCTGCTTACCCGAGTACGCGCTCTCCCCGGCGTAGAGTCTGCGACTGCTTCAGGTTCCCTGCCAATGAGCACGATTGAGTTGACAACGTTTCACGTAGAAGGGCAATCGAACGAGGACCAGCGTAGCGTCGATATGGCCAGCGTACGTGATGATTACTTTAAGACAATGGGCATCCCTGTTGTAGAAGGGCGCGATTTCAGCCTTCAGGACCTGCAGCAAAAAAACAAGGTCGTTGTCGTGAGCAAGAACCTGGCGAAGACCCTTTGGCCTGGTCAGGATCCAATAGGACGAAAAATCATCACGGGCAGAAAGAGCGACGATGCCTTTACGGTTATAGGCATCGCTCAAGACACTCATGATCTTGGCTTGGACGCACCGCCGACAGCAACTATTTATCGAATTGCTGCACCCCAACATCTGTTTGTCATTCTGCGCACAATGGGCGATCCGAATCTGCTCGCCAAGCCCCTTCGCGAACAGGTTGCCGCAGTCGACGAAGATGTCCCGGTAAGCGACATTGTTCCTATGGAGGAGGTGGTCGAGAGCACCTTCCAGAATCGTCGGTTTCAAATGTGGCTGTTCATTGTGTTTTCAGCACTGGCGTTGGGCCTTGCTGCGGTTGGGCTGTATGGGCTTCTTGCCTATATTGTCAGTGCTCGGACCCGGGAAATTGGCATTCGTATGGCGTTGGGCGCCCAGGTCACGGATGTGCTGCAGATGGTCATCAGGCAAGGATTAACACTCGCTCTTGTGGGAGCCATGGTCGGATTGGCGGCCGCTGGAGCGCTCTCCCGGCTGATGTCAAACCTCGTGTTTGGAGTGAAAACCATTGATCCGGTGACGTACGCTGCGACTGCCGGTATCCTGATTCTGGTGGCCGTTTTCGCCTGCTACATTCCAGCTCGACGCGCAGCCAGGGTAGATCCAATGGTGGCTCTGCGCTGCGAATGAGAGAATAAAGAGGGATTGAGTAATTGTAAGTTGGTAATTGGCTTTATTGAACGTACGACAGGGGTTGTTGCATGACGCCGACACAATTTACCAGTTACGAAATCACCCAATTATCAAATTGACCGGATCCGCCGTTATTTCGCGGAGTGTGTTTAAGGACCAGACCTTGATTCAACTTCGTAATATAGAAAAAACCGTTAAGAGCCCGGCTGGTACAGCCTGGCTGCTGCGACGAATTAACCTGAATATCCGAGAAGGTGAATTTGTCACCATCATGGGACCGTCCGGCGCGGGGAAGACGACGTTGTTGAGCATTGTCGGGATGCTCGATGATGGTTGGGCCGGCGAATATGTCTTTGCGGATCAGCTCGTGCACAAGCTGGACCGCAAAAAGCGCGCTGATTTGAATCGGCGTTACATCGGATTCGTCTTCCAAAGCTATCACCTGTTGGACAATCTGACGGTCCAGGAAAATATCGACGTGCCGTTGAGCTACCGTGATATTCCGCGCGCTCAGCGGGCCTCCATGGTCGCCGACATTCTGGACCGGTTCCAGATCGTCGGGAAGAAGGACCTGTATCCCAACCAGCTTTCCGGCGGGCAGCAGCAGCTCGTCGGTGTCGCGCGCGCGGTGGCCGGAAATCCCAAGCTGATCCTGGCCGATGAGCCCACGGGAAACCTGCATTCCGCCCAGGCAAAAGAGATCATGGAGCTGTTTCGCAGATTGAACGAGCAGGGTACGACTATTGTTCAGGTGACGCATTCTGAAGCGAACGCCGCATACGGAAACCGCGTGATTCAGCTTAAGGACGGGTGGATTGTGGAAGACACGGCAGCAACGCCGGGCAGCGCTACTGCCTGATTTTGGGGGAGAACGCAGGTGGCAACGAAGGTCCAGGAAGTGGAAAACACGACGGCGATTGTAACGGCGAAAGTGGAGCCGGTGCGGGTCCTCATTGCTGACGATCAGGCTGATGTGCGTGAAGCCCTGCGCCTGTTGCTCAAAGCCGAAGGATACAGCACCGAGACGGTTAACAGCCCGAATGCCACGCTGGATTCAATCCAGCACGGAGATTTCGATGTCGTGCTGATGGACCTGAACTATCAGCGCGATACCACTTCCGGGCAGGAAGGAATTGACCTGCTGTCGCGCGTGCAGTCGCTGGACAGTCGCCTGCCCATTGTCGTGATGACGGCCTGGGGCAGCGTAGAACTCGCTGTGGAAGCCATGCGCCGCGGTGCGCGCGACTTCATCCAGAAACCCTGGGACAATGCTCGGCTGCTCTCCATTATCCGCACGCAAGTGGATCTATACCGCACCATGCGTCGTGCTGAGCGACTGGAGGCGGAGAATCGGCTGCTTCGCGCACAAAACCGTCCCGTGTTCATTGCAGAATCAAAGGCGATGGAGCCGCTGCTTACGTTGATCAGCCGTATTGGCCCGAGCGACGCAAACGTGCTCATCACCGGCGAGCATGGCACAGGCAAGGAAGTCGTCGCCCAGACGCTGCACGTCATGTCGCCGCGCAGCAGCCGCCCTATGATTACCGTCAATACGGGCGGCTTGCCGGAAGGAACTTTCGAAAGCGAACTGTTCGGCCACGTGAAAGGCGCATTTACTGACGCGCGCACCGATCGCGTCGGTCGTTTTGAACTGGCTGACCACGGCACGTTGTTCCTCGACGAAATTGCAAATGTGCCTCTGAAACAGCAGGCCAAGCTACTGCGTGTCCTCGAAACCGGAGAAATGGAACGGGTGGGTTCTTCACGCACTCACAGAGTGGACGTTCGCGTTCTCTCGGCCACCAATGCTGACTTGAAGGTGGAAAGCGCTGAAGGCCGGTTTCGTTCCGATCTCCTATTTCGGCTGAACACGGTTGAGCTCCACATACCGCCGCTCCGCGAGCGGAAAGAGGACATCCCACTTCTGGCGGCGCATTTCCTGACGGCGTACGCGCAACGCTACCGCAAACCGGTATTGGGATTCGATCCTGCCGCCATGCAGAAGATGCTGGATCATCCATGGCCGGGAAATGTGCGAGAACTGGACCATGCCACCGAACGCGCTGTCCTGATTACAACCAGCGAACAGATTCAGCCCGGCGATCTGGGACTGGAAAGCGAACGCGCTGCATCGGCGAAGATTGAGGATATGAGCCTGGAGGAAGTGGAGAGCCTCCTGATCAAGAAGGCGCTTTCACGCCACTCCGGTAATATCAGTCATGCCGCGGACGCGCTCGGGTTGAGCCGCAGCGCTCTTTACCGCCGCATGCAAAAGTATGGCGTCTGATCCACTGCATCCCTTCAGCTCCCTGCCTGCGCTCCATCCCCCCAAGCGGAGCAAGCTGAGCTTTGATGCGCGCATCACTCTCCTGACATTGTTAATCAGCGCTCCAGGAATTGTTGTTGCAGAAATCCTTATCTGGTTCAGCGGACACTCGGTGGAGTTCAAATGGACTGTCACCTTATTTATTGCCTTGGCCTGGATCATCGGAACATCAACATTGCATGGCCGCGTCGTCCGGCCGCTCCAGACCCTCTCCAATATGGTGGCAGCGATTCGCGAAGATGATTTTTCCTTCCGATTGCGCGGCGGGAGCAGGGAAGATTCGCTCGCCGATCTCATCCTTGAGATCAACGCTTTAGCTTCACGCCTGCAGGAGCAGAAGGTAAGCGCGCTGGAAGCCACGGCGCTGTTGAAGAAGGTGCTCATGGAGATTGATGTCGCGGTCTTCACCTTCGATCAGCAGCAGCACCTCCGCATAGTGAACAGGGCCGGCGAGCAACTGATGGGTCGAATTGCCCCGCGCATGCTGGGGCTGACGGCGCAGGAACTAGGCTTACAGGAGTTCCTGCAGGCGTCGGAACCGCAAACCCTGCAGATGACCTTTCCGGGAAAGCACGGACGATGGGCCATCAGCCATACCAGTTTTCGCGAAAACGGAGTTCCACATCAACTCCTGATTATCTCGGACCTGAGCCGTGCTTTGCGTGAAGAAGAACGGCAGGCCTGGCAGAGGCTGATCCGGGTCCTTGGCCACGAGCTCAACAATTCACTCGCCCCAATCAAGTCCATCGCGGGAACTTTGGGTTCACTGACCGCCAGGGCGGAGATGCCTGATGATGTGACCCAGGACATGCGCCAGGGGCTGCGTGTGATTGAAAATCGCGTGGAATCACTCAGCCGTTTTATGCAGGCATATACCCAACTGGCGCGCATGCCGGCGCCCACGCGCACGCGAACTGAAGTAGGCCCGCTGGTGCAACGCGCGGCGTCCCTGGAGCGCCGCCTCGCCGTACGGAACTCCGAAGGGCCGCGAGTCTTTATTGACGCTGATCCCGACCAGTTGGAGCAGTTGCTCATCAATCTGATCCGCAATGCGGTTGACGCATCACTCGATGGCTCACTGAGGCAGGCGGGTTCGGTGGAAGTGGGTTGGCGCACCAACGCCCGCAGCGTTGAAATTTTCATACGCGATGAAGGGCCAGGTCTCCTCAACAGCGACAATCTGTTTGTTCCATTCTTTACGACGAAGCACGGAGGAAGCGGCATTGGGCTGATTTTGAGCCGCCAAATCGCAGAGGCGCACGGCGGCGTCCTGCAGCTTTCCAACCGCTCTGATCGCACCGGTTGCGAGGCAGTCATCGCGCTGCCCCTTTCTTATGACTCAGCCTTTAGTTAAGTCTTCCCGTCAGGAACGCGATATCATGTTCCTATAGATGGAACAGGATCTGCACAACTTAAAAGATGACATGATCGCGTTCATTGAAGGCCACGGATTGCGCCGCTTCAATGCCTACGTCGGTGATGATGTGAGCACAGTACCCTGGGCTACTGGCGAAGACAACCCGGACGCGTGGAAGGATTTCGTGGAGCTGGCCAAAGCATCCGGTGTGAGCTTTGTCACCATGAGCTTTGTGGAGTTGGACAAGGAGGATGTTGACCTTCTGCTGGACCGCCTGCAGGAAATTGAATACATGAACGAAGAGGATGTGGAGGAGGCACGGTGGCTGCGGAACTTTGTCGGCAAAACCGGACTTATTCAACTCGGCTTCCCCTGCCAGGGCGTGATCTTCACGTATGAACTCTCCACCGAATGGTACGAATCCTTTCAGCGGCTGGAAGACGCAGCCGACGACTATGACGGCATCCTGATTGATGACTCCGATCAGGAAGAAGACTGACTCCGGCGTCTGATCATGCGCTGGACCTACCGCAATCCCGACGAGTTCACAGCTCGAACGCTGGAAAGGGAAGCGGGCGTATCCTCCATGATGGCACGTTTCCTGACACTGCGCGGGATCTCCAGCGCTTCTCAGGCTGCCGAGTTTCTCTCCCCTTCGCTTGAGAAATTGCATTCCCCTTACCTGATGCTGGGGATGCGTGAAGCTATTGACCGGCTCTGCGCCGCCATCGCGCGCCAAGAAACCCTGCTGATCTACGGCGACTACGACGTGGATGGCACGACTGCCGTCGTGGTGCTAAAGACGGCGATTGAGCTGTGCGGCGGCACCGCCGACTTTCACGTGCCGCACCGGATTAAAGAAGGCTACGGAATCAAAGATGATGTGATCGAGCGAGCTGCCGCAGCCGGCGTCAGACTGGTCATCAGCGTTGATACAGGAATTCGAGCCTTTCAAGCTGCGGAAACAGCGCGCCGTGTGGGCGTGGACCTGATTGTTACCGACCACCATTTGCCAGAAGCTCATGAAGGTGTGCCCCACGCGCTGGCGGTTTTGAATCCGAACCAGCAAGGCTGCAGTTATCCTTGTAAGGCTCTTTGCGGAGCCGGGGTTGCATTCAAGATCGCTCAGGCGCTGTTTGCGAAATTCAAGGATGCATCCGAGCAGGCAAAGCTCATTCCATCATTTCTGAAGATGGTCGCCATGGCGACGATCGCAGATGCCGTGCCGCTGATCGATGAGAACCGGGCGATCGCGAAGATTGGCCTTGAAGGCCTGCGCAAGCCGGTGAACGGCGGCCTCAAAGCCCTGATGGAAGTTTCGGGACTTGTCGGCATAGGGCGCGCATTGTCAGCAGGCGATGTAGGGTTCCGGCTCGGACCGCGCATCAACGCTGCCGGGCGGATGGATGTTGCCCGTGATGTCATCGAACTGTTCACGTGCAAAGACTCCGAACGCTGTCGCGACATAGCGCAAAAGCTGGATCATCTCAACACCGAGCGCCAGAACGAGGAAGCGCGGATCGTGGCTGAAATCGAAGCGCAATTAGCAAGCGAGCCTGACCTCTGTGGCAAATTCTGTCTGGTATTTGATGGCGAGGGATGGCATCGCGGAGTGGTGGGAATTGTGGCATCACGCGTGGTTGAAAAGACCGGGCGGCCCGCGCTGGTGGTGGCCAGAGATGGGCAGGAGGCGCACGGCTCGGGAAGGTCCATTTCAGCTCTGCATCTGCTCGACGCGTTGGACTCATGCAGGGAACTGTTCACTCGCTTTGGCGGCCACGCACATGCGGTGGGATTCGCTCTCCCGAGCGGCCAGGTTGGAGAGTTAAAGCGCCGCTTGAACAGTTTTGCGCAGTCAAAACTGACCGCAGAGGACCTTGAGCCGGAACTGCCCATTGACGCAGAAATTCCACTCGGCGATGTTACGCCTCATTTACTTGAAGAGGTGTCTCGCCTGGAGCCGTTCGGGCACGGCAATCCTGAACCGGTCTTTCTGACAAAGAATGTCAACTTGCTGCTGCCCCCAAAGCTGATTAAGGAAAAGCACATAAAGTTACGGGTGAATCAAAAAGTTCCGGGGTTGAAGAACAGCTTTAACTATGAAGCAATGGGCTGGAGGATGGCTGAGCGACTTGCCACCGATGCTCTCCAGCCGGGCGACCGCCTCGATATCGCGTTTAAAATGGCCATGAATTTCCACCCCGACTTTGGCGGGCTCGAACTGATGCTGGAAGACTTCAGAAAGTCGGCGCCGGCCGCGATTGCTGTTTACAGCGAGTAGACGCGAGGTTATAGTCCGCTTTATGGAAGACAAAGTCGTTTACTGCTCACAGTGCGGCACGCCAAGCACGGGCGGAGCCGGTTTCTGTCAAAAATGCGGAACGCAACTGGTTTCATCCGCAGCAGCGGGATCGCCCTCGCCGGCTTCGGGCGGACTTTATTCGGCCGCTGCTGCTCCCGCCTTTCCTGCCGTACCCGAAATGGGCGAGCAGTACGCCGGATTCTGGATTCGCGTTGTGGCCTATCTCGTGGATCACGTAATCTTGGGTGCTGCGGTGGCGCCTTTTTATTTCCTTCTGATTTTCCCTAATGTGCTCAGGATCATTCAGCAGGCGCAGCAGGAGAATCGAGAGCCAGGACCCGAAGTTCTCGCCAACATGTTTGGGTCAATCTTTCTCGTTGCCTGCATTGCTCTTGTTGGAACCTGGCTCTATGAAGCGTTGTTGACCAGCTCTCCATGGCAGGGCACCGTGGGCAAACGCATTCTCCGCTTAAAAGTTACTGACGACCTGGGCAACAGGATCTCTTTTGCCCGCGCCACGGGCCGCTTCTTCGCTAAGATTCTCTCAGGCCTGGTGATGGACATCGGCTTCATCATGGTTGCATTCATGGAGCGCAAGCGCGGACTGCACGACCTGATTTGCGGAACCCAGGTCTTGCGGTATTAACGTTCGGCGGTTCAGGCTTAAAGGTATCATTAGTCCAGATGCCGCTCGATCCCAAACGCCTTCGCAGACTGTTTGCCACAGGAGCCATCCTCACAGTTGTGGTGGCGGCGTTCTTCTATCTCCGCGGCATTCTGAAGAGCGTTCCCGTCGCCAAGCTCCCGAAAAATATTCCAGCTAATGTCGAAAGGAGCGGGAGAGGATTCACCTTCTCTCAGTCAGAGGGCGGGAAAACCCTGTTTACGATCCGCGCTGCCAGCTTTGAGCAATTCAAAGAGGGCGGTAAGGCGGAGCTTCAGGACGTCAGCATCATCGTATACGGCCGAGATGCGGACCGCTCCGACCAGATTTACGGCTCCGAGTTTTCCTACGATCAGAAGACCGGGGACATTAGCGCGCAGGGTGAAGTTCACATTGATCTCGACGTGAATTCATCCGGGGCATCGCAGCCGGGTCAGCCCCCGGCACAAGAAACGAAAAACGTCGTGCATGTGAAGACCAGCGGCCTTATTTTCAACAAGACGAGCGGCCTGGCCCACACGGATCAGATGATCGAATTTCGGATACCGGAAGCCACCGGATCCGCCGTGGGTGCGACATATGATTCGCACAAAGGCGTGCTTACACTGAAGTCGGCGGTCAGGATAGCGAGCGTTGAGAAGCAGGGCTCAAGCCTGGCGGCGCAGAGCGCCACCATCAGCAAGGACCCGAGAACTATTGTGCTTTACTCTGCGCGAGTCAAACAGCCGCAGCAAGCGATGAGCGCTGACAAGGTCTCGATTCTGCTCCGCGACGACAACTCCGTGAGTCGTATTGTTGGGGCAGGTGATGTCCGGGCGTCCGCTGAAGGTAAGCGGGCATTTGAAGTCACTGCACCTGAGGGCGAAGTCCTGATGGCGGCTAACAATCAGCCTCAATCCGGGGCATTGTCTGGCGGAGTACATTTTGAATCGCGCGGCGTTGCGCCTGCCCGGGGCACAGCCGGCAAGCTCCTGATTTCCTTTGCTCCTCAGGGTCGCGTGAACAAGGTGAGGTTGCAGGATGCGGTGGAGCTAAATCAGGATAACGGACCGAAGTCGCAGCAGATAAAAGCTGTTGCCATAGATCTCTTTGTGAAACCAGGGAACAAGCTGGAAAAGGCGGTCACCTCGAACGGTCCAGCTCAAATCATTTTTAGTGATCGGGGAGCTAAGCCTAACACCTCCACCATCAGCGCTGGACAATTTGAAGCCACTTTCAACGCCCAGAACCGCTTGAGCTCCGTTTTCGGCAGCCCAGAAGCAAAGATTGTGTCACAAACACCCGGACAGCCGCCACGGATTGCCAGCGGCGATGAACTCCACGCCAGCCTCACCACCAAAGGCCAGATTGCTGGAGCCGACCTCATCAACAATTTTCATTATCAGGAAGGGAACCGGTCGGCCAGAGCAGACCGCGCGCATTACAATGCGGAGGACGAAAGCTTCAATCTCACAGGGTCACCCAGAATCGCTGATTCGGGTTTTCAGCTCACCGCCAACACGATCCAGCTCGGCCGCAAGGCAGGCAGCGCCATCGCTCAGGGCGACGTGAAGACCACGTACAATGACATGAAGCCTCAGCCCAATGGGGCTATGCTGGCCTCCGGGCAGCCAGTCCATGTAACCGGCGCCAGCGTGACGGCCACCCAAGGCGGCGGAGTGGCTCATTACACTGCGGCCCGCCTCTGGCAAGGCGGAAACATCATTGAAGCGCCGAGTCTCACCTTTGACAAGCCGCACCGCAGCCTGCTGGCGCAGGGGAACCCGAGCGACAGGGTGACATCGGTCTTTGTTTCACCCGCTAAGAACGGCGCTTCCACTCCTGTGAACGTCACTTCCGACCGTCTTTCCTATGTGGATGCTGACCGGAAAGCCGTTTTCACCGGCAATGTACGTCTACATGGCGAAGATTTCACGATGAGCGCCGCCACCATCCAGGTGCTGCTTGCGCCTGCTCATCAAGCGGCGACTAAGTCCGGGAACCAGTTGGATCGTATTGTGGCAGAAGGAGATATTCAGATTCAGCAGCCGGACCGAAGGGCTACAGGGAGCCAACTGGTGTACACGGCGAGCGAGCAAAAATTCGTGTTGACCGGGGTTCCGGGCAAAAGGCCTAGCATTTTTGATGCCGAACGCGGCCAAATTTCCGGTGATTCGTTGACTTTCTATACTCACGATGGTAGGGTGCTGATAGGTAGCGGACAAACATCGCAGAGCCTAACCCCAACTAGGATTCGAGACGCGAGCACGAAGTAATGCAGACCCTGGCTACGGACGACATCGCGAAATCGTACCGCGGTCGCAGGGTGGTGAACGGCGTCAGCCTCCATATTAACCAAGCTGAGGTAGTCGGGCTGCTGGGACCCAACGGCGCCGGCAAGACCACCACGTTTTACATGACCGTGGGATTGGTGCCGCCGGATAGTGGGCGCATCCTGATGGATGGGGAGGAAATAACGGGCGTTCCCATGTACCTGCGCGCGCGGGAGTACGGTATCAGCTACCTGCCGCAGGAGCCGTCAGTTTTTCGCAAGCTAACGGTGGAAGAAAACATCATGGCGGTCCTGGAAGTACAGCGCCTGTCATGGCAGGAGCGGCGGAAAAAGCGCGACCAGTTGATTGACGAGTTGGGCCTTGGCCATATCCGCAACAACATGGGTTACGCATTGTCAGGCGGCGAACGACGACGGGTCGAAATTGCGCGAGCGCTGTGCATTGCGCCCAAATTTATCCTGCTGGATGAACCGTTCTCGGGTATTGATCCGATTGCTGTTCTGGACCTGCAGAAGATCATTTTCGATTTAAAAGGTAGCGGCATTGGCGTGTTGATCACGGATCATAACGTTCGTGAAACGCTTTCCGTGACAGACCGGGCCTACATCATCAACGAAGGGCGAATCTTCCGTACCGGCACTCCGGAACAACTGGGAAACGATCCCGAAGTCAAAAGAGTTTACCTGGGGGAAAGCTTTTCGTTTGTGTGAACGTGATTTGAGAAATGCTGGGCCACAAGCGCCAATAAACGCCAGAATTACGAGCGTACCCTTTCATCACAAACGGTACGGTGCAACAATAGAAGCAGGAAAACAGGGACAAATCAGGGAAGAATGGTTTTACTGCAGAACAAGCTGAATCTCAAGGTTGCTCAAAAGCAGATTCTCACGCCGGGACTGGTGCAGATGGTGAGCGTCCTGGCGCTCAACAAGCTCGAGCTCCGGGAGATGATTAACACTGAAATGGTGGAAAACCCTGTTCTGGAAGAATTGGATTCTTCCGTTCCTCTGCTGGATGAGGTGGCGGGGCGCGAAGAGGCCCGGGATCGCGAAGCAGCACAGGAGTTGGAAGCGGCAAAGGGTCAAGAGTCCGCGCCGGAGGCGGAGAAGAAAGACCCATTTGACGAGATCGATTTCGGCTCTTTCTTCCGCGACTATCTGGATCCGGGGTACCGCAGCTCGAGTGATCTTGAAGAAATTGAGCGCCCCTCGTTTGAGAATTTTCTTTCCAAGCCGACCAACCTTACTGACCATCTGATGTGGCAATTGGGCTCGCTCAATGTCACGCGTCGGGTGCATGCCGCGGCGGAACTTGTAATTGGCAACCTGAATGAAGAAGGCTATTTGACGGCATCGGAAGACGAGTTGCTTGGAATCGTTGCCGTCGGCGATGAAGCAGGTCAGCCGTCGAGCTCGACCGAAACTGCCGTGAGTGAGGATCCTGCAACCCTAAACGGCGATAAAGAAGCTTCCCATCTGGAGCTGGTGGTTTCCCATACTCCATCGCCTGAAGCCGTGGCCTCGAATAACCATCTTTCCCCGGTATTGCAATTCACCCGCGAAGATTTGCAGGAAGCAATCCGGCTAATCCGACATTTTGATCCCGTAGGAGTGGCGGCGCGCGACCTCCGCGAGTGCCTGATGGCACAGCTCGAATACCTCCGCAACACCCGTGAAATGGAAGGTTCAGACGACCCGGAGAACGACCAAGTCATAGAAGACGCGCTGAAGATCGTGGATGGCCAGTTGCACCTGCTGCAGAACAAGCAGTACAGGGAGATTGCAAAGGCTATTGGCCGCACCATGGAAGCGGTAATTCAGGCGCACGAATTTATTCGCACCCTGGATCCCAAACCCGGGCTGCGCTACAACAAGATTGAGCCCAGGCTGATTGAGCCGGATGTCGCTTTTGTGAAGCACGGAGATGAATATCTGGTGCTGATGAACGATGAGGATCTGCCTCAATTGCGGGTAAGTCCCACCTACCGAAAAATGCTTCACCAGAACCAGGGTGTGGAAAAGGACGTCAAGTCCTACGTGAAGGAACGTTACAAATCCGCCGTTCAGTTGATCAAGAACATCGAACAGCGGCGGCAGACGATCCTGAAGGTTTGTCAAGCGATCATTGGACGACAGCGAGACTTCCTGGATCATGGAATCGATCTGCTCAAGCCGATGATGATCAAGGAAGTGGCCGAAGAAATTGGGGTGCATCCTTCCACCGTGAGCCGCGCAGTGGCCAACAAGTACGTCCATACACAGCAAGGCGTTTATGAGCTGCGCTTCTTCTTCTCAGAGAGCGTCCAGGGACCCGAAGGCGCCGGTACGTCATTGCTCATCTTAAAACGGCGCGTGAAGAAGTTGATTGAGGAGGAAGATCCTGCACACCCGCTCACTGACGAGCAGATCACCAAAGTGCTGCAATCCCAGGGCATTCAAGTGACACGGCGCACAGTAGCAAAATACCGCGAAGACATGAAGATCCCCAGCACGCATCAAAGGAGGGTGAAAAACTAGCTGTTCGGGAACCCGTTGCGCGAGAGCGTGAGTTCCCCCGGAAACATGCAAGATGCCTGTATGTGTCTCCCGGGCACAGTCAGACCACTCCAAAATGGATCCAACCAGGAGGGGAGTCAATGAACGTGGAATATACTGGCCGGCAGTTTGAAATTACTCCCGCAGCCCGCAAACAGGTGGAAACCGGGCTGGAAAAGCTCAAAAAACACCTAGGCAGCAACTTTCAAACCCACGTAATTCTTTCCGTCGAAAAACATCGTTCCATTGCCGAAATCACCGTTGCTGTGCGCAATCACGCGCCGATTGTCGGCCTCCATCAAGCCACCGACATGAGCGTGGCCATCAGCACCGCGCTGGACAAGATTGAGCGCCAGGCAGTGAAATACAAGACCCGCTGGAAGAGCAAGAAGCAGAAAGCACGCAAACACCAGGTTGAACCAGTGCCAGAAGAGGTTTCACTGGCAATCGCCGTGGGCGGCGATCTCAAGAGTGCTATCCCTGTCAAAGTGCATTCTTTTCCGAACAACGTCAAATTCACAGAAGCTCATATCACCAAGAGTTCTGACTCCGTGTCCCACAAGCCACTTACGCTCGAGGAGGCGGTAAAGGAGTGCGAGTTCCGTGACCGGGACGTGTTCGTGTTCCGCGACATGGAGGGCAGGGTAAAGGTCTTGCACCGCAAGAAGGACGGCAAAATGGAGCTGATCGAAGCACCGCTTTAGTTTCTGTCGCTGCGCTCCACACCGCGTTACGTTATTTGAACGTACGAACCTATCTAGGCTCTTGAACCAGCCCGCTCGGCACGCAAGACGGCCTCGCAGGCTTGACTGTTTTCGCTTCGATTGGTGCGCGCATTGGGTGGCGGGCTGTGAAAATCTCGTCTTCTTCTGCGGCGTATAATTGAGTGAGTTTCCTATCATGGCCTATCAGGTTCTGGCGCGCAAATACCGTCCCCAGCGTTTTTCCGAGGTCATTGGCCAGGACCACGTCACGCGCACGCTCAGGAATGCGATTGAGCAGCAGAGAATCGCGCATGGTTATATCTTCAGCGGCCACCGCGGCATAGGAAAAACCACGATCGCCCGCATCCTGGCAATGGCGCTGAACTGTCGTTCTACTGACAAGCCAACACCGGAACCATGCGGCATGTGTGATTCGTGCGTGGAAATACGCGCGGGCAGTGCTGTGGATGTGATTGAAATCGACGCAGCCACGAACCGTGGCATTGACGAGATCCGTGAGTTGCGGGAGGCGGCGCGCTATCGCCCGGCGCGCGACCGCTACAAGATTTATATCCTGGACGAAGCCCATCAAATTACTGACGCTGCCTTCAATGCCTTGCTGAAGACCCTGGAAGAACCTCCACCGCACGTTGTGTTCATGATGGCTACGACGCAACCCGAGGACATCCCTCAGACCATTCGCTCGCGATGCCAGCATTTCAGCTTCCATGCGGTCAAGTTCGACGAGATCGTAGCGCAGCTTGCAGAGATCGCGCGAAAAGAAAGCATCGGGACCGATGATGAAGCGCTGGCGGTACTGGCGGAGGCGGGCGACGGATCCATGCGCGACGCGCTCTCCATCATGGACCAGGCGATTGCATGCTGCGGCACGAAGCTCAACGGTGAACTGGTACGCGGGCTTGCAGGCACAGTGGGATCAGATGTTTTTGAGAATCTCATGGCAACTGTCGCCCGGAATTCCAGTGAAGACGCATTGCATGTTCTTGACCGGCTGATGACCGAAGGACAGAATCCCGCTCATTTCGCAAAACAGTTTGTACGCTTCCTGCGCAACACCGTAGTTGCGAAGGTCGCTGGCGACGATTCTCAGCTCCTGCAAATTTCCGCAGACGAACGGGCAAGAGTAGGACGTGTAGCATCGCAGTTTTCAGAAGAAGAGCTGGCTCGTTTTCTCAACATCATGCTGCGTACCTTTGATGAGCTTGGCTATCGTCAGGAGCAGAGGTTTCATCTCGAACTGGGAGTATTGAAGCTGGTGCATGCGCAACGAATGCTTCCATTGGAGCAGTTGTTGAGCCAGGTGTCAGCGGAGCCAGGAAAACTTGGAGCAAGTTCACGCCAGCCTGCGACCGCGGCAGCGGCCCCTTCAGTCCCGCCAGTCCCACGGCAACAGGGAAGCGCACCTTCTCCCTTTGAGGTAGATCGCGCCCGGAAAACGCGAAGCTTTGAACCAGAGATGTCCGCCGGGCCCACAGTGACAATGCAATTCGGCAACGGGGCAGTGGCAGCGGCCACCGCTGTCGCTGAGATGGAGGTTGAAGCTCCATCGCAGGAGGACGTTCCATCCTTCATTGATCCAGCAGTCATACTGGGAAAGGTGCTGACTGAACTGGAAAATGGCGGGCATAAGATGCTGGCTTCGACCCTTGAGACCGCAGCGGTCAGTCTCCGCGGAGGAGAGTTGGTGCTTGAAGTTCCTCAATCAGCCGCAGTGATCGACATGATGATGGGCGCTGAGCCGAAGCGAATCGCCAATGCAGGGGCCAGCAACGCCGCGGGCCGGCCGGTGAAAGTCACCGTAATCGGCGGCGCTGCTGCCCAACGCGACGGCAATGGTGCTCAATCCGTACGACCGGTGCGCAATGGAGTGGGTGCGCGGGCCCGCGCGGCGGAGGACCCGGTGGTCAGGCGGATGCAGGAAAAATTCGGCGCTGAAATACGCACCGTCATTGATCATCGTGAGAAGGTGTAGGAGACAATATGGGCGGCTTTAATACGCGTGAATTCCAGGAAATGCTGCAGCAGGCTCAGAAACAGGCACAGGACCTGCAAGAAAAAATGCAGCGCACCGTGGTTGAAGCCTCATCCGGCGGAGGCACGGTTACGGTGAAAATGAATGGCCAGAAACACGTGCTGGAGACGCGCATCGACCCTGAAGCCGTGAGAGCCGGTGATGTTGAAATGCTGCAGGACCTTGTCACCGCCGCCGTCAACGCTGCCGCGCAAAAGATTGATGAGGCCATGCAGTCAACTGTCGGCGGCATGCTGGGCAGCCTCGGTATTCCGGGGATGTGAGGGACGCTTCGTGTCCAAGTTTGCCGAGCCGATGGCTCGACTGATTGACGAGTTGAAGAAGTTGCCGGGTGTCGGCGGCAAAAGCGCTCAGCGGCTGGCCTTCCACATTCTGCGTTCCAGTGAGGATGACGCTGAAGCGCTCGCTTCAGCCATTCGCAACCTTAAAGAAAAACTTCATCTCTGCTCTGTATGTAACAACATTACAGATGTTGATCCGTGCAGTTACTGCTCAAATGCAACCCGCAACCAGCGTTTGATCTGTGTTGTTGAGGAGCCAACCAATATCGCTGCCGTGGAGAAAACACGTTACTACAACGGGGTTTATCACGTACTGCACGGAGCGCTGTCACCGCTGCACGGCATCGGTCCGGAGCAGCTTCGCATTCCTTCGTTGCTCAAGCGGCTTGATGCGGGAACCGCCGATGAAGTGATCATCGCAACTAATCCAACGATCGAAGGGGAGGCAACGGCGGTCCACCTCACGCAGATTTTGAAACCTTACGGCATAAAAATCACGCGCATTGCCACAGGTATTCCCGCAGGCAGTGACATTGAATACGCCGACGAAGTCACGATGCTGAAAGCAATGGAAGGGCGACGGGAGCTGTAACTAAGCTCAGAGCTCTTCCCCACTGGTTAAATCCTATTCACAGTTTCAATTTGGCAAGCAGGTCCTGCGGATGTACAGGCTTAGCAAGGATATCGAACTCGTGGCCCTGAGCCCGCGCTTTTTCGAGCAGATCAGCTGTAGCTGCCTGTCCAGAGAAGAGCAGGATCTTGCACCCGGGCAGGAGTTGGCGGATGCGAATCGCAGCTTCAATGCCGTTCATGTCCGGCATGATCACGTCGCTGATGACGAGTTCCGGCTTGGTCTCTCGTGCGCGGTCGACTGCGGCCGTGCCGGTATAAACGGCGGACGCGTCGAATCCGTTCTGGTTGAGAATTATGGAGAGGGTGTCGGCAATCACACGTTCATCGTCAACGACGAGAACTCTGGGCTTGCTGGGCTGGCCATTCGCTGAGCTCAAACAAAATCTCCTGAGAAAGTGCTCAACACGATTATACGCGTCGAAGACCTCAATGTAAGAGATGCGAGCTCCTGGATGTGAGCTGCCCAAGCCAACCACCCCAAAGGCTTCCGCTTCTCACCATTGAAGCTCAGGAGGAATGGTTATGAGGAAGGGGCTCATATTCGTACTCGCGATGTCGCTCTCGACAACTCTCCTCGCCATTGAGGACGCATCCTCGCAAACGCCGGTACAAACACCGACGAGCCAGAAATCGAAACAAACGAATCCCGAGAGCCCAGCCACGCCGTTAGGATCGCAAAGAGCGCAGAGCTCGCCAGCACCGGCAAATAGTCAGCCGTCAGGTCAGAGTAATGAGCCCAATAGCTCAGGTCAGAATACTCAGCCTGCAGCAGGCAACGCACAGACTGCCGAGGCTTCAAATACCGGATCTGATCAGGTTCCCGCCAACACGGAGCTCCGCGCGGCACTGGATACGCCTCTCTCTACCAGGATTTCCAAACCAGGCGACCGCTTTACGGCAACCGTAAGCGATCCAATTCGAGGCAGCAATGGTTGGGTCGTCCTTCCCGCGGGCGCACGGATTGAAGGCGAAGTAGCAGAAGATGAATCCATTCCCGCTTTGCGTGACAAGACCCAACTCACGCTGAGGTTCCGCGACGTAGTTCTGCCAAGCGGTCAAACTATCCCGCTGAGTGCAACTCTTATCTCAGTGAACAAGACCAATGGCCGAAACACGAAAAAAACTGACGAAGAAAGCCATGTGCGGTCCGGCACCCGGGGAAAGGACGTCGCACAGGATGTCGGCACCGGAGCTGGCGCAGACACAGCTACGGGTCTCGCCTTTGGCAGTCCATTGAAGGGTATGGCTGTTGGCGCCTTGGCCGGCGGCGGTTACGTGCTGGCGACGAAAGCCAAGGAAGTAAATCTTCCGGCACAAACGGGGATGGTAATTCGTCTCGATCAGCCGCTGAGTGGAGGTGAAGGTTTGTCACCCGTCCCGAGATAATCTCGCGAACAGGTTCATGTCTTCAGGCAAATCTACAGCTCACAGCCGAGGGCGGCTGTGCCACACAACTTTAAGAGAGAAAATTTCTCAATAACTCAGGCCGCTCGCTTGCGCCGCTGTTTGTTCTTCTTTCCTGATTTACGAGCTTTGTTCTTTTGACGCAGCAATTTTTTCTGCCTGACGATTTCTTCTTCCGAGTACATGGTGCCGCGGCAGTTAGTTGAGCCGCAGTAGCATGGAGCTTCGTCGCCGGGCTCGCCATCCCAAAGGCAGTAATCGTACGTCAGCTCTTCACCCGGCTGAATGTCGCGTAGCGCAACAATCCATATCTGGTCCTTAAACTGGTCGCTTTCGCAGTTCGGATTGCAGGAGTGGTTCACAAAGGCGGCCATGCCGAAACCGTCAATGACCACGCTGGTGTCGTCCATGGTGAATAGATACGTGACTTCGTTATCGGCGTAGAGCCCGTCAGCGTCTTCTTTCTTCAGACGCGGGCCTGTGTATTCCAAAACCCGAGTTCCTTTGCCGATTGGAGCTGTTGTATACACCCCCGCTCCGTGCAGAGAAGAAGATTTAACGATGAGCGCCATTTGCAAATTATTTTGTCGCTGCCTGGCGCTTCACCGCGCGCTGCAATGTTTTGTCCAGAGCTGCCTTGGAAGTCTCATATTCCTGCGGTGTGATCTTGCCTTCGAGCCGGTCCGATTCAAGCTGGAAGAGCTCCTCCTTCATGGCGTCGAGCAGGAGGGATGAAGAGCGTCCTTTCCCATTTGTTTTCGACTTGGACGACACGGCTACAGCTTGCGGTTTCGCCGTGTAAACGTATACGGCGCCAGCGGCCAGAAACACCGTCAGCACTCCAAGAAAGAGCCACTGACCGCTGTGCAAAGGATCGGGCTGCTGATTGGGAACACCCAGGCCACCGCCAGGCCGATTCTGAGCCTGTCCTTGGCTGCCGTCATTACCGGCAGCCTGCTCCCGTGGAAGTTCCCCTGTACCCTGAATCTGGAAGGCAACTTTGGAATCTGGCGTCACGGATTTGGCAACAAAGAGCGTAACCGTCTTGGGAATCTGTGGGTCTGCGGTGGGAGAGTAAATCGATGCATCTTCAGGGGAGAAGTTGATAGAGGCCGGAACCACGACCATCATTTTGTCAGTGGGTAGAGTGACCCTTGGGTTCAGACTGAGTTTTCCTGAGTAGGGAACACTGTACCTCAAGTGGAACTGTGTCTTACCCGGACGCAACGGATAACCGAAAAAATACTTGTTCTTCTCGTCGCCGGGCACAAGTGAAGTCTTCAGCGCCATGTTGCCCTGAGTTTGGGCCGTGGCCTCTTCGATTTTTGCGCCATCGGGAAGGTAAATGTCGAACGTGTGCTGTCCATTTCGGGTGACGGGGGGCGAGGAGGTGTTTTCCAGGGTGAAGAGTGCATCCACGCTCAGGCTGTCACCGCCCGGTGAAGTCTGCATCACCATCAGATGCTCTGGCATGGAAAGATTCTTCACGCCGGCCGAGGCATCAAACACCTGCACGTCCACCGGGCCTGATCCCGGCATCGCCACTTTGGTATACGTCACCTGCTGGTGCTCCACCCAGAGCAGATACGGCTGCCGGCCGCTGGGCACGGTGAATGAGAATTCCCCTTTGGCATTGCTCTTTGTTTTGGCCACCTCCTGCATTCCGGCGGCAATTTTCTTCAGGACGATCGAATCGCCAGCGGAGGGCTTATTCGTGGTGCCGTTCCGGACCGCGCCGCGGATCGTATCAGCCGGGGCAGCCAACGTGCAGGCAGAGATGACCAGGAGGATCAGTACAAAACGCTTCAATCGAGTAGACTCCTTCAACCGTTTACAGCTTCCAGTTTTTCAATTTCGTCGAGAATACGAGCAGCTTCGGCCTCAATCGATCCACGCATGGCGTCGTAGTCCTGCTGCGTGAACTTACCGGACTTGAATTCGAAGTTCAGATCGCGCAGGTTCTCGTACACCACGTCCTTGCGCTCGTAGAGGTAAGCCAGGCGCGTCTTGTCAACGCCTGTATCCAGTTCACGTGCGGGAGTGAAAATGTAAATCAGCGTGAGGGCGGCAAAAAGTCCGCAGAAGCTTACCACGATAGTCTGAAATACCTGCGGGCTCATAGTTCGGTCTCCCGTCGCGCGCGGGCGCGCAGGGCTTCCAGGCGAGGATCCATCTTTTCAGGCGACCTGGCTGCTGCCGGCGCGGCGTGCCATTTGTGCACAACCAGTACCAGGCAGAAAATACCCAGGCCAAGGCCGGCAAAAGGCAGAATCCAAGCCAGCAGTTCGAAGCCGCGGCGATTCGGCTCCACCACTGACGTTACGCCCCACTCTCTGCGAAAAAAGTTCAGGACGGCATCGTCGTCGTTTGTGGCACTCGTAGCAGCCACCTGCTCGTGCAATTGGCGGATCATGGTTGCCGAGTTTGGGCAGCCCACGTGGTTACACTGGAGCAGCATTTGCCCACAACTGCACGAACACATGATCTTGCCGCCGAGCCGCTCATACCGTCCAGAATTGTCGGCCGCCATCAGCGACCCTACCAGACAGAACAGAAGCAGAATTCTTGCCACAGCTTTCATTTTCTTGCTCCAGCGGGACGCATGCTTGCGCCGCCTCCTGTGGCCTCGACCACTCCGGCAGCCGCTTTCACCGTGACGGGCGATTTCAACTGTGCGGCATTGGGAACTAGAGCCAGCCCCGTTCCCAGCAGAACAGTCAATACGCCGATCCACAGCCAGTTCACCAGCGGGTTGATGAATGCCTTGATTATTGGGTGCCCGGTGTCTGGGTTAAGACCTTCGTAGATGACGTAAAGGTCTTCTTTCAGGGTGGAATAGTCCGCCACAATCGTCGTGCCCTGCATGCTGGCCTTAAACTGGCGGTGCTCGGGGCTCAAGCGCGTGATGTACTTTCCATCTTTATAAACGTCGAGCAGAGCGGCGTTCGATTGGTAATTCGCGTTGTCGTCCTCCGTGTATTCCTGTCCCACGAGCGTGTAACGGCCGATTTGCAGCTTGTCGCCCTGGGCCATTTCCTGCTCTTTGGACTGGTTGAAGGCCTGGCCGGCAATCCCGATGCAAGCCAGGATCACACCGAAATGAACGATATAGCCACCGTACCGCCGCATGTTGCGGCGCGTCAGGTGATACATGCCGCCGACAATATTGGTATTAAGCTTGTCTTTTAGAACGCGCCCCCCGCGGATGAACTCAGACCCAATCGTGGTGATGACGAGCGCACCCAGAACAAACGTCAGCCAGGCATAAAAATATGCGAGATCGTTCCACGGCTTCACGCCCAAAGGAATCAGCCCAATTCCAACGAGAACCGAGAGAATTGCCGGGATGGCAAAGTTCTTCTTCAAGCTACCAAGGGAGGTATTCCGCCATGCCAATAACGGACCCACCGCGGTAAGGAAAATGAGGAAGAGCCCGATGGGCAGCATGACCTTGTTGAAAAATGGCGCACCCACCGTGATCCTGTAGCCGCGCACCCATTCGGAAAGGATGGGGAAGAGTGTGCCGCTCAGAACTGCAAAGCAGGCAGCCAGCAATACCAGGTTGTTGAAGAGGAAGCTCGATTCGCGTGAAACCAGCGATTCCAGCTTGTTCTCTGATTGCAGATGCTTGCGGTTCTTGACGAACGCTGCCACGCAGACAAGCGCGATCACCGCCAGGAACGCATAGAACCAGGCGCCAATACTCGACTGGGCAAAGGCATGCACGGATTGCACAAGGCCGCTACGGGTCAGCAGCGTGCCCAGGATGGAAAGCATGAAGGTTACAAAGATCAGCCACACATTCCAGACCTTCATCATGCCGCGCTTTTCCTGCATCATTACCGAATGCAGAAACGCCGTGCCGCTCAGCCAAGGCAGCAGGGAAGCGTTTTCCACCGGGTCCCAACCCCAATATCCGCCCCAACCCAGGACCGCGTAAGCCCAATGCGCGCCAAGGGCGATTCCGCAGGTCAGGAACAACCAGGTCACCATAGTCCAGCGGCGCGTTATGTGGATCCACTTTTCGCCGGGGTAGCGCATCATCAAGGCCGCAAGCGCAAAAGCAAAAGGCAGCGAGAAGCCCACATAACCCAGGTACAGCATGGGCGGATGGATCACCATCTCGGGATATTGCAACAGAGGATTGAGCCCGTTGCCATCTGCAGCCACCGTGCTCATCATCCCGAACGGGTTGGCCACAAAGTTCGTCAGCAGCAGGAAGAAAACCTGAATTCCAGCCAGCACCATGGAGGTGGTGGCCACCAGCCGCATGTCTACTTTATGCCGCACCCGTAGAACAAACGCGTACGTGGCCAGCAGCCACGACCAAAAAAGTAGGGACCCTTCTTGCCCAGACCACAACACTGCGATCTTGTACGGGGTCGGAAGGGCACGATTACTGTGCTCCTGAATATAGGCGATGGAAAAGTCATTCGTCAGCGCCGCCCAGACCAGGATGATCGCGGCGCCCGTAACCGCGAAGAAGCTGGCAATTCCGGCGCGGCGTGCGGTTTCCCCGAGCCGGTATCCGACTTCATCCTTGCGAATAAAGGCCAGAATCCCTACCACAAAGGAGTATGCGGCCAGCGCAAGCGCGAATAAAAGACAAAAGTCTCCTAGAAGGGGCATAAAGATGAGCTTAGTATCTTTTTAGACGGCGTGCAATGCAATTAGGCGGATGCCCGATTACGGGGGTCTTTTGAGAGTGTAGTTTTTACAAGGCTAATCAGGTCTTCCGGCTCACATGGCTTGGTACGGAAAATCACCGCCAAATCGGCGTATTCCTGCTCAGCCTCGGCCAGGCCGCTGATCACAATCACTGGGATGTCGTCATTGAAAGACCGCAACTGCCGCACAAACTCGGCGCCGTCCATGTCCGGCATTATGTGGTCCGTGATGACTACGCCGATTTTGTCGCGTCCTGGACTGCTGCGAAGAAACCCTAGTGCCGATTGAGAATTAGTAGCAACGTGCGTCTCCAGACCGCCCTTCCGCAGCACCAATTCCCGCACCAGCAGTTGCGCTGGATTGTCATCAAGCAACAGGACTTGCTTCATCCGGCTTACGCGCTCTTCTCTCTCTCCCTCTGGTACTTGGAGAGGATTTCTGTTTCCGCTCTACGCCAGTCTTCCTGGTGGAACCCATGCTGTCCGCCGCGCTCCTGGTACAGTTCGTAGGCGCGTCTGCGGATCTCATCCTCAATGCCGGGATGAAGCTGCGCAGCACCGTTTTCAGCCGAAATTGAGCTTTCCCGGATTGGGGTTACCGGACTGGACTCCTTTGCCGTGGTTTTGCGGGAAGAACCGGTTTTGCGCGGTGTTCCAGGATTCTTTGTTGCCATAACTCTTATACTCCTTACTCTACAAAAGACAAACGGCTTAACGACGCGCCGCGCTAATGAAATTATAAAAAATTTTTTCCTGCTGTGGGGCCGTGCAGGACAAAAAGTTGAGAAATTCAACTAACTTTGGTCTTTTTGCCTGCTCTCTTACAAGAGACGTGTAATGGAGCGCACTATTGCTTTATTCCAGGACGCTCAAACCGCACTGCGGCGCGAGGCGAGCGCCTGACTGCCTCAGAAAACGAAAACGCGATCTTGACGTTGGGATACTCGACGGCGTTCAGCTCAACGTAAGGATAAATGAAGTAGTTGAGTGGCTGGCCATGTTGTTTCGGGCTGAGTTCAAGATCGCGGCCCACTGTAAACTGCACCCGGTTTACGTCGTGCGCGCCAAAGAAATAGTGTTTTCTCTGCTGTTGCCATGCTTCCGAGATATCAATCGGAAACCATCCGTACTCAGCCGTGTAAAACTCTGCCCAGCAATGATATCCGGCGATATCGGAGGCAGTCTTGCTTTCCGGGATGGCGAACCCAATTTCAAACCTGGCGGGAATGTGCTGTGAACGTGCCATGGAGATGAACAAGGAATGAAAATCCGTGCAGTTACCATGATGGGAGTCGCAGGCCCAGAGGGCATCGCCATGGCCCCAGCCAGAACCGGTTTTGTCGTATCGCATATTGTTGAACGTGTAGTCGTAAATCGCGCGCGCTTTTTGCACGTCTGACATTCCTGGTTTTACTTGCTCAGAGGCAATCTCCGCAGGTTTACCAGTGACAGGGACGAGCCGGTCAGGGCGCAGAAACCGCTCCAAGTCTCCAGCCCCCGGGTCAGAGTTTCGCGAGGTTGGCACCAGGTGCTCTCGCCGTACCACGTCGTATACCACACTGAAGTGGTATTCGGCTTTGTCCGCGCGTTTCGTATGGGCATAAAACATCTGGTTCCCATAGTCCGCCTCCGAGCTTTTCCGCAGCGGCAAATCGGATTGTATGGAGATGACTCTGACCTGCTGAAACCCGTCTGAATGAGCAATCGGGAACCACACATCCAAAGGTTTGCCCGGATCGGTGATCCGAACCGTGAAAGAATAATCAAAAGTAAAGTGACGCGATTTTGGCGATGGCGCGCCTTGAATTGACGTGATGGTACTCAATACAAGAAGAAGTGGAACGAGAGAAAGCTTGCGCAGCATGGCTCAAGTCCTTGGCTTTGAATGGTGACAGCAAGAAAACGTCCGACCGGAGTTAGGCGAACTACTGTCAAGTGAAGCCGTGAACAGAACAAGCCATTTGACAATGAATCTAAAGCTGGAGATGAAAGTTGTCAACGGAGGTCAGGCCCGCGGAGCGCACCGGCTGTTCCTGAAACCAAGAAAAACGACAGGGGAGATATGCGACACGCGTGGGCACCTGATTCGTCGGAGATTAACGCTGTTGAACCACCGCCCGGTGAATGACAGTATGTCCGGTGTTTGAGCTGTTCACGCAAAAACGCCTGATACCCTCAACCCGTAAGTTCTGTTTGGAGCTGATATGACGAATAGCGATTCCCTACGCGAACACCTTTTGAACCTGCTGACCAAAGCCGAAGCCCATGTGGATCTGCGCAGCTCACTCGTCGATTTCCCGATTGAGTTACGCGGTGGCAAACCTGCTGGCGCCCCACATACGCCTTGGCAATTGCTGGAGCATATGCGGATTGCACAGTGGGACATTCTTGAATTCAGCTTGCATGCAAATCACACCTCGCCCAAATGGCCGGAAGCCTATTGGCCAAAAACTGAGGCGCCCCTTGATGCCAAACAATGGGATGCGAGTGTGAAGCAGTTTCTTGCCGACCTGAATTCGGTCTGCGAGATTGTCAAGGACCCCAGACGCGACCTGTTTGCAAAAATTCCTCACGGCGATGGCCAGACCTATCTCCGGGAAGTATTACTCGCAGCGGATCACAATGCATACCACCTGGGGCAGTTGGTGATGGTGAGGCGGATTCTGGAGGGGCGATAAATGACCAGCGGCGAATGCCACTCGAATAAGTCAATGTTGCTGGGCTGCCGGTGAGCGAAAGGACGGGAGTAACCGAAGAAAGATCTAGCCGCGAGGCCGACTTGCGCGCCGAGCGGCTCACATCAGGAGCCGAACGCATATCAGGGGAAAAGAAACTCGAGCGGTTTGGAGCGAAGCGACAGAACCTAAAGAAAAGGGGGCGGCAGTCTTCCGGGGATCCGCGCACCCCCTTTTAGCAGTCGACGGATGAGCCTGCTGTTTAGATAGAGTAACGGGCGAGCGAAAAGGTTTCATCCAAGTTATAGGCCAAGGTTTGTACCTGCCCAATCAGGCAGGGCTCTGGATTGTGAGATTGGCCTTGCCCCGCTTCCAAACGGACATCCCCAGGGAACCACGCCCATC
>Ga0070679_100000088_pt1 | contig 69314 bp, 65 predicted proteins | sample KBSC63BmetaG_FD_65652 | JGI IMG/M metagenome (GOLD analysis project Ga0070679, IMG submission 65652) | Corn rhizosphere microbial communities from Kellogg Biological Station, Michigan, USA - KBS C6-3B metaG | ecosystem: Host-associated > Plants > Roots > Rhizosphere | place: USA: Michigan... | reverse complement strand
TGTTGGGCGCCGCGTGCTCCTGGGTTGTGTCGTAGTCGAGGTGCTGGCCCGGCCCGCCGGCATACCCACCGGTGACGCGGGCTTCGGAGCCCGGGCCCGCCAGGTTGGTCTCCATCCGCACCTTGCCGTTTGCCGAGCCGAACCCGAGCGCGGTCCAGTCGAGCCGGGCGTCGCGCTCCACCTGGGCGCGCTGGGTGGCGAAGATCCAGGCCCGCTCGGAGATGTCTTGGGTGTTGACGTAGCGCAGTGTCGCCGCCTGGCCGACGCGCAGCTCGACAACCGAGTTGAGCAGGGCGTCGATGTCGTCGCTGGGCGAGGACCAGTGCTCCCAGACCTCGGCCTCGGCGCCCTCCTCGAGCACGATCAGGGTGCGCCAGTTGAGCGCAATGCCGCTCTCGCCGAGCGGGACCTCGACCCGTATCGGCTCGGAGACCTTCACCCCGGCAGGCACGTGGACGAGAACGCCGTCGCTCCAGGCGTCGTCGTTTCGTGCGACGAAGGGATCGTCGCCCGGAGCCAGCGAGCCAAGCTGTCCCTCGACCAGCTCCGGTCGCGATTCGCTCGCCTCCTTCAGCGGCAGGATGACGGCGCCGGCGGCCGCACCTAGCGAGGCCTCGGTTGAGCCGGGCTCATACGAGTCGAGCTCCAACCTGGAGAGATCTGTGAATTCCCACCCCTTGGTCTTCTGGTCGGGGAGGGGCGGCAGCGTCGCTACCTCAGCCAATCGAACCCTCCATCTGCAGCTCGATCAGGCGGTTTAGCTCGACCGCGTACTCCATCGGCAGCTCCTTGGTCACCGGCTCGATGAAACCGTTGACGATCATCTTTGAGGCCTCCTCCTCGTCGAGCCCGCGGCTCTGCAGGTAGAAGAGCTGCTCGTCGCCGATCTTGGAGACGGTTGCCTCATGGCCGACGTCTGCGTCGTTCTCGTCGATGCGGATCGTCGGGTAGGTGTCCGAGCGCGAGTCCTCGTCGAGCAGCAGGGCGTCGCAGACGACCTTGGAGCGGGACTCGGTCGCCCCGTCGGCGATTTCAAGCAGGCCCCGGTAGGTCGCCCGGCCGCCGTCCTTGGAGATCGACTTGGAGAAGATCGAGGACGAGGTGCGCGGCGCCGCATGGATGATCTTGCCGCCGGCGTCCTGGTGCTGTCCATCGCCGGCGAAGGCGATCGAGAGAATCTCGCCGTGGGCTTCGGGTCCGAGCAGGTAGATCGAGGGGTACTTCATCGTCAGCTTCGAGCCGAGGTTGCAGTCGACCCACTCCATCGTCGCCTTCTCGTGCGCGACGGCGCGCTTGGTGACGAGGTTGAAGACGTTCTGCGACCAGTTCTGCACGGTCGTATAGCGAACCCGCGAGCTCGGCTTGGCGCAGATCTCGACCACGGCGGAGTGCAGTGAGTCGGTTGAGTAGACCGGCGCCGTGCAGCCCTCGATGTAGTGGACGTCGGCGCCCTCCTCGCAGATGATCAGGGTGCGCTCGAACTGGCCCATGTTCTCGGTGTTGATCCGGAAGTAGGCCTGCAGCGGCATCTCGACCTTGACCCCGGCCGGCACGTAGACGAAGGAGCCGCCCGACCAGACCGCGGAGTTGAGCGCCGCCAGCTTGTTGTCATTGGGCGGGATGATCGTCGCCCAGTACTCGCGCACCAGGTCCTCGTGCTCGCGCAGGGCCGTGTCCATGTCGGTGAAAATCACGCCCTGGGCCTCGAGCTTCTCGTTGACCTGGTGGTAGACGACCTCAGACTCGTATTGGGCGCCGACCCCGGAGAGGAATTTGCGCTCAGCCTCGGGGATGCCGAGCCGGTCGAAGGTGTTCTTGATGTCCTCGGGGACCTCGCTCCAGTCACGGCTGTTCTTCTCCGAGGCGCGGACGAAGTAATGGATGTCGTCGAAGTCGATCTGGCCGAGGTTGCCGCCCCAGGTCGGAGTCGGGCGGTTTTCAAAGTGTTCGAGCGACTTGAGGCGGAAGTCGCGCATCCACTGCGGCTCGTCCTTGTATTCGGAGATCGATTCGACGATCTCACGCGAGAGGCCCTTCGGCGCCTTGTAGGCGTAGCCCGACTCGGAGTCGTGGAAGCCGAACTTCTCCTTGTAGTCGGCGTTGATGCCGGCGAGCGAGCGCTTCTCCGCTACGACCTCGGGTGTAGCCATGCTTATTCGACCTCCAGGGTGATCGTGTCGTCCACGACGGCCGCCGTGAACGTTTGCACCGGAGCGAAAGCTGGGAGTGTCTTCGGCCTGCCGGTGGTCAGGTCGAAGAGGGAGCCGTGGCGCGGGCACTCAACCGTGCAGGCCGCCGGGTCGAACTCGCCCTCGGCGAGCGGCCCGTCATCATGCGAGCAGCGGTCCTCGATCGCGTAGAGCGTCCCCTCGCAGTTGAATACGCCGATCTTTCGCCCCTCGTGCTCGACCAGGCGCATAGAGCCGTCCGGCAGCTCGGCAGCGGGGCATACGGAGATGGATGTTCCGACGGTATCTGGCAAGGGAATCGAGACTTCCGCGGGCAGCTAGTGCGGGTTGAGACTTAATCCTACTTCTAAGGTCGGATTTTAGCGAGATGGCCGGCTCGGCTCGCGGCACCGTAACAGGGCCTTGACCCGCGACAAGTCTTGGGTGGATGATCGAGCCAACCGACTTCCCACGCGAACCGCATCAACTTCTCCACCGGCAGGCAGACAAGGTTGGTGCAGATCGCTGCGACGATTGGAGAGACGATGAGCGAGAGAGCTAGCTACGAGCCCGGGACCCCGTGCTGGGTAGATCTTGGCTCACCTGATCTGGGTGTGTCGATCGACTTCTACGGCCCGCTTTTCGGCTGGCAGGTGCCGGAGAGCGAAAACGTCGAGCAGACCGGCGGCTACCGCCGGGTGACCAAGAACGGCCGCGACGTCGCCGGGATGATGCCGCTGATGCAGGAGGGCCAGCCGCCCGCCTGGAGCAGCTACGTCTCGGTCGCCGACGCGGACGCCATTTCGGCGGCGGTCAAGGAGGCGGGCGGCAGCGTACTCGCCGAGCCGATGGACGTGATGGAGTTGGGCCGGATGGCGGTCTTCGCCGACCCGGCCGGAGCAGTTTTCGGCATCTGGCAGCCCGGCACCTTCCCGGGCGCCGGTCTTGTCAATGAGCCTGGCGCCCTCGCCTGGAACGAACTCAACACCCGCGACCTCGAGGGCGCCAAGGCCTTCTACGGCGCCGTCTTCGGCTGGGACTTCGAAGAGATGAAGATGGGCGAGAACGAGAGCTACACGACGATCGCCCTCGACGGCGGCCCGGTGGGCGGCATCCTTGACATGGTCGAGCGCGGCGTGCCGGAGGAGATCCCCAACCACTGGCTCGCCTACTTCGCGACCGAGGACACAGACGCGACGGTGGCCCAGGCAACCGAGCACGGCGGCACCCTGATGATGGGTCCGATCGACCTCCCGGTCGGCCGCTTCGCCATCCTCACCGACCCCCACGGCGCCGCCTTCGCGGTCATCGCCCTCAGCGAGAACGCGCCGCCAGAGAGCGCCTGACACGCCTTCCGGTGCGCCTACACGCCTCCGGTGCGCCTTATGCACTAGCTCGGTGCAAAAGGCGCACCGGAACCGACCTCGGTCAAATCTCGGCGGCCTCGGTCGGGTCCCCGATGGTGCCCTCGTCCTCCCATTCGGCCGGCTCGCCGAGGCTGGCGCTCTTCACGACCTTGAGGCCGAGCATCGCGCACTTCATCCGCGTCGCCGAGATATCTATGCCGAGCAGGTCGAGGACATACTCCTTGGGCAGCCGCAGTAGCTCCTCGCGGGTCTTCCCCGCCAGCTCGTCGGTGAGCAGCGAGGTCGCAGCGGTCGAGATCGCGCAGCCTTTGCCCTCGAAGGCGATCTCCGCTACCCGGCCCTCGTCGTCGAGCTTGATCATCACGTGCTGTTCGTCGCCGCAGAAGGGGTTGGTGTCCTCGAACTCGAGATCGGGCTGATCCAGCCGCCCGAAGTTATGCGGCCGCTTGTAGTGCTCGAGGATCTGGTCGCGGTAGAGCTCGTCCATGTCAAGAGACGCTAGCGAAGCGGTGCAACGCGTTGTCCACCCAAGAGGGCCACAACGCGTTGCACCGGCCCGGTCGCTGCTACTTTGGGCCGCGATGCGGGGGTTGATGCGCAAGCTGACGTACCCGATGCGGCGCTGGCCGCGACTCTCCAAGGCCACGATGGTCGGGGGAACGTTGGTCGTGCTCACGATTGCCGGCGCCAATGCCTACATCCTGCTCAGTACTGACGGCGAGGCGACGGCTAACGTCGCCGACGTGCCCCACGCCCAGGTTGCGATCGTGCCCGGCGCCCTGGTCCAGCCCAACGGCAAGATGAGCGCGATGCTGGCCGATCGCGTGCGCCAGGCCGATGCTCTCTGGCGGGCCGGCAAGGTCGATCGCATCCTTGTCTCCGGCGATCACCACACCTGGGCCTACGACGAGCCCGACACGATGCGCAAGGCGCTGGTCGCCGACGGCGTGCCCGGCCGCGTGATCTTCGAGGACCACGCCGGCTTTGACACCTGGGCGACGATGGTGAGGGCGCACGGCATCTTCGGCGTCAAGGACGCGGTCGTCGTCACTCAGGGCTTCCACATGCCGCGAGCGCTCTATCTAGCCCACGCCGCCGGCATCGATGCGACTGGCCTCACCGCCGACCTCCACCAGTGGGGCTACCAGGGACGCAAGAGCGAGGTCCGCGAGGTTCTGTCGCGGGTCAAGGCGATCGCCGACACCGCCCTGAACGCACGGGCCATGGGCGGCAAGAAGATCCCGATCAGCGGCGACGATGGTCGTCTTAGCTGGGGCCCGGCACCCCCGCCGGGAACGCCGCCGGCCGGCTCCCCGGGGCGCTCCTGAGCAACTGCGTCAATTCATCCATCTCCTGGGCGGAGGAGTTGATGCGGTCTGCCGGTCAGGCCCCGAAAATGCGACGGGCGTCGTGGAGGCCCTCGACCAGGCGATCGATCTCCTCCGGCGTCGTGTAGACGCCGAAGCTGGCGCGGGCGGTGGCGGGGATACCGAGGCGGTCCATCAGCGGCTGCGCGCAGTGATGGCCGGCGCGGACGGCGACGCCGTGGCGGTCGAGGATCTCGGAGACGTCGTGGGCGTGGACTCCATCGAGCTCGAAGGAGACGGGGCCGAGCCGTTCGGGACTGGCCGCGGGGCCGAAGACGCCCAGGCCGGAGACCTCGCCGAGCCGTGCCAGCGCGTAGGCGGCGATCTGCTGCTCGTGCCCGCGGATCGCGTCCATTCCGACGCTGTCCATCCAGCGCAGCGCCGAGGCCATGCCGATCGCCTGCGCGATCGCCGGAGTCCCTGCCTCAAAGCGGGCCGGCGGATCGGCGTAGGTCGTGCCCTCCTTGGTCACCTTGCGGATCATCGAGCCGCCGCCGAGAAAGGGCGGCATAGAGCGCAGCAAGTCGAGCCTCGCCCAGAGCGCCCCTATCCCAGTCGGCGCGTAGAGCTTGTGACCGGTGATCGCGTAGAAATCGACGCCGAGCTCGGCCACGTCGATCGCCATCTTCGGCGCGGCTTGGGCGCCGTCGGCAAGCACCAGCGCGCCCGCCTCGTGCGCCAGCCGCGAGATCTCCGCCAGCGGGTTCTCGCTGCCGAGCACGTTCGAGACGTGGGTGACGGCGACGAGCTTCGGCCCGCGCTCGAGCAGCGCCGCGTAGGCGTCCATGTCGAGCAGCCCGTCCTCGCCGACCGGCACCCAGTCGATCTCCGCCCCGACCCACTCGGCCAGCTGCTGCCAGGGGACGATGTTGGAGTGGTGCTCCATCTCGGTGAGGACGATGCGGTCGCCCTCGCCGATGTTGGCGCCACCCCAGGTGCGCGCTACGAGGTTGATCGCCTCGGTCGCGTTGCGGACGAAGATCACCTCGCGCCGGTCGGCGGCGCCGAGGTGATCGGCTACCGTCGCCCGCGCGCCCTCATACGCTGCGGTCGCCTCGGCCGAGAGGGTGTGCGAGCCGCGGTGGACGTTGGAGTGGCTGGTGCGCTCGTAGCGGTCGACCGCCTGGATCGAGGCCAGCACCCGCTGGGCGCTGGCGCCGCTGTCCAGGTAGGCAACCGGCTTGCCGTGCACCTCGCGCTCGAGCGCGGGAAAGGCGGCGCGGACCTTCTCGATCGGGAACGGGGAGGAGCTCTTGGTCGTCGTCTGCTCCATCATTCTCCCGCTCAGGCGCTGGCGCCTGCCTCTACCTCCTCGCGGATCCAGCCATAGCCCTTCTCCTCGAGCACGCCGACCAGCTCGGGGCCGCCTTCCTTGACGATCCGGCCCTCGAACATGACGTGAACGAAGTCGGGCTTGACCATGTGCAGGATGCGCTGGTAGTGGGTGATGATCAGCACTCCCATGTCGGGGCCGGCGAATTGGTTGACGCCCTCGGCGACCGTGCGCAGGGCGTCGATGTCGAGCCCCGAGTCGGTCTCGTCGAGGACCGCGATCTCGGGCCGCAGCAAGGCCAGCTGCAGCAGCTCCATCCGCTTCTTCTCGCCGCCGGAGAAGCCGTCGTTGAGGTAGCGGCTGGAGAAGTCTTTGGGGATGTTGGCCAGTGCCATCGCCTCCTGGGCGACCTTGGCGAAGTCTTTGATCTTGATCTGCTCCTCGCCACGCGCCTCGCGGTGGGCGTTGATCACCATCCGCAGGTACTTGCTGACCGAGACGCCGGGGATCGAGACCGGGTACTGGAAGGCCATGAAGAGGCCGGCGCGCGAGCGCTCGTCGGGGGCGGCCTCGGTGATGTCCTCGCCCTTGAAGGTGATGGTGCCCTCGGTGACCTCGAGCGCGGGATGGCCCATGATCACGTTGGCCAGGGTCGACTTGCCGGAGCCGTTCGGACCCATCAGCGCGTGGACCTTGCCCTTCTCCACGTCGAGATCGAGCCCGCGGAGGATCTCCTTGTCCTCGACGCTCACGTGCAGGTTGCGTATCTCCAGCTCAGCCATTTCACTCCTGTTTCGGTGTTTGGAAGGTCTTGGGTCAGGCGGCCGTGCCGACCGTGGCGCGAGGTTCGGCGCCGTCGGTTTGGCCGCCGAAGGCGACCAGCTCGGCCAGGGTGGTGCCCGAGAGGGCTTTGGTCACGCCGCCCTGCACGCGCATCCACAGCAGCTTGGTCGAACAGGCGAGGTCGCCGTCGTCCTCGTGCGAGCAGAGCACTTTGCCGTCGGGCGTGTCGTGGAAGCACTCCATCGGGGCGATCTGCCCTTCGAGCGCCTCGACCACCGCGTCCATCGTGATCTCCTCCGCCGGCTTGGCCAGGCGGTAACCGCCGTGGGCGCCGCGGGTGGAGGTGACCAGGCCGGCCTTGCGCAGCTTTGCGACCAGGTGCTCTAGATAGGAGAGCGGCAGCCGCTCCGCCTCGGCGACCGAGCTCAGTGAGATCGGCGCCGCCGAACCGGGCTGGCGGCCCAGCTCAACCATCAGGCGCACCCCGTACTCAGCTTTGGTCGAAAACAGCACGGACTAAATCCTACTGAAGCGGTCGGTTATGCGGCTTCCGTGGCCGCCTTTTTGCCCAGTTCCACGTGGGCGCGACTGTCGCTGCCGCGGATCAGGACCAGCGTCAGCACGAAGCCGAGCGCGGCGATCGCGGCGCCGCCGAGGAAGGCCGCCTGGAAGCCCTCGGTCAGGGCGCTGAGGTGACCCGAGCCGGTGGAGGCCGCGTCGCTGGTGGCGGAGATCGCAACCGCGGAGAGCACGGCGAGCCCGAGCGCGCCGCCCACCTGCTGCGAGGTGTTGATCAGACCGCTGGCGAGCCCGGCCTCGTTCTCGTCGACCCCCGAGACAGCGGCGATCGTCGTCGTCACGAAGGCGAAGCCGAGCCCGGCCGCGGCGAACAGCGAGGGCCCGAGGATGTCGGTGGTGAAGCCACCGCCGACCGAAACGCGGCTGAACCAGACAAGGCCGATGACGATCAGGAGCAGGCCGATCGCGAGCACCGGCTTGTAGCCGAGTTTCGTCACGAGCTGCGAGGCGATCCCGGCCGAGGCCATGATCACCAGGGCCAGCGGCAGGTAGGAGAGCCCGGCGTGGATCGCGCTGTAGCCCAGCACCTGCTGCATATATAGGGAGATGAAGAAGAACATCGAGAAGAGCGAGGCGCCGACCAGCAGGCCGACCACATTGGCCCCGGTCAGGGTGCGGATGCGAAAGATCGAGAACGGCACCAGTGGTTTGCTCGCCCGCAGCTCGATCGCGACGAAAGCCGCCATCAGCAGCACTGAGAGCACGATCAGGCCGATCGTCTGGGTTGAGCCCCAGCCGGCGCTGTTGGCGTCGACGAGGGCGTAGACCAGGACCGATAGGGCGGCGGTTACAGTGACCGCGCCGGCGACGTCGAAGACGCGCTTCTCGCCTTCCATGCGGCTCTCGGCAATCAGCCGCGGCGAGAGCGCGAAGGCGATCAGGCTGACCGGCACGTTGACCCAGAGCACCCACTCCCAGCCGAGGCCGTCGGTGAGGATGCCGCCGAGCAGGACCCCGGCGGCGCCGCCCGAGCCGGCGACCGCGCCCCAGACGCCGAGCGCCTTGTTGCGCTCCGAGCCGTCGCTGAAGGTGGTGGTGACGATTGAGAGCGCGGCGGGGGAGATGATCGCGGCGCCGAGCCCCTGGGCGGCGCGGGCGACGATCAGCTGTCCCTCGGTGGCGGAGAAGCCGGCGGCCAACGAGGCGACCGCGACCAGCAGCAGTCCGGCCATGAAGACCTTGCGGCGGCCGACGAGGTCGGCGGTGCGGCCGCCGAGCAGGAGGAAGCCGCCGAAGGTGAGCACGTAGGCGTTGACCACCCAGGGCAGGTTCTCCTGGGAGAAGTCGAGCGCTTTGCCGATCGTCGGCAGCGCCACGTTGACGATCGAGGCGTCGAGGACGACGACGAACTGAGCCGAGCAGAGCAGGACCAGCGCCAGCCAGCGCTTATCGCTGTATTCCCCGTTGGTGGACATCGACTGGCTCAGTCAATCAAAGAGGCGACATCGGCTCGGGGCCCGGAGAGCGGCGATGCATGATCTCAGGGTCATGGCCCTCACGGCTCGATCAGCCCGCGACGGATCGCGTAGCGGACCAGCTCGACCCGGTCGCGCATGCCGAGCTTGCGCATCGCGTTGGCGCGGTGGTTCTCGACCGTCTTCTCGGAGAGGTGGAGGACCTCGGCGATCTGCTTCGTCGTGTGCGCCTCGGCGACGAGCTTGACCACTTCCTCCTCGCGCGGCGTCAGCTCCTCCTCGCCGCTAGAGCCGCGCTCGAGCACGTCCTTTATAAGGGTCCGCTGGGCCTCCGGCGTGAGGAACGGCTCGCCGCGCTCGACCGCGCGGATCGCCGCCAACAGGTCGGTGTCGGCCTGGGCCTTGAGCACGTAGCCCGAGGCGCCTGCCTTGAGCGCCTCGAAGAGGTAGCGCTCGTCGTCGTGCATGGAGAGGATCAGCACCGAGACCTCGGGGGCCTGCCGCTTGATCTCCCGCGTCGCCTGCAGTCCCGTCAGCTTCGGCATCTTCACGTCGAGGATCGCCAGGTCGGGCCGCTCGCGCACGGCGAGATCCCGCGCCTTAGCGCCGTCCGCGGCCTCGGCGATCACCTTGAGGTCGGATTGGCGCTCGAGCAGAAGGCGAATCCCCGAGCGCACGATCCCATGGTCGTCGGCAATCAGCACCCGCAGCATTCGTCCAGTCTGCCAATCGCATGTGAGGGGAGGACGACCCCGGGCCGAAGGGAGAGAGGAGGGGGTCTGGCGACTTAAGCCCCTTCATGGGGGTAGAAGTCGCCAGACCCAGCCTGCGGATTGCGGAGATCGCCGGGAAGCAACACGGGATAGTGGCTATTGATCAGCTGCGCCGGTGTGGGCTCGGCAAGAGGGCTATTGAGCATCGCGTGACCCGGGGATTGCTGCACCGCGTTCATCGCGGGGTTTACGCAGTGGGTCACTCCGCACTCCCGCCCGAGGCCCGCTGGATGGCGGCCGTGCTCGCTCTTGGTGGCGGGCCGCGGGACGGCGGAGCAGTCCTCGAGCATTGGGGAGCGGCCGTGAGTCACCGCAGCGCGCTGTCGCTATGGGGCCTGCTTCCTGACCATCAAGGACCCAGCGAGGCCATCGTCGGGGGCTATGGAGGTAGGGCGCGGCGCGTCGGAATTCGCGTCCACCGTTCGCTCACTCTCATGTCAACTGACGTGACTCTCCATCGCGGTATCCCGGTCACCACCCCAATTCGGACGATCGCGGATCTACGCGAAGCAATCTCAACCCGCCGTCACGGAGCGATTCCGAGTCGCGAACTGCGCAGGGCGATACGGCAGGCGAACGTGCTGGGGCTGCCGGTCGATCAAAGGGACGCCTGGGTTCGAACCCGCAGTGATTTGGAGGCAGACTTCCTGCGGTTGTGTCGCCGTCGCCGGCTGCCGCCGCCAGAGGTCAATGTTCGCATCGGTCCTTACTTGGTCGACTTCCTCTGGAGAAGGCAGCGGCTCGTGGTCGAAACCGACAGTTACCGCTATCACCGAGGCGAAATGGCGTTCCAGGATGATCACGCCCGAGACCTGGAGTTGATGCGCCGCGGCCTCGACGTACTGCGACTCTCCGAACTGCAACTGGACGAGGAGCCGGACAAGGTGTTGGAGGCCCTTGGAGCGCGGCTCCTGCTCGCTGACGACGCCGTTCAACGGCGTCACGAGTCTGGGAGCTAGGCCGAGTCGTGCGGCGGTGGGGAGGCGACGAGCCGCACAGTCGTGCCGTGCTCGGGGCGGGACTCGATCGTCAGCTTGGCGCCGATCAGCAGGGCGCGCTCGCGCATGCCGGCGATCCCCAACCCGCCCTCGGACTCATCGAAGGCGAAGCCGCGGCCGTCGTCGGCAACTTCGAGCTCGACACCGTCGGCGGTGCCTCGTCGCAGCTTCGCCACGATATGCGCGGCGCCGCTGTGGCGGGTCGCATTGGAGAGCGCCTCTTGGGCAACTCGGTAGACGACGAGCTGGGTGTCGTCGTCGAGGTCCGAGAAATCCCCCTCGGCCGCGAACTCCGCCTCGATCTCACCTCGGCCGAGCTGCTCGACCTGTCCGGCGACGGCGGCGGTGAGGCCGAGGTCGTCGAGCGCGGTGGGGCGGAGCTGGCGGGCGAGGGAGAGCAGCTCCTGCATCGCCTGGTTGGCGAGGGCCTTGGTATCGGCCAGTTCGGCCTCGAGCTCCGGTGGGGCGGCTTCGCGCGCCGCCTCGAGCCGCAGCAAGAGGCCGGTCAGCGACTGGTTGACCTCGTCGTGGAGGTCGCGGGCAACGCGGGCGCGCTCCTCCTCCTGCGCCCGCAGGGCGGCGGAGCCGGCGCGCCGGCGCTCGGCTTCGAGCCGCCGCATCATCCGCAGGAAGGCGAGCTCGATCCGCTCCACCTCCTCGGTCTCGCCGACGCCGTCGATCGAGCGCGGCAGCAGCGGTCCGGGCCGGCTCAGGTCGACCTTCTCCATCTCCTCGATCAGCCGCTCCAGCGGGGCACGGCGACGTCGCATGATCAGCATGCCCGTGGCGAGGCCGGCCACGGCCGCCAGCAAGACGACGATCACCGCGAGTGTCATCGGGGGGCCGCCGATCGCATCGAGCAAGCCTAGGTGGTTCCACCACTTCCAATAGGGGATGGCACCTATGGTCGTCTCGGTACGGCGGGTTCATACTGAGGCGACCACTAACTAGGAGCACAACCCGCATGAAGACAACCAAGCAGTCGACCTTCGGCGCGACGATTCGTACGACCATCCTGATGGCCTCGCTTTCGGGCCTGCTGATCGTCATCGGCGCCCTGATCGGCGGTGCCAGCACGGCGGCGCTCTTCCTCGGCATCGCCCTGCTGATCAACCTCGGCTCCTACTTCTTCAGCGACAAGATGGCGCTGGCGATGAGCCGGGCCAAGCCGATCGACGAATCGGAAGCGCCGCGGCTGTATGAGATCGTCCGCGAACTGAGCACCCGCGCCGGCCTGCCGATGCCGCGCCTCTACATGATTCCCCAGGACCAGCCCAACGCTTTCGCCACGGGTCGCAACCCCAAACACTCCGCGGTCGCGGTCACGCGGGGGATCACCAAACTGCTCTCCGAGGACGAGCTGCGCGGCGTGCTCTCCCACGAGCTCACTCATATCCGCAATCGCGACATCCTGATCCAGTCGGTCGCCTCTGCGATCGGCGCCGCGATCACCTACATCGCCTACATGCTGCTCTGGTTCGGCAATGACGACGAGTCGCCGCTCGCACTGGTCGGCCAGCTGGCGACCTTCCTGCTGGCGCCGATCGCGGCGAGCATCATCCAGCTGGCGATCTCGCGCCAGCGCGAGTACGCGGCCGACGCCGGCGGGGCGGAAATCTGCGGCAACCCCGAGTCCCTGGCCAGCGCCCTGCTGCGCCTCGAGCAGGGGGCGACCGCGATGCCGATGCAGGTCAACCAGGCGGCCGAGCCGCTCTACATCGTCAGGCCCTTCAAGGGCAAGGGCATCGCCGGTCTCTTCTCGACCCACCCGCCGATCGAGGAGCGGGTCAAAAGGCTGCGCCAGATGCGCCCCAGTCTCTGAGGTCACCTTTAAATACGCCAGGAAAGGCCCGCGAGAGCGGGCCTTTCCTATGGATACGGCGACGTCCTGTTGACTGCGGGCATATTTAAGAACTAAGCTGTACGCGAAACGGATAGCCCGTATCGCGACCATGGCCAAGGCCAACGCCAGCTCCAAATCCGACGCGCCCCGGCGCCTCCCGCGAGGTCGGCACGCGCTCGCCCCGGAGGATGTCCTGAACGACCAGCGCGAACGCCTCCTGGCTGCGGTCCCGGCGGTGGCGGCGGAGCGCGGCTACGAAGCGATGTCGGTGGCCGACATCGTCAAGGCGGCCGCCGTCTCCCGCAACGCCTTCTACAAGAACTTCCGCGACAAGCAGGACTGCGTCGCCACTGCCCACGAGCTCGGCCATGAGCGCCTCTTCGAGGTACTCTCGACCGGCTGCTACGAGGGCGCGACGATCGGGGAGCGAGTCGGCGCCTCGCTCGAAGCAGCCCTCGACGTCCTCGCCGACGAACCGGCCCTGGCTCGCTTCCTCTTCGTCGAGGCGCCCTCGGGCGGGGACGCGATCGCCCTCCGCTACCACGAGTGGCTTGGGCGCTACGGCTCCCTGCTGCGCTCAGCCGCTCCGAACCTTCCGCCGGAGTCTCTACCTGAACCCGAGGTCGAGCAGGTGATCGTCGGCGGCATCGCCTCCCGCGTCGCCAGTGAGGTGCTGCGGGGGAGGGGGGACAAGCTGCGCGAGCTGGCCGAGCCCTTCCTCGAGTACGTGCTCGCTTTCTACCGCCTCGGTGAGATCGGGCCCCGCGAGGGCCGGGTTCTTGCATTTGAGCCCGAGCAGCCTGACGCTGGCGGGCCGTACGAAGCGCGCCGCAAACAAGCCGGCGCGTAGCTTCTCAGCAATACCACGCTCGTACCCTTGACAAAAGCAAACGAGCGTGTTTACATCCCGCTCGTCTTCTCATAGGTACGAAGACGGTATGGCTAACGCCTAGCAGCGCCACAGGGACATAACCGAGCCTCGCGGAAGCCGCAAAGGGAAGCGGCGGGCAGAGGGGCTCACGGGACAAGGAGAGAGCTACGTGAATCGCCACGCAAAGGCATCGTCCGCTGGATCGACTTTGCGCCGGGCCGGAAGCCCGGTCTTCCTCGGGCTCCTTGTCGCTTTCGTTGCCCTGGCTTTTGCCTCGGCGGCCAGTGCCGTGCCGCTGGTGGAACTCAGCAAGTTCGGTGCTGAAGCGGGTGAAGCTGGGGGGCAGATCAAGGGCGGTACAGGGGTGGCGATCAACCGCAGTGGTGCGGGGGGTGTGGAACCGGGCGACACCTACGCCAGCGAATATGGCAACCAGCGAGTCCAGGAGTTCAGCAAGAACGGCACGTTCATTCGCGCCTGGGGCAAGGACGTGATCAAGCCGGGCGAGCCGAGCGACACTGGCACCGGCTTCGAGATATGCGAAGTCGCGAGCGAATGCAAGTCCGGCGTCGCCGGCGCCCAGGCAGGGGCCTTCAGCGTTCCCAGCGGTGTCGCGGTCGACCAGGACACGGGCAATGTTTACGTCTCCGACTCCAACAACATGCGCACCGAGGTCTTCTCCGCCAGGGGACAGTTCGAGGGTGCCTTCGGCTGGAACGTGAAGGCAACGGGTGGGGCCCAAGAACTTCAGTTCTGTACGACTGGCACCGGCTGCCGGGCGGGCGCGCCGGCCGCCGGCGCAGGCGGCTTTGCCAGGCTTGAGGGAGGGGCACTCGCTGTCGATCCGGCCAACGGCGATCTCTGGGTCGGCGACTCCGGCAACCACCGCATCAACGAGTTCGGCTTCACCCTCAACGGCTCCGAGGAAGTCACCGGGGTCGAATTCGTCCGCGCCCTAGGCTGGAAGATCAACGCTACCGCACCGGCCGAAGAACTGCAGGAATGCACCGGCGCCAGCGGCTGTCAGGCCGGAACCGTCGGCACCGGAGGCGGCCAGTTCGGCACGGTACGCGGCCTTGCAGTCGACGCTTCGGGCGCTATCTACGCCATCGATAACAACAGCTCATGCGTTGCGAGCACGCCCTGCCGGGTGGAGAAGTTCAATCCCGACGGCAGCTTCAAGGAAACCTTCGGGCCGAGTTCTGGCGGGGAAGCGGGTTGTCAGATGAGCTGGAGCGGAGGTGGGTTCGAAAACGGCAACCCACAAGGCACCGCTTTCGCTGACGCCGCCTTCGGCATCGCGGTCAATCCTGTCGATCAGCACGTCTTCGTCACTCGCAGGGTGGGATCAGCGGCATTCGGCCAGCTCAAGACACTCGACATTTGCGAGTTCAACAGCGAAGGAACGCTGCTGCAGCGCTCGCCGCGCTCGCCCGTCAACACCACGATTGAAGGTGCGCTGAAGTTGGCAATCGGCAGCGATGAACGCGTTTACGTGCAGGCTCCAAACGAACTCAACAGCTCCTGGCCGGTGACGATCTTCGGCTACGTGCCGGCTGCCCCCGCCAGCCTGTCGGCACCGACCGAACTTACGTCGACGAGCGTCACCCTGAACGGGGAAGTGACCGTGCCCAAACCGGGGGGCGCCGGGTTCGACGTCCGCTACCACTTCGAATATTCGCCCGACAACGGCCTCACTTGGCTGCGCGTCCCCGCCCTTGCCGATGCCTCGGTTGGTACCACGACGCCTGGCACCTACGCGGTGCACCAGAAAGTCAGCGGCCTGCTGCAGAACAACACCTACCGGGTGCGGCTGGTGACCAGCACCTCATACGTGACGACCAGCGAAGAGCGGTCCTTCACGACGCTGGTCGGGTCGCCGCGGGTCGGAGAAGTCCGCGCCCGCGACGCCAGTCAGGGTACGGTAACGCTTGAAGCCAAGGTCAACCCCGCCGGCTCGCCGACCAACTACCGCTTCGAGTGGGGGCCCACCGAGGCCTACGGCAACCAGGCTCCCGCCGAATTCGAACCCTTCGCCGGCTCGGGCCATGAAGCGGCCCGGGTCACGGCCAAGCTGGCCGGGCTTTCGACGGGCACCACCTACCACTACCGAGTTGTCGCCCACAATGCCGGCGGCACCACCGCCAGCCCCGACCAAATCGCTGAAACGCTCAACTCCTGCGGGCTGCCCGAAGGCCGTTGCTTCGAGTTGGTCTCTATGCGCGAAGCCGGGCCCATCGCCATTCCGGGAGAAAACAACACCTCCCCAGCGGAAATGCACTTTCAGGCCGCCACCAATCCAGGTGCTCTTGCCTACGTGGTCGAAGCCGGCTACCCCGAAGCGACCAAGGGCGCCGAAGTGCTCTACCGCGGCACGCGGGGTACCAGCGGCTGGGAATCGACCCAGATCAGCAATCCGATCGTCGCCCCCAACGAACAGGCCGGCGTGGGCAGTGTGTCCGGCAACACCCAGTTTCTCTCGAACGACCTTTCCTGCGGCTTCCTGGAAAGCCCGCAGCCGCTGACCGATGACCCGAGCACGCGCCTGGTGATCGAAGATGGCGGTTCAAACCTCTACCGCATCAACCCCGACGGCTCCTACGCCGCTGTCACCAAGCTGACGCCGGAAAACCCCGATTTCGAAGGTGTGGCAGGCAGGAACAACTACACCGTCGTCGGTGCCTCGCAGGATTGCAGCAAGGTCCTGTTCAGCTCGGCCTACCGCTACCCCGGGATTGCCGGGCAAGGCTCTAACCGCTTCTACGAATGGGACGAAGGTACGCTGCGCAACGCGGGCGTCGTCCCCGGGCCGGGCGGTGAAGAAGTAGTGGTGCAGGCTACCGCCGGCACGTTCAGCAACTTTCTGAACGCGGTCTCCGCAGACGGCTCGCGGGTCTTCTTCAGCGCCAAGCGCCAGGTCAGCCCCAATCCGAAAGAGATCGGCAATGAAGCGATCTTCGTGCGCGAAGGCGGCGGCGCCTCCGTGCGCGACGTCTCGCTCTCGCAGACAGCCACGCCCGACGCGGGCGCCACCTACCAGTGGGCAACTCCCGACGGCGCGCACGTCTTCTTCACCGCCAACGCCGGCCTGACCGAAGAATCGAGCTCCGAAGGAACCGACCTCTACGAATACAACCTCGAAACCGAAGAATTGACCGACCGCTCCGCCAGCCAGGTGGAAGGCGGGGCGCGGGTGGCCGGTTTCGTCGGAGCCGCCGAGGATGGTTCCCGCGCCTACTTTGCCTCCCAAGCGCAGCTGGTGCCCGGCCGCGGCAACACCCAGGCCGAGAACCAGAGTGGCGATACCTACTCGGTCTACGGCGAGTCCGCCGGTGAGATCAGCTTCGTCGGCACGATTGGCAAAACTGATCTCTCAAGGGTCGCCACCGAGTTTGGAGGGAATAGTTGGACTTCACGGGTCAGTCCCGACGGCCAATACCTTCTCTTCCAGTCGACGGCCAACGTCACGGGCTATGAAAGCGGCGCCTCGTACGAGGCTTACCTCTATGACGCCCACGGCGGCTCGGAAGGGACCACCTGCATCTCCTGCCGTCAGGACGGGCAACCCTCGGTTGCACCCAGCGGCGCCGAACCTTACATAGTGCTTGCGCAGGGCCAAGCCGCGAACAGCCTCCTGCACCCAGCCGAATTCCTCATCATGCACGAAGGCGAACCGCGGGTTTTCTTCTCCTCGCTAGACCCGCTCGCTCCCGGCGCCGTGGTGGGACAAACCAACGCCTATGAGTGGGCCCATGGCCAGGTCTTCCGCCTGTCCAGTTCAATAAAAGGTCAACTGGAACATCCGAGCGGGGGGTATGGCAGTGCGTTTGTCGGTGCCAGTGACGATGGCTCAGACGTCTACCTCTTCACTCCCGAAACGCTGAACTGGGAAGACGGGGACGAAAGGCTCTCGGTCTATGACGCCCGGGTGGGGGGCGGCTTCCCCGAACCGCCGGCGCCGCCGGTGCCCTGTGAGGCCACCAGCGAAGGCTCCAACTCCTGTCAGGGGCCGGCGCAGGGTGCTTCCGCCTCTCCCGGAGCCGCCAGCGCCGCCTTCAACGGTCCCGGCAATCCACCCGCGTCCAAGCAGAAGAAGTCCAAGAAGAAGCCCCACAAGAAGCACAAGCACGCAAAGAAGAAGGGCAAGGGCAAGCGAGCGCGACACGCAAACGGCAACCGGAGGGCAGGCAAGTGAGGACCGAGATCGAGTTGAGGAGCATTCCGATGAAGACCACTCGTGCCCTCATCGTTGCCATCGCGGGTCTCTGCGCGCTGGCCACAGGCGCGCAGGCCGTGCCGACACCCGCCCCCGCCCTCAAGGTGCTGGCGGTGACGGGCCCAACCAACCTGCCGCCGACGCAGTCTGAGGTGCAGCGAGTGACGGTTGAAGCCGAGGGAGGCAGCTTCCGGCTGGGTGTCAAGGCCGGGGAAGGCAAAATAACCCCGGTGTCCTATTTCGGCACCGTGGCCGTGACGGCGGGGAGCCCCGTGGCGACCATTGAAACCGTGGAAGGCGCCGGCTTTGAAGTCGGCGACAGGATCGCCGGCGCGGGCCTACCGTTCGGGGAAAACTTCGTCGTGTCCTGCTCCTCGGACTGCAAGGCGCCCGGGTCGACCATCACCTTTTCTACCCCTTCCGAAGAAACGACCACCGAAGCGTTTGCCCTGATCTACACGAAGGAAGCGGTCGTGGAAGAAGGAGCGTTTTTGGTCGGTGACGAAATGCCCGCCCCCTACTTCGTGCCGGGCACCGTGGTGACGGCGGTCGCCGGGTCGACGATCACTCTCTCCAAGCCACCGTCCTCTGAATATTTCTTCGGAGAAACCGTCCACGTCGCGGTCACCGAGACGACGACCGCGATCCCCTACGACGCGGTACCGCAGGTAGTCCAGAGCGCGCTTGAAGCGGTCCCGGCCATAGGTACGGGTGCGGTCGAGGTCACCGGCGGCCCCGGCGGCGACGCCGAACACCCTTACTTCATCGACTATGGCGGCCCTTTGGCCGAACGGAACATTGCACCAATCGCCACCAACAGTAGCGGGCTCGCAGGCGAACATGCCTTTATTCATGTATTCACCATGGTGCCGGGAGGCCCCGGCACGGGCGAAATCGTGATGTTGGTGAGCAGCGTCGGCGCTGAGCCATCGAGCGGCATGATCACCGCCCACCTCGGTCCGCTGCCGGCGGGCATCGTCACCGGTGGCCCGGCCGAAGGCGGCGAATGGAATTGCCCGGGGGGCGCAGGCGAAAGCGAAGTTACCTGCACGACGAACCAGGTAATGAAAGTCTTTCACCAGTCCCCTCACTCGATCTCAGTCCCGGTCGAGGTCGAGGCGGGTGCGGCGCCCATCTCGAGCGCCGTGGTCGAACTTTCCGGCGGCGGCAGCGCGCCCAACATCTACCAGCTGCCGATCGTCGTCTCCAGGCAACCGGCTCCATTCGGAGTCGCGGCCTCCTGGGCGGGCTCCTATGAAGCCGACGGCAGCCCCTCGCTTCAGGCCGGGGGGCACCCTTTCACCAGCGCTGCCGACATCATGCTCAACACCAGGCGCACCGCCGCCGGCGAAATCACGCCGTCGGGCGACTCGAAGAACGTCGCCGTCGACCTGCCTCCGGGCTTCACCGGCAACCCGCTGGCGGGCAAGCGCTGCCCGCAAAGCGTGCTGATCAAACCCGAACCGGGGTCCTCGGAACTGTGCAAAGAGGAAATGACCGTGGGTAACCTCGATCCTTACATCGGCGCACTCAAGGAAGGCTTTGATGTTTCTTCGGGCCTCTATAACGACATGCCGCCGAAAGGCTACGCAGCCGAGTTCAGTACCAGGCTTTTGATCCCCATGCAGAGCGTGGTGGCCAGCGTCAACAGCGAAGAGGACTTCGGCATCCGCCTCACCGGTCCCAACAACGCCAACTACGACAAGATCTTCGGCGTCTATACCGCCTTCGAAGGGGTGCCGAAATTTGGCAACGGCCAGGCGCTTCTCTCCAACCCGACGAACTGCGCCGAATCGCGGGAAAAGGCGCCGGTGGTGCACGTGAAGGCGGCCAGTTACCAGGAACCGGACCATTTCGCCGAACTCACGATCGACCAGCCCGTGCTTGAAGGCTGCGACAAACTGAAGTTCGAAGCAGAAGATCCCGAAACCGGCGAAGGCCAGGTCGCCTTCAGCTTCGACCCGACTTCCACCCAGGGTTCCTCGCCGGTAGGCGCCGAAGCCCATCTCCACATAGACAACCCGGGCCTCACCAACCCGAACGAACTCGCCACGCCCCAGCTGAAGCGCTCGGTGATCCACCTGCCGGCGGGGTTGAGCCTCAACCCATCGCAGGCAAACGGCCTCGCGGCCTGCAGTGAGAGCCAGATCGGCTACCGGGGCAACAACTTCCCGATGCCGACCCCGATCCGCTTCACAGAAGCCCAGCCCACCTGCCCCGACGCGTCGAAGCTGGGCACGGCTGAAATCAAGACGCCGCTCCTCGACAACCCCCTGGCCGGGGAAATCTTCCTCGCCGCCCAGGAAGCGAATCCGTTTGGTTCGCTGCTGGCGGTCTACCTTGTTGTCAACGATCCATATACCGGGGTCTTGATCAAGCTGCCGGGAGAAATCCAGCCCGATCCCCAGACGGGTCGCCTCACCGCGGTCTTCGACAACGCACCGCAGCTCCCATTCGAAGACCTGATCCTTAAGTTCCGCGGCGGCGGGCCCCGCTCGGAGTTCGCCACCTCAGAAGTCTGCGGGCACTTCCCGACCGAAGGGGAATGGACTCCCTGGTCGGCCCCCGAATCGGGACCGCCGGCAAAGACCGAAGCCTCCTTCGACGTCACCCAGGGCTGCTCGCCTTCAGCAAGCGCCCGTCCCTTCCACCCGAGCTTCGAAGCGGGAACCACCAACCCCGCCGCCGGCGCCTACTCACCCCTGGTGGTGAAGATCAACAGGGCAGATGGCGAACAGGAACTCTCGCGCTTTGACTTCACCATGCCCCCGGGCTTCAGCGGCAAGCTGAAGGGAATCCCCTACTGCACCGAGGCCCAGATCCAAGCGGCTGAAGCAAGTACCGGCAAAGCCGAGCAGGCCAACCCCTCCTGCCCGGCGGCGTCTCGCCTGGGCTCGATCGACGCCGGTGCCGGTGTCGGCTCCCAACCCCTCCACGTCGCAGGCAACCTCTACCTGGCAGGCCCCTACAAGGGCGCGCCGCTGAGCGCGGTGGCGATCACACCGGCCCTGGCCGGTCCCTATGACCTGGGAGACGTGGTGGTGCGCACGCCGCTCTACCTCGACCCCGAAACGGCCCAGCTGACCGCGAAGTCAGACCCGATCCCGACGATCTTGCGGGGCATCCCGCTGAAGATCCGCTCGGTGGCGGTCTCGATCGACCGCCCGGGCTTCAGCTTGAACCCGACCAGCTGTGAAGCGATGTCGGTGAGGGCTGCCCTCACCGGCACGAACGGCGCCACGGCAAGCCCCTCCAACCGCTTCCAGGTCGGGGGCTGTGAGAACCTCAAGTTCGGCCCGAAGCTGCAAGCACGCCTGAAGGGCGGCACCAAGCGCGGCGATCACCCGGCCTTCACCGCCACCCTCACATATCCGGTGGGCCCCTACGCCAACCTGCGCCAGATCGCGGTCACCCTGCCGCACTCGGAGTTCCTCGAGAACGCCCACATCGGCACCGTCTGCACCAGGGTGCAGTTCGCAGCCGAGGCCTGCCCGGCGGCCTCGATCTACGGCAAGGTCACCGCGCAAACACCGCTCCTTGACCAACCACTCACCGGCAACGTGTATCTGCGCTCCTCCAGTAACAAGCTGCCCGACATGGTCTTGGACCTCAAGGGCCCGCCCTCCCAGCCGATCGAGGTCGTCCTCGACGGGCGCATCGACTCGATCAGGGGCGGCATTCGCTCCACCTTCGAATCGGTCCCAGACGCTCCGGTATCGAGAGTCGCGCTCAACATGTTCGGCGGCAAGAAGGGCCTCTTGGTCAACTCAAGGAACCTCTGCACCGCCGGCGGTGGGCGGATGAGCGTGAAGATGACCGCCCACAACAACCGCCGCGCCAAGCAGAGCCCGCCGCTTAAGAACCAGTGCAAGAAGGCCCGTAAGGCCAAGAAGGCCCACCACAAGCGTTCGCGGTGATCGGTGGGAGAGGATGAGCGAGCGCCGCTAGCCCTGCGCCGCCCCAAGCTGATGCTGGGGGCGGCGCTTGCCTTTACCGTGGTCTTGGGCATCCTCGGCGCCGGGGTGGAGTCCCGCCTCTCCCCGGCCTCGCTGGAAGTCCCCGGCACCCCCTCGGCCAGGGCGGCGGGCCTGCTCAGAGCCCACTTCGGCGACTCCGCCCCCTTTGCGATCCTCCTGCGCGGCCCCAGGGGAGCGATCGATGCCCAGGGCCCGGCGCTGCTCAGGGCCCTCCACCGCGACCCCAAGGTCAGCACCCTCTCGCCCTGGCAGGCCACCGGTCTTCATCGCCTGCGCCCCTCCCCCCGCAAGGCGCTCGTCCTTGCCGATTTCCACCTCTCGGCCTCCGCCGCGGTGAAGGATGCGGTGCCACGGCTGGAAGCGACGCTCGAGCGCACCATCCACCCGCCGCTTCGAGCCACCCAGACCAGCTACGCCACCCTCTCGCGGGCGATCCAAGAGCAATCGATCTCCTCGACCGAGAGAGCGGAGATGATCGCGATCCCCTTCCTCGCCTTGGTCTTGCTCTTGGTCTTTCGCTCCCCGGTGGCCGCCTTGATCCCGCTCGGCCTCGGGGCGCTGAGCGTGCTTTGCGCCAGGGGAGGTCTCTTCATCGCCTCGCACTGGTTGCGGATCGATGCCTTCTCTTTGACCGTGGCCTCGATGATGGGCCTGGCGCTGGGGGTCGACTACGCCCTGCTGATGGTCTCGCGCTTCCGCGAGGAGCTGAGCCAGGGCAAGGACCCCTATGCGGCGGCCCTCGCCACCCGCCGCACCGCGGGGCGGACGACGCTCTTTGCCGGCTCCACGCTCTTTGCCTCGATGGCGGTCAGCGTCCTCGTCTTGCCCGGATCGCTCCTGCTCTCCCTGGCGGGCACGGCGATCATGGTCACGGCGATCGCGGTACTGGCGGCCGCCCACGCCGCCCCGGCGCTGCTCTACCTGCTGGGCGAGCGGGTAAACCGCTGGCAGCTCGGCTCTGCCAAAGAGCCCCAACGCACCCTCCTTCAGCGCTCGCTGCGCGGGGCGCTGCGGCGCCCGGCCCTGCTCAGCGCCCTGATCGGCGGAGCACTGCTCTTGCTCGCCACCCCCGCCCTGGCGCTCAAGACCGGACCGCCCTCGGCCGCCCAGCTGCCCAAGGGCGATCGGGCGAGAGATGACTCCGAAACGCTCGCCCGGGCGATCGGGGCGGGCTGGGACGCGCCTTTCGTGGTCGCGATCGCGAGCGATGGCGGCCCGTTGAGCGCGAAGACCCGAATCGAGGAGATAGCCCGCTTCCAGCGGCTGCTCGCCGCCCAGCCGGGGGTGGTGGCGGTGACCGGCCCGGCCCAGGTCGCCGAGAAGGTGGCCCCCCTGACGAGCAAAGCCGCCGGCCTGCTGGGCGCGGAAGGCAAGAGGCGCCTCGCGAGCCTCAACCGGCTCGGGCCCAAGCTCACCGTCGCCTCCGCGGGAGTCGGCAAGCTGCGCCACGGGGTCGACGCCGCCGCGCGGGGGGCGGGCCTCTTGGGTGAGGGCTCGAGCAAAGCGAGGGGCGGGGCGGCGAGGATCGCCGCCGCGCTCGCCAGGGCCGCCACCGGTGGCGCCAGGGCAAGCGGAGCGACCAGGCGCCTGGCAAACGGCGCCGCACGCCTTGCCGCAGGGCAGAGGAGCGCCAAGGCCGCCTCCTTGTCCTTGGCTCTCGGCCTGCACGACCTGCTGCCGCAGATACGCAAGGGCTCGCTGGCGCGGGCGCGCAAGCTGCGCGCGGAGCTCGCCTCCGACCCAAGGCTCCACTCCCAGGCAAACGCCCTGGTCCTCGCCCTGGCCGGGGCCAGAGACGAAGTCAAGGCGTTGCGCTCTCAGGCCTCGGAGCTAAACGGCGGCATGGCAAAGCTGGCGGCGGGGGGGCAGAAGCTGGCGGCGGGCACCCAGCGCCTGGCCCAGGGCGCCGGCTCTTTGGGCGGTGGCCTTCATCGCCTCGCCCAGGGCGCCGGTGCCCTCGCCGAGGGCCTCTCCCGCCTACAAGGGGGAACGGAAACCCTCGCCTCGGGCCTCGCAGACGGCTACACCCGCTCGGCACCGCTGCAGGGCGGCCTCGGCCGCGCGGGGGAGAGGATCTCCTCCCAGGTGGGGGAGCTCTCCCGCCGGCGCCAAGAGCTGCTCGATAACTCACCGGGCCTCTTCGATTCGGGCTACTTCACCCTCGCCGCGCTCGATGGGGCAAGCCCCTCCGCGCGCGAGGGAGCCGGCCAGGCGATCGACCTCTCGGGCGGCGGTGGGGGAGGCGCGATCGCGGTGATCTCGCGCTATGGCCTCAACGACCCCCGCTCCGAAGCGCTCGACCATCGCCTCGGCCGGCTCGCCCGGCGCTTCGAAGCGCGCAGCGGCCTGCGCTCCGGGGTCACAGGCGGCCCCGCCCAGCTCACCGACTACAACCAGGTCACCCGCACCAGGGTGCCGCTGGTGATCGCAGCGATGGCAGCGGTCACCTTCATCGCCCTGGTGGTGATCTTGCGAGCGCTCTGGCTGGCAGCCCTCGCCACCGCCTTGAACCTGCTCACCGTCGCCGTCGCCTTCGGCGTCTTGGTCTTGCTCTTCGGGGTCCCCGCCGGCTGGCCTCTGGGCGGTCACCACTACGTCGACGCGATCGGCGCCGCGGGCATCTTCGGCATCGTCTTCGGCCTCTCGGTCGACTACGCGGTCTTCTTGCTGGCCCGCATGCGCGAGACCTATGAGCAAACAGGCGATCACCGCGGGGCGATCTCCTTCGGCCTGGAGAGGACCGCCAGGGTGATCACCGGGGCGGCGGCGATCATGATCGCCGTTTTTGCCTGCTTTGCCGCGGCCCCGGTGGCCACCGTCTCCCAGCTAGGGGTCGGCCTTGCCGTGGCGGTCGCCTTGGACGCGACCGTGGTGCGGATCGTGCTCTTGCCGGCGCTGATGCTCTTGATCGGCGAGCGCGTCTGGTGGCTGCCCGCCCCCTTGGAGCGAGCCCTGCCAAGGATCGAGCTACACCCCGCCTAGGGGTTCCAAAGACAACGAGAGGAAACGAGAGACAGATGAGAGTGAGAGGGCAGGGGAGAAGACCGAGAGGGGGAGCGATGGCCGTGGCGCTCGTTGGGCTTGCCCTGGGCCTATGCGCCCAGGGGGCACTGGCCGCCGAAGTCAGCCGAGACGAATACGTCCAATCGGCAGAGCCGATCTGCAAGGCAAACACCGAAGCCAACAAGCGGATCTTCAAGGGCGCAAAGGACCAGGTGAAGGAAGGCAAGCTAAAGGCGGCCTCCGCTCACTTCTTCAAGGCAAAGCGGGCGCTGGCAAAGACGGTCAGACAGCTCACCCACTTGCCCGAGCCCACAACGGACGAAGCGAAGCTCAAAAAGTGGCTCGGCTACCTGGGGACAGAGCGAGACCTCTTGGGCAGGATCGCCACCGCCCTCGCTCACGAAGACAAGGCAGCAGCTCAGGAGCTTTCGGTGCGCCTCAACCGCAACTCCAACCTGGCCAACAACACCGTGCTGGCATTCGGCTTTGATTACTGCCGCATCGATCCGGGGAGGTTCAGCGCCAAATGAGGGCCAAGGCGCTTCTCCTCACCGCCGCCAGCGCTTGCCTTCTCCTCCTCTCCCAGGGCGCAAGCGCGGAGCTGACCCAGCAGGGCAAGCTGATCGTCGGCTTCGATGGCGGCCTGGCCCCCAAGACCCTGCCTCGTAACAAGCCGGCGCCGGTGGCGGTGCGGGTGGCCGGTGACATCAGGACGACCCAGGGCTCCCCATTGCCCCAGCTGCGCACGATCACGGTCGCAATCAACAGAGCCGGCCGCCTCTATGACGGCGGCCTTCCCACCTGCAACGTCGACGCGATCCAGCCGGCGACAGAAGCCGAGGCCCAGGCGCTCTGCCATCGCTCGATCGTCGGCTCGGGCCACGTGTCCTTGCAGACCCACATCCAAGGCCAGCACTCCTTCGGGGTCGAAGGCAAGCTGCTCGCCTTCAACGGGCCCAAGCACCACGGCCACAAGCTGATCTTGGCCCAGGTCTACTCAGAGGACCCCCCCGGTGCCTTCGTGCTCACCTTCACCTTGAAGAGGCAACCGGGCCTCTTCGGCACGGTGATGAGCACCACCCTGCCCAAGGCGGCGAGGGGCTGGGCCTACCTGACCCACTTCGACATGACCCTCGATCGCTCCTACCGCCACCACGGCGTCGTGCACTCCTACGTCTCCGCCGCCTGCTCGGCGCCGGCGGGCTTCCCCGGGGCGACCTTTCCCTTCGCCAAGGCGAGCTTCGGGTTTGCCAACGGGCAGAGGCTGCGGACTACGGTGGTGAGGAGTTGTCGGGTGGGTTAGGGGATGAGAACCCACGAGGAGGGGCTTTTCTGCACTCATAAAAACCACGTGCGTATCTTGACAAACGCGAACTGACGTGTTTGTATTTCCACTTGTGTTCGCTTGAGAACTGAGTCGGTATGGATATGGATGCGAAACGAGATATCAGTAGTGTCAGCCGAAGCTCGCGCGGCTCGCGTCGCCGCCCCGATCTGTCGCCGCCGAAAGTTGAGAAGATCCGCCCGCGCTCTGGCCTCTCGCGCGCCGAGGTGGTCGCCAACCAGCGCGCCCGCATCTTCAGCGGCTTCGCTACCGCGCTCGTATACCACGGTTACGAGGACACCAAGGTCACCGACGTCGTCGAACTCGCCGGTGTCTCACGAGCGACCTTTTACGAGCGCTTCGAGAGCAAGGAGCTCTGCTTTGCGGCTGCGTATGACGATGGGATGGAGCGGCTTGCGGCGACTGTGGGGAAAGCGGCAGGGGGCGAGCGGGGCTGGACCAATCAGCTTTCCGCCGGGCTCATGGCCGGCCTCGAATTCCTTGCGGCGGATCCGCCCGTGGCCCACCTGCTCTTCGTCGAGTCGCTGGCCGCGGCGCGCCCCGCTCGCCTCGAGCACGAGCGCTCGCTGGAGCGCCTGGCCGAGGTGCTTCGCCCTTCGGTCGCCGACGCCGAGGTCGCCAGGGAGACTGCCCGAATGCTCGCCGGGGGCCTCGCCTCCCACCTCTCGGGCCGCATCCTCGCCGGCGAGGCCGAGCGGCTGCCGGAGCTGCACGGCCCGCTACTCCAGTACCTCCTCGCCCCGTCGCTGGCGGCTTTGCGCACCACGGATGAGCGACGAGCCGCCGCTCTTTGATCCGGCCGGCCTCGCCGAGTTGCCGGACAAGCTTGCGCTCGGGCAATTGCCGCCCGGTCGCCACGGCCTGCCGCGCTCCTTCGTGGTGCGGAACCAGCGCCTGCGCATCGTCGCCGGCCTGCTGCGCGTGCTGCCGCGTCACGGGTACGCCGAGACGACGATCGGCCAAATCATCGCGGAGGCCCGCGTTTCCCGCACCGCCTTTTATAGCCAGTTTGCCGGCAAGGAGGACTGTTTCCTCGTCGCCTACGATCTCGCGGGAGGCTGGATTTTCGAGCGCGTCGAGCGCACGACTGCCACGGGGCTGGACTGGCCGCGCTGCGTGCGCGCGGGGCTGATCGAAGCGCTGCGGCTCCTCGCTGCCAATCCTCCCCTTGCGCATCTCTTCGCCGTCGACGCGCTGCAGGCGGGCCAGGCCGCGCGCGAGCGGCAGCGAGCTTGCCTGGCCCGCCTTGCCCGGGTCCTCGGCGAAGGTCGGGCCGATCGTCCCGACATTCCTCCCGAGCTCGACGAGATGCTGCTCGGTGGCGTCCTTGCGACAATCGGCCGCTATGTCGACTCCGGCCGCGCCGAGCAGCTGGCCGACGCCGGCGACGAGCTTCTGCAGTACCTGCTCATCCCCTATCTTGGGCCGGGGGAGAGCAAGCGAATCATCGCCGAGGCCGCATAAGGGGCCAGATTTTCAACCCTCGCTATACTTTTTGAAGTAAAAGCCGATCCGGATTTAGGAGATTGTCAGTGGCGAACGGTGCGGACACGCAGGTCAAAGCCCCAGTCGAGGAGATCGAGCCGTTCGAGGCGGCGCAGGAGATCGAGGGCGGCGACGTCGTCCTGATCGACACGCGCGAGCCCCACGAGTACCAGGAGGCCCATCTCCAGGACGGCAAGCTGGTGCCGCCGGGCCTGCTCGGCGACGAAATCACCACCGCGGCGCCAGACAAGTCAGCCCGCACGATCGTCTACTGCCGCAGCGGCAACCGCTCCTACAAGGCGGCCGAACAGATGGAAGCGCTCGGCTACACCGACGTCGCCTCGATGGCGGGTGGCATCCTCGCCTGGCAGGAGCAGGGCCTTCCCGTGCTCGCCGTCGAGGGGATGACCGCCGAGCAGCGCGACCGCTACTCGCGCCACACGCTGCTGCCCGAGGTCGGGGTCGACGGCCAGCTGAAGCTGCTGAACGCCAAGGTGCTGCTGCTCGGCGCCGGCGGGCTCGGCGCGCCGACCGCGCTCTACCTCGCCGCGGCCGGGATCGGCACGATCGGCCTCGTCGACGACGACGTGGTCGACGCCTCCAACCTGCAGCGCCAGGTGATCCACAACACCGAGCGGATCGGGATGGCGAAGACAGCCTCGGCCCGCATCTTCATCGAAGGGCTCAACCCCGACGTCAAGGTCGTCGAGCACAACGGCCGGCTCGACGCGAGCAATATCCTCGACGTGATCAAGAAGTACGACATCATCGTCGACGGCGCCGACAACTTCCCCACCCGTTACCTGCTGAACGACGCCTCGGTTCGGCTGCGCAAGCCGGTCATCTCCGCCTCGATCCTTGGCTTCGACGGCCAGGTCTCGACCTTTGCTCCGTTCGAGGGACCCTGCTATCGCTGTCTCTACCCGACCCCGCCGCCGGCCGAGCTGGCGCCGAGCTGCTCGGCCAACGGGGTGCTCGGGGTGATGGCGGGGACGATGGGCACCCTGCAGGCCAACGAGGTGATCAAGCTGATCCTCGGCAAGGGCGAGCCGCTGATCGGTCGCCTCCTTCTCTACGACGCCTTGGTGACCCGCTTCACCGAGTTGAAGGTCCGCCGCGACCCCGAGTGCCCGATCTGCGGCGAGCAGGCGGAGCAGATCCCGGAGTCGGAGATGGGGAAGTTCCCCGACTACGACGCCTTCTGCGCCGGCGCCGGCGGCGACCGCTAGGCCGTGCAGACCGGCGCATCTCGGGGTCCTTGGTCGCTCGCGTGCGAAGCACGCCACGCTCCCTGCGTCCCCCGACCTGCTTGGCCTGCACGGCCTAGATAGGATTCCGCGACTAATGGCGACCGTTCGCATCCCTCCCGTGCTGCGTCCTCACACCGGCGGGCTGCCCGAAGTCGAGGCCGCCGGCTCCGACGTCGGCGAGGTTCTGCGCGCGCTCACCGTCGAGCACCCCGGCACCCAGGAGCAGCTCTTCGGCGAGGACGGGGATCTCAACCGCTACGTCAACGTCTACCTCAACGACGAGGACGTTCGGGTCCTCGACGGCCTGGGTACAGCCGTCAAGGAGGGCGACACCGTCGTCATCCTGCCGGCCATGGCCGGCGGTTGAAAAAGTCTTCGTAAACGCCCCACGGGCACCAGCCCGACGCTATACTTTTTGAAGTAAGGGACTGGCGAGCTATGTCTGAACTTCTCAACCGACCCTGCGGGGGACGCTTCGGCAATATCGTCGAGTCGATCGGCAACACGCCGCTGGTCGAGCTGCCACGGCTCTCGCCCAATCCCGGCGTCCGCATCTACGCCAAGCTCGAGGGGCACAACCCGACCGGCTCGGTCAAGGACCGCGTCGCCAAGTCGATGATCGAGGCGGCCGAGGCGGAGGGCCTGATCCAGCCTGGCCAGACGATCCTCGAGCCGACCTCGGGCAACACCGGCATCGCCCTGGCGATGATCTGCAGCCGCAAGGGCTACAAGCTGAAGGTGGTGATGCCCGACAACGTCACCGCCGAGCGCGCTCAGCTGCTGACGATGTACGGAGCGGAGATCGTCTACTCCGAGGGTGCCAAGGGCTCCAACGGCGCGGTTGAGGTGGCGCTGGAAATGGCCCAGGACTCGCGGTACTACATGCCCTACCAGTACGGCAACGAGGCCAACCCCAACGCTCACTACCACGGCACCGCGGTCGAGATCCTCGAAGAGCTGGACGAGGTGACGGCCTTCGTCGGCGGGCTCGGCACCGGCGGCACCCTGATGGGCAATGGCCGCCGGCTCAAGGAGGAGAACCCCGAGACCCTGATCGTCGCCGCCGAGCCGATGCAGGGCGAGCTGGTCGACGGCCTGCGCTCGCTCGACGACGGCTTCATCCCCCCGATCATCGACATCAGTTTGCTGGACCGCAAGATCATGGTCTCCAACCGCGACGCGATCGTCTGGACCCGCAAGCTGCTCCACGAGGAGGGCGTCTTCGCCGGCGTCTCCTCCGGCGCGATCGCCCGCATCGCCGCCCGCATCGCCGGCGAGCTCGAGGGCGGCAACGTCGTCTTCCTGATCCCCGACGACGGCTGGAAGTACCTCTCCTCCGGCGTCTACACCAAGCCGATCGAGGAGATCGAAAACCTCGACTCCACTGTTTGGTGGTAGTGCCGGTTTTAGTCTCCCGATGCGGATCGCCCAGTCCCTGATCGACGAGATGGTTGCGCACGCGCGCGCGGATCTGCCCAACGAGTGCTGCGGCATGGTCGGCGGCGCCGAGGACAAGGCGAGCGTGGTGATCCCGGTCGTCAACTCGGCCGCCAGCCCGCTGCGCTTTGAGATGGACCCGCAGGGCCAGTACAACGCGCTGAAGGCGATCGAAGACGACGGCAAGGAGATGCTGGCGATCTATCACTCACACACCAAGAGCGCCGCCTATCCCTCGCAGACCGACGTCAATCAGGCCGTCAACTGGCCCGACGCGATCTACTTGATCGTCTCGCTGCAGGACGAAGACGCGCCCGAGGTCAAGGGCTACTGGCTGAAAGACCTGGTGATCGCCGATGCCGAGCTCATCGTCGAGTAGCAGCCGCTTGGTCAAGGTCGCCTACGCGCAAACTCAGATGGAGGCCGAGATGATCCAGGGCCTGCTCGGCGAGCACGGCATCCCGAGCATGCTCAGGCGGGCCCCCGGCTTCGACAACCCGGACTTCCTCGGGGCCGGCCCGCATCAGGTCTTCGTCGCTGAAACCGTTGCTGAGGAGGCGCGGGAAGTCCTGAAGAACACGCCGGGCGAGAGCTAGCCCGGGTTGGGCCGGGCGATTTCGCGCAAGTAACCGCGCCAGGCGTCCTCGACCTCGCGGAAGCGGGCTTCGAAGGCGGCCTCGATCGTCGGCACCGCGCCGCCGGGCAGCAGTTTCAGCGCCAGGCGCTCGCAGGCCTCGGAGCCGCGTTCCATTTCGAGCAGGTCGAAGATCGTGCCGCCGAGGATCACCGCGTCGCGGCGGGAGGGGGGAAACGAGGGCCGGGCGCTCTCGCGCAGGCGCCGGATCACCGCCGGCCGGTAGAAGCCGACCTGGCGCGAGAAGTACTGGGCACCGCCTTCGACCAGCCAGGCCCAGCGCAGGTAACGGGCGAAACGGCGCGGCGTCCAAGAGGGCGGCAGCTCGCGATTGTTGGCGGCGATGACGAGTTGGGCGTAGAGCCGCTCGGCCGTCCCACGCAGGGCCTCGCGCGAGTCTTCGCCGCCGGCGCGGCGCTCCATGTGCGGGTCGTTGAGCACGTGCAACTCGGTTGACATCGGCCAGCCAGCGAGGTACCGGCGGCCGGCGGGGGCAGCCGACCAGCGCGCCGCGGGCAGGAAAGGGTGCGCCAGCGCGAGCCAGACGGGGTTGGTGTGGACGACCACGGTGATCTTGCCGGGAACGACCTCGAACCGATCCTCGAGCCGCAGCCGCAGTTCCTCCATCCGGTCCAGCGTCCGCTCCGCGAACGCCGAATCGCCGCTGTCGTGGCGGGCCGTGAAGCTCAGCGATTCGGTCTCAACCCAAGGCATTGACGCGACCCTACTAACGCGGCGCGGCCAAGCAGATCAAGGACTCAAAGGAACGAAACGTGCTTTCTCGGATGAGCGACTGAGGACGCAGAGACTGAGGACGCAGAGACTGAGGACGCAGAGGAAGAGCGACTGAGGGACGCAGAGATATGCGCCGGCCAGGCCGCGTTAGACGAGGGCCGGCTCTGCGGCGCCGCAGACGCCGAGGATCTCGGCGCGAGCGCGGTCGAACTCTTCATCGGCCATCACCGGAGTGCCCTCGAAGGGCAGTTCGCGGTCGACCTCGACCCAGGAGCGACAGCCGTGGTACTCCTCGCGGACCCGCACCGTAACCGGACGGGGGATGCGGTGGACCCGCAGCAGCAGCACGTGCAGCGGGTGGCGGCGCTTCCAGTTGAGCCGCTTCTCGGCGTAGTCCGGAGTCCAGACGTAGTAAGGGGAGAGACCGTCAACCACGCGCGGGTCGTTGACGGTGATGTGATCGGTGACCTCGGCCCAGGCGCGCAGGCGCACCCGATCGGGCTGGGAGATGCCGCCGTCCTGGAGCAGGGCGCGGGCCGGGGGTTCCTCATCGGGCCAGACGCCCTCCTCGAGGGCGCGACCGAGCTCAGGATGATGCGACTCCCGTACCAGGTTGTTCTGCTGGTGGTCGAAGGTGGGGTAGAGGAAGAAGCGTTCGTGCTCGAGCTCGAAGTGCTTGTTCTCCTCGCGGATCCCGCCCTTGCGAAGGGTCAGCAGCTGCTCGCCCTCGGCGAGTGCGCGGACCGTTACGGCCCATTCCTTGAAAGCGATCGGCATTTGAAGTCGTACCTAGAAGAAGGTGGTTGAAGCTGTGACTGGGAGGGGGGCGCCCTGCCCATTCCATGGTGAGAAGCCCGCCCGGATCGCGCATTCTAGACCAGTGCGCCTGGATTGCAAAATTTGTGATGAAGATCACTGACTGCCGTGGCCGCCGCCGCCAGGAGTTTCGATCCTCAGGGTATCGCCGGGGGCGAGATCGCCTTCGCTCTTGCCGGGCAGTGGTTCGCCGTTGTGGAGGTTGCGGCCGGGGGCGCCGTCCTCACCGCCACCGCGGCCGTGGGGTTGATGCCCGCGGCGCTCGCTGATCAGCGAGAAGTGCATCGGCGCCAACGCCTCGAGCTCGCGCACGATCCCGTCGCCGCCGCGGTGCTCGCCCCTGCCGCCGCTGTCGCGGCGCAGCGAGAGCTCGCGAACGCGCAGCGGGAACTCGCTCTCCAGCGCCTCGACCGGAGTGTTGAGCGTGTTCGACATCGCGACGTGGATGGCGCTTGGCCCGTCCGCGTCGGGGCAGGCGCCCTGGCCGCCGCCCAGCGTCTCGTAATAGGTGAACTCGTTGTTGGCGAGGGTCAGGTTGTTCATCGTGCCCTGGCCCTGGGCGGGCACCGGCCGGGCGCCCCCCAGGGCGGCGATGACGAGGTCGGCCACGCGGCTGGAGGTCTCGACGTTGCCGGCGGCGACGGCGGCCGGGAAACGGGCGTTGAGCAGGCAGCCCTCGGGTGCGTTGACCGTGATCGGCCGGTAGGCACCGGCGCACGGGGGAGCGTCGGGGTCGGTCAGCGCCCGCACCGCGAAGAAGGCCGCGGACTTGGTCACCGAGAGCGGGCAGTTGAGGTTGCCGCCCACCTGCGGGTCGCTGCCGCCGAAGTCGAGCACCAGCTCTTCGCCCGCGATCGTCGCCTCCACCCACAGGTGTACGTCATGCTCCTTCCCGCCGGCGTCGGCCTCGAGCAGCTCCTCGGCCCGGTAGGTGCCGTCCGGTAGCTCGGCGAGCGCCTGCCGGGTACGTCGCTCGGCGTAGGCGAGGATCTCGTCCATCGCAATACTAAGCTGCGCGCGGCCATGCCGCTCGGCGAGCTCGCCGAGGCGTCTCGCGCCGATCCGGTTGGCGGCTTCCTGCGCGCGCAGATCGGCCAGTCGCTGCCGGGGGAAGCGCATCTGGGCCGCGAGATCGCGCAAGACCTCCCGGCTCACCCGGGTCGGGGGGATCACCACCCCCTCGTCCTCCAGTCGGGTCGAGTTGGCCGGCATGCTGCCCGGGGTCTTGCCGCCGACATCGGCGTGGTGGGCCCGGCAGGCGGCAAAGCCGATCGGCTCGCCGTTGGCGAAGATGGGCGAGATCAGGGTGATGTCGGGTAGGTGGGTGCCGCCGCGGTAAGGGTCGTTGAGGATCCACGACCCACCTGGCTCCTGCTCGAGGTCAATCACCGCGGCTACCGCGTCCGGCATCGAGCCGAGGTGGACCGGGATGTGCTCAGCCTGCATCACCAACTCGCCGCTGATGTCGAAGATCGCGGTGGAGCAGTCGTGGCGCTCCTTGATGTTGGCCGAGTAGGCGGAGCGGATCAGGGCGGCGCCCATCTCCTCACAGGCCGCGCGCAGGCCACCGATCATCACCTGCAGGGCGATCGGGTCGAGCGCGGTCATCCGACCACCTTCCGGTGAAACGTTTTGTCCACCCACTGCACGGTCAAGCGTTACACCCCGATTCGGGCCACGATCGTGCCCGCCTCATCGACCTTTGCGGTCCATCCCGGCGGCACCACGAAGGTGCTCTGCGGCAGCTCGAACACCACCGGGCCCTCCGCCGCTGTTTCCGCCGCCGGCTCGCCGCGCAGGACCGGTGTTTCCAACCACTCGCCGTCGAAGCGGACCTGTCGCGAGCTGTGCTCGACCGTTCCCGCGGAGGCGGTGGGGCGGGGGTGGGCACCGGGGATGACCATTGCCAGACGGATGTGGACGAGGACGACCTCGGCCTCGGGATCGCGATGACCGTAGAGCTGCTCGTGGGCCTCGGCAAAGCGCTCCGCGAGATCGGTCGGGTCGGGGTGCGTCGAGCCGCGAATGGGCAACTCGAAGGCCTGGCCGGCGTAGCGCATCTCGTAGGTGACTTCCGGCCTCGCGTCCGGGTTGTGGCCTAGGCCGGCGGCCAGTTCCTCGACCACGGCGGCGACCCGCTCGGCGGTGAAGTCTTCGCCGGAGAGCATCACCGTGCGGGCGGTGTCGCGGCGGCGGTCCGAGGCGCAGAGCCCGAGCGCCGAGAGCACGCCGCCGGCGCGCGGGCAGAGGATGCGGTCGATCTCGAGCTCAGCGGCGATCGCGGCCGCGTGCATCGGGCCGGCGCCGCCGAATGGCAGCAGGGCGAAGCGGCGGGGATCGATGCCGCGCTCGACAGTGACCACGCGCAGCGCTCGCACCATCTCCTGATTGGCGATCCGCACGATGCCCTCGGCCGTCTCCACCGGGCCAAGCCCGAGCGCGGCGGCCAGCGAGCCGACCGCGTCCTCGGCGGCGCCCACGTCCAGCGCCAGGTCGCCGGCCAGCTTCGAGTCGGCGGCGAGCCGGCCGAGCATCAGGTTGGCGTCGGTGACAGTGGGCTCACTGCCGCCCCGCCCGTAACAGGCGGGCCCCGGCTCGGCGCCGGCCGAGCGCGGGCCGACGCGCAGGGCACCGCCCTCGTCGCGCCAGCCGATCGAGCCGCCTCCGGCGCCGACGGTGTGGACATCGACCATCGGCAGCTGGATCACGCGGCCGGCGATAGTGCGCGAGTCGGTCCGCTTGACCTCGCCGCCTTCAACCGCGCAGACGTCGCACGAGGTCCCACCCATGTCGAAGCCGAGTGCGTTGCCGTCGCCGGAGAGCTGGGCGAGCAGGCCGGCGCCGACCGCGCCTCCCGCCGGCCCAGAGAGCACGCTCCAAGCGCCGGCCCGCGCCGCCTCCTCGGCGCTCGCCACGCCGCCCGAGGACTGCATCACCAGCGGGGCGGGCAGGCCGGTGCTGCTCGCCGCCTCCTCCAGGCGCTCGAGATAGCGCCCGAGCAGGGGCGAGAGGTAGGCGTCGATCGCGGTGGTCGAGCAGCGCTCGTACTCGCGGAAGCGGGGCAGGACCTCGTGGGAGGCGGAGACGTGGACGCCAGGGAGCTCGCTGCGCAGGTGCTCGGCGATTCGCCGCTCATGGGACGGGTCGAGATAGGAGAAGAGCAGGCAAATCGCGACGGCCTCGGCACCGCTGTCGCGCACCAGCTCGGCGAGACGACCCGGCTCCGCCTCGCCAAGCGGCTCGATCACGCCCTGCGGCCCGACGCGCTCGGCCGCCTCGAAGCGCAGTTCCGGCTCGATCAGGGGCGTTGGCTTCGGTGCGCAGAGCCGGTAGAGCTGCGGCCGATCCTGGCGGCCGATCTCGAGCACGTCGGCGAAGCCCCGAGTTGCGATCAGGGCGGTGCGGGCGCCGCTTTCCTCCAGCAGGGCGTTTGTGCCGACGGTCATCCCGTGGGCAAAGGCCTCGACCTCGCTCGCGGTCGAGCCGGCCAGCTCGATCACCGCTTTGACCGCGGCGATCACCGCTTGCGACTGGTCCCCCGGTGTGGTCGGCAGCTTCGCCGTGTGCAACTGCTCGCCGTCGAAGAGGACGGCGTCGGTGAAGGTTCCGCCTACGTCGACACCGAGCAGCACGCTCCGAAGCTAGCTCAGCGCCAGCTTTCGCGGCGCAACCCGCCGTCGGCGGTGAGCGCGAAGTGGATGCCGTCGAGCTCGGGGTCAACCCCCGGGAAGTCGCTGCGCAGGTGCCCGCCGCGCGACTCGCGGCGCGCCAGCGCAAGGGTCGCGATCGACCTCGCGAGCGGGAATGGGTCCTCCAGGAGCCGGCTCAGGCGCTCGCGGTCGCGGCGCGGGCCGGCGAGTGCCCAGACCGCGTCGCGGGTCGCCTCGCTCGGCGGCTCGAAGCGCCACCTGCCGGGCTCCGGGGGATTGGGCGCGGCGGTCTCCTCCAACGCCGCCCGCGCCGCGCGGGCGCCGAAGACAAAGCACTCGCTGAGCGAGTTGGAGGCCAGTCGGTTGGCGCCGTGCAGGCCGGTGCAGGAGCACTCACCGACCGCGAAGAGGCCGGCCAGCGAGGAGCGTCCTTCGAGGTCGACGACGATGCCGCCCATTGTGTAGTGCGCCGCCGGTGCGACCGGAATCAACTCGCTCGCCGGTTCGAACCCCGCCTCGCGCAGGGAGGAGAAAACGTTGGGGAAGCGGGTCGGGTCGAGCCGGCGCAGGTCAAGGTCAACCGCCGTGGCGCCATCGGCCTCCATCCGGTCAAGCAACGCCGCGGTGACCGCGTCGCGCGGGGAGAGCTCGTCGGTGAAGCGGCGCCCGCCGGCGTCGAGCAGCGTCGCGCCCTCGCCCCGCACTGCCTCGGTGATCAGCAGGCCGTCGAAGCGGGTGCCGGGGAGGAAGAGCGCGGTTGGGTGGAACTGGCAGAACTCGAGGTCAGCGAGCTCTGCCCCCGCGGCCGCTGCCATGGTGGGGCCGGCACCGATCGCGCCCCAGGGATTTGAGGTGCGCCGCCAAAGCGCCGCCGCTCCACCGGTTGCCAGGATCGTCGCCGCGGCGGCAATTTGCTCCTCATCGGTGAGCAGGCCGTGGCAGCGCTCACCGTCGCTCCACAGCGCCGTCATCGAGGCCCGCTCGCGGACCTCGATCCGCTGCTCGCGGGCGACCATCGCGGCGAGCTTCGAGGTGATCTCGTGTCCGGTGGCGCTGCCGCCGGCGTGGACGATGCGCCGCCTGGTATGGCCGCCCTCGAGGCCGAGCGCGAGCTCGCCGCCGGGGTCTAAGTCGAAGACGACGCCGCGTGAGCGCAGCTCCTGCACCGCGGCGGGTGCCTCCTCGACCAGGGTCTGCACCGCCGCTGTCCGGCAGAGCCCGCGTCCGGCGGCGAGCGTGTCGGCGGCGTGCTGCTCGGGCGAGTCGCCTGGCTCGAGCGCCGCGGCAAGCCCACCCTGTGCCCAGTAGCTGGCGCTCTGGGAAAGGGGGGTGCGCGAGACGAGGCAGACGCGCGCGCCTTCCTCGGCCGCGTTCAGCGCCGTCCAGAGACCCGCCGCGCCGCCGCCGACGACGGCGACGTCGAACTCGGCGCTGGGGGCTATCGCTGCCCGGCCTCTCGCCGGATCGCATCGACCCGACCGCGCAGCCAGGCCGCTGCCGCCTCGCGCGAGCGCGCCCGCTCGTCGGCAATTGCGCTCTCCGCCTTGGCCGCGCGCTTCTCGGCGTCGGTGATCCGCTGCTCGGTGGTCTCTGCCTGCGCCTCGATCTCGGCCAAGCGGCTCTCTGCCTCGGCCACGATCCGTTCCTTTGCTTCGCGCTCGCGGCGCAACTCCTCGGCATGGGCGGCTTTCAGCTGCTCGAGCGCCTCCGAGGCCTTGGCGCGCTCGCTCTCGAGGTCCGTCTCGAGCGCCTCGATCTCCGCCGCCACCCGCTTCTCGGCGGAGCTGGCCGCGGCAGCCGCCTCCTCGAGGCGGCGCTTCGCCATCTCGACCTGGGCGCTGAGATCCTCGCCGCTCACCACAAATCCTCCTGCGTTGCTCGCTGCGCGAAGAACCAGATATGCACGCTTGCTCGCTCCGCGCTCACGGGCCCAATCTATTACGCGCCGGCAAGGACGGCGCGGTAGGCCTCGAGCGTGCGCTTCGCCATTCGCGCTGCGGAGAGAGTTGCGGCGCGGGCGGAGCCCTCGATGCGAGGGTCAGGGGAGTCGAGCAGGGGTCCGGCGGCGGCGCGCCAGCCCTCCAACTCGAAGGGAGCGCAGAGGGCACCGCGCACGCCACCGAGCGCGTAGGGAGCAACGCCAACCGGGGTGGAGAGGACGGGCACGTCGCAGGCGAGCGCCTCGATCGCGGCAAGCCCGAAGCCCTCGTAATCGGAGGTGATGAGGACCGCGTTGGCGGCGTTGACCCAGAGCGGCATCAGCTCGGGCTCGATCGCACCGCCGGTGAGCAGTTCCGCTCCGCAGGCGGTGGCGAGCTCTGCGGCGCGGTCGTGGCGCTTCTCCGGGCGCGCGGGGTTGGCGGGGAAGAGGAGGTAGCGACCGTCTGGCTCGAGACCAATCTCACGCCGCGACTCGGCGCGCGAGCGCGGTCGGAAGCGACGCAGGTCCGGTCCGCAGGGGAGGACCGCGGAGCCGGGAACGTGGGGCAGGCCGGGGCGGCTGTCCTCCGGCTCGTAGAGGGCGCGGGAGACGGCGGCGACGAGCTCAACCCGCCAGGCGAGGCGCCGGGAGAGTGGCCCGACCAGCCAGTGGCGGACGTCAGTCCCGTGGAAACTGACCAGGAGCGGCCGGGCTCCCGCAAGGCGCGCGCACCAGCCGACGAGGCCGTAGTGAGCGTGGACCAGGTCAAAGCGCTCCCGGCGCAGCATGCGCCGCAGGCGCCGTGTCGCGGGCAGGTACTCGCCGCGACCGGGCGGGAACTCGAAGCGCACCACCTCGACCCCGCGGCGCTCGAGCTCGTCGATCTGGTCGCGCACCCAGCGACCGCGCTGCGGCGCGCCTGCGTCCGGCACGAAGTTGGTCACGATCAGCACGCGCACGGCAGGGAGGCTAACCCGGACTCGACCTGAATCGCGTCACAGAGCCGGCACGAACGCGTCTTGTTCGGCGCGCCGGGGCCCTTGAGCATCGATCTCCAAACCGCAAAAGGAGGCGTTCGATGCTTTACATGTTGATGGGGTACCTGCACGCCGCGATCGAGGGCCGGGTGCGGGCGATCCGCTCGCTCGTCGGTGAGCGTGGCCAGGGCACGGTCGAGTACGTCGGTTTGATCCTGCTCGTCTCGCTGCTGATGGTGGGCATGGTGGCGGCAATGAAGGGGTTCAACGGCAAACAGGGCACTGAGTTGGCGGATGTGATCGTCAACAAGATCAAGGAGGCGGTCGACAAGGTGGCCTTCAAATGAGCGCGGTGGAGGGGCGGCCGGCGCGGGCCGCCCCCGCTCCCCTGCCCTCGGCGCGGCGGATGGTGGATTCGGTGCAGATGCCGCCCGTGCAAGTTCCGTCCGGAGCCGTGCCTATGCTGTATTACAGCATGAAGCATCGAACTCAGCTATATCTGGATGAGGGCCAGTACCGCTGGTTGAGGCAGCGGGCCGGTGAGGCCGGCAGCATCGCCGCGGTCGTGCGCGACCTGATCGATGCCGAGCGCGCCCGCGGGGTCGATCCCAGCACGGATCCATTGCTGAGCTATCTCGTCGAGGAGGCGCCCGGCAAGGGTCGCAAGGGAACCAGCGTGAGCAGCCTGGATCGGGATCTCTACGGCTCATGAGGTCGGTATTCGTCGATACCAGCGCCTTCGTGGCGCTGCGCAACTCCTCGGAGGCGGAGCATGAACGGGCGCGGTCGGCGCTGGCCGGTCTCATCTCGGAGGGGGTCGCCCTCTTTACTTCTAACTACGTTTTTGCCGAGACGTACACGGCCCTGATGGTCCGGGTGGGACGTGGCGAGGCGATCGAGTGGGGGCGGCGCTTTCGGGACGGCGGCGCAATCGACCTCGTTCATTTGGATCGGCCGATCGAGGAAAGGGCTTGGGAGATCCTCGAGCATTACGAGGACAAGCGTTGGAGCTATGTCGATGCCACCTCCTTTGCTCTGCTCGAGCGTGGTGAAGAAAGCAGCGCCTTCGCCTTCGATGCGCATTTCTCGCAGCGCGGATTGCAGCTAGTACCTGGATAGTTTCTATTGACTGCTCAGGGAGTACCAGCCTATCCTGCCGCCAGGCTCGCGAGGCGCCAGGGTCGATCGAGGCCCGTGGAGATGCCAGAGGGCTACCCCAGTGGGAAGGAAGGGCCGCGCGAGGGGCGCGGCCCTTCCGCCAGTCCCTGCGGACCGGTGTTCCTGACTTAGACTCGCGCCCCATGCCAGCCTCCCGCAGTTACGACCGCGCCCCCGCCGACATTCGTCCCGTCTTGATCGACCCGGAATTCGTCGATACCGCTGACGGCTCCGCCCTGATCACGTTGGGCCGCACGAGGGTGATCTGCACCGCTTCGGTCAGCGCTTCGGTGCCGCGCTGGATGCAGGGGCGCGGCAAAGGCTGGGTCACGGCCGAGTACGCAATGCTGCCCGCCTCCACTGGTGACCGCAAGGTGCGCGATATCTCCAAGGGCAAGCAGGACGGGCGCGGAGTGGAGATCCAGCGCTTGATCGGCCGCTCGCTGCGAGTGGTGCTCGACCCCAGGGCCCTCGGCGAGCGCAGCATCTACGTCGATTGCGACGTCCTGCAGGCCGATGGGGGCACCCGCTGCGCGGCGATAACCGGCGGCTACGTAGCTTTGAGATTGGCGCTGCAGAAACTCGTCGACGCGGGTGAGCTGGAGGCGATGCCGCTTACCGGATCGGTTGCCGCGATCAGCGTTGGCGTCGTCGACGGCCGTCCGCTCTGCGACCTCGACTACTCCGAGGACTCGACCGCCGAGGTCGACGCCAACGTCGTCATGACCGGTGAGGGGGGGCTGGTCGAGGTGCAGGCGACGGCTGAGCGCACGCCGCTCTCGCGCGCCTCGCTCGACGAGCTGCTCGGCCTGGCCGAGATGGGAATCTCGCGCTTGCGCCAGGTGCAGGAGCGGGTAGTCGGCGGGGGGTAGCAATCGTTGATCTTCGCGACCGCCAACAAGCACAAGCTCCGCGAGATGCGGGAACTGCTCCCGGAGTTCGAGTTGAAGGCAATTCCGGACGGGGTTGAGCTGCCGCCCGAGGAGGGCGACTCCTTCGCGGCCATCGCTCTGGAGAAGGCCCGCGCGGCGCACGCCGCGAGTGGCGAGGCCGCGATCGGCGATGACTCGGGGATCGAGGCGACCGCGCTCGGCGGTCGGCCGGGGATCTATTCCGCACGTTATGGAGGGCCGGGCGCGAGCGACGAGGAGAACCTCGAGAAGCTCCTGCGCGAGGTCGCGGCCGCGGGGGACGAGCGGCGAGCGGCGTACCACTGCGCGCTGGCCCTGGTGGACGTGGATGGCTCCGAGCGGGTCTTCGAGGCTCGCTGCGAGGGCCGGTTGATCGAGCAGCCGCGCGGTGAGGGTGGTTTCGGCTACGACCCCGCCTTCGTCCCCGATGACTCCGGGCCCGACGACCAGCGCACGATGTCGGAGTTGAGCCAGGCTGAGAAGAACGAGATCAGCCACCGCGGCCGGGCAGCTCGATTGCTGGCAGCGCACCTGAGTGGCAGCCGGGTCAGCCAAGAGGCTCGATGATCCGCACGAAGAGCGGCGCGGCAGCGCTCTCGATCGCCTCCAACGCGCTGCTGATCGCGATCAAGCTGGCAGCGGGGGCGATCACCGGCTCGATCGCGATCCTCACCGAGGCCGTTCACTCGTTGATCGACCTGGTCGCCTCGGTCGTCGCATTTGTCTCAGTGCGCAAGGCCGACGAGCCGGCCGACGCCGGCCACCCCTACGGCCACGAGAAGGTCGAGAGCCTGGCGGCGACGATCGAGGGACTGCTGATCCTCCTCGGCGCTGGGATCATTATCTACGAGGCGACGCACAGGCTCGTCGTCGGCTCCAAGGTCGAAACGCTCGGGGTTGGCATCGCCGTGATGGGGTTCTCGGTGATCGCCAACCTGGTCGTCTCCACGGTGCTGGCGCGGCAGGCGAAGTTGCACGATTCCCCCGCGCTGGAAGGCGACGCGTCACACCTGCGTACCGACGCCCTGACCTCGGTCGGGGTGCTGGTCGGGCTGGCGCTGGTCCAGATCACCGGTAACGCCGCCTTTGACTCGATCACCGCGCTGGCGGTCGCCGCCGCGATCGTCGTTGCGGGCGTCCGCATCGTCAGGCGCTCCTCCGGCGTGCTCGTCGACGAAGCCCTGCCCGACGAGGAGATGGACCAGATCGAGGCGGCGATCGCCGCGGCGCGGACAGAGGAGGTCGCCGGGTACCACAAGCTGCGTGCCCGCCGGGCCGGAAGTCGCCGCTATATCGACCTCCACGTCCAGTACCGCTCCGGGACCAGCCTCGAGCGCGCCCACGAGCTGGCCCACGCGATGCGCGACTCGATCGAGGACGCGATCCCACGCGCCGAGGTGCTGATCCATGTTGAGCCCGAGACTTCTCTGCGTGACTCCGAGCGAGGTCGCTCGGGCCCCTTCCGGGCCGGCTAGGGACCGGGCAGCAGATTCACGGCCGCCGCGAGGCCGACGGCGCCGACGGTGATCGAGTAGCCGGTGTAGCCGCTGATCGCGAAGAGGACCACGGCGATCGCGCAGACTGAGACGACGGTGATCCAGGAAGCTCGGGCCAGGGACACGGGTCGCTATTTTGGCCTAGATGACTGACTTTGTGGCGACGTGTGCATGGGGGCGGGTGCGGCCATGCCGATCGCGGACGCATGGAAGCCGAATAGGCGAGCCTATTTGGCCGACCGAGGACGCCGAGATGCGCAGTGCCGCGCGCGTCATCCAGGTGCGCGTCGCGGTGGAGTCAGCCATCTAAATGTCCGACGGTGAGACGAGCGAGGCGGTATCGGCCCACGCGGCCGCCGGTGCGCTGGCCTATCTGACCGAGATGTCACCTGACCTGCGCGCCGCCGCGATCCTCGGGTCGGGCGGCTCGGTTCTCGCCGCCAGCGACCGGCCTGAGCGTTGGTGCGAGGACGCCGCGACCCTGCTCGAGGTGGCCGACGGCGCCGGCGGCGAGCCGGTCGAGCAGGCTCACATCGCCATCGAGCAGGGAGAGGTCTTCGCCGTCCGTCACGCCGGGCTGACAGCGATCGCGGTGACCGACCGCTTCGCCCTCGCCTCGCTGCTCTTCTTCGATATGCGCGCCGTGCTTCGTGACCTCAGCGAGGGCGGCGACGGAAAGGGCCTCGATGCCCCCTAAGCCGCACCGCATCCTGCTTGATCGCGTCTCCGGCTACGCCGACGAGGCGGCCGCCTACATGCGCCGCCGTCGCGTCTCCAGACAGCCCTTCGCGCGGCTCTATTACTCCGAGGGCCGGGCCAGTGACCACGCCGGCGACTCGCTCGCCGGTGCCGAGCTCTTCGTCGCCGCCGGGCGTTTGATCGAGGTCGCCGGAAAGCGGCCGCGGTGAGCGGCCCGATCGTCACGGTGATCGCCGGTCATTCGCGTCCGTGGCGATCGGGTTGCGAACAAGAGGTGCGCGGGTGAGCGAGTTGATCGATGCCGAGGTGGCCAAGCGCGTCCTCGCGGCGGCGCTCGCCAACGGTGGCGACTTCGCCGAGGTCTTCGCCGAACGCAACGCCGGGCTGACGATGGCGATCGACGAGTCGCGGGTCGAAGCGGTGCAGGCCGGGGCGGCCGCGGGCGCCGGGGTGCGGGTGATCAGCGGCGCCACCACCTATTTCTCCCATGTCGACGGACTTGATCCGGACGACATCGAGCGGGCCGCCGGCGAGGCGGCGGCGGCGCTGCGCGCCGAGCGGGCCGAGCCACGGCCGCTGATCGCCACGCGGACCACGCCGCTGTCGATCGAGGTGGCGCCGGCCGCGGTGCCCGCTGAACGCAAGGCGGAGCTGCTGCGCGAGCTGGACGAGCGCGGGCGCGGGGCGGGGGCCGAGATCGCCCAGTTCACCGCCTCCTATGCGGAGGTGCGCCGCGAGGTCAGCGTCGCTAACTCCGAGGGCCTCTTCAGTGGCGATGACCGCACCCGGGTGCGCATCGGCGCCCAGGCCGTGGCGCGGCGCGATGGGGCGGTCGAGACGGGGGCCGAGACACTCGGTGCCCACCGTGGGTTCGAGCTCTTTGACCACGATCCCGGCTCGATCGCCGACGATGCCTCGCGCAAGGCGTTGACGCTGCTCGATGCCGGCCCGGCCCCCGCCGGCTCGATGCCGGTGGTTGTCGGCGGCGGCTTCGGCGGCGTCCTCTTCCACGAGATGACCGGCCACGGACTCGAGGCCGATCACATCCAGAAGGGCGCCAGCGTCTACGTCGGCAAGCTCGGCGAGCAGGTTGCGCAGCCGCTGCTGAGCGCCTACGACGACGGCCGTTTGCCCAATGAGTGGGGCAGCGATGCGATCGACGACGAGGGGGTGCCGACCCAGAAGACGCGGGTGATCGAGGAGGGGCGCCTGACCGCCTTTCTCTACGACGGGGTCACCGCCCGCCGCGAAGGCGCCGCCCCGACCGGCAACGGCCGGCGCGAGAGTTTCCGCCACCTTCCGGTCCCGCGCATGACCAACACCTACATCGCCCCTGGGGATGCCGAGCCCGAGGCGATGATCGCCGAGGTCCAGCGCGGCTTCTACGCCGTCTCCTTCGCCGGTGGCCAGGTCGATCCCGCCACCGGCGACTTTGTTTTCGGCGTCTCCGAGGGCTACCTGATCGAGGGTGGCCGGGTTACCCGCCCCTGCCGCGGCGCGACTCTGATTGGCAACTGCCTTGAGGCGCTGGCTGCGATCGATGCGGTTGGCGCCGACTTCGAGATGAAGACCGGCGTCTGCGGCAAGGCCGGGCAGCGGGTACCGGTGGGAACGGGTCAGGGGCACGTTCGCATCCGGGCGATGACGGTGGGGGGGACCGAGGTTTGATCGCGGAGCGGCCGAGCATGCATATCCGGTTCTCCGCGCCGGGGGCGAAGCGGAGGAATCGTCGGTGATCGCGCTGGCGCGCCGGGCGGTCGAAGCGGCGAGCGCAGCCGGCGCAAGTGACGCCGAGGCCTACGCGGTCGAGGACAGCGGCCGCGAGGTGCGCGTCCATGGTGGCGAGGTTGAGAGCCTCAGTGCCGCCACCCAGCGCGGCGTCGGCATTCGGGCCTGGATCGGCAAGCGGGTCGGCTACGCCTACGGCACGGACCTCTCCGAGGCGGGGGTGAGGGCGCTTGCGGAGCGGGCCGCGGAGGCGGCGCGGGTCGCCGACGAGGACGAGTTCGCCGGTCCTCCCGACTCGTCCGCCGCCCCGCCAGACTCGTCGGCCGCTGCGGTGCGCCTTATGCACGCTGACGGTGCAAAAGGCGCACCGGAAGCGGCGGGCGGGTTGAGTGACCCAACGCTTGGGGAGTGGTCGCCGGATCGGCTTGCCGAGCTGGCCCTGGTGATCGAGTCGGCGGCGCTTGCGGCCGACTCGCGAATCGCCGGGGTGGAGCAGGCGGTCTACGCCGATTCCGCCGAGAGTGTCGCGCTCGTCTCCTCGCTTGGGATCGAGGGCGAGTACTCGAGCTCCAGCTGTTACGGCTACGTCCAGGCGTTGGCCGAGGGCGAGGAAGGCCGCGAGACCGGGCTCGGTTTCGACCTCGGCCGCGGGCCCGCGGCCCTCGACCCCGCCGCGATCGGTCGCGAGGGCGCCGAGCGCGCCGCGGCGATGATCGGCGCCGGCAAGCCGAGATCGCGCACGTGTCCGGTGGTTCTCGACCCGACGGTCGCGGCGAGCTTCATCGCTCTGATCGGCAGGGGCTTGACGGCAAGCGCCGTGCAGCGCGGTCGCTCTCCGTTCGCCGAGCGGCTCGGCGACGAGATTGCCAACCAGGTCCTCGCCCTGCACGACGACGGCCTCGACCCCGAGGGCTTCGCCTCGGCCCCGTTTGACGGCGAGGGCGTGCCGCGGCGCCGCACGGCCCTGATCGAGTCGAGTGCCCTGCACACCTACCTCTACGACACCTATACGGCCAACCGGGACGATGCGGCCTCGACCGGCAACGCCAGCCGCAGCGGCTATCGCTCCCAGCCCTCGGCCTCGGCCTCCAACCTGGTCGTCGCGCCCGGCGAGCTGAGCTTTGTCGAGCTCTTGGGAGAGGCCGACGACGGCGTTCTCGTCACCGACGTCGCCGGGCTGCACTCCGGTGTCAACCCGGTAACAGGGGTCTTCTCGGTGGGCGCTTCGGGCCGGGTGATCCGCGACGGCGAGCTGGCCGAGCCGCTGCGTGAGTTCACGATCGCCAGCGACCTCGTCTCGATGCTGCGCGCCGTGCGGGCAGTCGGAGCGGATTCCCGCTGGGTGCCTTTTGGCGGCTCGGTCAAGACCCCGTCGCTGCTCGTCGGCGAGATGACCGTCGCCGGATCCTGAGTCCCAAGCGCTTGAGACCCCGCAGGCGTGCCCGGGACCCCTGGCGGGGTCTGACGCCGTAGCCACTGTTAGATTGCCGCCGATTTCAAACTACCCATCGACGGAGGAGCTTCGACGTGACTAAGGCTGAGTTTCTGGACCAACTTGCAGGCGACGAGCGGCTGGGCAGCAAGAAAGCAGCCAGCGACGCGGTTGACGCCGTGCTCGACGCGATCACCGACACGCTGAGCAGTGGCGGCGAAGTCAGCTTCACCGGCTTTGGCAAATTCCACGTCGCCGAGCGCGGTCCGCGCCAGGGCGTCAACCCCCGCACCGGCGAGCGGATCACGATCCCGGGCGGCAAGGTCCCCCGCTTCTCCGCCGGCTCGGCGCTGAAGACCAAGGTCAAAGGCTGAGTCAAGTCCCTTTCGCAGATCGGCTTGCGGCGCTCGTCGAAGAGCGCCGCAGTCAGGTCTGCCTTGGTCTCGACCCGGATCCGTCGAAGCTCTCTGGGTCCGCGCCGGATGTTCCCACCGCCACGGCCGGCGAGCGCGCGGCCACGGCGGTGGTCGCGCACTGCCGGTTGTTGATCGAGCAGGCCGGGCCGGCCTGCATCGCGGTCAAGCCCCAGCTCGCCTGCTTTGAGCGTCTGGGAGGGCCTGGCTGGGCAGCTCTCGCTGAAGTCTGTGCGGCGGCGAGCGATGCCGGCCTGCTCGTCGTCGCCGACGGCAAGCGCGGCGATGTCCCGGTTACCGCGGCGGCCTACGCCCAGGCATTGGTCGGTGAGACACCGACGCCTTGGGGGCCGGTCGCGGGGCTCGGCGCCGATGCTTTCACCGCCAACCCGTTGCTCGGAGCAGACGCTCTCGAGCCGCTGGTAGCGGCGGCCGAGCAGGCGGGGGCCGGCGTCTTCGCGCTGGTGCGAACGAGCAATCCCGGCGCCGCCGACGTTCAGGACCTGGCCGCCCCCGTGCAACCCCTTCACGAGCGCCTCGCCGAACTGGTCGACGACCTCGCGCCGCGGCTGCTCGGCGCCGGAGGACTGAGCGGGATGGGCGCCGTCGTCGGCGCCACCGCCCCCGAGCACATCGGTCGGCTGCGTTCGCTGATGCCGCGCTCGATCTTCCTCATCCCCGGCGTCGGCGCCCAGGGCGGCAGGCCGGACGCGCTCGGCCCAGCGTTCAGCGCCGGACCCGCCTCGGCGCTCATCGCCGCCTCACGCGGCATCTCCGCCGCGGAGGATCCGAGGGCGGCGGCGGAGAATCTACGCAGTGCGGTTTGGGATGTTTCGACCGCCTAAAACTGCTCTGACCGTATATACGATCTGCGGCGCCGATCCGATCGCCAGTCACGTCCAATGAACAAGCGCACTTCAGCCTCAGCCCGGGTTCTCGCGGTGACCGCCCTGGTCCTCGCCTTTGTCGTTGCGATCGTCGCGATCAGTGGTGCCCTGAGCGGCAGCGACTCAAATGGCTTGGGTGGCGGCAAGCACGGCAGCACGCAGGCGCCCAAGACCCACCACAAGCACGTTCCCGCCACCTACGAAGTCGAGAGTGGCGACACCTTGATCTCGATCGCACACCGCACCGGCGTGCCGGTGAGGACGATCGAAGAGCTAAATCCCGAAGTCGACCCCCAGATCCTGGTTGCCGGCGAACAGCTGAAGCTGCGCTGAGGCGAGCGCAAAAATCGCCGCGGTGACAGCCGGAAATTCGAGTCCGTGGTGATTTTTGCGCGAAGACCATTGATGTTTTGGCGATGCCGGGCCGGGCTGGCGGTCGCCTTGCTGTTGCTACTTTCGCTGCCGGCGATCAGCTTCGCCAGGGGCCCCCAGATCGAGGCGCGCTCCTGGACCCTGATCGACGCTAGCAGCGGTGACGTCCTCGTCTCCCACGCCGCCAAGCGCCACCTGCCGATCGCCAGCACGACCAAGCTGATGACCGCCTACGTGGCCCTGCGCGAGCTGCCGCTCGACCGCGTGGTCCGCGCCGCGCCCTACGAGGCCGAATACGGCGAGTCGCTGCTGGGCCTGCGCCCGGGTCAGCGGATCAGCGTGCGCGACCTGCTCTACGGGTTGATCCTGCGTAGCGGCAACGACGCCGCCTATGACCTTGCGCTTGCCGCGGCCGGCTCCGAGCAGCGCTTCGTCGTCGAGATGAACCGCTACGCGGCGGCGCTCGGTCTCACCGACACCCACTACGCGAACCCGATCGGCCTCGACCAGCGCGGCAATTACTCGAGCGCGGCCGACCTGGCGACCCTGACCCGGCACCTGCTGGCGATCCCGGCCTTCGCCAGGATCGCCGACGCCCGCAGCGCCGTCCTTCGCAGCGTCCACCCGCGCCGCCGGATCACGACGATCAACGAGCTGCTGCGCATGGCGCCCTGGGTGACCGGGGTGAAGACGGGCCACACCTTCGGCGCCCTCTACGTCCTCGTCGGCTCGGGGCAGCGCAAGGGCGTCAAGCTGATCTCTGTCGCCGTCGGGGCGCCTACCGACGAAGACCGCTTCAGCGACAACATCGACCTGCTCGACTACGGCTTCTCTCTCTACAAGAGACGGGTCCCGATCAAGACGGGCGCCGTGCTCGCCCGGCCGGCGATTCGCTACAGCGGCGGCGAGCTGCCGCTGCGCGCCGCCCGCGGCCTTGCCGTCGGCCTGCGTCGCGACCAGCGCATGCGCGTCGTCGTCAGTGCCCCGGGCGAAGTCGAGGGGCCGATTGAGCGCGGCGCGGCGCTGGGTCGGGCCAGCGTCTACGTCGACGGGCGGCGGGCCGCGTCCGTGCCCCTGCGCGCCGGCCACGCGGTCGCCGAGGCGAGTCTGCTCGAACGAGCCGGCAACTTCCTCGATGACGACGAGATTCCCGTCGGCATCGCGCTTTGCGTGATACTGATTGGAGCAGTGCTCTTGAGGCGCTTCTCCCGATGATCCTCACCGTCACGCTCAACGCCGCGATCGACCGCACCGTCGCGGTCCCCAACTTTCGTCTCGGCCACCGCCACCGGGCTGTCGAGAGTCGCACGGTTGCGGGCGGCAAGGGGATCAACGTCGCCCGTGCCCTGAAGATGCTCGGCCGGCCCGTGATCGCCACCGGCTTCGCCGGGGGCCCGACCGGCAACCGGCTGCTCGAACAGCTGCGCAGAGAAGCGGTGCTCACCGACTTCACCAGGATCGCCGCCGAGACCCGGATCAACCTCGCCGTAATCGACCCGACCTCGGGCGAGCAGACCGAGATCAACGAGCGCGGCCCGGCGGTCAGCCCCGAGGAGGTCGAGGCCTTTGTCAAGCGCGTCGGCTACCTGGCCGACGGCGCCAAGCTCTGCGTGCTGGCCGGAACCCTGCCGCCCGGCGCCGGCGACGACCTCTACGCTCGCCTGGTCAAGGACCTCGCCGAACGCGGCCTGCCCGTCGTGCTCGACGCCGAGGGCAGCGCGATGCTCGCCGGCCTGCGCGCCGGCGCCTCGGTCGTCACTCCCAACGAGCGCGAGGCCGAGGAGCTGGTCGGTCAGGAGTTCGCCGACCGCGACGACCTCATCCAAGGTCTCGCGGAGCTGGTTCGCCTCGGCGCCGGCGAGGCCGCGATCACCCGGCCCGACGGTTGCGTCGCGGTGATCGGAAGTGGGGCCGAGCAGCGCTTTCTCGAGGTTCGCACCGAGCCGCTCGATCCGGTCTCAACGGTCGGCTCGGGCGATGCCTTCCTGGCCGGCTACGTCGCCGCTCACTACGACGGCAAGGAGGCCGACGAGTGCCTTGCTTATGGGGTCGCCTGCGGCGCCGAGTCGACCCAGCACTTCGGCGCCGGAACGGTGGACCGCAACCAGGTCGAGCGCCTGCTCGGCGAGGTCCACGTCCAGGCTTTGGAGGTCCCCGCCGAAGTGTAGGCTGGGTTCTCAACGCCACCCTGGAGGACCTAATTGGAGATCGACATCGGTCGAGGCAAGAAGGGGCGGCGCGCCTACGGATTCGATGACATCGCGATCGTTCCGTCGCGCCGCACCCGCGACCCTGACGACATTGACATCAGCTGGACCCTTGGCCCCTATCGCTTCGAGCTGCCGCTGGTTGCCTCGGCGATGGACGGGGTCGTCAGCCCCGACACCGCCGTGCTCGTCAACGAGCTGGGCGGGCTGGGCGTGCTCAACCTGGAGGGGATCTGGACCCGCTTCGAGAACGCCGAGGAGAAGCTGGAGATGGTCGCCGCGGCGCCCGTGCACGAAGCGACCCGGATCATGCAGGAGATCTACACCGAGCCGGTCAAGCCCGAGCTGATCGGCAAGCGGATCGCCGAGATCAAGGAGCGCGGCGCTGTTGCCTGCGGTTCGCTGACGCCGCAGAAAGTGCGCGAGCATTATGAGATCGCGGTCGAGGCCGGGATCGACATCCTCGTCATCCAGGGCACCGTGATCTCCGCCGAACACGTCTCGACAACGGTCGAGCCGCTCAACCTCAAGGAGTTCATCGCCGAGGTGCCCGTGCCGACCGTGGTCGGCGGCTGCGCCTCCTACTCGACCGGCCTGCACCTGATGCGCACCGGCGCGGTGGGCGTCCTCGTCGGGGTTGGCCCCGGCGCCGCCTGCACCACCCGCGGCGTGCTCGGCATCGGCGTGCCGCAGGCGACGGCGATCGCCGACGTCGCGGCCGCCCGCTCGCAGCACATGCTCGAGACCGGCGAGTACGTCAACGTGATCGCCGACGGCGGCATGCGCACCGGCGGCGACGTCTCCAAGGCGATCGCCTGCGGGGCGGACTCGGTGATGGTCGGCTCACCCCTGGCCCGCGCCAAGGAGGCCCCCGGCCGCGGCTTCCACTGGGGCATGGCGACCTTCCATCCCTCGCTGCCGCGCGGCACCCGCGTCTCGACCAAGCAGGACGGGACGATGGAGGAGATCCTGCTCGGTCCCGCCCAGGAGAACGACGGCACCTTCAACCTGATGGGGGCGCTGAAGACGTCGATGGCCACCACCGGCTACGAGGACATCCGCTCGTTTCAGCGGGCCGAGGTGATGGTCGCTCCGGCGCTGATGAGCGAGGGGAAGAAGTTGCAGAACGAGCAGCAGGTTGGCATGGGGTCCAACGGTCGCGCGGCTGTGTCCGCGGGGGTCGCGGTATCCGATGACTGAGTACGCCCGCGTGTCGGGCCGGCGGGTCCTGTCACGGATTTGGTGCCACCATCCTGCGGGCGCGGCTGCGCCGCGTCCTCGGACGGTCCCCCAAATCCGTGCCACCCCCCGGCGGACACGTGGGTGAGGCAGCCGTCAGATCCGAGGCCCCGGGGCAAAGATCGGCCGGTTCGAGCCATGCCTTGGAGGAGGTCCTGGTCCTCGATTTCGGGGGGCAGTACTCACAGCTGATCGCGCGTCGGATTCGCGAATGCGGGGTGTTCGCGGAGTTGCTGCCGTCGACGACCTCGCTCGAGGTGATCAAGGAGAGGGCTCCCAAGGGTCTTGTGCTCTCCGGTGGGCCCGCGTCCGTGTACGAGGTCGGGGCGCCTGCCTTCCCTACCGATCTACTCGATCTGGAGATTCCCTTGCTGGGGATCTGCTACGGGATGCAGGCGATGGTCCAGGCACTGGGAGGAAGAGTCGAGTCGGCGGAGTCCGGCGAGTTCGGGCGGACCGACCTGACGCTTACCGATGGTGGCGGGCAACTGCTTGCTGGCCTGCCGAAGGAGCAGCACTGCTGGATGAGTCACCGCGACGCGGTCTTCGAGCCGCCGGAGGGGTTCACCGCGCTGGCTTCGAGCCCGGGCTCGCCGGTCGCGGCCTGCGAGTACCCCGAGCGCGGGCTCTACGGCATCCAGTTCCACCCAGAGGTCGTCCACACGCCCTATGGCACCGAGATCCTCACCCGCTTCCTGCGCGATGTCGCCGGTTGCGTCGAGCAGTGGTCGCCGCAATCGGTGATCGCCGAACAGGTGGGGAAGATCCAGGCGCAGGTGGGAGAGGGCCGGGTGATCTGTGGTCTCTCCGGCGGCGTCGACTCCTCGGTCGCGGCGCTGCTGGTGCACAAGGCGATCGGCGAGCAATTGACCTGTGTATTTGTCGACCACGGCCTGATGCGGCTGAACGAGGCCGAACAGGTCGTCGCCGCCTTCGAGCAGTTCGGCATCCCGCTGGTCCACGTCGAAGCCGAGCAGCGCTTTCTCGACAGGCTGGCCGGCCAGGACGAGCCGGAGCGCAAGCGCAAGATCATCGGCGAGGAGTTCATCCGCGTCTTCGAGGAGGAGGCCGCCAAGCTCCAGGACGCCGCATACCTGGTCCAGGGCACGCTCTACTCGGACGTGATCGAGTCCGGCGGTAGCGACAACGCGGCGACGATCAAGTCCCACCACAACGTCGGTGGCCTGCCCGAGGACCTCGAGTTCGAGCTGGTCGAGCCGCTGCGGATGTTGTTCAAGGACGAGGTCCGCGCCGTCGGTGCTGAGCTCGGCCTGCCCGAGCGGATGGTCTGGCGCCAGCCCTTCCCGGGGCCCGGCTTGGCGATCCGCATCGTCGGTGGCGAGGTCAACAAGGAGCGGCTGGACATCCTCCGCACCGCCGACGCGATCCTGCAGGAGGAGATCCGCGCCGCCGACCTCTACCGCCAGCTCTGGCAGTCCTTCTGCGTGCTGCCGGTCGTCCGTTCGGTCGGCGTCCAGGGTGACGGACGCACCTACGCCTACCCGATCGTGATCCGCGCCGTCACCTCCGACGACGCGATGACCGCCGACTGGGCCCGCCTCCCCTACGACCTGCTCGAGCGCGTCTCCAATCGGATCATCAACGAGATCAACGACGTCAATCGCGTAGCCCTGGACATCTCCTCCAAGCCCCCGGCGACGATCGAGTGGGAGTGACGCTTCCGGTGCGCCTTTTGCACCTCTAGGGAGCAAAAGGCGCACCGGAAGCGTCGCCGATGCCCTCTTTCGCCGTTTCGATCTCGATTCTCGGTTTGGTACAGGCGGCGCTGGTGGCGCTGCCGGCTCCGCGGCGGCCGCCGGAGTGGATCGAGCGGCTAAGCAGCCCATGGTGGGCGTTGGTCCCGGCCCTCTCGATCGCCGTCGTGATCGGCGCGATCGAAATCTCTCCTGGCTCCGCCGACGCGCTCACCTACATAGCCCTAGTCGCTGTCCCCCCGCTCGCGGTGTTCGCTCTCGGCGCGCTGATCCCCCGAAACCGCACGGGACCGCAAATATCGCGGTTCCGTGCGGTTTCGGCAGCGGACGGCGGGAGTTGGTGGGGTCCGGTCGTTGTGGTGGGAGGGCTGTTTGCGCTCGCGTGGATCACACCGCTCTCGCTTGCCGGTGAGGTGGCGGCGACGGCGCTCTCGGGGCTCGCCTGCGTGACCCTGGGCTGGCTGCTCGTCTGTGGAGTGCCGGCCAAATGGCTGCGCCTCGGGGTCTACGCGATGGCAGTGATCGACACCGTCTATGTCGTATCGGACCTCCTGCAGGGGCCGAACGCGGTGCTCAACGCCGCCACGCCCGCGGCCGGGTTGCCCCGGTTGCAGGCGGTCCACTTCGGCTCCGCGGTGATGGGCTTTGGCGACCTCTTCGTCGCCGCGCTGGTCGGCTGCCTGCTCGCCCAGCCGCCGGCCGACGAGCCTCAAAGCAGAGATATAAATCGTTTTCAGTCCCGTCGGCAGTGGATTGCGGCGGGGCTGGTGGCTGTGCTGGCTCTCGCCTTCGACCTGCTCTTCTTCACCGTTGACGAGTTGCCCTCGACCGTGCCGGTTGCCGTCGCGCTCGCCCTGGTCCAGTGGCGTCGACTGAGGCTCGCAGTGCCTACGCGCTGACGGGCCCCGGCACGAGCACATCTGGATCGTGTCCGGGCTGGATCGTTAGGCCCGCGTCGCGCAGCTCGCGCAGTCGTTCGGCTGACCTGACCTGGGCCGCCTGGTCCGCGCCGAACGCTGGAAACCTCAGGTCGTCGAGCCCGCCGGCAAAGAGCGCCACATCGGCGCCGAGCACGAGGTCACCGATGCGCACCGATTGGTGTCCGCTGGTGTGGCCCGGGGTACTGAGCAACTCAATCGAGCCGTCGCCTAGCAGGTCGTGGTCGCCGTCGAGGAGCGTCAGGTTGGACGGCGCGTCGGCGTAGTCGGCCGGCTGGAAGAAGTTGCGCTCGACCCCGGCGCGGTCGTGAGCGGCCTCCCACTCGGCGCGCTGGAGGACGACCGGCACCGACTTGGGAATCAGCGCCAAACCGCCGGCGTGGTCAAAGTGCAGGTGGGTGAGCACGAGCCGGGTTACGGTGCTGAGGTCGACCTGCTCGGCGAGCCCTTCCCCTTGCTCCAAGCCGAAGTGGCCGAGCGCCGTGCCCTCGCCGTAGCGAGACTCGGGGTCGGTTGCCGCATCCGGGTGCAGCCCGGTGTCGACGAGGACGCGCTCGCTCTCGGTCTCGATCAGGTAGGCCGGCACCGGCAGGCGCAGCGGTCGCTCGGGCTCCTCGTCGCCCTGGCGCCAGAGCCCGGCGGGTGCCGTCATCCAGCCGAGATTCAGCATCTCGACCTTCATCGATACGGGCTTTCTAGCTGTAGCGATCCCACTTTTCGAGATATGGCAGGGGGTCGGTTGGGCTGCCGCCTTGATACCAACCCGGCGCCGTCCAGATCTCGAAGTGGAGGTGGCAGGCCGTGGCGTCGCCCGTATCGCCGACGATGCCGATCGGCTGCCCGGTGCGGACCGCTTCGCCGGTCTTCAGTGGCGAGGGTTCGGCCAGGTGCGCGTACATGAAGTCCAGGCCGGTGCCCTTGCCGTCGATCACGATGTAGTTGCCGGCGGCGTACTGGTAGCCGGCGTACTGGACCGTGCCGCCGCGGGCGGCGATCAGCGGTGTGCCACAGGCCGCCATCGTGTCTTGGCCCTCGTGGGTGTGGCCGGCGCGGGGAGCACCGAATCGACCGGCCCCCAGTGCGAATTCGTGGGGACCGAGGATCGGGAAGGCGTAACCGTAGAGGGCAAAACCAAGGCTGAGCGACTGGCTCGAGGATGCCCGGGCGGCAACTTCGGTGCCCCCCTGGGGCTCGATGCGGAAGCTGTAACGGCCGTTGCGGGCGGGGCGCCCTTCGCTCGTCGTGCCGTCCCAGCGGATCTTCACTTCCACGTTCGGTTCGACGTCGTTGCGGTAGAAACTGCGCACGACTTCGCCGGCCGAATTGACGACGTCGATCTGCAGGTCGTTCTGTTGCTGGCTGCTGCTGATCGTGAAGCGCACACTCGGATAGCGGAAGCCGTAGAAGAAGGATTTACGCGGCGTCGTCCGGGCGGAGAGGAGGCTGAGCGCGCCGGCGCTGGGCGCTTCGCCGGCGGGCGTCCCGGTCGGGCTGCCGTTAGGCGCCGGGGCGCCGGCCGCGGTCGCGGCGCCGCCAGTCGTCGCGGCCGCGCTTGCGGCAAGGCAGAGCAGCAGCGCAATCGCTGCGAATGTGAACGACACTCCCGCCAACCAAGGCCGGGGCCTGTTGCTTGCCACGTCCCTCTCTTTCGTTCGCCTGCGGAGTTAGCTGTCGGGCTCGCGCTGAAAGAGATGCGCTACGACCTTTTCGGCCGATTCGCCCCTGGAACCTGCAACGGCTCCTGCGGTTCCTCCGCTCCCGACCACCGGTGTGGCTGGGATTAGGCACTTGTTGGCGCGGCAGTATAGGTCCTCATCTGGCGCCGAGGAGCCAGACTGTGATCGGCACCGGATGAGGACAATCAAACGCCCATGGCTGCGGCCTTCGGCCTTGCCATATGCGGGGAACCTTGCTGTCGCGCCGAGTTCCCTATGATCCCCCGCCGGTGAAGACCTACGTCGCCACCCCCGCCAACCGCCAGCGAGACTGGTACGTCGTCGACGCCGAGGGCCAGACCCTGGGCCGGCTGGCGACCCGCATCGCCGACGCCCTGCGCGGCAAGCGCAAGCCCGAGTACACGCCGCACTGCGACACCGGCGACTTCATCGTCGTGATCAACGCGGAGAAAATTCGCGTCACCGGCGACAAGCTGAACCAGAAGCGCTACTGGCGCCACAGCGGCTACCCGGGCGGGATCAAGTCGCGGACCCTGGCTGAGATGCTCGACCGCCGCCCCGAGGAGGTCATCCGCAAGGCGGTGAAGGGAATGCTGCCGCGCAACCGCCTCGCCCGCCAGCAGCTGACCAAGCTCAAGGTCTACGCCGGGCCAGACCACCCGCATGAGGCGCAACAGCCCAAACCGATGGAGATACAGACTTGATAGACGACGAGACCAAAGGGCCGCAGGACACTTCCGACGAGGGTTCGGAGGCCGCGGACGCGGGTGCTGTCGAGCCAGGGGACTCCTCGTCCTCGCAAGCTGCGGGCGAGGAGCCCGCTGCGGAGCAGCCGGTGGACGAGGCGCCGGTGGCCGGTGACGCAGAGGCCGCTGAGGGGCCTGCTGCCGAGGAGGCCGAGCCGGCCGCGGAGGAAGCTGCTCCCGAGCCCAAGGCGGAGAAGCCGGCGGCTGAGAAGAAGAAAGATGTGATTCCCGGTGCCGACCTCGAGCCGATCGCGGTTGAGCCGGAGGAGAGGCCGCTCAGTGCCGAGGAGCAGGCTCGCAAGGAAGCCGAAGAGGAGGAGCGAGCCAAACGCGAGGCCGCCCTCACCGGCGAGGCCGAGGAGGAGCCGAGCGCCGCTTCTCGCGCACCGGCAAAGCTGGCGGGTGACGCCCGCTACCTCGCCACCGGCAAGCGCAAGACCTCGATCGCCCGCGTCACCCTGCTGCCCGGCAGCGGCAAGGTCGAGATCAACAAGCGGGCGCTGGAGGAGTTCTTCCCACGGCCGCTGCACCAGACGATGGCGCTGCAGCCGCTGACGATCACCGGTTACGAGGGCAGCGTCGACGTGCGGATTCGTGTCCACGGTGGCGGCATCAGCGGCCAGGCCGGCGCCGTCCGCCACGGCATCGCTCGGGCTCTGACCGAGGTCGACCCGGAGTTGCGCGGCGAGCTCAAGCGTCGCGGCTTCCTGACCCGCGACGCGCGGGCCAAGGAGCGCAAGAAGGCCGGACTTAAGAAGGCCCGCAAGCGCCCGCAGTTCTCCAAGCGCTGAGGCGGCTGCAAATCTGCGTCTGGGGGCGTCCTCGGTCGACCGGGTCGGTCACGCACTAACTTGTGCGCTCCCTCACCGGCCTCCCTGGTCCTACCCAGTCTTGATTTTCGCTCGCCTCAGCACTCCGAATGTCGACTAAGAGACAACTCTTTGGAACCGATGGGGTCCGCGGTGAGGCGGGGACCTTCCTCACAGCCGAGCTGGCCACCGCCCTCGGCAAGGCCGCTGCGGCATCGCTGGATGCCGAGCGGCCGCAGGTGCTGATCGTCCGTGACACGCGCGAGTCCGGACCGATGCTCGAGTCGGCCCTGGCCGCCGGCATCGCCGCCGCCGGCGGCGATGCCCTGCTCGGCGGCGTGCTGCCGACGCCGGCTGCGGCGGTGCTGGTCAAGCGCCTCGGCCTCGACCTCGCCGCGGTCGTCTCCGCTTCGCACAACCCCTATCGCGACAACGGGATCAAGTTCTTCTCCGCGCTGGGCACCAAGCTCGACGACAAGGCCGAGGCGCGGATCGAGACGCTGCTGGATGCCGCGGCCGACGATGCGGAGCCCGGCCAGGTTCGCGAGCTCAACGGCGGCCTCGAGGATTACCTGCGGGCGCTGCAGGCCGCCTTCCCGCTCGATCTCTCCGGCCACCACGTGATGCTCGATTGCGCCAATGGCGCCACCTTCCGCGCCGCTCCGGGGATCTTCAAGCGGCTTGGCGCCACGGTCGAGACGATCGGCGCCGAGCCAGATGGGCGCAACATCAACGAGGGCTGTGGTTCAACGCACCTCGAGCACCTTGCAAGTGCGGTCTCGGGCTCTAAGGCGACGATCGGCTTCGCCTTCGACGGCGACGGCGATCGTGTTCTCGCCGTCGACGGCAGCGGCCGCAGCCACGACGGCGACGAGCTGATCGCCCTGATCGCCCGCGGGATGGCGGTCCGGGGCGAGCTGTCCGGCGGCGTCGCCGTCACCGTGATGAGCAACTACGGCTTCCATCAGGCGATGGAGCAGGCCGGGATTGATGTCGCCGTGACCAGCGTCGGCGATCGCTACGTGCTCGACGAGCTGCGCGAGCGCGACTGGGCGCTCGGCGGCGAGCAGTCGGGCCACATCATCGACACCCGCATCGTCGCCACCGGCGACGGCATTGCCGCCGCCCTGGCGACGATGCGCGAGCTCGGCGGCGGCGACCTCGCCGCGGTGGAGGCGATGGAGAAACTGCCGCAGACGCTGGTCAACGTCAAGGTGGCCGATCGAGAGGCGATCGCAGGCGCCAAGCCGGTTTGGGAAGCCGTCGAGCGCGAGGAGAAGGCGCTGGAGGGCCGCGGGCGGGTGCTCTTGCGCCCCTCCGGCACCGAGCCGCTGGTGCGGGTGATGGTCGAGGCGCCAACGCCCGAGGAGGCCGACTCCGTCTGCGAGCGGCTTGTCACCCTGGTCCGCCAAGAGCTGGCCTAGGTCCGGGGCCTCTACCCTTAATCGCCTTCTATGTGCGGAATCGTTGGATATGTCGGCGCTCGCCCCTGCCTGGATCTCCTGGTCGCAGGGCTCGAGAAGCTCGAGTACCGCGGCTATGACTCGGCCGGGATCTCGGTCATCAACGATGGCCGGATCGACAGCGTCCGCGCCGTCGGCAACCTCGACAACCTGCGCGCCGCGGTGGCCGGGCAGGCCGAGAGCGGCGGTGGCGTTGCGGTCGTCACCTCCGACGCGACCACCGGCGTCGCCCACACCCGCTGGGCCACCCACGGTCGCGTTACCGAGGAGAACGCTCACCCGCACGGTGATTGCACGGACCGCATCCACATCGTCCTCAACGGCATCGTCGAGAACCACGCCGAGCTGCGCCGCGGTCTGGGGGAGCAGGGCCACCACTTCAGCTCCGAGACAGACGCCGAGATCGTTTCCCACCTGATCGAGCGCAACTACGACGGCGACCTCGCCGCGGCGGTGCGGAAGTCCTTCGGCGAACTGCGCGGCCACTACGCCTTCGTCGCCATGCACGCCGAGGAGCCCGGCCACCTGGTCGGCGCCCGCAAGGAGTGCCCGCTGGTTGCCGGAGTCGGCGAGGGCGAGGCGTTCCTCGCCTCGGCAATCCCCGCCTTCCTCGCCGAGACGCGCGAGGCGGTGGCGATCGAAAACGACGAGATCGTCAGCATCGATGCCTCCGGGGTGCACATCACCGACGCCGAGGGCACCCCGGTCGAGCGCGGCCGCGAGGAGATCTCATGGGACGAGGCCGCGGCCGAGAAGGACGGCTATGAGACCTTCATGCTGAAGGAGATCCACGAACAGGCAGATGCCGTCGCCGAGACGATCGCCGACCGCCTGCCCGACGATGAGGGCGTCGACCTCTCCGAACTGGAGCTGGACGAGGAGCGTCTGCGGAGCGTCCAGCGGATCGTGATCGTCGCCTGCGGCACCTCCTACCACGCTGGTCTCGTCGGTCGTTACGCGATCGAGGAGTGGGCGCGGGTGCCGGTCGAGATGGATATCGCTTCGGAGTACCGCTATCGCAACCCGGTGATTGGTGAGCGCGACCTGGTGATCGGCATCACCCAGTCGGGTGAGACGGCCGACACCCTGGCGGCGATGCGCCTCGCCCGCGAGAACGGCGCCACGGTGCTGGCGGTGACCAACGTGATGGGGAGCCAGGCGACCCGCGACGCCGACACGGTTCTCTACACCCGCGCCGGTCCTGAGGTCAGCGTCGCCGCCACCAAGACCTTCGTCGCGCAGGTGGCGTCGATGTACCTGCTTGGCTTGCGCCTTGCCGCGGTGCGGGGCACGATGCCGCCGCATCGCATTGCCGAGCTGGTCGCCGAGTTGAAGTCGATCCCCTCCAAGATCGACACCACGATCGCCGCAAGCGAAGGCCCGGCCCGCGAGGTCGCCGCCGCCCAGGCCGCGCACGAATTCTTCCTCTACCTCGGCCGCCACATCGGTCTGCCGGTCTGCCTCGAGGGGGCGCTGAAGCTGAAGGAGATCTCCTACATCCCGACCGATGCCTACGCGGCGGGAGAGATGAAGCACGGGCCGATCGCCCTGCTCGATGAGTCGACGCCGGTGATCTGCGTCGCCACCGACAGCCCGGTGCTCGACAAGGTCCTCTCCAACGTCGAAGAGGTGCGCGCCCGCGGCGCGGAGACGATTGCGATCGTCACCGAGGGTGACGAGCAGGCTGCGGCTGTGGCCGATCAGACGATCGAGATCGCGCGCACCGACTGGATCCTGCAGCCGATTCTGGCGATCCTGCCGCTGCAGCTGATCGCTTACGAAATCGCCCGCGCCCGCGGTCTCAACGTCGACCAGCCGCGAAACCTGGCGAAGACCGTGACTGTCGAGTAGACGCCGTCCCGCTACTCTTTCTCGCCACTATGGTCAAGTTCCGTTACGCCATTGCAGGTTTTGCCGCGATCTTGGCGCTCCTCGTCGCCGGCTGCGGTGGCAGCGATAGCAGCGGCAGCGGCAGCGGCACTGGGGGTTCTGAACTTGCCAATCTCGCCTCGCCCGGCTCGCTTGTCTTCGTCGAAGGCCAGCTGCGGCCGAAGGGCGAGCTGAAGCAGAACGTCGACTCGGTCGCGAAGTCCTTTACCGGCGGTGAGGGCCTTGGGTCCTTCGTGATCTCCGAACTTGAAAGCTCGGCGCGCCAAGATGGCGAATCGCTCGATTTCGCCAAGGAAGTCGAACCGTGGCTGGGCGAAAAGGGCGGCGTCGCCTTCGAACACCTGGAAGGCGACGAACTCTCTGAACCGCTGATCGCGATCGAGACCACGGACTCGGCCGCGGCGCAGAAATTCATCGACAAGCGCGCCAAGCAGGGTAAGAGCCCGCCGAAGGACGCCTCCTACAAAGGGGTCGAATTCAAGATTGGCGGCCCCGAAGACAACGCGATCGGCTTGATCGGCAAAACGGTCGTTCTCGCCCAGAGCGAAAAGGAATTCAAAGCGGCGGTCGACGCCTCCAAGGGCGAATCGCTTGGCGCTGAAGACCGCTTCCAGAACGCGTTCGCCAACGCCTCGAACGGCAGCTTCGCCGATATCTACGTCGACATTGGCGGGATCATCAATCAGTCTGAAAAAGGGAAAACAGCGGACCAGGCCAAGGGAGCGCTGCAGGCCTCCGGCATCGACCCAAGCGATGCGACCGCCGTGGCCAGCGTCATCCCCGAGGCTAACCAGATCGTGGTTGACCTGAGCAGTGAACTGGATGGCCAGGAGGTCCCGGCAGGAAATGCTTCCAAGCTGCTTGGCTCGCTGCCCGCCGGTTCTTTCGCGGCTTTCTCCACGTCTGAATTCAGCGAACAGCTGGAAGAAGCAATCGACAACCTCGACGAAGAAGGCGTCCCGCCTGACCTGAAGCCGGGCGAACTGAAGAGCTCCCTGGAACAGGCGGGGGTGGACCTCGACAAAATCGCCGGCTCGCTCGAAGAAGCCGCCGTCTTTGCCGAAGGCGACAGTCGCAGCAGTCTCACCGGTGCCATGCTGGTGACCAGCAAGTCCAGCGAAGCCGCCGACGCGGTCGCCAGTCTCGGCACGCTGTTGCGGAGTGCCCGCGTTCCGGGCATCACCGCGGTCAGCGGCCAGGCGAGTGGCTTGTCGATCAGCAGCAGCGAACTCGGCGGCAAGCCGATCGTCATCGTCGCCAAAGGCGATCGGATCGCGGTTGGCTACGGTCTGGCGCCTGCCCTGGCGGTCCTCAATGGCGGTTCGGGGGCGACCCTTTCGAGTACGCCCGGCTACAAGGCGGCGGTCTCGGCGCTTGGCAAGACGCCGATCAGCGCCTACGTCGACGGGCCGGCAGCACTGCACCTCGCCGAAGCCCTCGTGCCGCACTCGAAGACCGACTTCTGGGAAGCCGTTCCCTATCTGAAGAAGGTCACCTACATCGGTATCGGCAGGGGCGCGAACGACGAAGTCGCGACGGCGAAGCTGATCGCGGGCATCGGCAAATAGGCGGGTGATGAGCTCGGGCGTCGGGATCGATCTACTGGAGATCGATCGCCTGGAGCGAGCACTGGAGAAGTACCCGCGTCTGGCCGAGCGCCTTTTCACGCAGGCCGAGCGCGACTACGCCAAAGCGCGGGCCCGGCCCGGCCGCCACCTGGCCGCCCGCTTTGCCGCCAAGGAGGCGGTGGTCAAGGCACTCGGCCTTCGCGAGGGCTTCGGTCTGGGTCAGGTCGAGGTGGTTGCCGGTGAGCCTCCGCGGGTGAAGCTCGCGGGCCCGGCCGCGGCCGCGGCCGCGGGCCGACGCGTCGAGGTCTCACTGACGCACTCGCGCGACTTTGCGGCTGCGGTCGCCATCGTCGACACTGCCTGAGATGGAGCCATGGCTCAGGCCCCTCTTCGACGCTGATGGAATCCGCGCGATCGATCGCTGGGCGATCGAGGCGCAGGGCATCGCCGAGGCCGACCTGATGGAGGCAGCGGGGACTGCCCTGGCCGAGGCCGTCGCTGGCTTGCCCCCGCAGGGGCCGGTGCGGATCCTCTGTGGCAAGGGCAACAACGGTGGCGACGGCCTGGTTGCGGCCCGGCATCTGCGCCGCCTCGGCTTCGAGACCGAGACGCTCGAGCTGGAGCGGGGGGGCATTGACGATCTCGATGCCTGGCTGGCGGGCGCGGGCGCGATCGTCGACGCGATCTTTGGCACCGGTTTCAAAGGGGCGCCGCGCGAGCCGGCCGCGGCGGCGATCGAGGCGATCAACCGCTGCGGCGCCCCGGTAATCGCCTGCGACATCGCCTCAGGGGTCGATGCCTCCAGCGGCGAGGTTGGGGGGCTCGCGGTCGAGGCCGATCTCACCATCAGCTTCCACGCCGCCAAGTTGGGCCACCGCATCGCTCCTGGCAAGTGGCACACGGGCGAGTTGCGAGTCGAGCCGATCGGCATTCCGGATGGGGCGCCGAGGGCGCCGGCGGGGGGGACGATTGGGCCCGCCGTTCTCGATCTGCTTCCCGCGCGCGGGGCGCGGTCGACCAAGTTCAGCTCCGGGCAGGTCGTGATCGCGGGCGGGTCGAGGGGGCTAACCGGGGCCGTGCGGATGTCCTCATTGGCTGCGATCAGGGCCGGTGCCGGCTACGCGACGGTGGCGGTCCCGGCAGACCTCGAGGTGATCTTCGAGAGCGCGCAGCCCGAGGTGATGTCTGTTGGTTGCCCGGGCGGTGACGGCTGCCTCGCGCCGGGGGGCTTGAAGGTGATCCGCAAGGCTTTTGAGCGCGCCGCGGCGGGGGTGCTCGGGCCCGGCATGGGCCGGGACCCTGGCACCGTGGAGCTGGCCCGCGAAGCGCTCGCCACGATCGAGGCACCGCTGGTGATCGACGCCGACGGGCTCAACGCTTTTGCCGGGGAGGCCTCCCTGCTCGGCAAGCGCGGGGCGCCGACGGTGCTCACTCCCCACGCCGGCGAGCTGGGCCGCCTGCTCGGCCGCTCCTCCGAGGAGATCGCCGCCAAGCGGCTCTCCGCCGCGCGCGAGGCCGCCGCGGCGGCCGGCGCGGTCGTCGTGCTCAAGGGTGACGACACAATCGTCACCGACGGCGAGCGGGTCGCCGTCAACGCGCTTGCCGCCCCGGCCCTGGCCACGGCCGGCACCGGCGACGTCCTCTCCGGCATCACCGCGGCGATGCTCGCCCGCGGGCTCGAGCCGTTCGCGGCCGCCTGCGCGGCGGTGTTCGCCCATGCCCGCGCCGGTCGCGACGCCGCCCGGAGGATCGGCCTGTCCGAGTCGGTGATCGCCACCGACGTGATCGGCTCGATCCCGGCGGGAATGCGCGCCGGCGCGCCGGTCGAATAACCTCGTATGAACGAGGGGCTGCACGTCGGCTCCGGTGACGAAGAATCAGATATGCACGTTCCCCACGCCGACACTTGCCGATGAAGACAGCGGCCGAGATCATGGACGTCGACGTGCCCACCGTCTCGCCCGAGGCCGATGCCCGGGCGGCGATCGAGTTGCTGGCCAAGACCGAGATCGGTGCCCTGCCGGTAGTCGACAGAGACCGCAAGGTGGTCGGCATCGTCAGCGAGTCGGACCTGATCCTCAGCGACGAGGAGGCCGACCTGCACCTGCCCCACTACCTCAACATCATGGGCGGGATCGTCTTCGTCGGCTCGATGAAGGGCTTTGAGAAGCGCCTCGACAAGGCCTTCGCGACCAAAGTCTCCGAGTTGATGAGCGCCGACCCGATCGTTGCCCATGTCGAGGACGACGCCGAGGCCGTCGCGCGCACGATTGCCGAGGAGCACCACAACCACCTGCCGGTCGTCGACGGCGAGGGCCGCCTCGCCGGGCTCGTCACCCGGGCCGACGCGTTGGCCGCGCTCGTCGCCAGCGATTAGCCCGATGGAGCGGGCAGTCGCCCGGATTGACCTTGGCTCCGTCGAGCGCAACTGCGCCCGGCTGAAGGCCGAGCTGGGCGCCGGCAGCGAGCTCTGCGCGGTGGTCAAGGCCGACGGCTACGGCCACGGCGCCGACGCCTGCGCGACGGCGGCGCTCGCCGGCGGTGCCACCCGCCTTGCGGTCGCCACCGGTTCCGAGGCGGCGCTGATCGGTCGTCGCTTCCCCCAGGTGCCGCTGCTGGCGATGGGCGCGCTCACCCCCGGCGACCTCGAGGACGCGCTTGCCGCCGGCGCCGAGATTGCCGTCTGGCGCGAGGGCTTCCGCGCCTTCGCCGGTGCTCGCGGCCGGGCGCAGGGGCGGCGGGTACGCGTGCACGTCAAGTTCGACAGCGGCATGGGCCGGCTCGGCAACCCCGACCGGGGGGAGGCGCTGGCGCTGGCGCGCGCCTGCGCTGAGGATCCCCATCTTGACCTGGCGGGGATCTGGACCCACTTCGCCACCGCCGACGAGCCGGGCTCCGACTTCTTCGATCACCAGCTTGATTGCTTCGCCGCGGTTGCCGAGGCGGTCAAGGCCGAGTTCCCCGAGGTCACGGCTCACGCCGCCAACAGCGCCGCGGTCTTTCGCGATCGCCGCGCCCACTTCGACATGGCCCGCTGCGGCGTCGCCGTCTACGGGCTCGACCCCTTCCAGGGCGACCCGGCCGAGCGCGGGCTCGAGCCGGCCCTCTCCCTGCGCTCCTACGTCGCCGACGTCAAGCGCTTTCCGGCCGGCGCCAGTGCCGGCTACGGGCAGACCTGGCGCGCCCCGGTCGAGACCTGGGTCGGCGTCCTGCCGCTCGGTTACGGCGACGGCGTGCGGAGGGGCCTCTCCAACAACGCCGAGGTCCTGATTCGCGGCCGTCGCCACCCCCTCGTCGGCACGGTCTCGATGGACAACGTCACGGTCGACCTCGGGCCCGAGACCGAGGTAGAGCCCGGCGATGAGGCGATGCTGATCGGCAGTCAGGGCGAGGAGTCGATTCGTGCCGAGGAGGTGGCCCGCCGCCTGGGCACGATCAACTATGAGGTCACCTGCGGGATCTCGGCCAGGGTGCCGAGGGAGCCGGCGTGAGCCTCGCCACCGAGCGACTCGCCGCGGCGCCGCCGGTGGTCCTCGCCCGCGGCGCCCTGGGCGGGCAGGATGGGATTTGGATCGCCGGCGGCGCGGTCCGGGATGCGGCGTTGGGGCGCGACGTGGTCGACCTCGACCTCGCCGTTGCCGGTGATCCGGCGCCGGTCGCCAAGGCGATTGCCCGGGCGGGGGCGGGGCACTCCTTCGAGCTCTCGGCCGAGTTCGCGACCTGGCGCGCCGTCGCCGCCGACCACAGCTGGCAGATCGACGTCACGGCGCTGCGGGGTGCGACGATCGAGGCCGACCTGGGGGAGCGCGACTTCGCGATCGGCGCCGTCGCCGTGCCCCTGGCCGGAGGTGAACCGCTCGACCCATTTGGCGGCCTCGCCGACCTCGAGCGCGGCCTGCTGAGGAGCGTGAGCGAGCGCAGCTTCGCCGCCGATCCGCTGCGCCTATTGCGCGCCGCCCGCTTTGCCGCCGGGCTGGGGCTGGAAATCGATCCGAAGACGCTGGCCCTGGCACGGGCCGAAGCGCCCCGCGCCGGCGAGCCCGCCGGCGAGCGCCAGCTGGTCGAGCTGCGCAAGCTGGTTGGCGGCCCCGACCCGCTGCGCGGCATGCAGCTGCTTGACGAGCTCGGCCTCACCGCGGTCGTCCTCCCCGAGGTGGAGGCGCTGCGCGGGGTGGAACAGGGGCCAAACCACCACCTCGACGTCCACGGTCACACGATGGCCGTGCTCGCGCACGCGCTCGAGGTCGAGCGCGACCTCGAGCGCTTCGGCGGCGAGCGCGGCGGCGAGCTGCGGGCGCTGCTCGACGAGCCCCTGGCCGATGAGATGAGCCGCGGCACGGCGCTGCGCTTCGGCGCACTCCTGCATGACATCGGCAAGCCGGCGACGCGCTCGGAGAAGGATGGATTCGTCACCTTCATCGGTCATGACCGCGACGGCGTCGAGATCGTCGGCGCGCTCTGCGAGCGCCTGCGGGCCAGCCGCGTCCTCACCCGTCACCTCCAGGACCTCACCCTGCACCACCTTCGCCTCGGCTTCATGGTCCACGAGGCCCCGCTGCCTCCGCGGCGCGTTCACGAGTACCTGCGGGCGACCGATCCAGTCGCTGCCGACGTCACCCTGTTGACGATCGCCGACCGGCTCTCCGCCCGCGGTTCCGGGCCTTTCGCGACCGAGGAGGCGATCGAGGCGCACCTGAGCCTGGCCCGGCAGATGCTCGCCGACGCGCTCGACTGGCGCCGCGAGGGCCCGCCGCGACCGCTGCTGCGCGGCGATGAGCTGGCCACGGAGCTTGGCCTCGGTGAGGGTCCCGAGCTCGGCGAGCTGCTGGCCGAGCTGGAGGCCGCGCAGTACGCGGGCGAGGTGAGCAGCCGCGAGCAGGCGCTCGACCACGTTCGAGCCCTGCGCGGCTGAGCGGGCGGTCCGATACGCTCCCGGCCGCATGGCGAAAGAGGAGAAGATCGAGATGGAGGGCGAGATCACCGAGGCCCTCCCCAACACGATGTTCAGGGTCAAACTCGACAACGGCCACGATGTGCTCGGTCACATCTCGGGCAAGATGCGCCGCCACTACATCCGCATCCTCCCCGGCGACCGGGTGAAGATCGAGCTTTCGCCCTATGACCTCGACCGAGGTCGGATCACTTATCGCTACAAATAGCGACCGCCGCAAACCGGCGCCTGGCGGTGTCTTCGGTCGCTCGTGTGCAGGGCACGCCACCTCCCTCCGTCCCAGCCGGCTTGGTTTTCACGGCCCTTCGAACTCCGCGACGAGACCGGACCAGGCAAAGTCTCGGGCCCCGAGACCCGCTCCGGTTCGCGGGTCGTAGTACTCGCGCAGGCCTTCGCGCTCTACCGCTCCGATTACGCCGTCAGCCAGGCGCGCCGCCTCCTCCTCGTAGCCGAGCCGGCGCAGGCCGAGCCAGACGAGCCAGGCCGAGTTGACCCAGGTCGGCCCCCGCCAGTAGCGGCGTATCGGCCCGCGACTGCCGCCGGGTTCGTAGCTCGGCTCCGAGGCTGCCACCGATGGTGGGGCGACCGGAGTGAGGAACTCTCTCTCGTTGAGTAGGTGCTCCTCGACCAGGCGCCGGCCGATCTGCTCTGGAAGGTCGGGCAGGGCGAGCGGGGCAAGCGCGTCCCAGGTGACGACGTCGGGGCGAACCCTTCCCGGCTCGGCCCAGTCGACGAAAAGGCCGCGACGCTCGTCCCAGAGCCGCTCGACCATGGCGGGCGTGGCCGAGGGGCGCCCGAGGGCCTGCAGCGAGAGCGACCAGAACGTGTTGACAAGGGTCTCGCAGAGGACCGGCCCACCGCGCTCCCGGATGCGGCGGGCGTTGAAGCCGAGCCGGCGGTTGCGGCGGACGAGCAGCGGGAAGCCGGGCCGAGCGTTGGCGCGCCCACCCCAGACGGGCTCGAACTTCGGCGAGGCGTCGAGACCGGACTCATCGGGCTGGACGATCCAGAGCAGGCCGTCGCCCTCGAGGTCGCGCTCGGCGAGGAGCCACTCGACCTGCGCGGCAATCCGCGGAACCTCGCGCGGATCGCCGACGGCGATCTTCCAGGCCCAGGCCAGCAGCGGCGGTTGGATCGTCTCGGTCTGCAAGGAGCGGCGCGAGGTGACGTTGTAGAAGGGCAGTCGGCTGAGCGAGACCGGCCGATCCCAGAAGATCGTGTGGCCGATGAAGCCGTCCTCGCGTTGCGCGGCGAGCAGCGTCTCCAACTCGGCCCGCGCCCGCGCCGGCTCGAAGCGCCGCCATACGATCGCGGCGAAGCATGAGTCCCAGTACCACTGCCAGGGGTAGCGGCTGGGGCTGGGACGGGTATAGGCGAAGTGGGTGTCGCCGCGCTCACCCTCGAGCCAGCTGCCGCGCAGTACGCGCTCGGCGATCGCGGTCGCCGTCGGGGTCAAACCGCGGTGCGGCGCATTTCGCGCAGCGCCCAGACGCCGAGAACGACGAGGAGGCCGATCAGGGCCACGATCCCGGGCCAGGTTTCGGCCCAGCTGACGCCGCCGAGGAAGCCCTGGCGGGCAGCGTCGATCACGTGGGTGACGGGGTTGACTTCGGCGACGCTGCGCATCCACGGCTGCAGCAGCGCCAGCGGCGCGTAGGCGGTCGTCATCAGGACCAGGGCCATCATCCCCGATTGCATCAGCGGCGCCGCCGACTGACTCTTGAAGCGCAGGGCGAGGCCGGAGCCCCAGCAGGCGGCGACAGCGGCCATTGCCGCGACCATCACGTAGGTGACGAGCAGGCCGTCGATACCCGGCCAGCCGGCGCCGAGGAGGAGGGCAATGACGAAGACGAAGGTGGCCGGGATCAGCGCGCGGGCGCTGGCCGCGAGCACGGTGCCGGCCAGCAGCACCCAGCGCGGCGCGGGGGAGACGAGCAGGCGGTCGACCCAACCCTGCTCGATGTCGCGGGCGAGGTTGACCCCGGCCGCGGCGCCGGTGAAGCCGGCGCCCTGCAGCATGCTGACCGGCACGATGTAGCTCTCATACGTTCCCGTGCTGAAGCCCTTGAGCTGAGTGAGGGCGCCGAAGACGCCGTTGAGGCCGAGGAAGAAGATCGTCGGCGCCAGCACGCC
>Ga0070679_100000085_pt1 | contig 70740 bp, 58 predicted proteins | sample KBSC63BmetaG_FD_65652 | JGI IMG/M metagenome (GOLD analysis project Ga0070679, IMG submission 65652) | Corn rhizosphere microbial communities from Kellogg Biological Station, Michigan, USA - KBS C6-3B metaG | ecosystem: Host-associated > Plants > Roots > Rhizosphere | place: USA: Michigan... | reverse complement strand
TCGATCGATCGACGATATGTGAGCTTCAATCTCGTGGCGCCGGAGCACAGCGGCGTCGCAGCTCGAGATTTCGAGCTCCACATGCGGATGATCGACTTTCTTCGCGCGAGTCATCCCAACATTCCGATTACGCTGCACGCGGGGGAGCTGTCTCGAGCGGTGGCGTCGCCTGCGACGATGCGCTCGCACATCCGACAGTCGATTCAGCTTGGGCATGCGAGCCGGATCGGCCACGGCGTCGACGTGCTTCAGGAGGACTCCGCCGACTCCCTGCTCGGCGAGATGGCGCGCCGTCACGTACTCGTCGAGATCGCGTTGGCGAGCAACGACGTCATTCTTGGCGTGCGCGGGCCGGCGCATCCCCTGGCGGCGTATCTCGCGCACGGCGTCCCCGTTGCGCTGGCGACCGACGACGAAGGCGTGTCCGTCTCCGACATGACGCTCGAGTACACGCGAGCGGTGAGTGATCAGCACCTCGGGTACGTGGCGCTCAAGACGATGGCGCGCAATTCCATCGCGTACTCGTTTGCCGACGACACGACCAAGAAGCGATTGCAATCGGAGTTGGAGCGGGATTTCGACCGCTTCGAACGAAGCCCGCCGCGATGAGCTGACCCGCCCGGTTGCGACCGGCAGCGAACTCTCGTAATTCTGGTCGCGGTTCAACGCGAAATTTTCGGAGGCGCTCATGCCGCTGTTCGACGAGCTGGACCTGCTGGATCAGGCCGAGGCCGATGCCGAGCGCATCGCTGACGAGATCACGTTCACGAGCGATCTCGATCGCCGGCGCTTTGTCTTCATGTCTCTCGTCACCGCGGCCGCGACGACGTTCGGATTCGGCGCGAAGGTGCTCGCTCAAGGCACCGGCGGCGGTAGCGCCCAGCGCGGCGCGCAGGGTTCGTCTTCGCCACCCGTGCCGCTCGACAACATGGAAGCCGTGTCCTGGACATTCCAGCCCTATCCAGGCGGCACAGGCGCGCTATTGGAGAAGACATATCGCGAGAAGGGCGTTGCCGCGTTCGCTCGACAGCCGTTCGCGTGGAACAGCACCGCGCCCGGCGCCTTTCACGTTGCGCCGTGGGGTAACGCACCCCTTCCCGCGACGGACGAGGAGATCGCTTTCCTTCCAGCGCATCGACTCGCCGCTGCGATCAAGGCCGGCAAGCTCACCTCGACGCGCATCACGAAGATCTATCTCGAGCGGCTGAAGCGGCTCAACCCGACGCTTCTCTGCGCCGTCACGATCATGGAGGAGCAAGGTCTCGCCGACGCGGCGAAAGCAGACGAAGAGATCAAAGCGGGGAAATACCGCGGGCCGTTGCACGGCATTCCCTGGGGCGTAAAGGATCTCTTCGCGGTGAGAGGCACGCCGACGACGTGGGGCGCCGCCGATTTCGAGAATCGCGTCATCGACGACGACGCTGAAGTCGTGGTGCGGCTGCGAAACGCGGGCGCGGTGTTGATCGCCAAGCTGTCGAGCGGGCAGTTCGCACAGGGCGCAAACTGGTTCCGCGGCACGACCAAGAATCCGTGGAACACATCGCAGCCGTCGGGCGGATCGTCGGCTGGTCCAGGTTCGGCGACGGGCGGCGGTTGCGTCGCATTCGGCATCGGGACGGAGACGTCCGGTTCGATCGTTGGACCAGCGAGCACGTGTGGTATCAGCGCGCTCCGACCGACGTTCGGCCGCGTGAGCCGCTACGGCGGAATGGTGCTCGCATGGTCGCAGGACCGCGTCGGCCCGCTCACTCGGACAGCCGAAGACGCCGCAATGGTATTCAACGTGATCCACGGCTCCGACGAGAAGGATCCGGGCTCGATCACGATGCCCTTTCGCTTCAACTCGAACATCGATCTCTCCCACCTGCGCATTGGCGTTCGCAAGCAGCAGAACGTAGACGCGAACTTCACGGCATTCGTCGACAAGCTCAAAGCGCTCGGCGCGAAGCCGGCCGACATCGGTGATCCGCCGACAGTCGCCGGCAGCCAGGGCGGTCTCGACGTCGAATCAGCCGCCGCGTTCGACTCGTATGTGCAGTTCAAGGCCAAGCAGCTTGGCATGGACATGGATGCCGTGCTCGCCGCGTATGGCCGTAGTGGTCGCGGAGGTGGCGGCGGTCGAGGCGGACGTGGTGGAGGCGCTGCACCCGACAGCGCTGCAGTCGCTCCTGCCGGTCGCGCTGCAATACCACCCGCCAACAACGGTCAGCTCAATCGGTGGGTGCCCGGTCGCGTGCCCACGGCAATGGAGTTCGTTCAGTCGCAGCGCCGGCGGCAGATGCTCATCACGGCGTGGCAGGAGTATTTAAAGAACACTGATCTGTACATCGGCGCTGCCGACACGGGTGTCCACGCGCAGACCGGCCATCCGGTCGTGGTCGTGCAGATGGCGTTCGGAATTCGCCCAGCTGGACGCGGCGGTCGCGGCGGGCGCGGCGGGCGCGGCGGCGGCGACTCGACAGCCGCTGCGGCGGCACCGGCTCCGCCGCTCAATCCACAGCCGATCTGCACGCAGATCGCCGGAAACCTCTACAACGACGACGTGATTCTCTCGGTCGCTCACAAGTACCAGATCAATACCACCTGGCATATGGAGCGTCCGAAACTCGGCTAAGCCGTCATCCCTCGCGGGAGGGATCTGCACTTCAAATCCGCTGTTCCCAGTATCTCTCGTCCGGAATGAGAACGTCGAGCGAGATCGCTTTCGGTCCTTCCTCGACGGTGTAGTCGGCGATGTGGATCGCACTGGTGCGAATCGCGCGGCCGCTGGCGTCGACGAGCTCGAGGTCGAGCTTGTCGCGCGCGGCGTAGTAGCGCTCGAGCAGCGCGTTGTCCTTCGCGCCGTCGAGCGGCACGGCTTGCGCGAACAGGCGGAACACCGGCTGTATGAGCTCGTAGCCGATTCCTGGCCGAAAATCTCCCCATGCGCGTCCAACGCCCGGCTCGATGTTCTCGAGCTCGGAGTGGCCGACGATCACCCCATGCAGACGAACAGTGTGGCGCATGAGGGCAAACTAACTGAGAGGCGTCTCGGCGCCGTCATGTCTGCGGGAGCGGCGAGAGGGGAACGGCGGGCGGCGCGACGGAACGCGTGATGCGAACGCGTGCGGCGAAAGCTCAGCCAACGGAAACGTCTCGACGCCGCACGCCAACGCCGCTCCCGCTCCGTCACGCCGCTCCCTAGGGTTTCTTCGCCTTAGGCGCCGCGACGACCGTATCCGCGATCTTGAACGTGAACGTCTGCTCGACCAGCTGCCGCACTTTTGTCGCGCCGATCTTCGCCGGCCGAAAGCGCATGTACGGTAGGGCCTCTCGCACCGCATCCACAAATCCAGGGTTGCTCGCCTTTACGACCTTGAACGACGATGTATCGGCGAACCCGGTGGTGTCCACGACGTACTGTGCCGAGACCGCGCCGGTCACGTGCGCCTCGAGGAGCTTGAGTGGGTACGCTGGCGCGGCGCTGTTCGCCGAGCGCACGACGGCTGTGTCGACATCGATGACGGTGAAGATCGAATCCTCGCGGCCGGGCGGCGGCGGAGGCGCGGTCACCGGCGCCGGATCGAGCACCGTGTCACGCTCCACACGGCCCGTGTTCTTGTCTGCCAGCGAAGGCTGGGCGTTGCCCTGTGAGCGCGGTCCCTGACCTGCTTCGTCGCCAAGCCCCTTGCCCGTGAAGGCGACGAAGTGAACGACTTCGTGCACGGCCGCCGGTCCGCCGGGCACCTTGTCCGGCGGAGGGATGTAGACGAGCCGATTCGAGATGCTATTCTCGGCGACCTGCGACGAAGGCAGCGTAGCAATCACCCACAGCGCGATGACGACGATGTGGAATACGCTACTGAAGGTCGTCTCGGGCAGCGTCGACGACCGTCGAACATAGGACTGAAACCACAAGCGCATCATAAGCCCCCCTTGTTTCGGCGATGCGCGAACCGCGACCCGGATCTAGTGCGACAGATACCGTTCGCGGAGTAAACCAGCGTGGTGACGTTCGTGTCCAGCGATGATGTAAAACAACGCGCGAACACTGATGGGATGCCCGCTCGCCGAGCCACGCAGCGCGAGCGTCTCGGCGTCCATGCTCTTTGCGAGATGGATCGACGATGCGCGTACCACCTGAAACTCCTCGAGCAGGTCCGGCAGACTGCGGCTTCCGAAGTTCGCGTTCTTGACGTAGGCGTTCTCGTCGAACGACGCGAGCGGTGTCTCATCACGACGCGAGATGCGGAGCGCGCGATACGCAAAAATCCGCTCGGCGTCGCTGATGTGGCCGATGACTTCTTTCACGGTCCACTTTCCTGGCGCGTACGCGTAGTTCGCCTGCTGCGGCGTCAGGTCCTGAAGCATCGTCACGGTCTCGACTGCCTGTTCACGCAGCAGCGAGATCAGGTTGCCATCGGGGACCTGTGCGATGTACCGGTCATAGTACTCGAAGAACTCGTCGGGTTCGGGCCGAGCGATGTTGATGGCGGTGGTCGCGGTCATTTTGCGGCGCCTAAGGGAGTGGCCAAGGGTGCTTCCGGCAGCGGATCCATGTGAGATAACTGGTTCGGGCGCTGGGCTGTCAATGCCTTCGCCAGCGCCACCTGTTTCCATCCCAGCCAAAGTCCCAACGCGAGCCACACCGCCGACAGCGGGACAGCCACGAACGATATGCCTGCCATGCTGAGCCCGGCCGCCAGCAATCCTCGATAGGCCCAGGCTCCAACCTGATCCCCACCACGATAGACGAACGTCTCGATGATGTTCTTCGCCTTGTACTTGTCTTCGCGCGGAACGACCGTGAACAGGACTTCCATCGCCGGATTCGTCACCGCGAAGTTCGATCCGCGACGGGCGACGGTGAACCACGCAAGCGTTCCGAACACCGGGACCGCACCGAGCATTCCAAAGCCGGCGATGCTCACGAAGGGCTGCAGCGCCAGCGCCATCGCTAATCCAACCCAACGAATCAGGCGGCCGGTCAAAAAAATCTGCGTGACCACCGTCAGGACCTGCGCCGCCAGCTCGAGTTTGGCGAGAATAGCCGTCCGGGCGGTGGCAGTCGCGTAATATCGGCCGACGATGTCCGCCTGCTCGAAATAGAGAAACGTCGAACCGACGGTATAGAGGACCATGAAGGCGCAGATGCCGAGCAGATACGGCGACTTCAGGACCGCACTGAACCCGGCCCAGATACTGCCGCCGATCACCTCATCGTCATCGTCGTATCGCGCTCGTTTCCCGAGCTTGGGAGTCGCCGCGCCCTGGCTCGTCAGCGGGAATTTCACGATCGTGAACACCGCGATCTCGATCAGCACGGCGGAAACGAGCAGCACGTTGACGGCACCGATCGAATTCGCGAGAGACGCGGTCGTCGCCGATCCGATGATCGAGCCGAGCGTCCCACCCACGCCGATGAATCCGAACAGCCGCTTCGCCTGCTCGCTCCGATAGCTGTCGGCCATCAAGCACCAGAAGATCGACGTGTTGAAGAGCGCGAACACCGTCGTCCAGACGAAAAACACGCGCCCCATCCAGACGTCGGTCGCCGATCCTTCGCCGGTCGAAACGAACCGAAGGATGGCGTAGAAGATGAGGATATTTGCGACGAAGAAGTGGTATGAAATGGCAATGACGCGTCGCACGGGAAAGCGCACCACGAGCCACGCGAAGAATGGATTGAGCAGCAGCGTGGTCGTGAGCGTCGCTGTAAAAAGCCAGGACAGCTTGTTGGCGCCCGATGCCGCCGCGACCGCATCGCGGATCGGCCGCAGCACGAAATAGCTGCTGAGCAGGAAGAAGAAGAACGCGAACGATGACATCACCGCCCGAACTTCTTCCGGGCGGATGTCCACGGCACGCCGGAGCAGCTTGTACAACGGCGAATCCGTTTCGTCGTGCGGCCTGGCCGTCATCCTGAGCGAAGCGAAGGACCTACTTTCACGTCTTAGAAGCCGGCCTTGCTGTGCCAGAGCTTGAGCAGGTCGGCTTCACGCTGCGCCGACATTCCCGCAAGCTTGCCCTGCGAGAGCGCCTCGAGCTCGGCCGCGGGACGCGTCTTGCACCACGCGAGCGTTTCGCGCGCCGTCACCTCGAGCGGCCGGAACGTGAGCCCCGCCGCGAGTGCCTTGTCGATCTTGCGCCGCGACCACGCGGGGTTGTTCTGCCGATCCGGGACCCACACCGGCATCGAGCCGAGCGTCGGCTCCTGCTGCGACGTCACCCACGCGCGAACCTTGTTCTCCTGGAGAAACTCCGGGGTCACCCACGTGAACGTCGCTTCGCTCTTGAGTGCCGACCTGATCCCCTCGAGCATGCTCTTGATCGTGTACGGCTCCTTCGGACCCGTCGCGTTGAAAACTCCCAGCGTATGGTTCTCGGCCATACGGATCGTCCATTCGGCGAGGTCGCGCGAGTCGATGATCTGGACGGGCTCCTTGCCGCCCGGCGCGAGCACTTCTCCGCCCTTGTCGATGCGATATGGCCAGTACGTGAACCGATCGCTGCGGTCCAACGGGCCGACGATCAATCCAGGTCGAATGATCGTGAACTTGTTCGCGTAGATCTTCTGCACTTCGCGCTCGGACGTCGCTTTGAGCGGCCCGTACAGACGCCCGGCCATCGACGGATCCATCGCGAACGGATCGACGTTCGTCGGCTCCGGATGCGTCGGATCACTCTCGTCGGCCCACGCGTTCTTGTCGCTTGCGTACGCCGAGATCGTCGAGATGAAGATGTAGTGATCCGTGTTGTCCTTCATGTACTGCCCGACGTTCCTGACCCATCCGGGCAGCGTCGTCGGATTGTCGATCACCACATCGAACTTGAGCCCTTTGAGCGCGCTCATGTCGCCGTTCAAATCGCCGATCAACTGATCGACGCGACCCTTGAAGAAGTCCGGTCGCGTTTTGTTGCGGTTGATCAACGTGACCGAGTGACCACGCGCGATTGCGTACTCGACCTGTTCCGGTCCAGTGAACCCTGTTCCGCCCAAGATGAGGATCTTGAGGGGTTTCTGCGCGCGACCCACTGGCCGCTCGGCGAAGCTCAGTGATGGAATGGCGCCCAGGCCGAGGGCCCCGCCGATCGCGGCGGAGGTTTTCAAGAAATCGCGTCGAGTGGTCATGACACTGAATGGTGGGGTAGGGCTTCAAGATGCGTCGCCTGTCAGACGTCCGACAGGCTATGTCCCTGTACGGATTCTGTCTCGCTCGAGCCGTTGAAAACGGCGGGCGAGGCGAAGCGGTCGACATCGGCTGCGCGCAACCTTGCCGGCCGAGGTGTACTGAGAGGTTGCGGCCTCGACTTTTGGTGAGGCGGGCGGGCATGCACACCGTCGCGATGGACGACGGGTGGCTTAGGGGAGGAACGATCTGCGGGAGCGCGGACCATATGTCATCCCGAGCGAAGCGAGGGATCTGCATTTCCGAAGTGCAGATCCCTCGCTTCGCTCGGGATGACATCAGAACTCGCGCTTCTTCATGTGCTCGAACAACTCCGCTGCCTCCTCATCCTGAGCGGAGTGCGGTCGGCGCGTAACGTCGAGCGTCGAATCGTACGTTTTGCGCGGAGGCGTCTTGGGTTTTGACGCCTTGGCAACCGTCTTCTTCACGAGTTTTGCAAGCTGTTTTTCATCCATGGTCGCTTCTTTTCCTGAGATCGCGGTGAGCGAAGGACGTGTTACTAAGCTATTGTTCGGGATCCGTTCCAAACAGACCCGCTGCTAACCGCTGAATGGAGCCGACCCTGGAACGACCGCGCGCACTTTCCGCGGCGCGCGCGCATCTCGACCGAGGGTTTCGATTCGAGCAGGCCGGGAGTCTTGCCCGCGCGCTCGAGGAGTACCATGACGCTCTGGCGTCGCATCCGCTGGCGGCGGAGGAGATCGAGGCGCGGCTCCGTATAGCACGCGTCTACCGGACGATGGCGGCGTGGGACCTCTGCCGAGCGGAGTCCGAGACGGCGATCAGGTTGGCGCATCAGCATCATGAGGACGACCTCGCGGCTGAAGCGATGAACGTTCAGCTTGGCGCGCTGCAACTGCAGGGGTTCTACGATCAGGCGGATGACCTGGGCCGGCGCGCCGTTGCACTCGCACGTTCCGCTCGCGTTCGCGGGATCACGCTTCAGAACCTTGGCCGGGGCGCCGCCGAGCAAGGCAGGTTTGCTGAATCCGACGCCCTTTTCGCTCAGTCGATCGATGCCTTCCGATCGGCCAATTACGACATCGGCATCGCGGTGGCGCTGACGAACGCGGCAAAGGCAGCCTTCGACCGCGGCGACTCGGAGCGTGCACTGAGCGTAGGTCGCGAGGCGATCGCTCTCGCTCGGCGACTCAACCAGCTCGATGTTTTGCTCACGGCCGTTCAGAACCAGGCAGCCGGGTTCGCGTCGGTCGGTGACCACGACTCAGCCGAAGCGCTGTTGACCGAAGCGCTGGGCCACTTCACTAGCGCGAGAAACCTGGTCCGCCAGGCGGAATGCCTGGAAACGATGGGACAAATGAGCGAAGTACGGCCGGGCGACCCCGAGACCGCGAGGCGGTGCTACGAACGCGCTCGCGAGCTGGCGACGGCAGTGGGCGACCGTCCGCTCGCCGACCGGCTCACGACGCGACTCCGGGGACTGTCGGACAAGACGAGCGGATAGCCGGCGGCGAGTGCCTCTACGGGCGCTTCGGTCGCGTCAGGACCGAACGGAGGTTGGCCTCCGGTGCGCAGTACGGGCTTCCGTTCTCGTCGTACGCGATCACGTAGCCGCTGGAGCACGACATATCGGAGCTTGCCCGACCAGCTGGCGCCGATCGCATTGGTCCCTGAGGCGCTGTCGAGGTCTCCGAGCAGGCTGCCATGAGCATTGTCGCGCCAGCCAGCAGCAACAGCTTTTTCACGCGGACCTCCGACACGGGTACGATAGGGCGCGAGCCTAGCACAATCCGTGCTCACCCCCAACAATGAGCCCGGCAGAGGTCCTGGGGTGGCGCGTACGGCCGTTACACGATGTATTGTTTAGACGGCACACCTCGGTAGAGACCCCACGAAATGGCACGTCAGGGACGCAAAAGTAGACCGCAAAACCGGAAGCAGCGCGCCCCCAAGTCCGACTACTTCACGCAGCCGGGCAAACGAGGCACCGTCATAGTCTTACGCAAGCCGATCGGGAATCGAGCGACCGCCAAGATCTGCGGCGTGATGCCCTCCCGCATCCATGCGAAGATCCTCATCACGCAGCTCGAACGAGCGGAATCCGTCGTGAAGGATCTCTTCATGGAGGCCACGGACGACGGCATCGAGGCGCTCGAGGCCGTTCTCGCAGCCTGTTGTAAAGAGGCCCTCGAGCGAGGGCCCAAGGTGCGCGAAATGGTCGAGGTCGCTGACGAAGCCGGCGAAGGAGAAGACGAAGGCGGCACCTGAGAGAGCTTTTCTCTTTCTCAGTGCCGTTTCGATTCCGACTTCCTCGGCGGCGCGAATCCAGCGAAGTGCCCCGTGTGATGCCAGGTCGACGTCATGGCCCAGTCGCTTTCCGCGACCTCGATGTCGCTCAACTTGCGAACATCGATGCTCACGGTGCCTTCGTCGTCGGTGGGATTGTAGATGTTGACGAAGCGGTGGCCGAAGTGAATCTCCTCCGCCTTGTACGACGACCGTGCATGCACGCTCTGCGAGAAGGTCTCATCGATGCCGGTGACGAGAATCATGAACTCCGCTTCGCGGCGCGTGAATTCCTCGTGGGTCATTCCCCACATCGGACTTTTCTCATCGATCGGGTGCACGATCGTCCAGCTGAGCGGGAAGAAGACGACGCGCGTACGCTCGAGCGTCAGCTGATAGTACTTTCGCGCTGATCCGTCGATGTAGCTGAACAGCACCTTCGCTTCGAGCTCGACGAGCTGGTTCGACCGCGCGTTCGTCGTGCGGAACATGAACGCCGTGATGCCGCGATACGGCGCGACGACCGCTTTCGAGCTGAACATCACGGCGGCCGTCGGGCGCGAGAAGCGCGCGAAGAGAATTCCCGTGACGAGCGCGAAGGACATGAGGCCGACGAGCGATTCGAGCGTCATCACGAAGTGCGGGCCCAATCCGTTCGGCGACACGTTGCCGTAGCCGATCGTTGCGAGCGTCTCCACGCTGAAGAAGAACGCGCGCCAGAATCCGCCGCCAACGGTCGACGGCGCAATGCCCGCGAGCGAGTCCGGCCCGAACGCGATGTACAGCAGCGCGAACAGCATGTTCGTGCCGAGGTAGCCGGTCACGATGAGGCCGAAGAACCGCGGCCAGCTGATCGTGATCAAATTGTGATAGAGGCTGAGCGACGAGAAGAACGGCAAGCCGAGGCGACGAGAGTTGAAGCTCCCATCGCGATTGAGCAGCCGTTTCTCGTTCGCGCCGCCAACGACGCTGCCGAACCCGAGATCTTTCGGTTCTTCGAGCGCCTGAAAATCAGGTGCCGCCATAAAACACTCTGGGCTGAGAGCAACTACGGAACTGAGAAAAACGAGGGACTCCTCCTCGTCAGTGCTCAGTTCACGTATTTCATGACCTATGGAACGATCGTACTTGCGGCGTCCCGTCGCGCCTTGAGCTCGTCCTCCAACTTGATTCGCGGAATTCCCTTCGTGATCCAGTCGGGCGCGGACGCGCCCTGCAGGTAGTGATCGAACCATTCCTTCTGACGCGCGGCGTAATCCTTCATGTTGACCGGGCGCGCCAACCCATGATTCTCGCCGACGTACTCGAGAAGAATCACATTCTTCTTGAGCTGCGTCAGCGTGTTGTAGTACGTGATGCCTTGATTGAAATCGACCGCACCGTCCTTGTCGTCCGCGAGAATGATCAGCGGCGTCTTCACCTTGTCGGCGTGAAAAACAGGGGAGTTCCGAATGTAGGCCTCATAATTGTCGATGAAGTTCCCCTTGAAGCGTCCCTGGCTCGCCTCGAAGATCGACGCGTCCGAGTTGCCGGTGTTCCAATACACGCTCGCGTACATGCTCACCATGTTCGTGAGCGGCGCGCCGGCGATCGCGGCCTTGAAGATGTTCGTCTGCGTCACGAGGAACGCGGTTTGGTAGCCGCCCCATGAATGGCCCCAGAGTCCGACGTTCGCCGAGTCGATCATGCCGGTCGCGATCGCCGCCTTCACCGCCGGGATCACGCACCACACGGCCGACATGCCGGGATCATTCACGCGATACACGATATCCGGATCGAGCACAGCATAACCGCGGCTCGTGTAGAGGCTCCGGTTCGGCGTGCTCGTCTCGTTCACACTGACGTACGTGTTCGCGAGATTCGATCGCTTCTCGTAGATCGTGACGAGGAGTGGGTACTTCTTCCCTGGCTGATAATTCGCCGGCAAGTACAGCGCGCCCTGCAGTTTGTCGCCCTTCGCGCTCGTGTAGTTGATGAGCTTCACACCTGGTGTCCACGCAAACTCTTTCTGCTGCGGATTCGCGTCGGTGATCTGACGTCCGCCCTCGAACGCGCGCTTTTGCGCGTTCGCGTCGGACCCGTCCGCGTTCGCGACGTAGTAGTTCGGGAAGTCGCGTGACGTCTGACGCGTGTAGAGGTAGACGTCCGCGTCCTTCGCCTTCTCGAAGTTGAACGTTGCGTCATCCCACACGAGCGGCTTGGCGCCCGGCGCGTTCGGATCCACGCGTGACAGGCCCGCCTTCTTCGTCCACTCACCGTAGGTCGCGAAGTACAGCGGCTGCGACAGATCGATTCCGTCGCCACCCCCTGCCGCACCGCCGCGACCGCCACCACGTCCGCCTCGGCCGCCACCACCCGGCGCGGCGCGCTCGAACGCGTACAGCCGCTGATAGCGGATCTGATCCTTCTTGCCGTTGACCGTGAGATTCACCGCCGAGCCGGTGCCGCGCGTCGGAACCTTCCAGATGTCCCACCCGTCGGTGAGCAACACGGCGCTGCCGTCCTTCGCCCACCCGAGCGGGAAGCGCGGCGGCGTGACGAGGTTGTTGTGATCGTCATCAGTGTTTCCGAAATTCACGCCGGTCGCTTTCGTGATGTTGCGCTTCTGGCCGGTGACGAGGTCCAACACCCAGTACTGCGCGTCGTCACCCCAGAAGAGCAGCTCTTTGCCGTCGGGCGACGGCACCTGCGCGCTCGGAATGTGCCGCTTGACCAGCAGATTGCGCGCGCCGGTGTGCACGTCGACGCTGTAGACGTCCTCGTACCGACGACCCGTGTACGCCGACGGCTGATCGTACTCGCGCGTGTCGATACCGTACGCGAAGTGATCGTGACCGGTGGTGTTCACGGTACGGAGCGCATCATCGACGAGACGAACGAATTTGTTCTCGGCGAAGCGATACTCGGACAGATACGAGAAGTTGCGGTCCGCCGCTTCCTGAACGAGCTGTTGCGATTGAAGCCGCGGATCCTTGTTGTGCCAGAGAACGAGCGACGGGAGATCGTCGGGCCCGGGCTGATTCGCGGGCTGATTGCGTGTGCCGCCCTCGCCCGGAGCCCCGGCCTGCACGACGTTGGTTCCGCGCCCCTGTGCCACCGTGGTCGGCGCGCGAGGATTCACTGGACGAATGGCGAAGAACACCGCCGAGAGATCGTCAGCAAGCCGCGGTGCGCGATCGACCGCGATCTTCATCGACGACGGAAACTCGGAATGTGCTGATGGATCGAAAACGGCTTTCGCCGGCGTGCCCGACTCGACCTTCGTGAACGTTACGACGGAAAAGAGCGTGTCTCGCCCAACCGAGTCGACTTTGCCGCGCAGCACCGCCAGTGCGCCGAGGCTGTCGGACCACACGAGGTGACGATAGAGCGCCCGATCGGAATCGATGCCGCGCACGACGTCTGTGCGCATGTTGCGAAGCTGGACGCCGTTGCCGATCTGATCGCGCGCATCGATCGTGTACGCGAGCCAGTCGCCCGAATCGTCGAAGCCGAACTCGGCGACGTTGCCGACGTTGGAGACCTCACCGGTTGCAAGATTGTAGAGCACGAGATCGGTGCCCTCGGCGCGACCAGCCGGTGCTGCGCCGCCAGCAGCATTCTGCGCACCGCCGCCGCGACCACCGCGGCCGCCGGCCGGCGCCGCCGCCGCATCGCCACCGCCCGCGGCTGCCTCGGGATAACTCTGCATCGCGAGCCACGTCGGCTTGTCGCCGTTGAACGCGAAGCGACGAACGCGATCGAACTCCTTCTTCTCGCCCGTCGCGATGTTCACGAGCCCGAGCTTGTTCTGCTGCGGACCCGCAGCGGGCGCGGCCCCCTGAGCCCCGCCGCCTCGAGCGCCGTTGCCGCCCCGTCCCGCGCGGCTCTGCCCTGCCGTGGATTGCGGATAGATCGTGAACGCGAGCCACTTCGAATCGGCACTGATCGACAGCGATGACGCAGCGCCGTCGGCTCCAGGCGCACCGCCACGACCGCCGCCCGCCTCACCGATGGGGAACTTCGTCTCCTTCGCGTCAGTCCCGGTCGATCGCAGGACCACCGTCGCGTTGCCCTCGTTCGGCGCGAGGACGTAGGCGAACCATTTGCCGTCCGCCGAAAGCGCGGATTGACGAATGGCCTTCCAGCTTTTGAGGTCCGCGGTCGCGAGCTGTTTGGTTGGCCCGCTCGTCGCGGCCTGCTGCGCACTGGCCGCGCCGGTGAGCGCGACGAGCATGGTTGTCGGGACGGCGAAGCGCGTTCGCCAGATGAATTGGAGACGCATGGTGACTCCCGTCAGAGACGGCGCTGCGAATGGGGAGGGGTGAACCGAAGAACTTACGGCGCTGTCATTTACCTGTCCATCGAACGGCGTTCGCTCAAGTACGCCGCGCGCGCGACCGATACTCAGAAGCGGATCATCCCGCCCGGTCGGACCGGGTGGGCGTCACCGTTTTTGGGAAGCACAGGGACCGCTATGCGAAAAACGATCATCGGAGCCACGGTGTTGTGCGCCGCCGCGATCTTCAGCTACGGCTGCTTCAAGGCGACTCATCCGAGCCACAAGCCGGACGCTCAGGGCAACGCCGCGCCCATCAAAGACGTCGCCACGGAAGCGCACGCACGGGACGTCCGGCAGCTCGAGCCGTACGACGCGGTCGACCACCTCTATAGAAACGCGAAGAGCTCGCTCCCGACGTCTGTCCGGCTTGCCGTGCTCGACACGGCAGACTGGACGGCCATCTGGAAGCGCATCGTCGGCACCGGATCGACGGCGCCGGTCCCGATGGTGGACTTCTCGCGCGAGATGCTGCTGGTCGTCGGCATGGGTCAGGCGCCGTGCATGGGATATCAGATCAACGTCGACACGGTGTTTCGCGACAAAGACAAGCGCATCTACGCCGTCGTTCGCGAGCGTCATCACGGCGCACGGTGCGGATGCTTGAATGAAGTCGTATCGCCAGTCGATGTGATTCGCGTGCCGCGCACTGTCAGGCCGGTGACCTTCCTCGAGCGACAGGAAAGCAATGTCTGCGAGGAAAGGCAGTAGCTCGGCAATCTGAGAGTTTGAAGGATTCGGAGTTCACAGTTAACCGCAAACTCAAAGGCTTCACTGTCCCGAGCTCGTCGCATCGTCGGGGTGCATCACGTGCGCAGTGTCTCACCGTCGGAATCTCCGTGAGACACGATGCGCCGGATCAGCGGATGGTTGCTCGTCGCTCTGCTTGTTCCTTGCGCCGCACACGCGCAATCGCGCTCGACGAGCAACGCCGCCGGCGAGATTCGCGGCCGCCTCGTCGATGCGACGACCAATCAACCGCTCGAATCTGGCGTTGTCACAGTGCTTCGTTCGCGCGACAGCGTCGTCGCACGAGAAGCGCGCGCGGACTCGAGCGGCGCGTTCCGCGTCGAGCGGCTCGCCGTCGGCCGCTACATCGTGCGCGTTCGATCACTCGGGTTCTCGCCGATCGTGCGCGACGACGTCGTTGTCGCTACAAATCATCGCGTCGTCGACTTCGGCACCGTCGCGCTCTCCGCGACCGCATCTCAAGTCGCCGGCCAGGTCGTGACCGCCGAGCGTGCAGACGTCACGCTCGCGCCCAACCGAAATTCGTACGCCGCCAAGAACATGACGGCGGCTGCGGGCGGCACCGCCATCGACGTGCTGCGCAATGTGCCGTCGGTCGAAGTCGATGTGACGAATCAGGTGAGCCTGCGCGGCAATCAGGGTGTCGTCATCCAGATCAATGGACGTCCGTCGCCGCTCAAAGGCGAACAGCTCGGCAATTTTCTGGCGCAACTGCCGGCGAGCTCGGTGAAGCGCGTCGAAGTGTCGGCGAATCCATCAGCGAAGAATGATCCTGACGGCACCGCGGGCATCATCAACATCATCCTGAACGAGGACACGAGCCTCGGCTGGAGCGGCGGGTGGACGCTCGCCACCGGAACGACCGGCCAAGCGACTGCGTCGGGAAACGTCGGCCACCAAGCCGGACCGTTCACGGCATTTCTGTCGTACGGCGTAAATCGGAATCACCAGAACATGGACGGACGCTCACAGATCGAGAATCTTCAGTCCTCCATGCCGGCGCTCGTTTCGTCGCACGTCGATGGAGCAACGGAGCCGATCTGGCAAAACTCGACGTTTCGTGCCGAGTATCTCGTCACACCGCAGGATGCGTTGTCATTCGACGGGACTGTGTCTGGCGGCACGCTCGATCGCGATAACACGGCGTCGTCGACCGATCTCGACGACACCGGCGCCGTAATCGGACGCTTCAATCAGGCGAACGGCCAACATACACAGTACGTGACGCAGGATTACGCGCTCGCCTTTCGGCGCACCGGCGACGCGAAGGCCCGCGCGTTCTCGACGGAAGCGCGCATCACTCGAACTGACGGCACGATCGCGACGATGCTGTCGGGCAATGTCTTGCAAGGCAATGCGTCGACTGGAGCGCTCGCCATTCCAACGGAACGCGACCGCGAAGCCGTGGGCTGGCCGACGTGGACGTTGCAGAGCGATTACACCGAGCCGTTCGGTGGCGCCACGGGCACGAAGCTCGAGCTGGGCGTCAAGGAGCAGGGCCAGCGGACAAGCAACGATTTCACCGCGTCGGTTCTGGATTCTGCGACGCGCACGTTCATGCCGAACGCAGCGCGAAGCAACGCATTCGACTACCGCGAGCAAATCGGCGCGGCGTACGCGTTGTTGACGCAGAAGATCGCGAAGCTTCAAGCACAAGCAGGCCTTCGCCTGGAACAGGCTACGAGTGCGCTGTCGCTCGACGCGCGACGAGTCGACAACAATTACGCGAGTGCATTTCCCAGCGCACTCCTGTCCTACGACTTCGCGGCGACGCGGCAGGCGAAGGTGAGCTATTCGCGTCGCATCACGCGGCCAGATCCGTTCCAGCTCGATCCCGCGGTGTACCACGTCGACGCTCGCACGGCGTACGTCGGCAACGAGCATCTGCGGCCCGAGTATACCGATGCGTTCGAGCTCGGGTTTCAGGAGACGCGCGGCTGGGGATCGATCCAGCTCAATCCATATGCTAGGTATACGGCGCACGCGGTTCGCACGATCCTTTCGGTCGACTCGAGCGGAACGACGATCGGGACCTACGACAACGTCGCGAGCACGAGACAAGTCGGCACCGATCTCAACTCGACGATTCACCTCGGTTCGTCGACGCTGCTGATCGGCGGCAACGCATCACACTACAGCAGCGACGCGACGAATCTGGCAGGAAATCCGTCGACGCGTGCGTTCGTGTGGTCGGCTCGAGTGAACGCCACGTGGCAAGCGACACACGCCGTGGACGCCCAGCTGTCGACCAACTACCGCTCGGCGTTTGCGACTGAAGGCGGGCTTCGCCGGGCGTTCGTGTTCATGAACGTCTCGATGCGGAAGAAGCTGTGGCACGATCAGGGCAGCGTGACGATTCGCGCGCAGGATCCGTTCAATCTGCTCACGTTCGGATCGATCACGACGAGTCCCGAGACCGTGCAGTCGAGCGTGCAGAGCTACGGCATCAGAGGATTGTTCATCTCGGTGACGCGCAATCTCGGCCAGGAGATCAAGCTGCGGCCCGCCGACAATCAAGGCGCACCGCCAGCGCCGAATCCACCCGGCGATGGACGCCGCTAGGACGATGAGAGTTTGGCGTCCACGGTTCGGGGTTCGATGTTTGGCGTGGGCTGCCAGAACCGAATGCGAATGATTGCTCCGGCCATCGGACTAAGCGCCCCCACGATCGACGCGGCGAACCGGACTGAAACGGGGCCCAGGTTATGACCGACCCCGCTGGACACGAGAGCAAGGCACGCCAGAACGACCACCAATGCCAGCGCGGATATGAGAGGAGTGCGCTCGTCGAGCCACGCAACGACATAGCCGACGAACGTCCAGAAGGCTGCGCCGTACAGCGTCAGACCAGCTAACAGGAACGCTGACGGATTGGGCCAAATCGGCGCCGTGGGAAGCAACATTCCCAGGCGCACGGCGATCGCGATTCCTGCCATCAGCATGAAGACGAACGTCATGACCGCAATCATATATGACGTCACGAGCACCCCGCCGATTCGGGCCAATTCCTTGCGCTCGACGTGTTGTGTCCAGCTGCGAAGCAGGTGCGGCGTCGAGCGAGTCGCCTCGCGGTAATACCACCGTCTGGCAGCGCAGACGCCATCGCGCTCGGCGCGATCGCCAAACTCCTCGGCGAGATCGCCGAGCATCGCATCTCGGAACTGGCTTTCAGCCCCGAGCGACGCAAGAATCAGCTCGGCGGTTCGCGGTGGCGCAATCACGTTGGCTCCGGATTGAAGATGGTGAGCCCGCCCCAGATCGACGTTGCATGCCGTTGCGACTCGCTGAGCGCACGACGACCGGCCGCAGTGACTTTGAAGTGCCGTCGTGCACGGCCGCCTCGTCTGGGCAGCGACGCCGCCACGCGCGAGGATACGAATCCTTTGATCTCGAGGCGTTCGAGCGTCGTGTAGACCGCGCCAACGGAGTAGTCGTGGCGTGTGCGATCTGAGACATCACGGCGAACCGCGAGGCCGTATGCGTCGTTACCCAAGCGCGTCACCGCGAGGAGAATGGACAGTTCGAGCGTGCCGAGCGATGGTGGCATTGTTCTATTCTGTAGAACAAATTGCCGATCTGCAAGGCCTGTCAGGAGGGTTCGGAGTTGACGGTTCGGCGTGCGCCCTTTGGTGTCGAGCCCGGAACGCAAGCTCAACACCCTTCGTCCAGGCCCCCGCGCCCGCCAACCTCGCGAACTCCGAAAGTCTTAGTTGACAAGAAAGCACGAGCACCACATCTTCTCCGAAACTCTTCGGAGTAGAGAATGCGCGTCGTCTTCACGGACCGCGAGCTCGACCTCATGACGATTCTCTGGCAGCACGGCCCATCGACCGTCGCCGAGATTCGCGGTCGTCTGAGTGACCCGGTGAGCCACAACACCGTGGCCACGATTCTCACGATTCTCGAAAACAAGGGCCACGTGGCCCACGTCGAGGAAGGTCGGGCGTTTCGATATCACCCGCTCGTGGGCCGCGAAGAGGCCGGCAAGCGCGCGTTCGCGCGCCTCGTCGATACGGTGTTTGCTGGGTCGCCGGAAGCGCTGCTCACCCACTTCGTCCGCGATCGCCGACTGAGTGCGGATGAGCTCCGGCGCATTCGCGCGATCGTGGACGAGCAGATCGAACAGAGCGACGCGAAGTCGACACCGCGGAGGCGCAAACGATGATCGCCGCGTGGATGATCTATTCACTACTCGTTGGCGCACTGCTGTACGCCGCGGCGCGAGCCGCGGAGGTCGTGTGTCGTGCCGTGGGCGCTCCAGCACGACTTGCGTGGGCGCTCGCGCTATGCACCACGCTCGGGCTATCTGCGAACGCGCTCCGCTCGGCCGCCGCGCGCGCCGCGTCGGAAACGCCTCCCCGCTCCATCGCACACGAAACAAGCAAGATCGTCGCGTCGGCAGGAAGCGCCGTTGCTGCGCCAGTCATCAGGCAATCGCGTTGGCTCGCGGCGGTTCAATCCGGTCGCTCGGCATTCCAGACTTTCGGCAAGGTCCTGGATCCGAATGCGCTGACCGGCGCAACTCGGTTCGATCGTGCGCTCGGGATCGCGGCTGTGCTTTGCGGCTCGGCGGCGATTTGCTACCTGGCGCTGATGCTCGGCCATTTGCGACGAGTCGCGCGCGGCTGCCAAACGCGAGAGCTCGATGGACATCGCATTCTCGTTTCCGACGACATCGGGCCCGCGCTCATCGGCATCATCCGTCCTCGCGTCGTGGTTCCGCGCTGGGTGCTCTCGCTGAGCGAGGCCGACCGTCGAGGGATTCTCGCGCACGAGCTCGAACATGCCTCCGCCGGCGATCCGGCTCTCCTGAGCGCCGCCTGGCTGCTCGTCGCGCTGTTGCCGTGGAACGCCGGCATCTGGGGAATGTTCGCGCGGCTTCGCCTTTCCATCGAGGCGGACTGCGACGCGCGTGTTCTCCGCACTCATGGCGACGCGAGGCGCTACGGCAGTCTGCTGCTCATGGTGTACGAACGGACGATCGCGACTCGGACGCCGCGAGTCGCATTCGTCGAGCGACGTTCACACCTCGAGGAACGGGTTCGCCGGCTGGCGCGACGCGCACCGAGGCTGCGTTCGCCGCGTGGAATCGCAACGATGATGGCCGCCCTGATGCTTGCGGCGGTCGCTTGTGAGGTCACCACACCTTCGAGGACGGCATTAGACTCTGCCGCCGCGCTGGGCGCGCGGAACCGAGAACAATCGACGATGGTCGTCGGGGACGTGCCGCGCTGCCTTCGCTGGGACATGTCGAAACAGGGAGACGCGCCATCATTTGAGGATTTGAAAGCATGGGCCCGAGCTCGGCGGCCGAAGGCCATGAGCGTTGGCCAGGGTCGCGACGGCCTTGTCGGGCTGCTGCTCGATGAAAACTGCGAAATCGTTCGCGACACACTGGTGTCCGTGCCTACCGCCGATCGCGTGGGTTGGCCAGATCGATTTCTGGTAGATGTGTTCGGCGACACGATGGACTTTGCGCGTCCGCGCGGAATGCTCTTCGACTATCCCAACTCGCACGACCGTTCTCAGCTCGCGACGATCGTTTGGGGGGTGAAGCCAAGCGCCGAGTGGCGCGCTCGATTGGCGGGCGATCAATGTGGCTTCGGCATTCGGTCGAACGAGGTATGTTCGATCCAAGGTCCGCTCGAGATACGGATGCTGGACAGTGTTCGTGCGCTCATCGCGGTACGTCGCTTTCGTGCCTCGAACCAGCCAGTGGACCACCTTTTCCTCGTGACGCTCGCGCATCCAAACTCCGCGCTTCGATCACAGTCGATGGTCCACAGCGTAGTCGCCTTTCAGAGCGGCGCCGTGTACGTCGAGGATTTTCAGGCGAGACATCCGCGATGGTTGTTTGCGCCGTCGACTACGAATGGACTCGCCAATCAGAGGCACCTGCCGGACGTGCAGATGTTGCGCGATCTCGTCGGCGTCGCCCACTACACCGGAGTCCGACTGACGCTCGAGCAGGTCCGGCAGCTCCTGCCGGCACCGAGCTGCGACGGTCCGAAAGGATCGTGTTACGAGGTCGACGGACAGTCGATCAGGTTTCCGGCGTAGCGCGTGAGCATTTTTTAATCATCACGCGCTCGTTCTCAGCGACGGGCGCGTGCCTCGATGCTCACCGAATCGCCAACGACGTGGACCATAACCACGATCCGACCGCTGAGAGCGGCCCGTGCGGAGCGGACACACGGACGTGCACCGGCCGCGCTGCGTCTTCGCTCAGAACGGTGATCGTCGACGTATCGCGAGCGCTGAGCACGAAGCTCGCCACTCCCGCCCCGCGCAGCCGCCCCGCGGCTGCGCTTGTGTCAGCTCCACGAATGATCTGAAAGCGTTCGGTACTCACCGAATCGCCGATCATCACTCGAACAGGCGTCCCCGCTTGGCTGAACAAGCAAGCGACTGGAACCAGCGTGAGCAACGATGCCAGACGAAGCATTCTCACCTCCAAGGCAGGTCCGCCGCACACCCACAGAGGGCAAGATCAAAAGACCCTGCTGGTCAACAAAGGGTCCCTCGGTCTTCTTTCGTGGCCGTCTCGAAGACATCCCCGCTGTTCTCGCTCAGCGCGCCAACTTCGCACCGGCCAACTCAGCGATGGCGCTCAGCGTCGTTTGCGCCGCGTTCAGTCCGAGCCGAAAGTCTTTGTCGCTGAATGTCGAGTAGACGTCGATCGGCTGATGCCACGTCGGGTTCCACCCCGTGCCGGTCTGCGACAACCGCTCGTTTTCGCGCATGCTGATCGCGGGACAGACGTCCTGGAAGGATCCCGAATCGGTGTTGCTCATTCGATCGCCGACCGCGGCAGGATAATCGGTCGCGTACTTGTCGTTCGATCGACGGAAAAACCACGCGAGCTGCCCAGCTTCGGCGGCGAACTTCGAGGAGGCCGCGAACTCGACGTTCACGTCCGCTTCGCGCCGCTGTTCCGACGACACCTTGCCGTCGGGTCCGGGCATACCGTGGTCCCACATCATCATGTCGTGCTGCACCATCCCGAGCCACTTCGGTTCGGGATATTTGCCGGAGCCCGCGGGATTCTCGACGCCTTGCAGCGGCGCGCGCTGTCTTACGTACGCGGCGGCGCCACCGCCCGTCTCCTCGTTGTTGAAGAGAATGAAACGGATCGAGCGATCGGTTTCGACATCGGGTGAATTGAAAACGCGCGCAAGCTCCATGACGAGTGCCGTCCCGGAGCCATCGTCGTTCGCCGCCGATCCGAAGCCGTGGCCATCCATGTGCGCACCGATGATGTACATCTCCTGCGGATGCGTCTTGCCGATCTTCGTGCAGTAGACCTCCTCGCGCGGCCCGGGTGTATCCCACTGCGCGTCGATGCGGCGCAGCGCCGTATCAGGCTGAAGATTCGGATCGATGTTCACGCCGGTGCGCACCGTGTAACCCTTCACGGGATTGTTTCCGCGACCACGGCCGCGACCGCCGCCGCCTCGTCCAGCCGCCGGTGGGTTCGCCGCGTTGCGAATCGAATCGACGCGATTCGTCGAATCGTTGCGAAGCTGTCGGCCGTTGTACTCGTACTTGATCCGCTCGGTGTTCGTGCAGCCGTAGCTCTTGAGCTGCGCCTCGATCCAGTCGACCGCCGCACGATTGCGATCGGTTCCCTGTCGCCGATCGCCGAACTGGGTCAGGCCTTTGATCGTCGCCTTGTACCGCTCGAGCTCGAGCCGCCCGACCATCGTCTTGATCTCGGCGAGTCCGGTATCGGGCGGAGCGCCGCGCTGGGCGAGCGTTGGTGACGCGATGGCTGCCGCGAGCGCAGCGCTGATCAGTGTATGCCGCATGAGGATTCCTTGAAAAGCGGTGAAGTGCAGATCCCTCGCCTGGGGCTCGGGATGACAACCAATCGGACTCGGGATGACTATTTCGCCGCAGCGGCGCGTTTGAGTTGCGTGCGAAGGCTGTCGAGTGCCGACGCTGACACATAGCGACCATCACTGACTACGCCACCAATCGTCCGAGTGTTCTTGATGTCGGTAAGCGGATTGCCCCGGAGCAACACGAGATCCGCGATTCGCCCCGCCTCGACACTTCCAAAATCCGCTCGGCGATCGTAATAGATCGCCGGGTTCACCGTCGCGGTCTGCAGCGCCTCGAGTGGCGTGAAGCCCGCCGCAACGAAGCGTTGAAGCTCGAGATGCAAACTGATCCCGGGCAGCACGTCCACGCCAGCAGGCGTATCCGTGCCGGCCAGAAACGGTACCTTCGCCGCGTGCAGCTTGCGAACGATGTCGAGCTCGTGATCGACGAACTTTGCTCGAACCGCGAGCGGATCTGAGCTCAGGCCCTTGAGAATCGACGCGCGCGCCGCCGGCCACGATTTGCTCCATCCCTGCGCCGCGAAGGCCAGATCGGGATCCTTCATGACATCGACGGTGTCGACGAGCCACTGGCCGCGCTCCCAGAACAGCGTCGGACACTGCCAGGTCTTTGCCGCGGCGATCTGCTGAATGATGCGCGCCTCGCGCGCCGGATCGTACGTCGCGAGAAAGGCGCCCGGACGCTTCGTGCCGCCGGAGTACTTGTCCTTGATGTATTTGTCCTCGTCGGGCGAGCTCGCCTCGAAGATGCCGATCAAATGCTCGAAGCTGCGCTGGCCCGCCGTAATCGCTTCCGACGCACGAATCGCATCCGGCACGTGGCCTTCGAAGCGAATGCCGACCTTCTTCGCTTCATCAGCAATCGCGAAGTACGCATCGCGCGGCACACCCGATTGCACTTTGATGAAGTCGACGCCGCGCTGCTTGAGTGAATCGACCGCATGACGCCCGTCGCGCACCGTGGAAATCGCCATCGACGCCGGAAACGCGACCTTTGGTCCGTCGAGCATCGGGCCTGCCACAATCATCCGCGGCGCGAGCAGCTTGTGCGCGGCGATATCGGCGCGCGCGCGCAGCACGGGATCGAGCGCGCTTCCCATATCGCGGACCCCCGTGATGCCATTCGCGAGAAAGAGCGGCAGAATGAGATCGGTGCCGTCCTTCTCGCTGCCCCCGAAGTAGACGTGGGTGTGCATGTCCCACAGTCCGGGGATGACGTACATCCCGGTCGCGTCGACGACGCCAGGGCGCGGCCGATCCGCTTCCGACGTTGGTGCAACGCTCGCGATGCGGTTTCCGCGAATCACGATCGTCATGCCGCGGTGCAGCTGGCCCGTCGACACGTCCACGACGGTCGCGTTGGCAATGCTCAGCGTCTGTGCCGGAACACGGCTCGCAATCAGCGAGACGATCAGTAGTACCGCGAATGGTCGCAACGTTGGTCTCCGAAAAGCCGGACGTCCGCGAAGATACCGCCGGTGGCGTCTCTTGTCATTCGTGGGGCGACCGGCCCCCATACTGGCCCGATCAGCGCCCCCACGAAACAGACCTCCGCCGAATCGTCCTACGCCCCTCCGAGCCTTGCAAGCGCCGAAGCGATCGTCGAGGCGCATAGCGCGGCGCTGAAGAAGGAGCTCGGTGTTCGCGATCTCGCGCTCACGCAGATCTTGTTCGTCGTCGGCTTGTCCTGGATCGGCGTCGCCGGAAAGCTCGGGCCGTCGCACGTCGTCTTCTGGCTCGGCGCAATCACGCTGTTCTATATCCCGTCGGCGGTGGTCGTGATGTTTCTCAACCGCCGCATGCCGCTCGAAGGCGGCGTCTATCAATGGGCGAAGCTCGGCTTCAGCGACGCCGTCGGCTTCCTGGTCGCCTGGAATTTGTGGCTGTACGTCGTCGTCAACACGTCGGAGATCGGCGTTCAAGCGGCGACGTATCTCTCATATGCGATCGGGCCGAGTGCAGCGTGGATGACGACGAGCAGTTGGTTCGTCGCCCTCTCGAGGATTCTCGTCATGACGCTGCTCGTGATCGTCGCGACGGGGCAGTTGCGATCGTGCTCACGCTCGCGATGCGCCTTGCACAAACGAGCGTCAGCTTCACCGCGGTGAGCCGACTCTACGCGCTGACCTACATCGTGATGTTCGCGATCCCGCTGTTCGGACTTCGCGGGATCACGGCCCGCCCGCCGCTATGGCTGCGTGTCGCGTCGTTCGCGGGACTCGCGATGACGTTGCTCTACGTCATCCTTTCGGTCTTCCTGATCATCGCCGTCGCGAGCGTCGCTGGCTTCGCGCTCGAGGTCTCGCTCGTGATCCTCGCGGCGAACGTCCTTGGAAGCGCGATCTTCGTGGCCGGTCGACGGACGGCGTCGATACACCAGGTCGCCGCGGACTGATCGCCGCACCCGCAGGCCGGGTCGAAACTGCGGTCTTGCGGAACTACATCCGTCACGGATATAGTCTTTCCATGGCGCGCGATCCGCAGTCTCAGCTCCCGCTCACGCCCGTGGTGTTGCACATCCTCCTCGCGCTCAGCGACGGAGAGCGACACGGCTACGCGATTGCGCAGGAGATCGAAGAAACGACGCGCGGCCAAGTCAGGATGGGCCCAGGGACGCTGTACGGGTCGATTCAGCGTATGCTGGCGTCGGCCGTCATCGAAGAAGCGCCTGCACGTCGACGCGCCACCGACGCCAATGAGAACGACGACGCACGGCGTCGTTACTACCGAATGACGGCATTCGGACGTCGCGTGCTCGAGCTCGAGCTCGATCGCCTCAACGCCGTCGTTCAACTCGCGCGACAAAAGCATCTCGTCGGCGGCGCCAGAGCATGAGGATGCGCAGATCGTTTTCCGAGCGCGTCTATCGCACCGCGCTGCTGATTTTTCCGCCATCGTTTCGCGCGCGCTTCGCGGACGAGATGATCGAGTTCGCGCGTGAGCGCGCAGAGCTCGCGCGCAATCGCGGCGTGTTCGACGTCGCGCGACTCGCCGCGCGACTCGTGTTCGATCTTGCTCTGACCGCGCCCGGCGTGTGGCTCGCGCTCGTCACGCATCGCGAGACACCGGACGACAACGATCTTCCGAGAGACAATATGGACATCCTCGCCCAGGATCTGCGCTTCGCCGTGCGCGCGCTCGCGCGTCGCCCGGCGTTCACGATCGTCGCCGCCCTCACGCTCGCACTCGGCATCGGCGCGAATAGCGCGATCTTTTCGATCGTCGACGCCGTGCTGATTCGGCCACTCTCGTTTCCGCACGCCGACCGGCTCGTGGTCGTGAACGGTGTACAAGGCACGCAGCTCGGTCAGGGCGTGTCGTACGCCGACTATGTCGATTGGCGTCGCCTGAACCGAACGTTCGACGAGATGGGCACGCTGCGTGGACAGAGCCTCAATCTCACCGGCGGCGACGCGCCCGACCGTCTCATCGGCTCGTTTGTCTCCGCGAGCTTCCTCCGCGTGATGGGCGCGAAAATCGCGCAGGGCCGTGCGTTCACTGATGTCGAGACTGAAGTCGCGACGAGCGCGCCGCTCGCGATCCTCTCCACCGAAGCGTGGACGACGCATTTCGGCGGCGATCCGGCGATGCTCGGAAAGACATTGGTGCTCAACGGCACGTCGTTCACCGTCGTCGGCATCATGGCTCCCAAGCAGGCAGTCGCGTACAACTCGGTTCCCGACGTGATGGTCCCGATCGGCTACTATCCGAACGCCAATGGGCTCGCGCGCGGCACGCGCGGCGTCAGCGTCGTCGGACGGCTCAAGCCTGGCGTGACGCTCGACGCCGCACGCCGCGACCTGGGTGCGATCGAGAAGCAGCTCGCCGAATCGTATCCCACCACGAATGCCGGGACGGACGCGGAAGTGCTGTCGCTCCGCGAGACGATCATCGGCCCGAGTCGAGCGCCATTGATGATTCTGCTCACGGCAGTCGGCGTTGTGCTGCTCATCGCGTGTGCGAATGTCGCCAACCTTCAACTCGCGCGAGGCGCCTCGCGCGTCAGAGAGCTCTCGGTGCGCGCAGCGCTCGGCGCCGGCCGCCGTCGCATCGCGCAACAGTTGCTGACTGAGAGCATCGTGCTCGCGCTGTTCGGTGGCGTTCTGAGCATCGGCCTCGCGATTGGAATGACGAAGGGAGTCGTCGCACTCATCGGAACGCAGCTTCCCGTCGATCCGACAACGATCGGCATCGACGGACGCGTTCTCGCGTTCGCGCTCGGAATCTCGATTCTCACTGGGATCCTGTTCGGCCTTCCACCGGCGCTGAAGTCCTCGCGCGCCGATCTCGCGGACATGCTCCGCACGCGCATCGGAGCAGGAATCGGCCATCGCGTAACACGAAATGCATTGGTGATCGTGCAGCTCGCGCTGTCGTTGACGTTGCTCGCGGCGGCCGGTCTGCTCACGCGATCGCTGATCGCGCTGCAAAACGTCAAGCCAGGCTTCGACGGCGACCATCTGCTCACGGCGCAGTTCCGTTTGCCACCGGCGAAGTACGACACGCCTGACAAGATCGCGACGATGTTCGAGCGCGCCACCGCCGAGTTGCGCTCATTGCCTGGTGTCGAGTCGGCCGCGCTCGTCCGCGCGTCGCCGCTCAGTGGAAACGGCGAGACCTATCCCGCGACGATCGAGGGCCGTCCGCCAGTGAAGCCGGGTGATGAGCCACAGCTGCAAGTCAATACCACGACGCCCGGCTATTTCGCCACAATGCGAATTCCACTGCTCGCGGGGCGCGACTTCACCGCCGCGGATCGGATCGGCACATTGCCTGTCGTGGTGGTGAACCGCGCGTTCGCAGATGCGACGTGGCCGAATCAATCAGCGCTCGGCAAGCGGATTCGCATGGGCGATTCGACGTGGCGAACCATCGTCGGAGTAACGGGCGATACGCGCCACTTCTCGTTGAACGAGCACCAGCTCTTGCAGGCATACGTACCGCATGCACAGCGGCCGCAGATCTTCACGAGCGTCGTCGTGCGCGCCAATGGCGATGGCGATGCGTTGGCGCTTGCGCGTTCGGTTCGCGAGGCGATCTGGCGCGTGGACCGCGATCAGCCGATCTGGCGCTTTCGGACGATGAGCGCAGATCTCGCGGCATCTGTCGCGTCATCCCAAACGACGATGTGGCTCACCGGTCTCTTCGCACTCGTAGCGCTGATCGTGGCGTCGGTGGGTATCTACGGCGTGCTCAGCTACACGATGACACAGCGCACGCAGGAGGTCGGCATTCGCATCGCGCTTGGGGCCGACGCGAGGCAGGTGAGGCGCATGGTGATCGCCGACGCGCTCCGCGTGATCGGGGTCGCGGTTGCAGCCGGCCTCGTGGCGTCGTTCGCGGCGGCGGGCCTGCTGCGCAACTCGCTGTACGGCGTTGGACCGCACGATATGCCCACGTTCGCGGCAGTCACGCTCGTGCTATCCGGCGTGGCGCTGGCGGCCTGCTACATCCCCGCTCGGAGGGCGAGTCGGGTGGATCCGATGGTGGCGTTGAGGTCCGACTGATTGCGGGAAGCGGGAAGCGTCCTTCCCTCTTTCCTCGGGTTGTCGATTCTTCCCGTGTTGGTTCGACGTGAAGGTAGAACGTCGACACACCAGTAACGGAGATTCGGCAATGCGTTTCGTTGCAATGGTTCGAGCCACTAACGCCTCCGAGGCGGGCGAGATGCCCAGCCAGGAGCTGCCGGCCGAGATGGGCAAGTTCAACGAGGAATTGGTAAAGGCGGGCGTGCTTCTCGCCGACGAGGGACTTCAGCCCAGCTCCAGGGGCGCGCGCGTTCGGTTCTCGGGGAAGAACCGCAGCATCATCGACGGCCCGTTCTCAGAGACAAAAGAGCTCATTGCCGGCTTCTGGATTCTTCAGGTGAAGTCGAAGGAGGAGGCGATCCAGTGGATCAAGCGCTCGCCCAATCCGTTCCCCACTGGCGAATCGGAGATCGAGATTCGGCAGATCTTCGAGGCCGACGACTTCGGCGAGCAGTTCACGCCGGAGCTGCGTGAGCAGGAAAAACGGATGCGGGCGGAGGTCGCTGCGCGGAGGTAGGTAACGACGCAAGTGCAGATCCCTCGCTGTGGGCTCGGGATGACACGGGAGCCGTCGGACTTGTCTTGAATGTGGCACCCGCGCTTGATTGCGCGATGTGACGGCTACCGAAACACATCGCGCGATCGACGCGGTCTGGAGAATCGAGTCGGCCAAGCTCATCGCTGGGCTCACGCGTATCGTTCGCGACGTCGGCATCGCCGAGGATCTCGCGCAGGACGCGCTGCTCGCGGCGCTCGAGAAGTGGCCGGAGACCGGAATCCCGGACAATCCGGGAGCGTGGCTCATGGGCACCGCCAAGCATCGCGCGATCGACATTCTGCGGCGCAACCAACTGCTCGAGCGAAAGCACGAGCAGCTTGGCCACGAGCTCGAGGCGCGCCAGGAAGCCGCGGTGCCTGATCTCGACGAGGCGATCGACGACCACGTGGGCGACGATCTGCTTCGCCTGATGTTCATCGCGTGCCATCCCGTGCTGACGATGGAAGCGCGGGTCGCGCTCACGCTGCGCTTGCTTGGCGGCCTGACGACTGTCGAGATCGCGCGCGCATTCCTCGTTCCCGAGCCGACGATCGCGCAGCGAATCGTGCGCGCGAAGCGCACGCTGTCCGACGCCAAGGTTCCTTTCGAGGTTCCGCGCGGCGCCGAGCTCGAAGCGCGGCTGTCGTCCGTGCTCGGCGTGATCTATCTCGTCTTCAACGAAGGGTATCTCGCGACAGCCGGCGACGATCTCCTCCGACCGACCCTGTGCGACGAGGCACTGCGACTCGGTCGGGTGCTCGCCGAGCTCGCGCCGGCAGAAGCCGAAGTCCACGGCCTCGTCGCGCTGATGGAGATCCAGGCATCTCGCGCTCGCGCTCGCGTCAGCCCATCCGGCGAGCCGGTGCTGCTCCTCGATCAGGATCGGTCGCGTTGGGATCAGATGCTCATCCGCCGCGGATTCGCCGCACTCACGCGGGCCGGGCAACTCGGCGGATCGCCCGGCACGTATCAACTCCAGGCGGCGATCGCCGCATGTCACGCCCGCGCACGAACAGCCGACGAGACCGACTGGTCACGAATCGCTGAACTGTACGCTGAGCTCTCGGCGTTGGTGCCGTCGCCAGTCGTGGAGCTCAATCGCGCCGTCGCCGTTGGAATGGCGTCGGGCCCCGCCGCGGGTCTGGCGATCGTCGACCGGCTCGTCTCTGAACCAGCGTTAAAGAACTATCATCTCTTGCCGAGCGTTCGCGCAGATCTGCTGGCGAAGCTGGGGCGACACGATGAGGCGCGCGCGGAGTTCGAACGAGCGGCGAGAATGACGCAGAATGCTCGTGAGCGCGAGCTGTTGCTGGAGAAAGCGGGAAGGGGTAAGCGGGAAGGGGGAAGAGGGGGGAAGCGGTGAAGGGGATGGGCCACACCAGACCGTCCGCTTCCCTCTCACCCCTTCCCCCCTCTTCCCGCTTCCCTCTTCCCGCTTCCCTCTATTGCTGACAGCGCGCGAACGGCGAGTCCGCCTTCTGCTTGTCGACGAGCACGCGGTGATCCAGATCGCCCACCTTCACCGCGATGTCGAACACCAGCTTGTCGACGCGCGCCATGTGCTGGTACTGGATGTACTCCGGCTCGTCCGTCACCTGGTGATAGTCGGCGTGTCCGCCGGTCGTGAAGAAGATCACAGGGATGCCGTACCGCGCGTAGTTCGCGTGATCGCTGCGGCAGTAGATGTTCTGCGGATGACCGTTCGCGTCCATCGAGTAATCGAACTTGAACGGCATCGGCTCGGTCTTGTTCACTTCTTCAGCGATGTCGCCGAACTCGGTCGACAGGCGGCGTGAACCAACGAGCTGCACATAATTCTCGGCGCCCGAGAGCTCGTGGTCGTCCTTGTCGCGGCCAGTGATATCGGTCGGCGCGCCGCGGCCCACCATGTCGAGATTCAGATCGGCGACGATCGAATCGCGCGACACGGTTGGATGGTTCGTGAACCATTGCGAGCCCCAGAGCCCCTTCTCTTCGCCGATTTGCCAGATGAAGATGAGCGAGCGCTTCGGCTTCACGTTGCCCTTCGCGAACGCCTCGGCGATCTCGAGGATCGAGACCGAACCTGAGCCATCGTCGTCCGCGCCGTTGCTGATCGAATCGAGCCGCGCCGGATAGATCTTTCGCAGCGAGTCCTTGATCGCGTTGATGCGGACCCACTGCTCGTCGGTCGGCTTGGGCGCATTGCGCGTGTCGGCGCCTTCGACGCGCGCGACGAAGTTGTATGCCTTGAGTGAATCGTGCTCGACGATCGGACGCGCCGCCGACAGTCCGACGTGATCCGAATGCGCGCCGATCACGATGTACTCGTTCCTGAGCACCGGGTCGGTTCCAGGCAGAATGCCGACCACGTTGCGCGTCGGCGCCTGCGTGGTCTGCATCTGCACGTCGATCGAGACCTGGCCGCCCTTGTCGCCGCGCGCCGCTTTGTCGACCGGCTTGCCCAACATCGCTGCTGCGACGCGCGGGGTCACCGTGAGGTTGATGGCGTTGCCACCGCCGAATGCGCCTCGACCACCTCGGCCACCACGGCCGCCCGCTTCCTGCGGATGCGCGGCGGCGTAGGCTTCACGTCCTTCGTTTTGTACTGTGTCGTTCAGGACGAACTGCGCGCGCGTCGGCGGCAGCACTGTGCTCACCGTGACGATCGCCTCGGCACCGGCGAGCGGATTGTTTCCGCCGCGCCCACGTCCACCGCCGAAACCGCCGCGACCGCCTGCGGGAGCGAGCAGCACGACAACTCGGCCCTTCACGTCGTCTGCCGTGAGTGCGCCGGTGCTGTCGCCAGCCGTGCCACCGAAGATCGCCTCACCGCTCACCTTGCGATCCGCGTTGCCCTGAGCGACGAAATCGACGCCGGAGCGGAACGTTTTCCCACCCGCGCTGATCGTTGACTCTTTGCTCACGGAGCGCGCGGTCACGGGCAGATACTGGAAGTACGTGCCGTTGTCGCCGGCGGGCTTGAGGCCCAGGCGCCGGACTTCTCGCTCGATGTACGCGGTGGCCCGAATCGCGTCGGGCGATCCGGCCTCGCGCCCGCGCATCGAATCAGCCGAATAGATGTACAGGCGGGTCATGAGATCGCAGGCGGTGATCGCCGCGACCGTTGCACCACCGTGGTACTCTCGCGGCATCGTGGCGCCGGTGACGGCGGGACACTTCTGCTGTTGCGCGGACAGCGCGGGCGCAATACAAGCGAGCGCGAACGCAATTCGCGTCGTCGCGCGCGTCATGGATGAATGGTTCACGAGCATCTCACAGGGTTTGCGTGGAACGAGCCGCGTCGCGTCGTGCGATGCGCGGCGGAGCGAGCGCGGGCGCCTCGGGGTGAGGTCGGGCGCCCAAGCATTCCTCGTATTCTGATGATATCCGCCGCGCTCGCTCGTCGTAAGACGCGGCCGGAACGAACCTCTGGGCGCCATCGCTTTACGAGCGCGAGCTGCGGGCGCGTGCCGGGCGCTCGTCGTCGTCGTGGGGAGCAGGAGCGCCGCAGCGACTGAGGCGGTTGCGGCGAGCATGAGAAGAGGGAAGAGGGAAGAGGGAAGCGGGTAAGAAATGAAAGGCTCGCAACGGCTGGCTAGCCACTATGAGCCTCTCACTTCGGTCCCCGCTTCCCTCTTCCCGCTTCCCTCTTCCCGCTTCTCGCTTCCCGCTTCCCGCTTCCCGCGCTCAGCCGAATGCCACCTTGTGCTTCTCCCGCCCGAACCACGCCACGATTGCGCCGAGTGCGAACACCGTGACGGCCGTGAAGCTCATCGCGTGCGCGTACGACATGTGCTCTGCAAAGACGGCCTCGATGTACCCGACCAGGCCCGCGGCGGCGACGCCGCACTGATACGCAAAGCCGGGCAGGAAGCCACGGACCGAATCCGGCGCGAGCTCGTTGATATGCGCCGGGATGACGCCCCACGCGCCCTGCACCATGAACTGCATCATGAATCCGCCGGCGATCAGCAGTCCCATCGTCGGCGACAGCGCCCACAGCGGCACGACGAAGATCGCCATGATCAACGCGGCGACGATCGCTTTTCGGCGCCCGAGCCGGTCGGAGAAATGACCGAAGATGATGCCGCCGAGGATCGCGCCGACGTTCGCGATGATGCTGATCGTCGCGACGCGCTCGGTGCTGAAGTGCCAGTCGCGCTTCAGGAACGTCGGATACATGTCCTGCGTGCCGTGCGAGATGAAGTTCATGAACGTCATCAGCACGAAGAGGTACGCGAAGATCCGCCAGTGCGAGGCGAGTGCGCGCGCATAGTTGCCCCAATCGCGGTGGCGCGTGCGCTCCCACACCTCGGATTCTTTGACAAACGTCCGCACGTAAATCGCGAGCAGCGCCGGAATGCCGCCGATGAAGAACATCGCGCGCCAACCCCAATGCGGAAACACGAGGAAGTAGACGACGCCGGCGAGGAGATTGCCTGCCGCATAGCCTTCCTGCAAAAGCCCTGAGACGATGCCGCGTCGCTCCTTCGGCGTCTTCTCCATCGCGAGCGACGATCCCACGCCCCACTCGCCGCCCATACCGACGCCGAACAATCCGCGGAAAAGCAGGAACATCGCGTAGGTCTTCGCAAAACCGGTCGCGACGCCGAACACGGAGAAGAACAGCAGGTTCGCCATCAGCGTTCGCTTGCGGCCGAAACGGTCCGCCATCAGACCGAAGATCAGCGCGCCGATCGGGCGACACCACAGCGTCACGCCATTCGCGAAGGCGATCGCCTTGTCGGGTTGACCGAAGTCCTTTGCGATTGCCGTCAGCGTGTACGCGACGAGCCAGTAGTCGAACGCGTCGAGCGTCCAGCCGAGGAAGCTCGCGGCGACCGCCGTCTTGTAGCCCTCCGGCGCCGGCGTTTGCACCGGCGCTTGGTATGGTGCCGGGCGGGTTGTTGTCTGCTGCGATGTAGCCAAGGCTCGATGCGGCTAAGGTGGCAAAACGAAGCGGCGCTCAAGTTGTCACTTGGGCGCCGCCATTGCTAGGAACTCACTGCAGTTCGCCGGTCGCCGGTCGTCCGTCGCCCGTTCCCCGAATCCTACATTCCCTTCATCGCCATGAAGTTCGCGACGTGGACATCGAGATTGTGGTTGACGCGGATGCCCGTCTGGCCGCTCAGATCAACACCTTTGCGCGGCAGCGCATGCACTTCCTTGCCGTTGACCATGAAGCGCACCGAGTCCATGCCGGCCCGAATCTCGAGATCGTTGCTCGCATTCGGCTTGTCGTCGAACTTCACGATCGCGGGGTTCGCGGTCCAATCCGCGATGGTGTGGACTTCCTTGCCCGCGCGGTGCTTGATCAGGAACATGCCGTCCTGTCGCACGAGAAAGTAGTAGTAGGTCTGCTTGTCCGCATTGTCGAGATCATGGCCGCCGGCGAAAAGACCGAACGCTTCGCCGTGATCGCCGTGGCCGACGTTCTTCTTCGTCTGACGGAAGTTCGCCATCGTGGCGAACTTGTCGTCCGCCTGCGCGTCCTTCGCGTTGAAGTAGATCGCGGCGCCGCCCGAAGTGACATGATAGCCGCTGCCCATCGTGACGAACTTCGCCGTCATCGACTCGGAGCCCGGATCCATCTTCTGCGTCCATCCCGCGGGCAGCGGGGCGCCCTGCACAGTGGTCGTGGGATCCTTGCTCTGCGCCGCCAGCGGCATGGCGACGACGAGTGCGAGCATCGAGAGAGTGCGCGTTCGCATGTGCTGCTCCTGTTCGTGGATCGGGATCTAGGGAAAGTGAATTATACCGCTCGGCACCGGCCGGCGTTCAACTCTCAGGCGACCTCTGCTGCTCGTCCTCGGTCGACTAGGACGGAACGAAAAAACCTTCTGAAAAAGGACAGGGTTGGCGTCGCGCCGCGGCCATTCATGACGGACCGAAACGGTCACGGACTGTCCGTCACGGAACCACTTAAGCTCGTTTTTTCGACCGGCGCTCGGGACACCACGCAGATGCGTCCCGAGCGGTTTCTTGGTCAAAGTTCGTTTTGCAGTTCCGTGCCGATCAGTCTGTGTCCGTCCTGTCCGTGATCTGTTTTGCAGTTCCGCGCCGATCAGTCTGTGTCCGTCCTGTCCGTGATAGGCAGTTCTGTTAATAGCCAGCCGCATGACCATCCTTACGAGGATCGGAGCCAGCCACATACCCGTGCGGCAGCTTGATGATCGCCTGGCTGCCACCGAACGACGACGGCCGCGCGATGGAGACCTCGTGCCCCATCGCCTTGAGCTCGGCGATCACACTCTCCGGGATCACCGGCTCCACGATCACGCGGGCGTTGCTCTCGTGGCGGAACCGGCCCGCATCCATCGCTTCCTGAATGTTCATCCCGAATACGAGATGATTGATGAGGAATTGCGCATGGCCCTGCGCCTGCATCGCGCCGCCCATCAACCCGAAGCTCATGTACGGTTCGTCGCCCGTACCGTCCGGTGCGCTGTTCGGACCCGGCTTCGTGACGAAACCCGGAATCAACGTGTGGAACGGACGCTTCCCCGGTGCAACCGTATTCGGCAGTCCTTCCGTCATCGTGAAGCCCAGACCTCGATCGTGCAGCGCGAAGCCAGTGCCCGGCACCACCACGCCTGATCCGAATTCATCGAACAGGCTGTTGATGAACGACACCATGTTGCCTTCCTTGTCGGCAACGGTGAGATACACCGTCTCGCTCGAGATCCGTTCGGGTCCCGGCTCGACCTGCTTCTGCGCCGCGTGCTTCGGATCGATATGGCTGCGCCGCTCGTTGATGAATGCGTCCGACAGCATCTTGCTTGGCGGCAGCGTGAGGTGATCGGCGTCGCCGACGTACTTCGTCAAATCGGCGTAGGCCAGCTTCTTCGCTTCGATCAGATAGTGGAGATACTGCGCCGAGTTCTGGCCCATCGACTTGAGATCGAACGGATCGAGGATGCGCAGCATCTCGAGCGTCGCGATGCCCTGGTTGTTCGGCGGCAGCTCCCAGATCCGATAGCCTTTGTACATCACCGAGATGGGCGTGACCCACGTCGGCTGATTTTTCTTCAGATCGTCGATCGTGAGAAAGCCGCCCAGCTCTTTGAGACGCGCGACGATCTTCTGGCCGAGCGCACCGCCGTAAATCGCCGACGGACCCTCTTTGGCGATCTCGCGAAGCGACGCCGCCATGTCGGGATTCGTGAACCAATCGCCGGCTTTCGGCGGTTGGCCTTCCCGGAGGAATGTGGCTCTCGCACCCTCATCACGAGCGAGAATCTGCGATGCGCCCGCCCAATCGCCCGCGATCACGGGCGTCACGACGTAGCCGTTCTCCGCGTAGCCGATCGCCGGCTGCAGCGTTTGCGCGAGCGTCATCGTGCCGTACTTCTTGAGCAGCGCGTCCCACCCCGCGACTGCGCCCGGAACCGTGACCGACTCCGGGCCGCGCTGCACGCGCGTCCGTCCACGCTTCACGAGCTCTTCTCGTGTCATCAGGCTGCCGGCGCGCCCGCTCGAGTTGAGCGCGACGAGCTTCTTCTCCTTCGCACTCCAGATCAGCGCGAACATGTCGCCGCCCGGACCGGTCATCATCGGCTCGACGACCGCGAGCACCGCCGCGGCCGTCACGGCGGCGTCGATCGCGTTGCCGCCGTGCTCGAGCACGTTGACCGCCGCCGTCGTCGCGAGCGGCTGGCTCGTCGCCGCGACGCCGTTCGGCGCGTAGACCGGCGATCTACCGGCCATCGTTGCAACCCGTTGCTGCGCGACCGCTACCGTGGGCAGGAGCGCTGCAAGGACGAGCGCCGCTCGGGGCGCACCAAAACGCGTCATCGATCATCTCCAGATCATGAAGTGAGCTGCGACTCGCGCACGGAGGGCTGCGCCGGCACGGAGGTCGTCGTGAAATAATCGCGATACTGCTCGCGCATTGCGAGCTTGTTGAATTTTCCCACGCTCGTTCGCGGAATTCCCGCCACGAGCTCAATGCCGGTCGGCAGCCAGAATTTTGGGAAATGCGGCGCGAGGTGCTCGAGAATCTCTTCCGCGCAGCACGTCGCCGACGGGCGAGTCACGACCAACGCGAGTGGGCGCTCATCCCAGACTGGATGACGAAGCCCGATCACCGCCGCCTCGAGCACTGCCGGATGGCGCATGATCATGTTCTCGAGCGCGACCGAACTGATCCACTCGCCGCCCGACTTGATCAGATCTTTCGCGCGGTCGCGAATGAGGATGTACCCGCTGGAGTCGATACTGACGATGTCGCCTGTGCGAAACCAGCCATCGTCGGTGAATCGGTCCGCTGTTTCGGGCGCGTCATAGTACGCGCGCGACACCCACGGGCCGCGCACCTCGAGCTCACCCATCGTTTCGCCGTCCCATGGCGCGATGCCGGCCTCGCCGCGCACGCGTGTCTCGATGAACGGGAGTGGACGCCCCTGTGTCGCCTGAATGCGGTACCGCGCGTCCTCGCTCACGTGCTCGAGCGACGAGGTGAGCGTCGAGATGCTCGCGACAGGCGACGTCTCCGTCATTCCCCAACCCTGGATCAGGCGAATGCCGTGGCGATCCGCGAATGCCCGGATCAGCGCTTCGGGCACCGCCGCGCCGCCGGCCATCATCGCGCGCAACGACGACACATCGAACTTCGACCGGTCGGCATCGAGCGCCTGAAGCATCGCGTTGCAGACGGTCGGCACGCCATGCACGATCGTCACGCGTTCACGAGCGACGAGATCGAGAATGCTCGCCGCATCGAGATGCGAGCCCGGCAACACCTGCGACGCGCCGAACATCAACGCGGTGTACGGAATTCCCCACGCGTTGGCGTGAAACATCGGCACGACCGCGAGCACCGTGTCGCGCTCGCGGAGGAACTCGAGATCCCACGCGCCACACGCGAGCGAATGCAGCGCAGTCGATCGATGCGAGTACAGCACGCCCTTCGCTCGCCCGGTCGTGCCCGACGTGTAGCACATGCCCGCCGCAGTGTGCTCGTCGATGTCGTCGAGGAAGCCGACTTCGGGCGAGTTCGCGAGCAGTGTCTCGTAATCGAGCGCCCACGCTGGAACGTTGCCGTCTCCGACCACGATGATGTGCTTCGCCGGAACTCTTTCACGAAAGCGCTCGAACTGCGGCAAGAGCACCTGGTCGACGATGATGACCTTGTCGCCTGCGTGATTGACGATGTACGCCAGCTCGTCGGCCTGAAGCCGGATGTTGAGCATGTGCGCGACGGCACCCATCGACGGCACGCCGTAGTACACCTCGAGATGCTCGTGATGATTCCAGCAAAATGTCGCGACGCGATCGCCGCGTTCGACGCCGAGCGATCGCAGGGCGCCAATCAGCCGCCGCGAGCGCGAGAGAACATCGCCGTAGGTGGTTCGGTGCAGCATTCCGTCCGGCCGGCGATCAACGATCGACTTACCCGGGTGTGACCGCTCCGCCCGGCGGGCAATCGCCGGGATCGTGAGCCCGTAGTCCATCATCAGACCATTCACATCAGCGCACCGAGAGTAGGCGCTCAACCATATCTCACGGCCGCCGCTGTCGCTACCGACTTGCGTCGTTTCAACCGCCGCTGCGACCTATCGACTGACGCCTTGCGTCGTTTTGCCTGACGCCTGACGACTGCCCCTGACGACTAGAGTGCCGTTATCCGCAACCGTCGCTATCAGCCCGGCCGTATTTTCAAGCCTCCAGGTCTTTCGGCGAGTCGATGTCTCTCGGTACCTCGGTATCGATGTCGACGTAGCCGACGCTCTCCGGGTGCAGGTCCATCACCGCCTTTGCGCCGACGTCGCCCATGAGCGCGGCGACGTCGCGAAAGACCGGTCGGGCGAGAAGCACCGGCGGCGCGCGCACTCCGCGATAGCGCGCCGTCACGATTAGGTGCCCTGACTGGCGCCAGACATCGATGAGCGCTCGAATGATCTCGGGTCGCACGTCGGGCTGGTCTCCAAGTGCGACAATCACCGCGTGTGCGGCTGGCGACACGGACGCAACGCCCCGGCGAAGCGAGGTCGAAATGCCCTCACGCCACTCCGGATTCTCGACGATCTCGGCCCCCGTTCCCTTGAGCGCCTCCCGAACCATGAGCGCGTCGCTGCCGATCACCGCGATCACGTGGTCGGTGGTCTGACGGAGAAGCATGGCTCCGTGCTGAATGAGCGGCATTCCCCGGATGGGTGTCGCGAGCTTCTGCGTTCCGAATCGCCGCGCTCCTCCGGCGGCGAGCAGCACTCCAACGATCATGCCTGGTCTAAGTGATAGCGTTTCCTATCGCGCGCTTCAGCGTATCGATCGAAAGCATTGCACAACGCGTGCGACCGGTCGGCGGATCGCCTTCCAACGCCGCGCGAATCCAGCTCCGGTCCACCGCCGCTGCGCGCGCGGCCGGCATGCCGCGAACGTGCTCCGTGAGGAGCGACGCGGTCGCGATGCACAGCGCGCAGGCATCCGCCGTGAAGCGTGCTTCGACGATCGTGTCATCCGCGACACGGAGCTGAATTCGAATCCGATCCCCACACAGGGGGTTCGCACCTTCGGCGGCGCGATTCGCGTCCGGCAGTGCTGCTCGATTCCGCGGGTGACGAAAGTGCTCGAGAACGATCGTCCGATACGCGGTCACGCACGTTTCCCGCTGCGTACGGCCACGATCTCGGCGAGAATCGACAGAGCGACTTCCGGCGGACTCTTGCCGCCGAGATCCAGGCCCACCGGCGTGCGAACTCTCGCCAGCTCGTCATCGGTGAATCCCTCGCCTCGCAACAGATCGCGGACGGCGGCCGCGCGCTTCCTGCTGCCCAGCATACCGAGATAGCCAACGGGCGCGCGCAGCAGCTGGCGCAGCACCGGGAGCTCGTACTTGTAGTCGTGCGCGACCAGAACGACGGCCACGCGTTTGCTCGGCGCGACGGCCGCGACGAGTTCCGATGGCATGCCGACGCGAATCGAATCGGCGTACGGAAACCGCTCTCGCGTCGCGTAGCGCTCGCGGCCGTCCACGATGATGGTCCGCATGTCGAGCTCGCGCGCGAATGCCGTGAGCGACATCGCGATCTGCCCTGCTCCAACGATCACGAGCGTCGTCGGTGGCGCGTATCGATCGAAGAACACGCGTCGCGTTCCCGACGGTGTTGTGAGCGTTGCGTCGCGCGAGCCCGAGGTCAATGCGTCGCTCGCAATCGCGCGCACTTCGGCGTCGAGCGCCGCATCGCCGAGCGATCCGGTGGACGCGCCGCGTTCATCCAACGTGAGCGCAGCGGGCGCGCCGTCGATCGGCGTCGCGACCACGATTGCCCGATCGCTCGCCAGCGCGTCGCGAACGGCCGCATACGCGGCGACGATCGGATCGCTGACATCGGCCGGTGCAATGCGTTCGACCATCACCTCGACGTTGCCGCCGCACGTGAGCCCGATCTCCCAGGCTTCGTCGTCGTCGAGCGAGATGTCGAGGAGACGTTTCCCGCCGCGCGCGATCAGCTCGTCGCCGGCCTCGATCACCTGCGCGTCCACGCAACCGCCGATCGTCACGCCGCCGAGCAGCTTGCCGCTCGCGCCGACGAGCATCTTGGCGCCGATCTTCTTCGACGAGCTGCCGCTCGCCGACACGAGCGTCGCCTGGACGACGTGCGGTTCGTCGCTGCGAGTCAGAGCGTCGATGAGAAAATCAGGCATGGGCGAGTGCTCAAGTCTGCTCGCTGAGCGCGAGCGCGTCCAGCCACGCGTGGCGAATCTCGTTTGCACCCGCCGCATTCGGCTCGATCAACGACCGCGACCAATACCATCGGTCGGCTTCCGCCGCCGATACGCCGTGCCCAAGAAACCTGGCGTAAATGTCGGCGACGAGGACGTTCGGCGTCCCTTGCCCGAGCCTTCGAATGTGCGCGTTCAGCACATCGAGCATTTCGATCGGAAGTGGCCCGGCGTCGTCATACACGCCTGGGATCTTCCCCATTCGATCCGACGGGTCGTAGACCGTCGACAGCACGAGCGTCCCGTTCGGATAAGTGCGTCGGATGCTGTCGACGAGAAAGTCATACGCTTCGACGAGGTCCGCAGCGATCCGGGAGCGGAGCCTTGGCCGGCTGCCATACGCCGCGAGCAAATCGTTGCCGCCGATCGTGAGCGTCACGAGCACGGGCTCTTCGGACTCCTCGAGATGCGTCAATTGCTCACCGAAGACTTCGCCGATCGTCGCCGCGTCCGACGCGTGATTCTCGTACGTCAGCCGCGGGTGATGTGAAACGAGATCGTTGCCCGCCTCCTCCGGCCATCGTTCGTCGGCGTTTTTGTAGAGCAGCGACGCGGCACCGAGTGGCGCCACGCGTCCCGCCGCGGGATCGCGCTCGAGCGCAACAGCCACGTCGATCTCACCGGCGTCGAGCGCCGGATAGAGATCCATCGATACCGAGTCGCCGAGCGCGATGTAGCGGGTGAACACTGTGTCATCCCGAGTGAAGCGAGGGATCTGCACTTCCGTCGTTGCTCCGCTTACCCGTCCACACGCAGCCCTCGCGTCGCGAGGATGCGCACCACGACATCGCCGATCTTGTTGTTCGGTGTGCTCGCGCCCGCCGTGACTCCCACGCGCACCGGCCCCGACGGCAGCCACCCAGCCAGATCAGCCTCGGCGTGACGAACCTGCGCGAGCCGGTAGTGTACGGACCCGAGCTCCGGATCGATCGCCGCCGACGTCTCGACGTGATATGTCGGCACGCGCTCGGCGCACAGCGCCGCCAGAGAAATCGTGTTGCTCGAGTTGAAGCCGCCGATCACGACCATGACATCCACGCCTTCGTCGAGCAGCTCGAGCACCGCGTCCTGCCGCTCCTGCGTTGCGCTGCAGATCGTGTCGAAGCTGCGAAAGTTCGACGCGCGCGCCTCGTCGCCTCGCGCACGTGCCATCGACGCGCCGACTTCCTCCGCGATCGCAAGCGATTCGCGCGCGAGCATCGTCGTTTGATTCGCGACGCCAATCTGCTGGAGGTGGCGTGCCGGATCGAAACCCGCCGACACGGCGGGCGCGAATGTCGTCATGAGTTCAGCGGCAGCCAATCGACCTTCGATGAAGTCGCACACGAGCCGCGCTTCGTCCATGTTGCGAACCACGATGTACTGCCCGCCGGGGTACTTGCTGACCTGCGAGGCAGTCGCGCGCGTTTCCTCGTGATAGTACTTGCCATGAATGAGCGCGGTGAAGCCGTCGCGCGCGTACGCCTCTACACGCTTCCAGACGTTGAGCACCGAGCCGCACGTGGTGTCCACGAGCACGCAGCCGATCTCGCGTAACGCGGTGAAGTCGTCGATCGTCACGCCGAACGCCGGCATGATGACGACGTCATCCGCGCGAATGCGACTGAAATCGAAGGCGCCGGTCGGCTCGGGGCGGCCGAGGATCTCGACGCCCATCTCCGTCAGGCGACCATTCACCAACGGGTTATGGATGATCTCGCCGACCAGAAAGACCCTTCGGTCCGGAAATTTTCGTCTCGTTTGGTAGGCGTACTCCACGGCCCGTTCAACGCCGTAGCAGAACCCGAACTCGCGAGCCAGACGAATCGTGACATCGCCGACCGTGAGCGTATAGTTCTCCGCCTTGAGCCGGTCGACGAGCTGGCCGTCGTAGTCCGACGACAGGTCGTCCTGGACGTCGGCTTTGAGGCCGAAACCCTTTCGGAAATAAGTAGATGGCTCGCTCGACGGAGGCGGCGTCATGCCTTAAATCTAGCCCTGATTCCAGACGGGAAACCATGACTTCGCCTTCCGGATCAGCGCTGCCCGCCCGCGAGCCAGACGACCTCTTCGTCGAGGTCCAGACCGCGCTCGCCGGCCAATACTCGCTCGAGCGCGAGCTCGGTCGCGGAGGAATGGGTGTCGTCTATCTGGCGCGGGAAGTTCGCCTCGCGCGACAGGTGGCGATCAAAGTGCTGCCGCCGGCGCTCGCGTCGTCCGATCGACTGCGCGCGCAGTTCTTTCGCGAAGCGCAAACCGCCGCGGGACTCTCGCACCCGAACATCGTTCCGATCCATCGCGTCGACGAGGCGGGCGGCTTCGCGTACTTCGTCATGACGTACGTCGCCGGCGAGACGGTCGCGCAGCGCGTCGCGCGGCGCGGTCCGTTGCCGCCGCATGAAGCGGCTCGCGTGCTGCGAGAGATCGCATGGGCGTTGACGCACGCGCACAACGCGGGCATCGTCCACCGCGACGTGAAGGCAGAGAACGTGCTCCTCGACACCGCGAGCGATCGCGTATTCGTGACCGACTTCGGTATCGCGGCCGTCGCGCAAGGAATCGATCAGCCGGGGAGCGATCACATCGCGGGCAGCGCGCACTACATCAGTCCTGAACAGATCGGCGGCGAAGCCCCCGCACCGACCAGCGATCTCTATTCGCTCGGCGTTCTTGGCTTCTTCATACTGACGGGAACACTGCCGTTCGACGCGCCGTCGACGAGCGACGTTCTCGCGAAGCATCTGCGGGAACGCGCGCCATCCGTCAACGCGATCGCACCGACCGTTCCGGCCAAGTTGGCCCAGCTGGTGGAATGGTGCTTGGCGAAGCGCCCGGAGAATCGACCGGTTTCCGCGGCATCGTTCGCCGAGTCGATCGACCAGGCAATCGAGCCTCCGCGCGAGATTCCGGCGCCGCTTCGTGTGTGGCTGCACAACAGGAGTCGGTTCCAGGGCTGGCAGATCGGCGGCTCGTTGCTGTTCATCGGCATCGGCGCGCTGCCGGCCGCAATCGCGATGAAGAGTCCAGTGTTCGGCGTTCTGATCGGCGCCGCGTCAACGGCCGCAGTGGGTTTCCTGCCTTCGATCCTGCGCATCAATCGCGTCGTCCGCGCCGGCTACACGATTCACGACATGCGAGCAGCGCTGCGCGCGTATTGGCAACAGCGGCGCGAGGAAGCCCTTTATGCTACCGCGAAGGAGAACTCGGTAACGCGGCGCGGCATGAGCTTGATCCTCGGCATGTCCGTCGGCGGGGTAGCCGCCATCACACTGCTCGCCGGGCAAGGCGCATTTGCGACGATGGTGTGGCCGATCGTCGGCGGGCTGCTCGCCTGTTTTGGCATCGGCGTGGGACTCCTCTCCTTTTCCGATTGGCTCGAGAAACGACGCGCACCGAAACTCGGAAGTCTCGCGATTCGATTTTACGAAAGCGTCTGGGGAGAGCGTCTGGTTCGATGGTCGTCGACGGGCGCAGATCGTAGCCGCGCATTGTCGTCGCTGCCACAGCTCACCGAAGCGGCGCTCGGCCGAGCGACGGACGCGCTCTACGATGCGCTGCCGCGTGAGATGAAGAAGCAATTCAAAGCGCTCCCTGCAACCGTGCGTCGACTCGAAGAAGACGCGACGACGATGCGATCCGAGATCGAACGACTCGACGCCTCGATTGCGCAGCTCGACGCCGACGAACGAGCCAGCGTTCCGTCGTCAGCGGATCACGCGGTCGACGATCGAAGAATTCGCGACGAACGAAAGCGTCTGCGTGCAGATCTCGACGGCCTTCGCAGTCGTGCAACGCAGCGCCTCGCCTCGATCGTGTCCGCGCTCGAGAGCGTCCGGCTTGGCCTGCTTCGGCTTCAATTGGGCGACGCGACGGTCGAGTCGATCACGGCATCGCTCGATGCGGCGAGCGCTCTGGCATCCGATCTCAACGTCCGCGCCGATGCGATCGGGGATGTGCGGCGCATCCTCGGCACGCCACCGCTCGCTCCACGCACCTCGTTTCCGTGACGACACCAGCGCCGGCTCGCCCACCTCTTCTTCGCCCGCCGGCCATCGCGAAAGGCGACACGATCGGCGTCGTCTCTCCGTCGTACGCGCCCAAGCACAGCTGGCTGTTTCGCGGCGTTCACGCGCTCGAGCGCGCGGGATTCACCGTCCTCATCGATCCGGAAATCGAGAAGCTGCCCCGCTTCACGCGCGCCGAAGACGAGCGACGCGCCGAGAATCTCATGGGGATGTGGCTCAACCCTCAGGTGAAGGCAATCATCGCCAGCACCGGCGGTTACGGCGCCGTGCGACTGTTGCCACACCTCGATCCGGCAGTCTTTCGTAACAACCCGAAATCGCTCGTCGGCTACTCGGACATCACCGTGCTGCATCTATGGCTGATGCGGCAGGCGAACCTCAGGACCTTTCACGGCCCGACGGTGGACGACCTGATACCAAGCTTACGCGATCCGACGACGGCGTCGCTGATCACAGCGCTCACGACGCCCTGTCCGGCAAAGCCGATCGGGCGTGAGCTGTCGCGCGTCATTCGCCCCGGCAAGGCCACGGGACGACTCGTCGGCGGGAATCTCGCGCTCGTTCAGCAAACCATCGGAACGAACTACGAGGTCGATATGGACGGCGCGATTCTCTTCATTGAAGAGACGCGCGATCCGATGTCCGTCGTCGACGAAAAGCTCGTTCACCTGCGTGCAGCCGGTCTTCTCGAGCAAGTGACGGGCATCGTGTTCGGGCAATTGTCGCTCGATCGCTCGGAGGAGGACGAGTTCGAGGATTTTCTGCTCGATCTCATTTCCGATCTCGACGTGCCGGTGCTGATGGATTTTCCAGCGGGCCACGAGAACCCGAATCTCACGCTTCCGTTTGGAACGGAAGTCGAGTTGACGGTCGAAGACCAACACGGCTGGATCGCGTATCGCGAAGACGCGCTCACCGCGCTGGCCAATGGCTGAGTACTACGATCTCGTTGTCATCGGCGCGGGTCCGGCGGGCGAGAAGGGCGCCGCGCAGGCCGCGTACTTCGGCAAGCGCGTGTGCATCATCGAGCGCGCCCCGAAACCTGGTGGCGCGGCGATCAACACCGGCACCATACCATCCAAGACGCTGCGCGAGACGGCACTCTACTTCTCGGGCCTTCATCGGCATGGGTTGTACGGCGTCGACTACTCGGTGAAGCGCGACATCACCGTCGCCGACTTCATGATGCGCGAGCGATCCGTCGTCGACGCGGAGTGGAAGCTGATCGACGACAACATCAGGCGGCACGAGATCACCCAGGTGCAAGGGACCGCTCGCTTCATCGATCCGCAGACGGTGGAAGTGTCGCGGTTCGGCGAGTCGCCGCGCGAGATCAGCGGCCAGGTGTTCCTGATCGCGACGGGCGCGCATCCTGAGCAGCCCGAAGGCATTGCTGTGGATGGCTCGGTGGTGCTCGACAGCGAGACGGTGCTCAGGCTCGAGCGAATTCCTACTTCGATGATCGTGATCGGCGGCGGCGTCATCGGCTGCGAATACGCGTGCACGTTCGCCGCGCTCGGTGTGCACGTGACGCTCGTGACGAACCGCCGCCGTTTGCTCACACACCTCGACGCGGAAGTCAGCGAGGCGTTGCGTCAACAGATGACGTCGCGACTCGGCATCACGGTCTACGTCGATACGGAGATGGCGCAGCTGGCGGTGAACCACCATCGCGCGCTCGTGACGATCGGCGAGAACGAGATGTCCGCCGATTGCCTGCTCTACTGCGCGGGACGCATCGGTGCATCCGCCGGCCTTGGGCTGCAGGCAATCGGCGTCGGTGTCGACGAACGCGGCTTCATCGACGTCGACTGGCAGTATCGCACGGCAGTGCCGAACATCTACGCTGCCGGCGACGTGGTGGGGTTTCCGGCGCTTGCGTCCACGTCGATGGAACAAGCGCGCGTGGCGATTTGCCACGCCTTCGATCTGCAGTACAAGCAGGCGTTGGCGACGGTGATTCCCTATGGCGTCTTCACGATTCCGGAAGTCGCAGCCGTCGGATTCTCGGAAGAGCAGTTGCACGCGCAGCACGTGGACTTCGAGTGCGGACGTGCGCACTTCCGGACGAACGCGCGCGGACAGATCATCGGCGATCTCGAGGGTTTCGTGAAGCTCATCTTCCGTCCTGACACGCAGCAGCTACTCGGCTGCTCGATCGTCGGCGAGGGCGCCAGTGAGCTCATTCACGTCGCCATGGCGTGCATGGCGTACGAGGGAACGATCGACTTCTTCATCCAGAGCGTGTTCACCTTTCCGTCGATCTGCGAGGTATTCAAGTACGCCGCCTACGACGGGCTCCAGGCGCTTGCCAAGCGACACGCACGCAAGACCGGACTATCCTCGGGACCGACACGCGCAGTAGCGACTTGACGGAGCGCAAGAAATGGTGCGGCGTAACGGAGCGCGAAGCTCCGTGCGGCGTGCGGCGGTCGTGATGCGTTGAGGGCGAGGCGGGCGGCGTGCTTGCTGTCGCAGTTCCGCTTCACGCATCTCGCATCTCCCGCTCCGAAACGGCCGTCGCCCGTCGCCCGTCGCCCGTCGCCGTCAGTACAACTCTGGAGTCACGAACCTAGCTAGCGCGTACGAGACCAACACTTCATACGCGCGCTGCCTGTCGACCAATCCGGCAGTCAGAATTCCAACCGCGCCAGCGCCTCGCTTCGTGTCGTGCGCGCCGATCAGCGCGTCCATCGCATGTCCAAGCTCGGCGCCGCCGCGAATCATTTCCGCGACGCGTGCGGGAAGCGCCATCGCCAGCGAGCCTCCGACGCCTGAAGTCCCGTTCGCGTCGACGATCGCGGCCCACGCACACGTGCGCATGCCACCGTCGCGCTCGTGAACGACACCGCCCTCGATGCCGACGCCGAGATCCGCGTTGCGCTCGGCGAGCGCGGCTCGCGCGCGCGCAACCGCACCGCGAATGGTTTCTTCGTCACCAACGGGCTGATCTGGCACCGTCGATTGCACTGCGATGCCATCGATGGTCGCGCGTGGCGCAAGCGGGCCGAGCACTGCGCGAACCGCGCCGATCTTCACTGGATTGGTCGAGCCGACGACAATCGTGTTCACCTGATTAAGTAGCATTTCGTTCATAACTCTGGTTGGCAAAAGGCGGCAAATGTACTCAGCGACTTCGCGGCACGTTAGTGCGTACGTCACGTAACCGGCAACGTGTTCGTGCCGGCGACCTCGCTTGCTGCGCGTCGCGTCGCGCGATATGCTTGTCGCTCCTCGCTGCCGACGATGCTCACACTCACCCCTCCTCAAGACTCCGCGGCGCTGACCACCTTCGCGCCGCCTCGCATCACGACCGAACGATCCCCGTTCGTGTTCGTGGGCGAGCGACTTTGGTTGGACTTCGTCAACTGCGAGCAGGGACTTCGCCGGTTCGATGCCCTGCGCGATTTCGAGACGCTCGTCCGCTGGCTCGAGGCTGCGGGAGTGCTCGATGGAGAACGTGCCGGCGGAATTCGTCGCCGCGCCGTGCAGCAACCTGCCGGCGCGGCCGCGGCGCTCGTTGACGCTCGTCGTGTCCGGTCCGCGCTTCGTGCGCTGGCTGAGCGCGGCCCGTTGAGCGAACGCGCGCGCAGTGAAGGACTCGTCGAGATCAATCGAGTGCTTGGCCGAAGCGCCGGCACCAGGCGCGTCGAGCTTCGCCCCGACGGAACGTTCATTCGTTCGTTCGTGCCGGTCGGAGATGCGTTCGCGGGCCTCGTGATTCCCGTCGTCGAATCCGCCGCCGACGCGCTCATCCTTGGTGAGCTCTCGCGTGTGCGCCGATGCGCGGATCAGCGATGCCAGCGTGTCTTCTTCGACAACACGAAGAACGGACGCCGTCGCTGGTGCGACATGGCCACGTGCGGCAATCGCGCCAAGGCCGCGCGCCACCGGGAGAAGCTCAAGTCGCACTGAGCGCCTTGCGATTTGGGAACGCGTGAGCCCCGTCGTCGAAGTCGTTCGCACCTATCTGGAGCTGCGCTCGCCCGCGCAGCTCCGTCCCGCGCCGACGAATGACCCGACTGTCGCCTTCGTTCGCCGTAACGACATCACGACCGGCGATTATCGCCGCCTCTACCGCATCGTCGGCGAGCAGTGGTATTGGAAGGACCGCAACGCGTGGTCCGACGACCGGCTCGCCGCGCATCTGGCGTCGCCCGATGTCACTGTCTGGGAGTGTCTCGTCGCTGGAGACAGCGCGGGCTTCTTCGAGCTCCAGCGATATGCCGACGGGTCAGTAGAGATCGCATACTTCGGCCTCGTCGATCGCTTCGTTGGCCGTGGACTCGGCAAGGCAATGCTGACTCGCGCGGCGCACGAAGCGTGGGTGCTCGGCCCAACGCGCGTGTGGCTACATACCTGCACGCTTGATTCGCCCCACGCGCTGCCGAATTACAGGGCTCGCGGGTTCGAGGAGACACATCGAGAGACGTTCCAAGTCGTCATCCCGAGCGAAGCGAGGCATCTGCACTTGGGCTGAAGTGCAGATCCCTCGCCGCGCTCGGGATGACAACCTAGTGGCGACGCCGACGTCCTTTCTTTCCTCGGCCACCCGGCGCGTGAAATCGCTTCTGCTGCTGCTTCCGCTCGCGTCGTTCCTGACGATGCTCCGCGTATGCACGCTCGAGCCGATTGATCTCCTCGCTCGTGAACGGCCGATCGAGCTCGTCCTGTAACGCCTCCAGCGTGTCGCCGCGCGCCGCGCCGCGCTCGCCCCGCGGCACTACGAATCGCAACGGCCGATCGAGCGACGGCAACTCCGCTTCCACCAGCGTGCGTGCCATTTTTTCGGGAAGGCGAAGTCGCGCGACCCCAACAGGACCGTTCTCGCCGTCTTCCACGTCATACTGAATCTCGACATCACGCCCACGCACCGACACAGTCGATGGCAGCGCCGCGAATCGCTCTCGCACTGCACGCGGCACGATCGCGTCAGCATCGATATTCAATCGCGCTCGTCGAAACTCCTCGACGGACGTGACGTCGGCGAGCTGCTGTTCGTAGAGTCCCGTGAGGTCCGCCTGGCTGAGCCTCGGCGTGCGGCCGCCCGAGCGCCGATACGTCTCGCGAACTGATTCGATCGCTTCCTGACTGCGGCGCGCGCCAGGATGCCGCGCTTCGCCGCGAGCAAGAGCTTCGGCGAGCGTACGTCTCGCGCGCGCCGCCAGCGCGGGCGGGAATTCATCAATCGGCTCGACCTCGCGCTCGAGCTCGAATCCGTGATATGTCACGCGTCGACGGAGCAAGAGCGGCGATCGCTTGCTGTCCGCGTTGTACACGAGCTCTCCCTCGGATACCGCCGCGAACGGACGCAGCACGTCGTACGGCACCTGCGTTCCTTCGATCGATGCGCGCGGATTGCCGAACTTGTCGGCAAAGTAGCGCAGCTCGCCGGCGATCGGTCCCCAGCTTCCGCAAACGCTCGTCTTCGAGACGCGCGCCTCGTCGCCGCTCGCCGTCTGTTCGTCGATCACGAGCGTGAACGGCATGTATTGCGCAAGCAGCGCCTGGAATTCGCGGAGCGTTTCATCACGCGCGAACGGCATTCGTTCGGGCAGCGGCAATCCGATCGCGCGGTAAATGCTCGCCATCCCGAGCGCCGCGTCTTCGATCGCCTTCACGAGCGCGCCGCGTCGTTCGGCCCATCGTTCGACGCGCTCTTCGTCGAACACGTGCCGCGGCAGACCATATACGGTACCCATGCGCCCAGATTGCGCGTACGCTTCGGCGTAAAGGTTGTATGCGGTGAGGTGATCGCTGCCCGGGAGCACGAGCCCTTCGAGATCGCGTTCTTCGCGCGTCATGCGGTGCAGCGATTCGATAGAGCTCATGACCGCGAGCTGTGGCACGAGCTCATCGCTCGCGTTGACGAGCAGCTCGGCCCACGCACGCTCCACCGGCATGGCTTCGACGGCGCGCCCGTAGCGCGTGAGCCGGCCCTGCTCCACGATGCCACGCTCTTCGAGCAACCGCAGTGCGTTGCGATATGCGAGTGCATCGAGCGGCACCGGAAGTTCCAGCTCGTCCGCGCGCACGCCGAGCGCCGCACACGTGATCGCAACGCGCTCCGAATCGCCGGCGAGTTGGAACTCGGGTTCGGTCGGCTGGAGGTGCTCGAACTCGATCTGCCGATCCGAGAGAATGAAGACGCGGCCTCCTTCGACGCGGCCATGGACGCGGCCCGCCATCTGCAGAATCTCGTTCGCACCGAGATGTTCCTGCGTCAGCACATTCCGCCCCCGATTGATGACGTTGAAGAACTTCACGTCGTCGATGATCACCGTGTCGAGCCCGCGCACGTTGAGGGCGCTCTGTCCTGCGGCGGTCATAGCGAGGAAGTAGGGCTTGCGCTCCCCGCCCTCGAGGAAGGGTCTGAGAATTCGGATCGGCTCGCCCCCGTGGTAGAACGCTGTGTTCACGCGGGGCGCCACGTGCCGAACGTGCTCTGCGGCCTCCTCCACGCCTCGTCGCGTGGGGACAAAGAGCGCTACGCCACGACGCTCCTTGACGAGCTGGCGGAGAAACCTGTCATCAAGGAACTCTAACGCTCGCTTGCGCAGCACGCGGACTTGCGCGGCCTTGCCCGGATCGAAGTCGAACACCTCCAGGACGTGTGCCGAGTCGAGGTACTTCGCGTAAAAATCCGGGTTGACCGTTGCCGACAGCCACACGAAGCGGCAGCGTGTGCGCTTGCCGAGCGCGAGACACAGTTCGAGCTCGGCCGAGGTCTGGTGAATCTCGTCGACCACGATCGTGTCGCTCGCCAGGATGTCGCCTTCCTCGAACCATCGCCGTGCGATTCCCGTCGTGACGACGATCACATTCCAGGTCGGCGTTTCGGGGGTCGCTTCCCGCTCGCGGTTGACGACGCCGGCCTTGAGCGCCGTGGTCTGCAGGATCTCTTCGGCAATCGGACGAATCGCCAGCGTCTTGCCCGTGCCCGTGCCAGCCACGATGCCGAAGCCCTTGCCCGACCGCGCAAGCTCGCGCACGCGCGCGCCGTGCCGCTGCTCGAGAAACGTGTCGATGTGCAGGCCGAGCGCGAGCTCGATCGTTTCACAGGCCGCGCGCGTCGGAGCGATGACGATGATCCGCCCGGTGGACGGTTCAGCACGAACGAATGACTCGTGGTCGGGAAGGTACGGCTCTCGAACGTCTCTCAGCACGCGGGCGTGAAAATGAGGAAGCAAACACGACGAGCTCGGCCGATTGCGGCCGTCGGAGTCTACATCGGATCGGTGAATAGTGCTGGCTTTGTGCCGTGCTCTCCGAATAGGTCCGGCATGAACGCAGCAGGGGCCGCCCGTGTTTCCGAGCGGCCCCCGTTGTTCTCATGTTCGGGCAATCCGATGAGGAACTGCTAAATCCCCGGCGGACGTTTCGGCTTCACGTCCGTGAATCCTTTCACGCCGGGCGGAAGCTTGTTCTTGCCGTCAGACTTGGCTTTGGACGAATCCGCGAAATCGTCGCCGAACAGCACGCGACTGTTGGGCGGCAGATTCTTCACGGCCGTGCGACAGTCGGTTGCGGCCGGCTGCTGCGCCGCCGGCACGCCGTCGATCCAGACGCGACACATGCCCTTTGGCGGGCGTGCATCAGCCGGGATTTGTGCGGACTTCCGCGCACTATCCTTCGGGTTCGCCTGCGCAGCGACGGGCGCTGCACCGGCGAGCGCGACAAAGAGCATCCCAACAGTAAAACCCTTCATTACTCCTCCAGCTTGTCGCCCGGTCGTCGAACGACAAGACCAGTCACGGCAGGGCCAGTGCCAGCCCACCAATCCAGTCCTGTGGCTGGAAGACTAACGATTACAAGCACTTACGGGAAACACTGTATACATATCTCTCCTTCCTGTGTCCGTGTCGGAGGAAAGCGGTGTCACCAAGACCGGACGACGGGGTTCTGGCCTTCCGTTTCAATCCCCGAAGCTGATCCCCGTCGCTCGCGCTGTCAGCACCACATCGTGCGCCGGATCGACCCGCTTCGGCTCTCGCAGCGCTTCTTCTATTGGAATGGTCACGATGTGCGGCGATTGCAGCGCGACCATGTGTCCCCATCGCCCGTCGGAGATGGCGCGAACCGCGGCGCCGCCAAAGCGCGTCGCCAGAAGACGGTCGTACCCCGTGGGCATGCCGCCGCGCTGAAGATGCCCGAGCACCAGCGACCGCGTCTCCTTCCCGGTCATTCGCTGAATCTCTCGCGCGATCGGCTCGCAGATGCCGCCAAGTCGCTTGGCCTCTCCCGGAAGCGACTCGCCGATGATCGACACTTGGCCGCCGCGCGGAAACGCTCCTTCCGCGACGACAACGATCGAGAAGTGTCGCCCCGAGCGACTCCGCGACATGATCTTCTCGCAGACTTTGCGCAGATCATATGGAATCTCGGGGATCAGAATGACGTCCGCGGTGCCCGCGAGCCCCGAATGCAGCGCGATGAAGCCGGATTCGCGGCCCATGACCTCCAGAACGATCACGCGGTCGTGGCTTTCGGCGGTCGTGTGCAGCTTGTCGATCGCCTCGAGCGCCGTGTTCACCGCGGTATCGAACCCGAACGTCGTGATCGTTCCGCTGACGTCGTTGTCGATCGTCTTGGGCACGCCGACGATCTTCATGCCCTTGTCGCAGAGTCGCTTGGCGATCGTGAGCGAACCGTCGCCGCCGATCGAGATTACCGCATCGATGCCGAGCCGGTGTGCTGACTCGATCAGCTCATCCGAGCGGTCGACCTCGAGAATGGATCCGTCGGGCTGAACCTTCGGATAATGAAACGGATTCCCGCGATTCGTCGTGCGAAGGATGGTGCCGCCCAGATGCGCGATACCGCGCACGGAATCCTTCGTGAGGGGGATGACCTCGTCCTCACCGAGCAAGCCCGCGAACCCGCGTTTGATGCCGAGGACATCCCACCCAAGATTGATCGCCGACAGAACGGCGGCCCGAATGACAGCGTTCAGGCCGGGTGCATCGCCCCCGCCAGTAGAAAGCGCGATTCGCATTCTCGAAAGAAAAGGTTAGCCGGGCGATCCCGACGGCGGGGACTCGCTCAACAGCGCGACGATTTCACCCGGCTTCGCGTGACGGCCGGTCTTTGACTTTTCATACACCGGCGCGCCGTCCTTCGATACCTCGAATCGTCCGCCTCGCGACGGAACGAGATCCACCTGCGCGTCGGGAAACCGTTCACGAATCTCGGCCGCCAACCTGACGGCCCGAGGCTCGTAGTTTCACATCGTGCAGTATTCGATCGTGATCGTCATGAGTGCGGTACGAGGAAGAAACGCCACGGGCGCCCGCCGCGCGAAACGATGAGTAGCCCGATCCCAAAAAAGATAAGCCGCCTCCGCACACCGAGTGTCCTCAGCGCGCGATCGGGATGTGATTCGCCTCGGCCATGCGCGAGATCGTGGTGTCGTGCTTTGCCAGGATCGTGCGCAGCGAGTCCATCTGGCCCTGAAGGTCGGCAAGGTCGCTCTTCAGCCCGTTGATCTCGGTGGCGGCGTCGTTCAGCGCCTGAGCCACGGCGGCTTCGCTGCGCGGGTTTCCGCACGCCGCGAGGAGAACTGTCATCCCGAGCAAAGCAGCTCGCCCTGATGCGAGCGCAGCGAACGGAGGGAGGGATCTGTACTTTGGTCGCATGTCACATCAGTAGAAGGGATCGGTAGCGAGCGAAGCAAAATGATGCCGCCGTTGGCGTGCGTCGAGGTTGCTTTCGTTTGTATGCGCCGCGCCGGCTTCACTCTTCTCGAGCTCGTGATCGTGCTGTTCTTGGCGGGCCTGTTGCTCGGCCTCGCCCTCCCCCGTGTCTCCGCCCTGCGAAACCGCTCGGCAGTACGCTCGGCAACGGGCGAACTGGGAGCGGCGTTCTCGACGGCTCGCAGCGCCGCGATCGCTCAGCGTGCTTCCGTCGCGGTCGTTCTCGATACGGCGGCCGGAGCAGTCGAAGTGCGCTCCAGCGGACGCGCGCTTCTGCGGCGTCCGCTTCGCTCCATCTATGGAGTTACGCTGTCGTCCAATCGGGATTCTGCGGTGTACGACCCGAGAGGCCTTGGATACGGGGTCACCAACCTGACGGTCGTGGTTCGCCGTGGAACTATGGTTGACACGTTAACTATGTCTCGACTGGGACGGGTACGGTGGTAGACACCCGGCCACACAGTGGCGGACGGCAGTAGAATTGGGAAGAGCGCTCGTTGGGCAGGAGGCGTGATGTGAACATCAGGCGCATCATGCGGCGACACGAGGCAACACCGAGCGCGCGACGAAACGGGAACGAGTTTGTCCCAATTCTGATATCCGCAGTTTGAGGCGTGGGAGGCGGTTGCGCCGAGTGAGATCGGTCACAACCGTATGTGACGCGTCGTCCCAGGGGGTGGGTTATAGGAAAGGAGATGAGCGACGATGCCGCCGACGTTCAACGCGTGCTGGCAGGCGACGTTGACGCTTACGCCGCGTTGGTCGATCGGTACTACGATCGCTGCGCACGTTTTGCGATTCGAATGCTGGGCAACCGCGATGATGCGGAAGACGCGCTGCAAGCCACGTTTTTGCGCGCGTACAAAGCACTCAATCGGTATCAGGAGCGTGACCGGTTCAGTGCGTGGTTGTATCGCATTTTGGTGAATCAGTGTCGCAGTATTGCGGCTCGTCGAGCGCACCGCGACAAGGTGTTCGTTCGAGAGGAAGCGCTGTTGTTGAACGCTCCAGACCGTGCAGTCGTCTGGACTGGAGAAGACGAAGAGTTCGTTCAAAGAGTTCTGAGTGAGCTGGACCCGTTGTTGCGGGAGGCCTTTCTCCTCAAATACATCGAGGAGCTGAGTTACGAAGAAATGTCCGCGCTGACCGGCGTTGGTGTTTCCGCGCTGAAGATGCGTGTGAAGCGAGCATGTGACCGGTTGCGTGAACGTTGGGAACGAATCAAGAATGACTGACTCCGAGCGACACCCATACGTGGAGTTGATCGCGCGCGAAGCGCGGCGGCCGGTGCAAACCGACCCAGCCGCCAGGGCGCGGATCATGACAGCCGTGCGCGCGGAAGCACTACCGCGCTCGCGCTCCTCCATTTGGGAGCGTGTGATCGCGCCCCGCTCGTGGACGTTGTCGCCCATGGCTGGCTCGCTGCTCGCGGCAGGACTGGTCGGAATCGGCGTACTCGCCGGGGCATTGACTGCAAACCGGGGCGGCCGCCCGTCGGTCGACCGAGCTACGCTCGGAGCCGTAAGGCCCCCGGTTTCGGATACCATCGTGAAGTTCGTTATCGTCGCCCCGAACGCGGGAAAAGTCTCCCTCGTGGGCGACTTTAACGATTGGGACGAGACGAGGTCGCCGATGTTGCGGGCCGAGAAGGACGGACTGTGGAGCGTGACGATGCCCCTGTCGGCCGGCCGGCATCTGTACGCGTACGTCGTTGATGGCGCCTGGCGCACCGATCCAAGCGCGCCTGTGATCGACGACGGCTTCGGCCACAGGAACTCGGTCAAGCTCGTTGCCAAGGGGTCGACTCTGTGAGTCGTCCCGCCTCGCGCCTTTCAAGAATGGTCCCCCGCTCGCTTGGGGTCGCTGCGCTCGTGGCCTTCGCCATCGGCGCGGCCCCCCTCGCAGCGCAGTACGCCGACCCCTATGCAGCGGCCCTCGCCCGCCTCGACGCAAACAGTCGGTTTGCGATCGAGCTGGTCATGGATTCGGCGCGCACGGTCGGTTTGTCGGACACGACGCTGCGCTCGCGTGTTCTTGAAGGTGTGCAAAAGCATGCGTCGGCTTCGAGGATCGTAGAGTCCGTCCGGCGAAAGTTCGCTTTCCTGCGGACTGCGCGCACCATGCTTGGCCAGGTCAGCAATGAGGAGCTCGATGCGGCTTCTGCCGTCCTCGAGGCGGGCGCAAAGCCAGCTCAGCTGCAGTCCTTCAAGACGAGACAGAAAGGTCGCGAAGCCCTCGAAGCATTCACCATCTGGGCCGACCTCATCACCCGCGGAGTGCCAGGCGAAGAGGCCTCGTCCGCGATCACCAAGCTGTGGCAGGACGGCGCGGACGACGCCACGTTCCATAGCTTGTGGAACAACGTCCAAGCCGATATCTCTCAAGGGTTGAATCCGGGCGCTGCACTGCAGAACCGGATCCGGGAGACGCCTCAGCGGACGGTCACGCCAGCATCAAAGCCGCCCGAGGGGCAGGAGATCCAAAGCTCGAGATGACATGAACGAGCCGAGGCTGGCCATTCTGGTTGCTGCTGCGCTGCTGGTTCCCGCGCCACGGGAGCTTGCAGCGCAGATCGTCTCCAAGCTGGAGGCGGGCCAGTATTCGGTGTCAGACGGCTCTCTGCCGGCGAGTGTTCTCCGCCTCGCTCCCACCTTCCAGTACCAAACGCCGTACGCGACCATCAAAGCTCGCGGCTCGGCATATCTCTCCGATCAAGCGCTGCAACTCGCCGATGGAATCGTCTCCGGGACGTTCACGTCCCCGACGGTGTATGGCGTGCGCGCTGAAATGATTGGCAACGCAAGCCGCGCGATGGACGATCGCTCGCTCGGCACAGATCAAGTGGACGTGCAGACGCGCGTCCACCTGCTCTACCACCAGCGCGCCGGCATGTGGTTCGGCGGCGGTGTAGCGCGGCCCTGGCGCGTTGCGGTCGTGTCATCGGCGGACGTGACGGACCTCGGCATGTGGGCCAAGGTGGGTGACGCCGCGCGCGCGCTCGGTGTCGCAACGTTCACTGCGACCTTCACGAATTTCTCATTCACGAAAGTCGCGTCCGTGCACGACAGCGGATCGGCGTCGCTCTCGTGCGCCGGACTCGCCATTGCGCCGCAAGCCGACGTCGCGCCGGCGCGGGCACTCTTCTCCGAGGCCGCGCCAGGATCGAGCGCGTGCGAACGTCAGTCGCGGTTCGGCGATCTCGAAGGAAGCGTGCATTGGGACCTCGGCATGATCGAGCTCACGGCGCAAACAGGCCGGCGATTCGGCGACTCGTACGACGTGACGGCCGACTCGCGTCGGTGGTCCGCCGCAAAGGCGACGGTGTGGCTCAGCGATCGCATTGCGATCGTGGCCGGCGGCGGACGTCAGCCGGCGCTGCCGCTCCGCGGACTTCCGGCGCGGAGTTATGGCATGGCCGGCCTCGAGCTCGCGTACTGGCCGCTGGCGAAGAGCTCAGTCCCCGTCTCGCTTCCGCACTCTCCGCTCGTCCGCAGCTTCGAGTATCACGCGGCTGCCACCGGCATGCAGCGGATCACGATTCGCGTCGGCGGTGTCGAGACCGTCGAGATCATGGGCGACTTCAGCGATTGGACGCCGCTCACGCTGGTCCGCCGTGGCCGCGACCAGTGGGAGCTGTCGATCCCGGTCGCCGCCGGCATGCACCAGATCAACGTGCGCGTCGACGGCGGTCCATGGATGGCGCCGCCCAACATGCCCACCATGAAGGACTCGTTCAATGGTGAGGTAGGGCTGATGGTGGTCGGGGCCGCGAAGAGCTAGTCATCCCCATGCGCGCGCAGCGCGCGTGGGATCTACTCGATTGGTCGCGACGCCTGCGTCGCAGGCCGCCTACGAGACGGACGAAAGTAGATCCTCCGGCCGCTTACGCGGCCAGAGGATGACAATTAGTCCGCCGCTACTGTCCCGAAATCGAATCCCGCGACAGAGATCCGAGGAATGGGCTGCCCGATGACTCGCTCAATCGACTTGACCATCGCGATCTCGTCCGGCGACATGAAGGTGAAGGCATCGCCTTCCTTCGCGGCGCGGCCCGTGCGGCCGATGCGGTGCACGTAGTCCTCGGCTTGCTGCGGCACGTCGTAGTTGATGACATGCGTGATGCCGGAGATATCCAGGCCCCGCTGTGCGATGTCGGTCGCGACGAGGACACGCACTTTACCACTCTTGAAATCCTGCAGCGCCTTGGTGCGCTGCGGCTGCGTCTTGTCGGCATGCATCGCAGTCGACGCGATGTGCTCGCGCTCGAGATGCCGCACGACGCGATCCGCGCCATGCTTCGTGCGCGTGAACACCAGCACCGAGTCGAGCGTCGCCTCGCGGAGCAACCGCGCGAGCAGCTCGCTCTTTCGCTCGCGGGGCACTGGGTACACCGCGTGTGAGACTGTGCTCGCCGCTTGCGAGCGACGCCCAACCTGCACGACGATCGGCTTGCGCAGATACTTGCGCGCGAGCGCTTCGACTTCGGGCGGCATCGTCGCACTGAACAACAGCGTCTGACGATAACTCGGAATCTCTGAAACGATCCGATTGATCTGCGGCGCAAAACCCATGTCGAGCATGCGATCGGCTTCGTCGAGCACCAAGACTTCCAGATCGTCGAAGACGACGTTCTGTCGCTCGAGGTGATCGATCAACCGACCGGGAGTCGCGACGACGATGTCGACGCCCGCTCTGAGCTTCTTCTGCTGCGGCTCGATCGGCACGCCGCCGTAGACGGACGCGACATTGAGGCGTGAGTGGCGCGCGTATTTGTGCACGCTCTCCTCCACCTGCACGCACAGCTCTCGCGTAGGCGTGAGCACCAGTGCGCGCGTTCGTCGCGGTCCGCCGAGCAGCCGGTCGACGATCGGCAGCGTGAACGCCGCCGTCTTGCCGGTGCCAGTCTGCGCGAGTCCCATGACGTCGCGCCCTTTGAGAACGAGCGGAATCGCTTCCGCCTGGATCGGCGTCGGGGATGCATACCCCGCGTCGCTTACCGCTTTGAGAACCTCGGGCGAGAGTCCGATTGCGTCGAACGTTCCGGTCGCCGAGGCTGCCTGCTCCACTTCAGTTGTGTCCGTTACCATGATCCTATCGCTACGCGTCGGGGCCGCGCACCCGGGACCTTCCCGGGACCGACGTCTTCTAAAAGTGCCGGCAAGCAGAGGGCCCACCGGTCCAACGGCAAGGCGCCGGCCTCACCATCACGAGGGAGTTGCGGCCCGCGCACGATCACATTCTCATGCGCGCATCCCTCGTGCCCGCGACCGTCCTGGCGATTCGCCCAAAGGGGGCAATCCCTGCCGCGGTATCTATTAGACTCAATTTAACACCTCGAGTCACTAAATGATATACACGCGGCCGCCAATCGCGTTCTACGGCGACGCGCAGCGCTCTACGAAAGTGCTCATCAGGTCATAGACCTCGCCCGGACGCTCCTCGTGCACGCAGTGGCCGCCGGCGAGCTCGTGTATCTCCGCATCTGAAAGTCGAAGCGCCGCCGGGCGGGCATGGCGCACGAGCCGGTCCTTGGTTCCAAGCATGACCATAGCGGGGACCGCGAGCGACGCCGCCTGCTCATTGGAGATCGGGCGCCAGTCGAATTCGACGACGGTTCGGCGTGCGGCTCTGATGTACCCGCTGAGCTGCGTCGGCGCCCAGTACTCGTCGACGTCTCGCTCGGTGACTCGAGAGGAATCTCCGAACGCCACGTGTTCGAGAACGAGCTTCACCAGCCGTCGCGGAATGAGTATTCGCTCGCCGAGGCTTTCGATGATCGGCCGTGGAGCAACGCGCATCGCGTATAGCGCCGGCACTGCGACGAGCTCTGTAGGATTCACGAGCACCAGCGCATTCAGGCGAGCGGCGTTGCGAAGCGCGTACTGCAGCGCTAATCCGCCGCCCATCGAGTGACCGACGAGCGTGAAACGGTCGAGCCCGAGTTGTTCGATGACAGCGTCGAGATCGGCGAGATACGCATCGAGCGAATACGCGCCGGCCTCGATCGGATGATCGGACAGACCAAAGCCGCGGAGGTCGACGGCAATCGCGCGAAATCCGCGTCTGGGCAGCAGCTCGAGCGCATGACGAAACGTGTATAGCGACGCGCCCCACCCGTGCAGCATGAGAACGCTAGGCGCGGCGTGCGGACCGCTCGACGCTACGCGCACGCGAACGCCCGTGCGTAGCGCGAGCGTCGTCACCGAGATGGCTGGATGAGACGCCGGGTACATCTCGGCGGGCGTCAGAGGTCGAGCGGTCATTTCAAGAAGACTAGCGCTCGAACACGAAACGACGCGTGCCCCGGTCGAGCGAGCTCAGACGACGTCGATCGTACGCCCCGTCAGGCGGCCGATGAGGCCGAGCCGGAACGTGATGTCGGCCCACCGCTCGTCGCCCGTCATGTGGTCCTCGAGCGGATACATCGGCCAGAGCAGCGGGTTCGATGTACGCGGCGCGATCATGCCTTTGTGCGGGTGCCATACGCCCTGCGCATCGCGATCATCGAGGAAGCGATCGTACAGCTTCGACCAGTTCTCGTTTTTTCGCAAAAATCCAAGGCGGCCCATGAGCTCGAGCCAGGTGATCGAGAGCACAACATCCGTGTCCGCGACGCTGCGATTCGCGAGCAAATCACCGAGCACGAGGTGTGGTTGGGGCAGGACTTTTTTCCCCACTACCTGCAGGGATTCTTGTCGCGGTAGCGGCTGCGCGAGGTAATTGGAGAGCAGGGCCATCGCGTCATGATGCTCATTTCTGAACTGTGGCATGAACGCGAGCATGAGCAATACGTGCATCGACGGCGGCACGGCTTCCGCCGCGAGCACATGCTGATTGCCCACTCGCACGAACGGTTTTTGCGCGAGCGGAGAGCGAAGGAAGTTGGTAACTCGCTGCAGGATGCGTCGCGCGGCACCGCGGAGACGTGGATCACCTTCATACCCTGCTTGTGCGAGCGTCGCCGCGGCGGCTTCGCGCAGGATCACGCGTGCGCGATGCACCATCTCTTCATCGACGGTGCCCTTTGCGCCGCCGAATTCGAAGAGGTAGTCGGGATCGTTGTCTTCAGCGAGAAGTCGAAAGAGCACGCGTCGTGCATGTAGGAGCGGCGGCGTGTCTCTATCCCATCCGTACTCGAGGAGTCGTCGCACGGCGCTGATCGTGCCGACGCCTTCGAAGTGTTCGGCGCGTGATGCAGGCACGGTGAGCATCGAATGACCCCACGTACCATCGGGCTGCTGCAACGCTGCCAACGTCAACGCAGGTCGATGCGTAAACGGGAGAGATCCAACCTGTTCTGGAATCGGAGTAGCAAGCTTTGCGACTTCGACGATCGATCGAAATTTGATCGGAGCCGAAGCATGTTCCATCAGCCAGCAAAGCGGAAAATCGACTGAGGGTGACGGCGAAGCCGTAGCCGGAGTCAGTGGCGTTGCGAGCGAGCTTGGCGAAGTTTGCGCCGAAGGCGGCAGGGTCACTGAGCGCTCTTGTCGGGCCGGAAAAAGGGTACCGAGCTCGTCGCTGTAGAAGGCATCCCGCTGAAAAGCGGGGAAAGGATAGCAGTTTTGATTCGTTGCGCTAGAGGGCGATAACTAAGTTGTTGTCGCTACGTAGGTTGTCGTTGCGCGGGTCTTGGCGCGCCCGCAAGCGGATGTCGCAGTTTTGTCGCATTGGTGCGCAGAACCGCGTCTGATGCGCGCACGATGGTTCACTCCCCAATTCCCAAGAGGGTACGCGAATGAAGAAGATGCTTCGAATCTCGTTGATGGCAGCTGCGATGTTCATGACCGTCACGACGGTCGCGAAGGCGCAGGGCGGTGGTGGTCGTGGTCGCGGTCGTGATCCCATGACGATCGTCAAGGATTCGCTCGGTGTCACCGACGCGAAGGTCCTCGCCAAGGTTGATTCGATCGTGAAGGCTGCGCAGCAGGAGTCGGCTCCGCTGATGGAAGCAATGCGTGGCGGCGATGCGGATGCGCGCACGAAGATGGGTGCGGTCACCGCGAAGCGAAATGCGGCGATCAAGGCGCTCCTCACCCCCGAGCAGCAGACGAAGTTCGACGCGTTGATGCCGGCTGGCGGCCGTCGCGGCGGCGGTTTCTAAGACTCGCTTTCGAAGCAGCAATCACGACGCGGGCCGCCACATCGTGGCGGCCCGCGTTGCATTTCCATCACTCGCCGCCGCATCTTCCGCCGCCAATGCGAACGAACACGAATGCGCGGTGAGTTTCTCGATCTCTCAGGCGCGCGGCTCTACTACTACGCCGCGGGAACGCGCGGCGCCGGCGATCCCGTCGTCTTCGTTCACGGTTTTCCAACATCGGGGCACTTGTGGAACGATGTCGTTCCGCTCGTTCCCGCAGGACATCGCATCGTCGTGCTCGACCTGCTCGGCTACGGACGCAGCGATCGCCCGCTCTCACGCGCCGTCGACGTGCGCGCGCACGCCGAGCGTGTCGTCGAGCTGCTCGATGAATTGCGCATCGAACACGCGTGCATCGTTGGACACGGCGTCGGCGGCGGCATCGCGCAGTCGCTCGCGATTCGTCATGGCGAGCGCGTCTCATCGCTCTGTCTCGTCGACAGCGTTGCGTTCGATCGGTGGCCGACGATCGAAGGTCGCGTCGCACGCGCTTCCCTTCCCGTCACGCGCTTTTTTCCGCCAGCACTGCTGACCGCAATTCTTCGTCGCGATCTGCGACGCGGCTATGGCGATCCAACTCGCGCAGCGCGATCACTCGATTTGTATCTGCGTCCCTTCGCTGGTGCTGACGGCCGAGCCGCGCTCGTGTCGCACATCCGCGCGCTCACGACGGATGAAACGCGAGATCTGGGCAGTCAACTCGCGCGCATCGCTGCGCCGACCGCGATCGTGTGGGGCCAGCAGGATCGCGTGATTCCGGTATGGGTCGGCAAGCAGCTACAGCAAGCGATTCCAGGAGCGACACTCGACGTCGTTCCAGGCGGGCGACATTTCACGCCAGAGGAATCGCCGAGGCAGGTGGCAGACGCGATTGCGAGGCTGCTCTAGGAACTACGGAACGTCGAGTCGTCAGGGTCAGGCGTCAGTCTTCAGGCGCGACAGCGCGCGGTTTCGCCTGACGCCTGACGACTGATCCTGACGACGAGAACGCGTGCCCCCGCACCGATCCCAATCCGTGCGCAGCCTACAGCTTCTTGAGATCGTCACTCGCATCAACGAGCAGTCCAATCTCTCGAGAGAGGGCTCGCGCCTCTTGCGTCGCCGTCGTCTGATCTTCGATCGCCGATCCAATTCCCGACGACCGGAACTTGAGCAGATCCAGCTTCAAGTTCTGTAACATGAGCCCGGCGCTCTCGAGCTGATTGGCGAGCGACCGCCGCCGCTCCAGCAGCTCGTGCAATGACGACCGCTGGCGTTGCAGCAGGGCGAGGCGGCGCTCACGCTCGGCGGTCTCGGGCTCTGTCATCAGTCCAGCGATCCGCTCGTCCAAGCTGCCGAGCGATGCGCCGGAGACGTCGGCGTCGAGCCGGTGCAGCGTCGTCGCGACCGAGCCGACTCGCTGCGACAGTGCATCGAGCGTTGGTCGAATGTCTGGAATCAGATCGCGCTCGACTGGGCGCAGCGCATCCACAATCCCGATCATCATGACGCGATCCGCCGCGGCCCGGCGCACCGCGTCGCCGTACGGACCCGCCAGCACGTCCGGCGCCGCCAGCTCGGCCGCAAGCTCTTCCGGCGTTCGTTGTGGAATGACTGGCACTGCCGTCGGCCCGCCCGGCGCGAGCGCCGCGGCGCCATGCTCAGCGCGAATCTTCGCGCGGATTCCTTTTCGAAACGCTTCGAACGGCCCGACACCGTCCGACCAGATCGAACCGCCCTTTCTGAGAACGTTCAAGAACATGAGCGCACTCGGAAAGAGGAACCACGGTACGCCAGCCATGGCGGCGTTGACCCCGAACAGTGCCGCGCTCCAGACCACCCAGGTGACAACGCTGCGGCGAAACGCGATCACGCGCTCCTCGAGAGGACGCGAATCGAAGCCGCCATACGGGTAGACGGTGTTACCAACGACAACGCCTACCGAGTGACCGTGGAGCGCCATCCTGCGCTGCGCGCGGTACCACTCGCGCAGCTCACGACGGTTGAGGCCCGGCGGCGGAGCGGGAAACGGCACGGCAGACGGCGGCACGGGAACCGCAGGCATCGGAGGAACGACGGCCGGTAGCGGCGCTGCTGCTGCCGCCGATTGCGAGAGACGCTTCGCATGCGCCGGCTTTGACGCGCCGGCGAGCGCATCGCGGAACTCAGCCGCGTCCGCGAAACGATCATCCGGTTTTTTCGACAGAGCGCGATCGATCGCCACCGCCAGATACTTCGGCACTTCCGGTCGTCGCTCGCGAATCGGACGCGGCCGCTCGGATACGTGCTTCACGAGCATCGCCGGCGTGTTCGCCGCTTTGAACGGCGTGTCGCCCGCGAGCATGTGATAGCCGACGACCGCGAGCGAATAGAGATCGCTCCTTCCGTCGACCTCGCGCTCGCCGAGCGCTTGCTCGGGCGACATGTACGCCGGCGTTCCGACAGCGACGCCAGTGACCGTGAGTCGCGATTCACCAGCCGCCGCGCGCGCGATGCCGAAGTCCGTCACCATCGGCCGGCCGCTCGCGCGATCGATCAGAATGTTGTCCGGCTTGATGTCGCGATGCACGACGCCGCGCGCATGCGCGTAGGCCAGCGCGTCGGCGACGTCGCGCAGGACACGCACTGTGTTCTCGACCGGCCACGCACCCTCGCGCGAGAGCCGCACGCCGAGGCTTTCGCCGTCGACGAATGCCATGACGAAGTAGACGAGACTGCCGCCATCCTTGTCGTCGACGGCGTAAATCGGAACGATGTTCGGATGACTGAGCTGCGCTGCCGTCTGCGCCTCGCGAATGAAACGCGTTCGAACATCGCCATTGAAAGCGACGTCCGGCGGCAGAACCTTGATCGCGACCGTGCGATGCAGGCGGACGTCGGTGGCGCGATACACCACCGCCATCCCGCCGCGCCCGACCTCATTCTCGATGAGGTATTGGTTGCCGACCGCGACGGTCACGCGGTCGCGCAGATAGTCATTCACGAGGCCAAAACGCTACCGCGCGGCCTGACGGCTCGCCGTGCGCGTTCCTGTGTTGCGCATCTCGTCAGCGACGTAGAGGGCGCTGTCCACGCTTTCCGCGAGGTTGAGCGCATCCATCGCCAACGAGGTGATGTGTTGCGGCGTCTGCGAGCCCGCGTTCAAGCGAATGAGATCGAGCTTGATGTTCTGCAGCGCGACCACACACGTCTCCAATTTGGCCGCGACCGCGTCGCGACGGTTGGTGACGTCGGCAAGCGCGCGCCGCTGACGCTTGAGAAACGCCAATCGCTTCACGCGCTCGTCGCTGCCGCTTTCATCCAGCGGATTTGCCGCGCTCTCGAGTCGCGAAATCTCCGCCTCGATCGTACTCGAGCCGCTCGCGGCGGCGCTGCGATCGAGATCGGCGAGCGCGATCGCGAGATACTTCACTTTTTCGGCAAGCAGGTCCGCGGAACGGCCGACGTCAGGGATGCGCGCACGCTCCGCCGACGGCATGCGCTCCAGCAAGCGCAGCACTTCCCCGCGATCAGCCTCGGCGCGCCGCACGCGATCAGCGTAGTTACCGGCCGCGCCAATGACATCGCTGTCGATCGGACCGGAATAGCGCGGAAGCGCGGTCGCCGGCGGCGTCGATCGTCTGCCGAGACGAACGCGGCGCTGCTCGCGCATCGCCTGTCGCTGATTGCGGTCGAATATCGCGCGCACGTAGGTGAGCGAATCGTCTGCGACGTCGATCAAGTCGCGTTCACGCGGTTGTCGGAACACATCGCGCCAATCGTAGCCGTCGGCCCAGAGCTTCGCGTACTTGAATGCGAGATAGATGCTCCAGAGCACGGTGATCCCGAAGAAATCGCTGTCGCCGACGAGCGACGCGATCACGATCACGCCGTTCACGAAGAGATACGGCGCGAGCTTCTTTCGGAATCGGACGACCTGCGGTGATTCCCAACGACGCCATTCTTCAGGCGTCGGACCCGACGCAGCGTACAGGTCCTCGGTCGGGACAGTCGCATACGGCGTCGACGAGCGACGCGGCGTCGTTTCTGGCGCGGTCTCCGGCTGTACCGGCATCGACGGTCGCGAGAACGTCGGCACCGAGCCGGTGTCGAGCGCGGATACGACTGATGATGCGGACGGGAATCGATTCGCCGGATCCTTCTCGAGCAGCAGCATGATCACGCGCGCGAGGTCCTGCGGCACATCCGCGCGGCGCTGCTCGATCGGAGTCGGACGTTCCGAGATGTGCTTGACCAGAATCGCCGGCGTGCTGTTCGCGATGAACGGCGGTTCACCGGTGAGCATTTGATAGCCGACAATGCCCAACGAGTAGAGATCGCTCCGCCCATCGATCGTGCGTTCGCCCGCGGCCTGCTCGGGCGACATATACGTGGGCGTGCCGATCGCGATGCCCGTCGCCGTGAGACGCGAATCGCCCTCGCTCACCGCGCGTGCGATACCGAAATCCGTCACCATCGGCCGACCGCTCTGCCCGTCGATGAGGATGTTGTCGGGCTTGATGTCGCGGTGAACCACGCCGCGTTCATGGGCGTAGGCGAGCGCATCGGCAACGTCGCGCAGCGTGCGCCGCGTTTCATCGACAGACAGCGCACCGTGATCGTGAAGGCGCTTGGCGAGGTTGTCTCCGGTGATGTACGCCATCACGAAGAAGACGATGCCTTCAGCCTCGTCGACCGCGTATATGTCGACGATGTTGGGGTGGTTCAGCTGGGCCGCGGTCTCTGCCTCGCGCAAAAAGCGCGTCTTGATCTCGCTACGAAACGCGAGCTCGGGTGGCAGAACCTTGATGGCAACGGTTCGCTTGAGGCGGCGGTCCTTCGCGCGATAGACCACGCCCATGCCGCCGCGCCCGATCTCGGTATCCAATTCGTAGTGAGGGCTGAGCACGCGTTCCACATGCGCGCGCAGCTCGGAATCGGAGGACGGAACGGCAGGATCCGACAATCGACTGGCTCGGGTTCCGGGGGCAAAGGGCAGGGATGACGCATTTTAGCACCCGGCTAAACTTCCGGAAAGGATGCCCGCCGGGGCGGCAGCAGCGTCGTCCCGTAACGGCAGATCGTACGTAGGAATGCTGCCAGGGTGACGGGGCTTCATGGAATGGAGTGTGCGCATTACCTCGGCAACTGGTGGGCGGCGGTGCGGTCTCCCGGCCGGCAGTGCGACTCGACGCTGAAGAGAGTTGACTCGCCCTGTACGGTTGGGGGAGCGCTGGTCGTCCATCGCTTGTTGCTTGCTTGGTTGCTGCAGGTTCTTCTTTCTCGGAAATCCCCATGGCTAATCGCCAGACTCTACCGGTTCTCCCACTGAGGGGGACCGTCATTTTCCCTGGCCTCACCGCACCCATCGCGGCTGGACGGCCAGGCACGCTCCGCGCGATCGAATCGGCGCTCAAGGGCGACCGGCTCGTGTTTGCGGTTGCGCAGCGTGATAACACCGACGAGCCTACGCCCGACATTCTCTATTCGATGGGCGTCATCGCGCGGATCGGACAGATCCAGCGCGGGTTGGGCGGAGTGCAGCTGCTGCTCCAGGGTGAGCAGCGCGCCACGTCGTTGCAATACAACACAACCGAAGGCTTCCTGAGCGCCGTCGTCATGCCGGTCGACGAGATGAAGCCGCTGAGCGAGAACGACCCGTCGTTCGTCGCGCTCCATAAGGAGCTGCGCGAGCGGGCCGCCGAGCTTGGCGAGCGTCGAGGTCTGCCCGAGGAAGTCGTTCATCAGGTGCTCGACGCCGTTACCGACCCGGGTCGCTTCGCCGATCTCGTCGCCGGCTACATCGAGCTGCCACCCGCGGAAAAGCAGGGCCTCCTCGAGACGCTGAGCGTCGAAGAGCGGCTTCGGCGAGTGCTCGTGCACGTCCAGAAGCAGATCGGCATGCTCGAGATGCAGGAGGAGATCAAGTCGCAGGTGCAGGAAGAGCTCGGAGAGCGCCAGCGCGAGATGTACCTCCGCGAGCAGATGAAGGCGATCCAGAAAGAGCTCGGCGACGATGACCAGTCCAAGGAGATGGTCGAGCTTCGCGAGAAGCTCAACAAGCTCGATCTGCCGAAGGAGGCGCGTCAGGAAGTCGAGCGCGAGCTGGGCCGCCTCGAGCGCTCAGGCCGCGAGTCCATGGAAGCGCAGGTGATCCGCACGTATCTCGAGTGGATCGCCGAGTTGCCGTGGAACAACCGGTCGGACGACAATCTGGACCTGAATAACGCGCAGAAGGTGCTCGACGAAGATCACTACGGTCTGCCGGACGTGAAGGATCGCGTGCTCGAGTTCCTCGCGGTGCGCCAGCTTCGTGCGCAACAGATGGAAAACGAGCTCAAGCAGACCGGCGAGATGTCGATCTCGAAGCTCAAGGCGACGAAGGAAGACGCGACGCCGCAGCTCGGCAGCGGAAACAATCAAGATCGTCCGATCACGGACGCGAAAGAGGCGAAGGCGCGCGCGATGGCGAAAGGTCCGATTCTTCTCTTCGTCGGACCGCCAGGCGTCGGCAAAACCTCCATCGCGAAGTCGATCGCTCGCTCACTCGGGCGTGAATACGTCCGCGTCGCGCTTGGCGGCGCGCGCGACGAGGCCGACATCCGCGGACATCGGCGCACGTACGTCGGTGCGATGCCGGGTCGCATTATCCAGGGCATGAAGCAGGCGGGCAAGAAAAACCCTGTCTTCCTGCTCGACGAAGTCGACAAGCTCGGCGTGTCGTTCCAAGGTGATCCCGCCAGCGCGCTGCTCGAGGTGCTCGACCCCGCGCAGAACGACAACTTCACTGACCACTACCTCGGAGTTCCGTTCGATCTCAGCGAGGTGCTCTTCGTCGCGACCGCGAACTTCATCCAGAACATTCCTGGACCGCTGCTCGACCGCATGGAAGTGGTCGAGTTCGCGGGCTACACGGAGAAGGAGAAGGCCGAGATCGCGAAGAAGTATCTGATCCCGCGACAGATGGAGGAGGCAGGCCTGGGCGACAAGAACGTGTCGTTCACGGACGACGCCGTGGCTGCGATCATCAGCAAGTACACGCGCGAGGCCGGCGTTCGCCAGCTCGAGCGTCAGGTTGGCGCAGTTGCACGCAAAGTGGCACGCCGCATCGCCGCGGGCGACTCCGCGGTGATCGCCGACGGCAAGATCGATGGACACGAAGTGCGGGATCTGCTCGGTCGTCCGAAGGTGCACCCGGAGCGTGCCGCCGAAGAGAACGAGGTGGGTGTCGCGACCGGCATGTATTACACGCCGGCGGGCGGCGACATCATGTTCGTCGAGGCAGCCATCCGCCGACTGTTCGGCTATGGCCAGCGCTCCAGCGACGATGAGAAATCGCAGGTGAGCGGATGGGGCAATCTCTCGCTCATACTCACAGGGCAGCTTGGCGACGTGATGAAGGAGTCGGCTCGTGCTGCGCTGACATATGCGGCGACCCACGCTTCAACGCTGAAGATTCCGGAAGAGCGCCTCGGCTCGATCGAAGTGCATATCCACGTGCCGCAGGGCGCGATCCCAAAGGATGGTCCGTCCGCGGGCGTCACCATGTCGACGGCGCTGGTGAGCGCAATGTCCGGCCGGCCGGTCCGAAAGGACGTGGCGATGACCGGCGAGATCACACTGCGCGGTCGGGTTCTTCCGATCGGTGGTGTGAAGGAGAAGGTGCTCGGCGCCCATCGTGCCGGCATCTCTACGATCATTCTGCCGAAGGACAACGAAGCGGACATGGAGGACATCCCGGAAGAAGTCCGCAAGGTGCTCACCTTCCATTGTGTCAGCACGCTCGACGAGGTGTTCGAGATCGCGCTGGTGCCGCTCGGCGAAGCGACCAGCCTGCATCCGACGCTGATGGAGGAAATGGAGAAGAAGGCGGAGCAGCCGAAAGTCGCCTGAGGCGGGAAGCGGGGAACGTAATGAGAGGTTCGTAAGTGGCGGGCGTGCCATTTACGAACCTTTCATTTTGCCCCTCTCCCTTCCCGCCTTCGCAGTTCCGCGATACTGTATGCAAACCAGCATACTAAAAACCTCTCGCGGAGAACCTCTCGATGATGCTGCGAACTCGCTGCGCTTTCGTCGTCGCGATGGCGCTTGCCGGATCGGCCTCCTGTGGATCCGACAACGTGACCGAACCGAGCATCCTCACCATCGAGGCCGGGATTCCCACTGGATGGGTTCTTGTTGGCGGCAGGCAGGCGACGTACGTCGTCGGCACCGATACGCATGCTCATAGCGGTCGGTATGCTCTTTCGATCGGCGGCACTGACACCAGTGTGCTCCGCTTCAACGGCGTCGGACAGTACCTTCGGGCGGACCCCTACCGAGGCAAACGTCTTCGGCTTCGCGCGTGGGTGCGACAGATCGGGATCCGAGGCTCCGACGTCGGCCTCTGGCTGCGAATCGACGGCCCAGGTGTCATGCAAGGGTTCGACAACTTCTCGAGCCGACCGCTGCTTGGTACCGCCGACTGGCATCAGGTCGAGAGCATTCTCGACGTTCCGCGGGATGCGCTGGAAATTCTCTTCGGCGCATTGATGAGCGGAAAGGGTACGTTCCTCGTCGACGACATGACATTGGACGTGATTCCCGCGACGGGGCCAACGACGAATCAGCTACTCGGCTATCAAGATCTCGGTGTGGACTCCTTGACTGTCGCGAACGCAGCCGCGGGGCGCCCGACCGTCCCAACAAACCTCAATTTTGAATCGAAGTAGTCGGGCATAACGATCGGGATAGGGAGTAGGAGAGTAACTCTCCTACTTCCCTCCCACACCACCGGACATGCGGGTCCGCATCCGGCGGTTCGGTGAGTTGAGGTTATGAGGGTGCCAAGCGCGGCACTCCAA